>WLWD01000202.1_pt1 | contig 114658 bp, 56 predicted proteins | sample 6712731 | NCBI WGS metagenome assembly WLWD01 (sample SAMN12718690, study PRJNA576275) | sponge metagenome | isolation source: marine sponge | host: Mycale hentscheli | place: New Zealand: South Island, Marlborough, Capsize Point | collected 2014-11-01 | reverse complement strand
TCTCTGCTTTTAAACAAACTTCCAAGGTTTCGTCTCTTCTTTGGTGGTTCACATGAAACTTCATCTGTAGTACTAGTTGAAAGCACCGGTAAGACTTTCGAGCTGTCAAGTTCCAGGTTAGCTTCAACATCAACTAGATCTTCAGCACTCATATATTTGCTTTTGAATCGAAGGATGCTATGTTCAAAATACTAATGCATTCTTCACTCAAATAAGAGGTACTGTAACGGTGACGAAGATCTACTTTAATCTTTCTTTTGATATCGCCTGTGAGTGTGGAGTCAGAGTCCTCTTCCTTCAGTATATCATTTTCTATCAAATTGACTATCGGCATAACAGCTGACACGGTGACATAGGTTTCTCCTGAAAGAAGGTCAGTAAGATTCTTTAAAGGCTCTAATGCTGCATTGATAGACTGAAGAACGTCGATGTCTTGCCATGTGGGGACAAGGTGAGAGGTTTTTCGATCTACACCCAAGACTAGGCGAATGGGTTCCCTTTGCTCCAGAAGACGTTGCACCATTACTCCAATAGTTCCCCATCTTGTTGGACAATCCTATATTATACAAAAAGAAAACAATTAAAACAATAGTCACTATCATGATAATTAAACTTACCGATATTAGGGAATGTTGTTGAAGATTTAGGTTAATCTGAGCTTTTGTAAACTCTCTTTTTCTCTTCCAACTGCCGGAGAATGCTGCCACAATTTTCCTGCACAATCCCAGTGCCCTGCTACACCTGGAATCATCTTTAATAGCCTTTAAAACACCTAAGTGGAGATTGTGTCCAAAGCAGGACAGTCTTGGCCAACTCAGCCTTCGTGCAGCATTCACAATATTACTACCACTGTCGGTGGTGATACACACTTGACATTCTGACTTCAAATTCCACATGCTTAATGTCTCTTCCATAGACTCGGCAATCATTTCACCTGTATGATCTTCTGGGAGATACTTGGTCTGGATACATCGGGCTTGGAGTTGCCAGTCTTTATTTAAGAAATGAATTGTATAACTGATGTAAGGAATCATTCCTTGACTCGACCAAAGATCACTGGTGGCAGCAAAATCAGTAACTGAAGCTAGCTCACTCCTTATTTTCTCTCTTATTTCAGTGTAAAGTTCTGGGAGGGCAGTTCTTGAAAAATAGTTTCTACTCGGTATCTCATAACAACCATCAAAAGCAGCGAGGAGCCTCTTAAAGCCAGCTTTCTCGACAGAATGTAAAGGCAGGCAATCCTTTGCTATATAGTAAACTACTGCATCAGTCAGGTCTCTCCATCTCTTACCCTTTCTTTCATACTTCTGGCTTCTTGTAATCGATTGGGTAAGTGTTGGCTGGTTGATTGGCCGTAGCGTCGAAGAAGTAGACGGTAATTGAGACTCCTGCAGTCGACGAGACTCCATCGCAGCCTTCGCTTCAGCGTACAATTTAGTGTGAGTTGACCGTAGATGAGACAGTAAGTTGGTGGTGTTCCCGTTCTTCGCCGCCACTTTGCGGAAACAAGTACGGCAAACGGCATGGCCCGTGTCGGTAACTTCTCCGCTCGTACCTTTCTCCAAACCAAAATAATTCCACACGCAACTCTTGCTTCCAGGCTTTCTAACCAGGTCCGGTCGCTCAGCCATTACTACTAAGCTCAGTTCTCCAGAAAATGAGCACGTGCGGTGCTGATGACGCGGTATTTCGGTAATTGAGCAATGCAATATTGTACCGCGGTAAACGAAAACAATCGCGGTATCCACTAAATACCGGTATACCGCCCAACCTTACTTCGCACTCACACCGTCAGTTTACTAATCACCTTGCCTAACAAATGCCTCCTCCTTCCTCATACGCAAAATGTAACCCAAGACCTTTTCCCCACTACAAACTACCCACTTCCCATAACTTATGTGTTTACTCCTCCTACGCAAACACAGCAACACAAGTGCTATTTTTTTTTTTTTTTTTTCATTTATTGTCTAATATAATAGGGTTCAATAGCTATATTGGAAATGGAAATATACATGAAATAACAACAACAAAAAAAATACTGTTTCTCTTAGGATGTTAAGAGTTTTTGGCCACATTTTTGACATCATCCATTAATAATGAAACAGTTTTAAGTTGTGGAAGTTCAAAGCTATTGCTAGGTGGGCTAGCTCACTCGCCATTTTGTGCTATAAGCACACCTCTAGTCCACTAATTAGATTGATTCCATAAGCATTTGAAGCATTCATAGTATTTAACCTGGGTTCCTTTCAGCTTTTCACCAAGGGGGGGGGGGGGGGGGGGGGGGGGGGGGTGGGGGCGAAATTAGATGGGGGGGGGGGCCGAAATTCGAGGGGGGGGGGGGGGGGGGGGGGACGAAATTAGGGAGAAATTAGATAATGTTAATTTTGAGGGGGCATACAAACAAACATTACATTCTAACAGGAAGGAGGATTTGGTAGAACTTGGAGTACTACCCTTCAGCTCACAAGAGAAAAATTTAAAACAAAATTACGTGTTTCATTAAGTTCATTACAATCAACAGACAGTACTAAATGCGACATGACATTTATGGGTATATAATACTTTATTTATGTGCATTATTTTCTCGCTTTCAACCCTTGAAAATATATATGTACCAGTATAATACATCTCTAAGTATGACATTCTTATGACTGTGTGTAACAGAAGCACTCCCGAGGACCTTTCACCTCCCGAGGATCTTTCACCACATAACTATTCAGCTACTGACCACAACAGCACCACCACAAGTAGTGTTGAAAATTCATTTCTCTTAGTTCTACAAACAAATAGCCAAAAGGATCATATGAAGAAGTATGGCAACAGCATAACACTAATGGATGCAATTTATCGCACAACTAAATACGGATTTCCTTGCTTTTTTCTGACCGTAAGAACATCCATTGGAACTGGCATGGTCATTGCAACCATCATTCCTCAACATGAGAATGAGGACATGATCACTGAAGGTCTCAGCATTCTCGAGCAATGGAATCCTGAGTGGTCACCTAAATATTCAATGACGGACAAGAGTGATGCTGAGCTTAATGCCATAAAAACAGTATTTCCATCAACCATTCGTCTTTTGTGCGATTTCCATCGAGCACAAGCCTGGGAAAGATGGGTGAATAAAGGCATGAATGGCGTACAATATCAACACAGAAATGAAATTCTCGAACATCTTAAAAGTTTAGCATATTCCACATCAAGTAAGTTTTACATACAATGGTCAGAACTACATGTGATAGACAAACGTATTATCAAAAAACTAAGCAAACTAAATTCACAGCATACAGTTACCATCTGAAAATAGAGCAACAACTTGGTAATTTTTCATTAAAATCCATTTCCTAAATCTGATCACTAATTATTTAATCCCTACACTGACGGATTTCTGACCAAAATATTTTTTTTCCTTATTTTACAATGCCACAATTCGGTAAAACAAAAATGTATACTATAGCTTCTGTCAAGAGCCTGCAATACAACCATTCTAAAGAGCAATTTATAATGACTACAGACAGTAGAACATGGTTAAAACAATCCGACTCACATATAACCCTTTCACCGCTAAATCTTTATCAGGCACAAGAAAAGTTATAACAAATCATAATAAATCAACAAAAGAGAAAATTACCTAGCAACTATGCTGCATACAGAAAATAAAGCTGAGGGGGAGGGGGGGGGGGCAAAATGGGATTTTAGAGATTGTAGGGGGGGGGGGCAGGCAAGCTTTATGACACCTTTTGTGAATATTTTACCGTATCACACTTCTAATTCTAAGAATAGCAATTGCAAGAAAAAAAGACATGTGAGTAAAAAAGCTAATGTTTCAAATAGCATGGAATACCTAAAAAAATCAGGGATATACACCATAGTGGCAGGACAGGCAAAGCTGTCAAGTAAGAACTATAATAATAATAACAATAATCATAATAATCATAATAATAATTGTCATAATCATAATAATTATAATCATATAATTATAATCATAATAATCATCATAATAATAATATTGTTATTCAGGGATTTATACCAGATTTTTGGCTGGGGTAACTACAACATGTGTACCAAAAAAAAAATTATTTAGGCTGAAATTTCAAACTTCCATTAAGTCAGACGTATCAGTTTGTGAACTTTTTACAAAAGCAAGCCATGAATGAGAAACAAGTTCAGAGCTAGATAACTAAATTTTATATCTATGTAATGCCAATATTTATACTGAATACAGAGACCCAGTTTGACGAAGTTCTTTGTATTATAAAGGCTCAGAATTGGTACAAAGACAATTTGAAACTTCAAAACTACCTGGATAATGAATGGCTCAGCTGCACTGAAGTAAGCAAGTTATGGAAGTATATATAGTCAGTATATGTGTCTGTTCATGAGAATAGCTTGTATTATGCAGCCCCAACATGTTTTTCTAAGCTGCACTCGGTTGAGTGATAAGCTTCAACCGACACTGACATATTCATGGCACTAAACTATTCCTCTTAGGCTCTTTTAGCACTTGTTAATCCTTTAACAATACTGATTAATTGGCTTCACCTGGATTTCCAGTGGATAATCACTATACATATGTGTACTATGTATATGCACTACCGTATAGCCGGAAATATTGACAAAGAATTTAATTTGGTGATGTGGCGGTTTTGGTCCTAAATAGCCAATAAATAAATAGTCAACAATGTTCCTCTTGACGATTGAAGCTACCTGATCTCAGTGTATAACCAAACTTAAATCCGTCTATAGCATCTCAATGGCAAATAGTAAAATATAAATCCCATCAATAATTCTGGCTATACGGTATGCAGGCTTTTGAAAAAAAAAACAAAACAAAAAAAAACAGAAAAACAAAACGGAACGTATACAAATATTTAAACCATTATGCAGTAGAAAGTCAGTTATTCGAACAATTGGGTCCGAGCAGGCATGGAACACGCTCATTTTCAGTGCTGGTGCCAATTTACATGCTATTTAATAATTTGCTATAATTATTAAGCAAAAATAATAATGTGGCTGTATAACTGTTTTTTAACTTGTCCGACATTCAGAGTGGTGGGGCTAAACCCTACCAGCTCTAGTGGTTGCTCTGGCTTTGCCAAGCCGGGTGGTGTCAGATAAGTGAAGTGCTCAGATTACTGAACAACATAATAAAAAGTTTAGTAGAGCACTACCTAAAGGATGCAATTTTATGCTCGCTCATGCTGCTAATATATTTTGAGTGTTTGGTTGACAGACCCTTTTAAATAACTGACAGTCAACTATTTGACTTTGTACTGTACAGTGAAACCTCTCTAATTCACACTCCAAACTTTAGAGCAATTCTATTATTTAGGCAGCTAAAGCAGGGTAAATGAGTGGGTGATTTAAGCATTTAGTGACCCTTCCCAGCAAAAATATTTTAAAATACAATATTGATTTAATGAGATACAGGCACTATCAGAGTTGCAGGCATCCTTTGGTCCCAAAGAGCCCAAATAAAAACAACTATTATATGTACATTATTGTATATGCCCATACCGAAGAACACAATATGATAGGATAATTAATGAAAATGTGTGTAAATGTTCTTTGTGTTTAGCTATGGGCCCACTATTGCCGGCAAAGCTTTCATAATCAAGTGGACACCAATAATATCACAGAAGCATTTAACAATGTGCTACGACGAAGGTACCTTCCACTTCGACAAGATACAACCGTGCATGCATTTGTGCAAATTCTGACTGAGGTCGCATTCCCTGAACTAGAGAGCAACTACATGCAGTCCATCATTAAACAGACTCAAGCCTATCGTAAACCACGTTATGACATACCGTTGTATTTAGAAGGAAGACCTAACAAAATACAGAGCCTCTGCATGCTCAATATTGAACGAGCAAAACTTATCACCAAAAAAGATATTCATGAAGTTCAAAGAGGAATATTTGAAATCAAGTCAAAAGGCACAAATATATGGAGCATAAATGTCACAAGTGGGAAGTGTACTTGTCCGGCATTTGAGTCGAGTCACACTCCATGCAAACATTTCTTCGCAATATTTCACCACTACCCATCATGGAGTTGGAACGACTTGCCCGCAAGTTTGACAGAATCTAATCACATGGTTCTTGAATCACATGGTTCTTGACATCATTAGTGAACCACCCACTAATGATATCAGCACTAACTCACCACTAGTCACAGTTACCACCAATAGTAACAGTCAAGAGCTGCCTGGAAAAACTAAGACAACCGCCAATGTGATATACAGGCTACAAAAAAATATTGAGGAGACAGTGGCCAGATGTCGAACACTAGCTTTTTTTACTAGCGACGTTACAGCTCTTGAAAATGCGTTAGCACACTGTGAAGCAGCCAGAAATACACTAGCAACATCAGCAACATCAACACAAGACAATCTTCCTCCAATTATTACTGCAATTGAAAAGGCTGGAGTGGAAGATTTCAAGAAAACTAGTAAACACTTTCACCGAACCAGTATTAAACACCAAGCATCCACTAGGAAAGTCCGAACAACAACTGGTAGGGCAAAGGTCATGAAAGAACCATTACTAAAGGGATGCAATACTATAGTTGGCCGACCTAAACTCAAGAAAAAAAAAAATTAGAAAAAAGTGCTTTCCAAGACAAATATCACAGATAAACAGAGAAAAATTCATAAAAGCAACAAGAGTGTTACGAAAAGGTACGTGAATTCAGTACAAACATTACTTCAACCCCCAGGGTAATTATTTTTTACCTACGTATGTTTGTTGAGCAGATTTAAAAAAAATAATGAGAATATTTAGCATCTAACAAACAAATGAGACATACTAACTAATAATTAACAAGGTTTTACATTTTGCCACCTAAAATTTTGGACGTCACTCAGGTTCAACAAATTGTTACATAAGATTTCTCAATGGCTCCACTCAGCTAGTTAAATCTATATTTTTAATTAATTTTTTTTCTCGAAAAATGATTACTTCAAAACAGTGATAAGAAGGAATTTTAGAGTGCCTCATACTCAATTTCTGTAACAATATTATTGCAGCACGACAGACAGCTATTCAGCAAACTTCTACACACAAAGTAACTGCATCAGAGTTAATGGAGGTAAAAAAAAGAATATGTATATCACAAAGAGATGTAATATATTTTATCCCTCACACTATCTCATATACTCACTTCACTTGTAGGGACTGACCAGACCATTCTCTCGCTTTGTAAAGCTGGATCCCACCATCTCTGATCTTTCAATTCCAGAACTAAAGAAGAGAATACAAGATGAGCAGATAAGAAAGAGTACGAAAAAGGGCCAAATAAATTAAATATGGTTTCTGCCCAGTGGGAAGAATGGGACATGGAAAAAGCCAATGTGATTTTTTTTTTGATTACTCAAACATGCTTCGTTATTCATAGCCAGTGAAATGTCCCAACAATACATGAACTACCTTATAGCTCAAGCAACTATTTGTGCCGCGATTGGTAATAATATTAGAATGTTGAAAGTCAATTGACATCAATATACGTAGTAATAAACTTATGTAAATTACCACGTCGAGGAAAACTAGATGTTTTTTTTTTTTGTTAATGGCATTATGAAACCTCACTCATTGGGCATTAAATAAATCCAAATAAATACTTTAGCAAGTCATATTAACTGTTTAGAATTGCACTTATTAATGCAAAATGAAAGCAGAAAAAAACATCAAAATTATTAAAATTTTCAAAAAAACAACAAGTGATAATTGTTATTAACTTGTGTCAACATACTTACACATATCTTTATACACTTCAGGTAATGCAACAAGGAAACAAAGTGGTGTCTCGTCATGTGATTGTGCTGGATGTACTAAACAAAACTGCGGCAAATGTAAGATGTGTTTGGATATGCCGAAATTTGGTGGCAAGGGTAAAAAGAAACAGAAGTGTTTGCTAAGGAGATGTGAATTGTCCACTAATGCAGTGTCAATCGTGTGCACTAAACAAGACATTGAAACACTTCTTCCCTCCAGGTGGCTCAATGATAGGGTAAATAATACAAAACAATGTGGTGTGCTTTATTAACAATATTCAGAACTATGCCCATTCATAGATGACAGTGTAATGGCAAGAAAACACGTTACATAATAAGTTGGTGTGCAGATAAATAGTAGCATAAGAAAAGAGTTAGGCTAGCCAAACAAAATATTAATTTATGGGATGTATTGGTGCACCGGAAGTAGGTCCAAATTTGTAAACACATCTGTATTTTTCTAACAGATTATAGATCGTTACTTCAAGCTACTCATTGACACATACAACACTGAGAATGAGGGCTACATACATGCTTTTAGCTGCCACTTCTACACAAAAATGGCAAATGTGGGATTCAATAAAATGAGTAGATGGACCAAGAAAGTAAGTTCAATGTCACAAATTAATAAACAGTTGTTTTTTGGTAGTTGCTCTTTTTTTTTTTTTATTTTTTTTTTTTTTTAAATAACTCAATGTAGGTTGACTTATTCCATGCACAAATGGTACTAATTCCCATTCACCTTGGTGCTCACTGGGCAGTTGTTTTTGTTAATCCTGGATCAGATACTATTGAATATTACGACTTCATGCAACAAGAAAATGGAAAATGCTTATGCCTCATCAGGTAAATACTCTCTCTCTCTCTCTGGCTTTAAGCTGCATGCACATGTAATGACTGTTATATAGAAGCTTCTTGAACTGGGAAGAAAGCGAAGATGATGCAATAAAATCACGGTCATGGAATGTATCATCAGTGAAGGTAGTGTTACAACAGGTATTAATAGTATGTCATCACATCATAACTTTTATACAACAGGGAATACCACAACAAATGAACAGTTACGACTGTGGAGTATTCGTCTGCATGGTAAGTAAATGTTATAGTATCAAGAAAGTGATAGTATCAAGAAAGTGTCACAAACTCCTGTATTTGCAGTATGCTAGATGCAAAGTACTGAAAACACCTATGCTATTTTCTCAAGTAAGATCATCGTCAACCTCATGTTGATTAATATTATTTTATGAATATTTCTAGGTACATATGCCAGCAATCCGGACACATATACAGCAAGAGATATCACATGGAAATTTAATCACTTTACAAGTGCAATAAACTTGACACAAGCCATTCTGTCAAAATTAGTTTTAGTGCTATTGTTTTGTACCAACACATTTGTGATTTTTTTTTATTCCTGTCATGTACACAACACTTGACATACCTAAAGCGTAGACACGTCACTGACAGGCACAAGCCGCTAACACACACTCCGCTCGTTGTAGTGACTCCGCCATCCCACCACAGCCTCTTCTCTTCAGATCGATAAAACACACAGCTTAAATTCAAGTCTCGTGAGTGAATAGGGGAATCCCAACATTTAAATTGATACAATGACATCACTCTGCAAAGACCACGCACGCGCTAAGCGGCTTTCGGCCTGCACCTAACAAGAGCCTAATGAAAAGTTAGTCTCATGTACCCAATCCCTTTACCAACCGCTAATCGAGTGTAGAGGTTCTAGGTTGGTAAAGGGTCTCGCCGAATGAATATGGACTTGATATTATCGCTAAGCAACTCGAAGAAAACTCAAAGGATGCCGAAGACCTCATGAAACTGCTATCTGCCAGCCAGAAGAGAGCAGTGAACCTAGCAAAGGAAAAAGGATCATAAACCTGGCTGACAGTGCTCCCGCTCTACACAGGGTGCATTTCACGACGCCCTCGCACTGCGCTATGGCTGGACCCGTGGGAGACTACCAGCTAAATGTGCATGTGGGGCCGTCTTCTCAGTTGAGCATGCCCTTTCATGCCCCAAAGGGGGGTTTCCATCCATCAGACACAACGAAATACGGAATTTGACAGCAACACTCTTAACTGAGGTGTGCAAGGATGTATGTATTGAGCCTGACCTTCAGCCCGTGTTTGAAGAACTGAATGGTGCGACTGCTAACTCACAGCCAGGAGCAAGACTCGACATTGCAGCAAACGGTGTTTGGGGCGGCAATCACGAAATAACATATTTTGATGTAAGGGTATTCAACCCCTATGCCATGCAAATGGTGTATAGCACGAACAAGCCAAGAAACGGGCATATGAGGAGAGAATTAGAGAAGTGGAACACGCCACATTCACACCAGTTGCACTCTCTACTACCGGTGGCATAGCAAAGGAAGCCAGTATATCTATTAAAAAATTAGCGTCCATGCTCGCCAATAAGTGGGAACACAGTTATAGCAGTACTCTTCAATGGTTACGATGCCGCCTATCCTTTTCTCTTCTACGGTCCTCTATCCAAGCCATTTGAGGAGCCAGATCATCCATTGGACATGCTGTAAGAATACCAGCTGCAGTAGACCTGGTGACCTCAGAAGCACATCTAAACTGATCTAATTTCATTTGCTTTTTGACTGTAACTCAGTTTATATTATTTTGTATCGTATTGTATTGTAGTGTATATAATTAAAAAAAGAAAAAAGAAAAAAAAAAGCTAGATTACTGAACTCAGTTTTGGTAGCAACACCAGTGACAGAACAGTGAGTAAAGCCTACACAAACCAAAAGCGGTTGATTTAAATTCTAAGCTTACAGCTTCTTACCCAATGCACGGATGATCCTAGCGTCTTACAACTAATATTATTGGCGAGCGAGCGAAGCGAGCGAGACACTATCAGGGGTAACTCAATCGAGATTTCGCTATATTTATTGGCGAGCGAGCGTAGCGAGCGAGACACTCTCAGGGGTAACACAATCGAGATTTCGCTATATTTATTTATTGGCGAGCGAGCGTAGCGAGCGAGACACTTACAGGGGTAAAAATGAAAAATCGGGGATGTTTGTTTATTTATATATATGGACGTATGTATGTCATTTTGTACTTTGACCCTCCGTATTTTTGTGTTCGCTCCGCGTTCGACCCCGTCCCAAACTTCACTAAACAGAATCCTCCGGTTTAGTGACCATTACCCGTATCGCCTTAGAAATTGAATTGTTTACGGCTTTGAATTGTATTGCGGGTGCAGTTAAACTCATAATCTTATGGGAGCTCCATTTCTATTCGAGTTAGTGGCGGTGGTAAGTTAATGCGCTATTTGTCACAGTTATAAGCCCTACTCAACAGTATTTACTTAAAAATGCATTGTCCACTAAACGAACCACGAAGGTAAGTCTTGCGTAGTTATGTTTAGTTGTGTGAAAGTATTGTGCGTTACAACTACTATTAAGAATATCACAAAGAAAATTTTAAATAACGTGATTTGATTTTGTTGCTTCTTTTTCAATTCAAACTGTTGCGGGAGCGGTTACTATGACATTGAAACCCCTTTACCTCATACGTATTTTAAAAACTCGACTTTATTTTAATAGCTTGAGTGTTAGTTGTTAAAATCAAATTTAACAATAGTGTAGTTCAAGGCTCGCTCGCCATTTGTGCTCAAGCACACCACTAGTTTATCTGTTTATGGGGTACGTGAGACCTCTGTTTTCGCCCGCGCTTCTAATTACGTAAGTTAGGTAAAGCGTTCACAGTTCCAGTATTTTTCAATTAACGAGCTCTGAGAATCCTTAGTGGCGGTGGTAGGTAAATGCGTTCTTTGTCATGGCTATAAGCCATGGGCAACAGTATTTACTTGAAAATACATTGTCCACTAGACTACTGCGAAGGTAAGTCTGTGTACGTGCATGTCCAGTTGTGTCAAAGCATTGTGTGTTACAACCACTACTTAGCTAAAGAATATCACAAAGAAAACTTTTAAATAACGTGTATTGTTTTGTTATTGTTGTTTTCCTTCCAAGCAGTTGCAGAGAGTTGTTACTATGGCACTGAAATCCCTTTACCCTGTATGCTAAATAAAAAACTGGACCTTATTTTCAGTAGCTTCAGTGTTAGAAGTCAAAATCATTCATATAAAAATAGTATAGTGTTTAGGCTCGCTCGCCATTTGTGCTCAAGCACATCACTAGTTTATTTATCTGTTTATGGGGTACGTGAGACCTCTGTTTTCGCCCGCGCTTCTAATTACGTAAGTTAGGTAAAGCGTTCACAGTTCCAGTATTTTTCAATTAACGAGCGCGGAGAATCCTGCTGCACTGCCTTACGCAACTCTGTTTCAACCAAAACGTTTATACTATAGCTACTCTCTTCAGAAGAGAGTAGCTATAGTATAAACGATAACTTCTGTAATATCAAATTGAAGTTACTTTGACCATCTGAATTACCTCGAATTCTTGACAACAAGCTCTCAGCTACATAAACAAAAGACAATCAATTTTAGCACACAAATACAAAATTACTTTCTTACCTCATTTTCTTGAGCAGTAGTAACTTCCTAGTACCAAATCTGACTATTTGAATTTACCAGTCACTGTTGACAACAAGCTCTTAGCTGAGTTAACAATAACAGAATTACCTGAATAAACTTAGAAAGCAGTGGCAAAGAAGCGCAGTTTGACAAAGACTTCACAATTGTTTCAAGAACATGCGCTCTTTGTCATGGTTATAAGCCGTGCGCAACAGTATTTACTTGAAAATACATTGTCCACTAGACTACTGCGAAGGTAAGTCTGTGTAGGTGCATGCATGTCAAAGCATTGTGTGTTACAACCACTACTTAGCTAAAGAATATCACAAAGAAAACTTTTAAATAACGTGTATTGTTTTGTTGTTGTTTTTTCCTTCAATTCAAGTAGTTGCAGAGAGTTGTTACAATGGCACTGAAATCCCTTTACCGTGTATGCGAAATTTAAAAACTGGACCTTATCAGTAGCTTAGTGTTAGAAGTCAAATAAAAATAGTATAGTCTTTAGGCTCGCTCGCCATTTGTGCTCAAGCACATCACTAGTATAGTTTGTTTTGAGTTCATATTGAAGGGTTTTTGTACGCACCTGTGCTAATCAATTAATTGGGTAAAGGGGTTTACAACTACTTCATCTTAAAAGGCTTCTCAAAGTGGTTCGGTAAAGCGTCACCTTTTCAATTACTATGGTAAGTTGATTTGTGCAAAGACAAATGCTGTTTTTACTTTCTTGAATTGCGTTGACACTTTTACCATATCATTAAGATGTAAGCTCCGCATAGCAGAAATGCAATCTCAGGTTTTATTTAATTGTCTCCTATTTTTTTTTAAAGCCAAGACTATCTCTGGCAGATGAAACCAATGAGACTCATTACTTAAAGGTTAATGTCATCATAACAATATAATTTTAATAACTATTAGAAATAACCACATATACATATTTAGCTGTGTTGTTCTCAAACTTAGCTACCAAGCATGCCTTGAAATTCTTCATTAGAACTTTAAGCTCTTCAGCTTCCTCGTTGTTAGTGCTGTGAATAAAAACATTAAATTGAAATTAGTAAAGCTAGCTACTATTAATTATAGCTTGCACAATGACACATAAAGTGTGTTTTATAGAATCTTGCCCACTAAATTGTGAACCACATAAGACCAGCACAATGATATGCACATTAACTGTAAATATTCAATAATTATTTCCATCAACAAACTGGCCAAAGTTGTAGTCAGCCCACTAGCTAGTTCCTACCACTGTGTCAGTAGTTGAACACCTCTTAAAGTAGCAAGTCTGCATGGGCGTACTGATACACTCCACAGAAGTGTAGTAAAGTCACTATGCTTATAAGGGTGTCATGCTACACTCCACAGTGTTACCAAACACTTCAGAGTGTAGCACAACACCCCACAATACCGAAGTGTTCCACTACACCCCATTAAAGGTGTAGTGGAACACCCCATTTTTTACAGTGTATAACAAACATTGCATGATAATAACTAAAGAAAATCTCAACCATAAATAATAAACATTCTACCTCACGTGTCTTGTGTCGAGGCTATGAGGCCCAGAGGTCATAACCCTCCAGCTGAAGAGACACCCCGAGACTGTGCCTCAAGATGAATAACAGTGAAGCTGGCCTTGTCAAGAACTCTTAACAATAAACTATCATCACACACAGGTGTATCAACCCTTTACCCACTACCCTTATATAATCATAATCATACTCACATGACCTCAAACCACATCAAGTGTTTTGTTATGCAGGTTATATAAATGTGTACCGTATGTTTTAATTAGATATGCTCAATGACATCTTTTGTCACGCAAAGCACCCTCTTGCAAGTCAATGCTTCTATCAGCCCCTTTGCAAGTGCCTTCAGAATGCCAGCGATAGGGGCTGAGAGTAAACTGCAGCAGAGGATTTAAACACAGCTCTGCTCCTTCGGAATAAATTCCACTCACTATGTTATAAGACCCCTAGGTTAGTTGGTGTTGGACAATTTCTGTGACATGTGAGTTGTACTTGGGAGGTGTGAAGGTGTAGTCATAATTGAATTAGTGCCCCATCCAGAATGACTGCCACTAATTTAATTATGACTACACCTTCACACCTCCCAAGTATGACTGGGAGGTGTGAAGGTGTAGTCATAATTGAATTAGTGGCAGTCATACTTGGGAGGTGTGAAGGTGTAGTCATAATGTCACAGAAATTTTCCAACACCAACTAACATTACCAGGGGCTGTGCCCCACCACACATGATCTCATGTTCTGTATCATCTGTTTATACCAAGTTCCTTGTTCAGTCACCCTCATTCAGTTCAGTAACCACTAGAAGGCTCCACAAGCCGAAATATTATGGTTTTATTCTACTGAAATAAATTCTCTGAAACTTGCTACACCTGGCTAGCTATCAGGGTAGCTAGTTCTATTAAATAGTCCGATATACTACGAATTAGAGCTGGGAGGGCCGTTCAAAATGGAAATTGGACTGTGGCTGATCCTAATACTGTTCTCTTGTAGTGGTGAGTTAAATGAAGGAGCAACCATAGCTAGTTAGTTGTAGTAGGACAGTTTAAAAACAACAATTTCTTGATAAGTAGCAGCCACCATCACTGATATTCTTTTCTTCATGATTGTATATGAATGTGTGTTGAGAGGGAGAATAAAGGGAAGGAGAAAGGCACAAGATCATTTTAATATACCGAAAGGCGGGTTGGCAAAGCTACAGAAACTATAAGCATAGCTTAACATACTGACAAAGGCAGATATGCTGGATCACAAAAAGTTGCAGAATAAACAAACCAAAAAGCATCTATTTTTACTGGTATAATGATGTCATAGCAAACTAGTGATGTGCTTTAGCACACAAATGGTGAGTAAGCTATTGTACACAAGTATAGCTAATTCAACTAAAGATAGCTGAAACCCCATTTAAACATATCTGATAAAGTTTGCCATAAAAATTTGTATACCAAAGATAACAAATGACTACCTGTACTAGCTTGCCTGAAGTTAATGTAGTAACTCCTGTTCATGTTTAGGAAGGCATCATTCAGTTCATTTTTCCAAAAGTAGCTACAAAGTATGAAGCCGTTGACCATTAATTTTAGCTAACAATACAGAATTACTTACTAACCTAAATTCCTCAAGTAAGTGAAGCTTCAGTAGTTTCTGAAATAAGCTATTCTTACTATCTAAATGATCAGTAAGTAGTTCTTGACCACAGGCACTCCAGTTACTAAAAATCGGCCATCTTATTTAAAATTTCACATGGCAAAGATTTTAAATGTCACTCTCCACAACTGTTTGACCTGAAAAAAAACACAAAATTTCTAAAGAATTATTACACAATTTTGAACCTAAGCCTAAATTAAGACTTGCCAATAGCAAAAAAAACTGAAAGAAACTAAATAACTGTGTAAAGGTAGTTAATGTTTAATGCAAGTATAATTTTTTGGGCTATTCATTATGAAGTAGTGGCTGTAAATTTCACACAGTTATTTACTGGAATGATTTACCTTGTATATGAAATATGGTGTGTTTGTAAGACCTAATTGCGTCTGCAAAATTTCAAATATGTCAGAGGCAAGTTGATAAACAATCAAATGTTTTGAATGATACGGAAAAAGATCTCTCCCAAGGATTCTGTTTGGTGAAGTATGGGACTTGCAAGCTAACATTATGTTACACCTGATGGTATCTCACTCACTTCACTTGCTCGCCAACTAAACTTTGCCTTGCATTTATCTAGTATTATGCATGAATATATTCAACTAACATGATTTGACCCTGCTACACTTAAATTTATCAGGAATAGACAAAACATCATAGTGCATGGGTGACAAGTCTACAATTCAAGGGATACTTGAAAGAAAATTAATTCATTATTATATGTATATAATACAACACAGAGACACCGTACCATCTAGATACTAGAGCGCTCCAGGTTTTTTCTTTCACCACATGAGCAAGCAAATTAGTATATAACATTAGCACTCATTATTGTCCAAATGCTATGAAGGATGATTTGCTTATATAAAATGCTATTTCTTGTGTATGAACTTACTTGCTGTATTATGCATGCAGTTCTATTACTTTTTATGTCATTTCAAAAATTAATGGCCATACTCTTCACTATACGCTAAAATAAAAAAAATTATGGAAGAATTTATTTGAACAAAACAATTTTAAACTTTAAGATCATTTAACTTTCACTACGACTTTTAACTTTTACTTTGCTTAGTTAATAAAAAGTTGTATTATTTCTATGAAATATAAACCAGTTTTCAGATTATATTGGCAGCACTATAGCACATTCAGCCAAGTATGGTTTAACACAACATTACTTGGCCAAAGATGCTGTACTATGGTGACTCAGACTATAAAACTGTCCCTTCTTTGCAGTAAAGTTTTGTATGGCTTGATAATTTTTTGTGGCATTATTAATAACAGAACATTTATGCTTCTTTCAAGGACAATAAGGGTGCATTTAAACCAAACAAGACATTTAATGGATGTGACAGTAGGCCTAGCTTGTCTAAAATTGCTAAAGAGTGCAAATACTAAATTCACAAACAAGAGTTAAGAATGTGCAAAGAACAATGAATAAATTCGAATGTTAAAGATAGCAGTGACATTTTTTTTGGTTCACTGAATATAATTTTGACGAGGTAAAACTCTAATTTATATGTATTATTAATTTTACATTTTTAAGTATGTGACTGAGATATTTCAAGGGTGCCATTTCATGCTATATCGCCAGTATTGGACAAGCTCATTACCCTTAATTACACTAAGTAGTTACAGAAACTGGCCTAGCCTACCTTCCTGGAAGCCTATCCAGCAGCTGCTTAAAATATTAGCTGGGGGTGTAGAGACCCCTTATGAACTAGCACTCAAAGTTTCACAAGATTTACCAACCCTAGTATGAACCACTGCAGTGAAGATATCTAGCATAGAATAAACCACTTTTTACACTGCCAAAGTGATATAGCAAGATGTTTCACTCTCAGGCTGCCTGTGGCACTTAAAAATAATTTAGCCTGCTCATTAAATATTCACACTCTGATTCATGTAATAAGTGTTATATATTATGCAAAGAAATAATAACACTTCACTTGACCTTGCTACACTTACATACACAGTTAAGTAGAACCATGGGATAAATATTAGTTCAATACTGATCCTGATTATCTCATCAGCATAATTCATCTTTACACAGGTAGAGCAACACAGAATACATGCCCACAGTTTGGAAATGAGTTTCATTCTGGACCAAACACATCAGCTGATGGTCGGGATGACCTAAGTTGCTTCCTTGTACGAGATTGCTTATCCTCTCACTCACTGTGGCTTGGATTTCCTTCATACGTCTGTCCTATGCAGCCTGCATCTCCATCATTGTTTCTGCATCATTCCATTTAATAGTTACCACCATATCCGAAATCTTGCTCATCATCTGAGATATCATCTGGAATATAAGTTTCATTGGCACTGCTGGAGCTGACGTTGTTGCTTGAGCTGGCAATATTCCCTGACCTTAGGGAGTCGATGCAGTCTCCTTAGATGCATCTTTTGTAGCTGTCACAACTTTAGCTTGATCAGGCAAAGTCTTCTTCCTGTTGCTTCTCAATGTAAAAAGGTCTGCATCAGCCATGTTAAATTATGCAAGATAAGTAGCATGGCTAATTAAGCTGCTTTTTTCTCCTTCAATTGAGTCTTCTCCCCAGATATAAGGGATTGTACAGTGGGACTTTAGACTGCCGCAAACTTGCATCGAACAGACACAAATGGAAAAAAAAAAAAAGAACAATTAAATAAGTGATACCATTGTGGTGGTGGATTGGTTTAAAAAAAACAGGCTCTGCTTTGTGGCAGCTGCTATTAATTATTTAATATTACGTGCATAGTGTACATACATGTATTATCAAAGCTTGCCTATGCTATACACAACTAACATTTATTCGACCCCAGGAATTTTTTTCTAATAAGGCCCTGGTCTGGTATCTAGAGTGTAGAAGCCAATGTACAACCTTGATAGCATGCCCATAGAGATGTGATCCAGGTTCCTCTTTAACAAAAGTGAATGTTATCTTAAGTAGGCGATAAATAACCTTTGTCATCTATTATATAGTCAGCAGGTCTGCATCAAGGAAATTTGAAAGTGGTGATGTAAATTGAAACCAGTGAATAAGGCAGAACTTTTCATACTAACCACTCCTTTCAGTTCATTTCTGTTTTCAAGGCATTCTAGCACGCATATCAATTTAATGTATATCTAGTGGTTTGCTTTAGTACAATTAGTAAACACAAAGAACATCTTTCGAGTCAATTTTGTACATTGTATCTTAGCTTTTGCATAGACCATGTCATTCATTCTAGTTTATTATGAAGGGTCAGAACTTGGTAATTACAGGAACTATTTTATAAGACTTGAAGGTTTTTGTAATTTTTTGTAATTTTTGCAGCCATTAATGCTCAAAGCTCCTGTCCAACATTTGGAACAACTCCCCAAGATTCAAACATGTATTCTACCTCTAATGGTCTCTTTCTTAATGTAAGATCTCCATCACAATGCCATGGAAATGTAACACAATGGAGATTTTGTTTCAGAAGAAGTAGTACAGGATCTAATGAAGTACAGTTTATGGTATTTAGACAAAATGGAAGAACACCAACATATGACAGAGTGGAGGGTAGCCACATGGTATTCCAAGAAAGTAATCTGCCATTAACAGAATGCAGATCTATAGATGTGAATATGACATTTGAAATCCAGCCTAATGACATTGTTGCTGCTTGCTTGAAAAGAAAGGGCAGTACAGATCCTTTGAGAGTCACTAGCCTCTCCATGAATGAAGCTCTTCGAATTACCTCAATTAGTAATGACTGCGTAGACGATGATCTAAACTCATTAAATCTAGTCAGTTTAAATAGTAGAACCAGACGCCTGTTACTTGTGGAAGCAGTAATAAGTAAGTTGCATACTATTATAGAACACAAATATTATTGTGTTTATGATTTGTTGTTGTTGTTGTTTGTATTATTCGGACAGATTCTACTACAGAATACAGAATTGGACATAATCCTGCCCCATCCACTCCCATACCAACATCTGGTATTTTAATTAACAGTCAATTTCCTGCCCAAGGTAGTGGATTGGTGACTTCTTGGAATTATTGCTATTATACTGACTCACTATCATTTTCTGACACTTATTCTGCCACATTTGCAGTCTGGAGAAATGACAGCATGTCCTCTAGTGTTACTATGATAACTGAGAGTTTTATAGCAATTACATTACTACCTCAATACACTATTGCATCAATATACTGTCTAGTGGTCGAGTTAAAACCTGAGGACCATTTCATATTGAGGGAGGAAGATTATGTGGGAGTGGCACTTCCAATGTCTAATCCTATTCCATTAGTGGGAAATTCAAGAGACTATACACTATGGAGTAGTCCTCACAGTGGCATAGACATGTCTCTTCTCTTGGATTCATTGATACAAACTACTGGAGCTCTTCACGTTTATGCTGTTATTGGTATGGAAATTATTTTATTAATGTTATTCAAATTAACCTGAGGACCATTTCATAGTGAGGGAGGGAGACTATGTGGGAGTGGCACTTCCAATGACTAATGCTATACCAATGGTAGGAAGAGCAAGTGATAATACACTATTACTTACTTCATTCAGCACAAACTTGACAACACTTTATTCAGATTCACTCATCCCAGCTGCTAGTTCTCTACACCTTTATGCTAATATTGGTAAAGTCACTATTGGGAAAAATTGGCAATAATAACATGTGCCAATTATAGACACAAAGTGTAATCGAAAAGGGAAGGGCCAATTTGAAAATTTAGTAATACTGTTTATTTTCCTAATATATGTATTTTTCCAGGCAATGTTAATTTTATAATAACAGCACAGAGGACTTCGACAAGCAGTCAAAATGTTGGGTTAAGTAACAATTCAACATATTGGCTGTTAGAACTTAGAATATTTACTATTAGAACTTAGAATATTTACTATTATTGTAATTATTTCAGCCGAGAAGTCATTTACAATAGATAGAATTAGTTTATTGGTCAAAATCTAGGATTGTTTGGCAACCAGAAGATATCGAGTAGAATGAAAATTATGTACAGGACTAAATAGAAGTTGTTATACGTGTATAGGGTAAAGTACCATTCTGGGGGGAAAAGGATAAAAAATGAGCACAGGATATTTTGTTGAATTTGTTTTAAATGTTGACATTTCTCTAACATTGTATAAATAGCTAAACTATGCCTTGCATTCCTGGTAATGTATGAAAATTCAGATACACGTACTATGTTTAAGCACAGTCATTCTGACATATAGCTATAAATATAATAAACATATTATCATTGATGTAATATTGCACCTGAGTGGCTCCAAAAAAAGATGCAATAGCTGTATAATACATATACACATATTATATATAATATACTAGTGGTGTGCTTGAGCACAAATGGCGAGCGAGCCTTAAACTACACTATTGTTAAATTTGATTTTAACAACTAACACTCAAGCTATTAAAATAAAGTCAAGTTGTTAAATTACGTATGAGGTAAAGGGGTTTCAATGTCATAGTAACCGCTCCCGCAACAGTTTGAATTGAAAAAGAAGCAACAAAATTAAATCACGTTATTTAAAATTTTCTTTGTGATATTCTTAATAGTAGTTGTAACGCACAATACTTTCACACAACTGAACATACCTACGCAAGACTTACCTTCGTGGTTCGTCTAATGGACAATGCTTTTTTAAGTAAATACTGTTGAGTAGGGCTTATAACTGTGACAAATAGCGCATTAACTTACCACCGCCACTAACTCGAATAGAAATGGAGCTCCCATAAGATTTTGAGTTTTAACTGCACCCGCAAAACAATTTAAAGCCGTAAACAATTCAATTTCTAAGGTGATACGGGTAATGGTCACTAAACCGGAGGATTCTGTTTAGTGAAGTTTGGGACGGGGTCGAACGCGGAGTGAACACAAAATATGGAGGGTCAAAGTACAAAATGACATACATACGTCCATATATATAAATAAACTAGTGGTGTGCTTGAGCACAAATGGCGAGTGAGCCTGATAGTTAGGTAACATAAAATTAAGTTTTGTTACTATGTTTTAGCTTAGTTCATGCAAACACTATAATAGCAGTTATGACCTTTTATTTCAGCAAACAAATACAAAATCACTCTCTTACCTGATTAATGGTAACTTTTGTAGTATCAAACATCTGCCATTCTGATAATCTCAATCACTAGTAACTCTTGAACAAGCTCACAGCTACGATAAAAAATAAACCAGTGTTATTATTTGTAATTTTTTAGCCAACAAATATGAAATTACTACTTACCTCATTCTTGAGTATTGATAACTTCTGTAGTATCAAATTGAAGTTACTTTGACCATCTGAATTACCTTGAATTCTTGACAACAAGCTCTCACCTACAAAAGCAAAAGACAATCAATTTTAGCACACAAATACAAAATTACTTTCTTACCTCTACTCTGGATATCTTCACTGCTGTAGTTAGTACTAGGACTAGTAACTCACACCGTGTAAAGTTGGCTGTAGGGGCTCCCCAAATCCCCAGCTTTTATTTTATTTACATATTTAGTTTTCTACTTAAAACACTTGAATTTTACTTTTGAATTTGTTCTTCGAAAACTCACACTGAATTTTTATTTTTAGTTATTCAATTGCACAAACTTTAATTTTAGTATTAATTTTACTAGTCTTAGTTAGGCAGCTAAAAAGGTTTTTTCTTAATAAAATTGATTTTAGTTTGTTTATTTAATCACTAGATCAGAATTGGGATCACAGCATAATATAAGCGCTTCACATTCACCTAAATGAACCATAGTAATGCAATAAATAGCAGCTGTTTGTTAACTGGAAACTATACCTTCATGAGAGTTGGTTTTCAACCACTATAGTAGTGGAGATACTAGTGGTGTGCTTGAGCACAAATGGCGAGTGAACCTTAAACTACACTATTGTTAAATGATTGATTTTAACAACTAACACTCAAGCTCCTAAAATATAGTTGAGTTTTTAAATTACGTATGCAGTAAAGGGAATTCAATGCCATAGTAACCGCTCCAGTAACTGTTTGAATTGAAAATGAAGCAACAAAATCAAATCACGTTATTTAAAGTTTTCTTTGTGATATTCTTAATAGTAGTTGTAACGCACAATACTTTCACACAATTGAACATACCAACGCAAGACATACCTTCGTGGTTCGTCTAGTGGATAATGAATTTTCAAGTAAATGCTGTTGAGTAGGGCTTATATAACTGTGACAAATAACTTACCACCGCCACTAACTCTAATAGAAATGGAGCTCCCATAAGTTTTTGAGTTTTAACTGCACCCGCAAAACAATTCAAAGCGGTAAACAATTCAATTTCTAAGGTGATACGGGTAATGATCGCTAAACCAGAGGATTCTGTTTAGTGAAGATTGGGACGGGGGTCGAACACGGAGCGAACACAAAAATACGGAAGGTCAAAGTACAAAATGACATACATACGTCCAAACATATATATATAAATAAATTAACAAACATCCCCAATTTTCAATTGTGTTACCCCTGAGAGTGTCTCACTTGTTGGTTTCGGTCTAATTCATGTGTAAAAGCTTTGTTTTTTTTACATGTTCCCTATATATTTCATTTACTTTTAATGTCAATCATTTTTTCTTACCTGTTCATTTACATTTTATATCAATCTTTGTAGTGGTTTTTTGCATTTAGGGAAGCCTTAGAAATAGCTATTACCTGCTAGTTGACTTTTCCTGTTACTCAATTGTAACAAATCATTACAATAAAAAAAGAATAACATGACAGTAGGTACACTTTGATACTTTGTAAGGTTTCAAGTTTTGATTATAAAGTTTTGAATAACATGACACTGCCGGACAATTCACTTGGCTAGATGCTGGGTTTCCAAATTGAAAACTGTATGTGCACTTTAGTTTGGAAACAGTTCAATGCTTGGCAAAGACAAAAAAAGTATTCAAATAGTTTATAAGGTATATTGGTACCTTCATAAGTAGTACACAAGATGTAGAATCCACACTTTCCAGTCATCTTGACTATTTTGCATAAAACACGGAGCTTAATGCTACAGTTCTCTATAGCAAACTATTGATTGAATTTTTTTTTTCAGGACCGACTGAATGTGATTTTGGAGTGTCTAATAACTGCACTGTAAATTGCACTCGTAATGGCAGCCATCATCAGTGTCTTTGTAACCAAGGATACGAACTAGCACCTGATCAAGCAACAGTTTGCTTGCCAATTTCAACTACTTAAGCATATTGCTAGTTCTAATAATTTATTTAACAATTACTAATTATATTAAAGTTAAGCTACAACCCTACCTCAAATCAATGTCCTATTCATTTGAGACCTGTAACCACTTAGACAAATGCACTCGTAACTTCCAATAGTGTTATTACAGTATGTAGTTTCAAGATCACACTCATTGGATTCAACACGGCTGCACTCATTAATATCTACAGAGAACATTGAAGTTTATATTAGTCAGAACAAAATATATTAAATATTCACAATCAACAAAAAAATATTGTGTCAATGATTCAGTCATTCTCAGCTGAAATAATTATAATAATAGCAATTTTTTTCTCTTTCTAACAGCAAAAATTGATAATTGTAATTTCACCCGACATTTCAACTTCGTGTTGACCCCTGAAGAGGACTTTGGCAAGAAATCGAAACGTCGGGTTAAGTTATAATTAACAATTTTTGTATCTAAATGGGATGAAACTGATAGACTATAAAAAAATTGAACTTCTAACCTTTACACCTAAATATTTGGAGGAGTATTTACTCTTTTACCGTTATAACTGTCCCACTGTAACATTTCATGCTATAAAATTATTTGTATTGCAACAAAAAGTGGAATCGACTTTTCTTTCAGCATGCCATAAAGATAGGTTATAGGTGAAAATTATAAATGCAAAACATGATGTGAGAAATACACTACTGACATACTACTACTGGTGTATGTATAAGATCTCTAGTGTGTATATTTTTGATAAATATTGACTCATTTCCGTTGCTTATCAATAATTCATTATAGAGTAAAATATTCCACATACATTCAATTTAATTTATTGGTATTTATACACAGATATTAATGAGTGTGATCATGAAACAATTTGTGATGGAAAGATGTGCAGAAATACTAATGGTTCTTATGACTGCATTCCAGTATGCAATCTGTTACAAGAATTAAATGGAGTTGAATGCTCAGGTAAGTCCACATGCTTGCTAGCCTATCAGGCTTGCTGCTGTAGAATATGTTTGCTTAAGATATTCAAACTTAGTGAAATTATTTAAATATTGCTGATGACTTTCTGAACTCATGATATCATGTAGCTGTAGATTTTTTATTATATTGTATATGTTATTGTTTGCCCATCTTTTTGACCAGCAAGCTAATGATGACCAATTTAGTAACGTGAATATTTTATTTTGCTTTTTTTTTTTTATGTAAAGACAGACATACAACATGAGATGAATTTTGATTTTACCATTCATTTGACATATCCTCTATTATAGATTAATTAACAAATTTATTTTTGGCAGCATTTAAGCTAAAAAATACACATCTGAACAAACAAGCTTTATTATATTTCATCAGTTATTAACCAGTGAATATAATTATTATACCCATTTGGTGTGATTCAGTTTCAGCAGCTTCTGTGGGTGGATTACTGGCAGGCATAATCGTTTTGATACTTATCGTCATAGTGGTCATAATAGCACTCCTGTGCAGGTTCCAGAGATGTAGCAAACATCAACCATACATGCATGATTCAGGTAAAGGGTGGCTTAATTCATGTCGTATATGTCCATAGTTTGTGATGTTCAATATTACAGTTATGCCTATGGCCACTATCACAAATCCACATTTGGACATTACTAGCAAAAGACCCGAAGATATCAGGATCAACAGAAGAGCGATCGAGTTTCGCAACGATAACATAGCTCATGGTATTTAATAATTCTACAATACAAGTATGCATTCATATACATTATAATTGTTACACATTAGATATTTTCTGTCAGTATTTTTGGCATCGTGTGAGCATTCAATATTTACCCTTATTAAATGCTGCATATTAAACGTGCCAATGCATACAGGTGTAGTTCAGAAATGCATGATTGAGGTAAAGGGTGGCTTAATTCATGTCGTATATGTCCATAGTTTGTGATGTTCAATATTACAGTTATGCCTATGGCCACTATCACAAATCCACATTTGGACATTACTAGCAAAAGACCCGAAGATATCAGGATCAACAGAAGAGCGATCGAGTTTCGCAACGATAACATAGCTCATGGTATTTAATAATTCTACAATACAAGTATGCATCCATATACATTATATTGTTACACATTAGATATTTTCTGTTAGTATTTTTGGCATCGTGTGAGCATTCAATATTTACCCTTATTAAATGCTGCATATTAAACGTGCCAATGCATACAGGTGTAGTTCAGAAATGCATGATTCAGGTAAAGGGTGGCTTAATTCATGTCGTATATGTCCATAGTTTGTGATGTTCAATATTACAGTTATGCCTATGGCCTCTATCACAAATCCACATTTGGACATTACTAGCAAAATACCCAAAGATATCAGGATCAACAGAAGAGCGATCGAGTTTCACAACGATAACATAGCTCATGGTATTTAATAATTCTACAATACAAGTATGCATCCATATACATTATATTGTTACACATTAGATATTTTCCGTCAGTATTTTTGGCATCGTGTGAGCATTCAATATTTACCCTTATTAAATGCTGCATATTAAACGTGCCAATGCATACAGGTGTAGTTCAGAAAATACCAAATGACTAGGTGTGTGACCGAGTTACCTCTTTACACATTCAATGTAATAAAAAAAATTATTACACTTGTTGTACAATACTGAGATGGCATTTCACTCTCACAATTTGTGTTTCATGCTGACTCATATATTATTGTATTTCAGGTGAATTTGGTCTTGTTTATAAGGCAACTTACAGCAATGAAATAGTGGCAGTAAAGACTCCGAAAAGTAAGTGGCCGTAGATCATACATACATTTGATAGCCACATGTAAACATCTGTCTAATTACGGCCCTACATACTAAGTTTTGTACAATTTGTTGAATCCCTCAGAAGAGTCATTACTTTTATTATGTTTGGGCTGTCCTTCAATGTTTGCTCATAGCATTTGTAGTGGATAGGGACAGTTTGTATTACATTTGACCCCTACACATTCACATTTTCAAATAATGAGCATTATGTATTCACAATAGTTGATTTTTACAGAATGGGGCACATACATCATTGTATTGCAGCCGAAACTCAAGAATCCTCAGCATTACAAATTTTATTTTGTTTCAAACACAATTTTAGGAGTGCTAAAAAGTGATTTATTTCAAGCAGAACAAAATTTTTTAAATTATATTATTATTTAATGTCAATTTGAGGCAGTATATTTGAATGCAAGCATAAAGCAAGCATTATGAAAGATGCAGGCTAGTAATAATTACTTGCTAGATATGACATGTTTGATTACATTCCAACTACCAAATAACTTAGTCTTATAATTACTGGTTTAGATTTTTATAGTGATAATATGGACTCCTTCTTTGAAGAAATACAGAAGATGTTGAAAATAAGGAAGCATGACAATGTGTTGAATTTGATTGGGATTACAACAAGTAAAGACAATACCAGCATTGGCATAGTCATGCCTTATATGTGGCATGGAAGTTTGGACAAGCATCTTCGGCAGAATAAGGATGAGTTTTTGATAATGGAATCTAGTGACAGTGCACAAATTGTAAGCTGGTATCATGCATGTATTAAATTTACTTCTATTATCTGCCATTTAATAGGTCAGTGTTATGACAAAGCTTTTGGATTATTGCCTTAAAATAGCTAAAGGGATGGCTCACTTAATTGGTGAAGGCATCATTCACAGAGACTTGGCAGCTAGAAATTGCATGTGAGTACTTTTAACATTGTGTAAGTAAAAAACATCATAGAATATTATCTTTATATTAAAATTTAGATGAAGTAAATAGCAGTAAATACCATTAAAATTATGATAACTGCAATAATTACAACATTCTTGCGTTGCTTGCCTTTAGCTTTAATAGTAGCACTAACAAACTTCTGATAAATGATCAATAAGTGAAGATCATTAAGTACAGATCCTAATTAACAAATATGAAAAGAAGTTTGTTAGTGCTGCTATTAAAGCTAAAGTTAAAAAACACAAATGATTTTTACTCAATGACAGTTAGTTTTATTATTTTTCTGACCTACATTAAGGCTAAACTTAAAAAATCAAGTGAAGATATCGGACTTTGGACTTTCTTTATCATTCCGAGAAGATGAAACATATGTTCGACTGACAGATTTGAGCCATGAAAAACTACCATGGAAATGGCTTGCAATGGAGTGCTTCACAGAATATAAATTTTCTGAAGCATCTGATGTGGTAAGAAAAGTAACTCAAATGTATGTTACGTTCTTTTGTTTTAGACATGTCTGCTACAGTGTATAAATTGAATTATTTGTATTTTAACTTCAACAACTGAATAGTTTACTACATCATTAGCTATTCAATTTCTCAGAAAGTCTTTTACATTTTTTCAAGAAATTATGCATAGATTGTTTAATTGCTATTTATGCTGTGGCATAATAAACATATGCTGAAATATAATTTGCAATAAGTTGATTTGGACTTTCTCACTCTATTAGTTCTGAAGCATACAACTAGTCTTATTAGCTTGATGATCTTTACCACATATTGAGCATGCCTTTCCTATTTCTGTAGTGGTCGTATGGCATTACTTGCTGGGAGATCTTCAGTGCAGGACGCAATCCCTATCCTGACACTAGCAACAGAGATCTTCAGGAGTATCTGAAGGGCGGCAATAGAATGGAAAAACCTAACAATTTAGCATGCAATGAAGAAATGTAAGGAGATATGATTTGTTATGATGCAATAGCTACATCATCTTGTGAGGATTGTTCAAGATTTGCTCATGGTTACAATATTTCTGGTCTGTATAGTTTTTTCCTTTGGAATAAAAAGCTGTTAGTTTGCGCAATTTATGAACTCAATTAATAAACGTAGTTGGACACTAGAAAATTAAATGGCATGTAATTAATTAGCAGTAATGGTTAAGATAATGATAAATGTTTTACAACGAGTGGTGTTAGCCAACACTTGAATTTAACAAAGGCATGTTAGAAAGTAATGATTTGGTAAAGTATCTCACCCAGTAGCTAAATTCAAAATTCCTTATATTCCTTCCTGTTATACTACACAATTAAATTACAAGCCAATCAAGTAGATAGCTTGTTCATATAACATAGTCCTATTCCATTTCTTTCAGTTTTTTTTTAATACAGAATTAAAAAATGTTTGGCTGTCACAGGGAATCGAATCCAGGACTGCTTGCTTAACACACAAGAGTTACGACACCCAACTGACAACCAAACACTCCAATTCTGCATTTGTATTTAAAAGAAAAGCCTTTAAAAGAGATAAATACTCTAATGAGTAAAAAAAGCTGAGAATGAAATTGTGAACATTATAGTTAAAATAATATCATAGACTAAACTATGTATTTATTTTTACTTTTTTTCCTACTTCTTACTTTTAGTTATGAGATGACAATGAAGTGTTGCTGGCATGAAGAGGCATCCCAGCGTCCATCATTTGTTGTCCTTTCCCATCAGATCAATCAGTTCCTTATGGACAAGAAGAGCTATTTACCTCTATGTTAATATTCTATTTGTATTTATATAGCATCATTTTATTTATTCAAGTACAAAACTCTTAAGTACATGCTTTGTTTTAATATAGCCACCAGAGGTGTAATCAAATTAAGTTTTTGTACCAAAAGCGAATTATTTAATCTATATGTGCTATAATGATTTCTTTCCTTTACCTAATTTAATAAATATGTGGTCGTGTATCATTATTATTTTTTTATTAGTTAAGGAAGTTATAGCACAAGTTTATAAATTAAATACTGTGGTGTGAAAGTTATAACATACTGCAGGAGGGTAGAGTAGTCAGTAACACTGTCAATGTAGTCAAGTGTTAATGCTGTCCTATGATATGAATTCACTCCTGTCTCTGTGGTAATGGAGTTCTAATGGAGTTTCTTTAATTCCATATATTTGGTATTTCACTAGTTATGAATATTTTTATAAAATACACACACGTTTCAACCATTTTTCAATAGTTCATCATCAGTGTGTAGATAATAATATTTCGTCACTAAATATTATCATTCACACACTGATAATGAACATTGAAAAATGGTTGAAATGTTTATATACTGTATTTATAAAAATATATATGACTACCGAAATACAAAATAAATATGGAATTAACTATTGTAGCTACCTAGCCACAGAAGATTTTTCAAATTAGTAATGGAGTTCTGTGTTAATGAAATTCAGTGTTAATAACAATTACACAGTGCACTGAGTTCAATTGAGTCTGAAGGGTTGCAAAAAAAGTTTCCAGGTTGAACATGGCAATGTTATGTCTATGAGGAATGTGACTCCTATGTCCTATGCTGCTGAAGTGTGATGGCGCAGTTGGCAATGCATGCTGGTGTGCTGTAGTAAGTGGAGAGCCAAACATGGAAAAAATTAAATTATCTGTTCCTAAAACATTTTTAGCCTATCTACTTCTTTTGAAATATCTTGTTAGGTTTTGTTTTTCTAACTTTGTAATTCAGGCGGGCATGAAAGTACTCAGCTGCTTGTTTGCTCATTATCAATATAATAGTAAGACCAACTTTCCATATGCACTTTGACCTTCTAATACCTGCATCTTTCGAAAAAATGATGCTAGGGGACAATTTATTTCTTTTTACAAAACACCTGACATACTGCAATGTAAGTTGAGTTTCTATTATTTAGATCCAATGGTGGTATGGACTAATTGAGGGGTGATGCAGGAAGGGTAATTGAAGACAAATAAGTCTAATTATAGTTTGTGAATATGCGTGTTCTATGAGCTTACACATTATTTTGATCTTTAATTGTAGAGCACACAATTGACATAACGCAAGCCATAAACTCATCAGTTGTGAGATCTGCTCAGAGCCCATAATGAATAGTTTGAGTGTGGAGACAAGAGAATGTACATGCATACAATTTGACCACTGGCTTATGAGTGCATCCTAGAACCACTCAGTAAAGTCCACCTCATCAGTACCATAAAAATGCGGAGCTGGCAGAACGAGAATTGAAGAGAAGCAAATAAAATTATAAAGAGAGAATTAGAAAAGGGAATCCACAACCTGCAACAGTACTTACATGCACACGATACACGTAATACAATTAAAGGTACTAGATTAAGGTCCTGTGTGGTACCTCTTCAGCCTACGAGGTCCCTTACTTCTTATATTTATTTATAATCCACTCACTTTCCTTCATAGTTCATAATGTCCATCCCAGTCTATAATCATTCATTCTCACTCAGAATATTTAGTGCTACTTATCTTCCATTTTGCTGTTCACATTCAAGCACTCCGTTTCTCTCTATTCTCAGAAATATTAAATACAAATGAGGAGAATAGATCCCTGAACTCCAAACCTGAACGTAGCTCATTATAACTTGTACAATTCATCAAATAAATTAGATAGAGATATCTACAGCACTTTTGCTGTATACTTTTTCAATTACCACTGTTTCACCAACTGATGGCTTATGTAACAACATACTTTTTGCAGGTTATAAATATAATTACAATCAGTTAAACACTTGGAAAGTCTATATTAATTTATTAAAATAATGAACAAATTTAACAGCTAATTAAGAATTTATTGAAGTTTTTATGTGATATGAAGACACAGGAGCTGATTCAAGGATAGGGTGATAACCCTCCCTCTCCGTAGGAACATGCAAGATCCCATTAGACAGCAAAATTGCAGGACCAACTCTGGGGCCAAAGCAAAACTAAGGCATCAATTCCATTGTCGCAAATGAAGTCGTAGTTACTCCCTTTTTACGCAAATTATTCAACTGCTCATTCAACTTCCGTCAAGTAATTTTGCGAGATAATACACATACCAACCTGCAGTATCACTAGTGGTGTGCTTGAGCACAAATGGCGAGCGAGCCTAAAGACTGTACTATTTTTATTGACTTCTAACACTGAAGCTACTAAAAATAATTTCCAGTTTTTTTATTTAGCATACAGGGTAAAGGGATTTCAGTGCCATAGTAACAACTCTCTGCAACTGTTTGAATTGAAGGAAAAAACAACAACAACAAAACAATACACGCTATTTAAAAGTTTTCTTTGTGATATTCTTTAGCTAAGTAGTGGTTGTAACACACAATGCTTTGACACAGCTGGACATGCACCTACACAGACTTACCTTCGCAGTAGTCTAGTGGACAATGTATTTTCAGGTAAATACTGTGTGCACGGCTTATAACCATGACAAAGAGCGCATTGACTTACCACCCCACTAACTCGAATAGAAATGGAAGTCCCTTAAGCTGTCAAGTTCGAACTGCACCGGCAAAAGAATTCAAAACGGTAAACAATTCAATTTCTAGGGTGATACGGGTACTGATCGATAAACCAGAAGATTCTGTTTAGTGCAATTTGGGACGGGGTCGACAACCGAACTAACACAAAAACGCGAGGGTCAAAGTACAAAAATGCCTTACGTACGTCCATACATATATTCAAATAAAACTAGTGATGTGCTTGAGCACTAATGGCGAGCGAGCCTAAAGACTATACTATTTTTATATTTGACTTCTAACACTGAAGCTACTGAAAATAAGGTCCAGTTTTTTTAATTTAGCATACAGGGTAAAGGGATTTCAGTGCCATAGTAACAACTCTCTGCAACTGCTTGGAAGGAAAAAAACAACATCTAACTGTAGTGCACAGTGTAACCCTTCCATTCTCAGTTAGCATCAGAGAATCTGAAGTCTCTGATCCCAGACTAAACTAACAGAATTACCTGAATAAACTTCGAAAGCAGTGGCAAAGAAGCGCAGCTTGACAAAGACTTCACAATTGTTTCAAGAAGAGAGTAGCTGTAACCTTTTTGGTTGAAACAAAGTTGCGTAAGGCAGTGCAGCAAGATGATTCTGGATATAGCAAAATACTGGAACTGTGAACGCTTTACCTAACTTACGTAATTAGAGGCGCGGGCGAAAACAGAAGTCTCACGTACCCCATAAACAGATAAATAAAGAAATAAAGAAATAAATAAACTAGTGGTGCGCTCGAATAGCGCAAATGCATGGCGAGCGAGCAGACTCTTTTTACAGAAAAATAGGACAGAAATTACATCTAACTGTAGTGCACATGTAACCCTTTCCATTCTCAGTTAGCATCAGAGAATCTAAAGTCTCTGATCCCAGACTAAACTAACAGAATTACCTGAATAAACTTCAAAAGCAGTGGCAAAGAAGCGCAGCTTGACAAAGACTTCACAATTGTTTCAAGAAGAGAGTAGCTGTAAACTTTTTGGTTGAAACAAAGTTGCGTCTGCAGCAGAATTCTCCGCGCTCGTTAATTGAAAAATACTGGAACTGTGAACGCTTTACCTAACTTACGTAATTAGAAGCGCGGGCGAAAACAGAGGTCTCACGTACCCCATAAACAGATAAATAAATAAACTAGTAATGTGCTTGAGCACAAATGGCGAGCGAGCCTAAAGACTATACTATTTTTATATGAATGATTTTGATTTCTAACACTGAAGCTTCTGATAAGGTCCAGTTTTTAAATTTCGCATACACTGTAAAAGGATTTCAGTGCCATAGTAACAACTCTCTGCAACTGCTTGAATTGAAGGGGGAAAACAACAACAAAACAATACACGTTATTTAAACGTTTTCTTTGTGATATTCTTTAGCTAAGTAGTGGTTGTAACATACATGGCTTTGACACAACTGGACATGCACCTACACCGACTTACCTTCGCAGTGGTCTAGTGGACAATGTATTTTCAAGTAAATACTGTTACGCACGGCTTATAACCATGACAAAGAGCGCATTGACTTTACCACCGCCACTAACTCGAATAGAAATGGAAGTCCCTTAAGTTTTCAAGTTTGAACTGCACCCACAAAAGAATTCAAAACGGTAAACAATTCAATTTCTAGGGTGATACGGGTACTGATCGCTAAACCAGAGGATTCTGTTTAGTGCAATTTGGGACGGGGTCGACCACATAACTAACACGAAAACGCGAGGGTCAAAGTACAAAATGACATACGTACGTCCAAACATATATACAAATAAACCAGTGGTGTGCTTGAGTACAAATGGCGAGCGAGCCTGATAGTTAGGTAACATAAAATGTTACTATTTTTAGCTTACCTCATGCAAACACTATAGTAGCAGTTATGACATTTTATTTCAGCAAACAAATACAAATTCACTCTCTTACCTTATTAATGGTAACTTTTGTAGTATCAAACATATGCCATTCTGATAATCTCACTCACCAGTAACTCTTGAACAAGCTCTCAGCTACGATAAAAAAAAAACCAGTGTTATTATTTGTAATTTTAGCCAACAAATATGGAATTACTACTTACATCATTCTTGAGTATTGATAACTTCTGTAATATCAAATTAAAGTTACTTTGACCATCTGAATTACCTTGAATTCTTGACAACAAGCTCTCACCTACAAAAACAAAAGACAATCAATTTTAGCACACAAATACAAAATTACTTTATTACCTCATTTTCTTGAGCAGTGGTAACTTTTGTAGTACCAAATTTGAGCAAATCTGACTATTTGAATTTACCAGTCACTGTTGATTAGCTCTTAGCTACAAAAAAGAAAGGCCAGAGTTAATTTTGCATATTTAGCTAACAAATATGGAATTGCGTACTTATCTCAGCGTCCCTCGAGAAGTGGTAGCTTCCATAGCATACTACGGCATTCTGACTACCAACGGCTCTTGACAACCAACCACCGGCACACCGTATCCCCCCATAAAACGGCGAAGTTTTGAAATTAAGTCTGGAAAAGGGTCTTCAATGCCACCTGTCGAATCAACTTGTTGTGTCTTGAAAACAAGCGTTTTAGCAAGAATTTTCTCATACTTTGGAGCTTAAGTATAAAATAAGGTTTGCTTAATGCTGTAGTTTCAGAATAAACTGGAGTCAAGCCTAAATAGCCGTGTTTTAGGAGAAAAAAGTTCCCCGCGCGCGCGTTTAAATAGCATACGTACCATCCATACATACATACATATATATATATAACATATACCCGATTTTGCATTATCCACCCCTAATACTGTCTAGCTCGCTTCGCTCGCTCGCCAATAAACAAACATCCCCGATTTTTTCATTTTTACCCCTGTAAGTGTCTCGCTCGCCAATTATAGTGAAATGAAAAACTAACTCCAGAGAAGGATTTCACAGCATAATCATGATGAGTCAGGAAAACAAAATAACAGTCGACCAACATATTGTATAGGCACAAAACTTGGGGAGAAAGGGGTGGCTTTTTTTTCAAAAAGGACTAAGCCTTCCCATCTTCCTACCTCCCTACCCCCTCCTACCCCCCAAATAATATAGTATGTAATAACAGCCACTATTATCTGGTTGGGTAAGTTTCACTGGAGAAAGATATCTGTACAGTACCAAAAGAAAGCTAGGCCAATTGCTATAACTAGTAGCGTATCAGTGGATAATGAGCCTGCATAATTCTCACAGTCACTACATAAAAATAACACTGTGAAGATATCTAGCATAGAATATATATTATATATATATATTAGTTGATAAATTTTTGTTGCTAACTAACTTACCAGTTCATCAAACTATTAAAAAACGTTATGAAATCAATATTAGCTCATTTTGTGTACTTGACATTCCCAAGCCAATAATTCTTGAATTTAGGAATATTACGTTTAGATTACTGATAATTAACTGCTGAATTAGGCATGAACATATTCAAAACAACTATTTAAGGGTTCATGCTACTTTTTTATTTTGGGCCACTTTTTTTGTTAAACATGGTGCAGTAATCTCAGTATAGGTAGAACTGGCTTCCATGGGTAATGCTCCCTATCGTCACATGAAATTTCTACTGTAATAGTAACTATTTCCATCTCCTGAATTAATTTGGTCAATTCTAGCGGAAATTGTACAGCAGCGTATTTGAGTCATTGTCACTTAATTAAGAAATTAATAATAAAAAGTACTTTATGTAAAGTACATACATATTTTAGCAAGTATAGCTATAAATACATGGATAATATTTTACACTAACACCAATGCCAGATACTGACCAGAACTTAACCGGTACCCAAACGGCATCTACATCCAAAACACCTACTGATGGCACTACTTTATTGGCAGATGAGAGAAGAACTACCAGTGGAGGTGTTATTGCAGCTATTGTAATTGTTGCATTGTTAATTACTATACTCACTGCTACTGCTGTTACTGTAGTGGTGCTGTTTGCTATTTGGTGGAAGAATAAGTCTAAGTCTGAAACACAGGGTGGCATTCAACATCACATTACTGAAGAAATGGGTAAACTTCTTACTAAAATCTAGTCTAAATGTATTATGTAATTTACATAATTTCAGCTCCATAAATAATAAGTTTCAGTTTGTGTATCATTAAAAATTTGATTCTATAATTTGTTTACTAATGATACTAACCGAGCTAAAATGTTCAGATAGTAAAAATTTGTGTTATTTTCTCTAGAAAACCTGTCAGCAAATCAAGGAACATCTGTATATCGGACCTCTTCAAATGCAGCATATCATTCAATTATTAAAAAAGAATCAGAACCTATTGAAGCTGAACAAAATGTGGCATATGAAACTCTTACTACAGAAGCTGTTGAAGCTGAACAAAATGTTGCATATGAAACTAGTGTTACTACGGAACCTGAAACTCAGCAAAATGTGGCATATGAAATTGTACCAATGGATTCAGCTACACATACTGAATTGATATAATTATGACTATATTAATTGATTTATTTTAATATGTAAATTAAAATAATAGTGTAGTAATTTCTGTATAGATGTAGTATACATTTTCTTGCTCAAAAATTCATTCTTTATTAAACACATTAACAGCTAGATTTCTCAGATTCATTGCAAATGGAAGAGTTCTGTTCTCAATAATGTTGTTTTGGTTGAACATTTACATTTTAGTTTTAGTTATAGTTTTTTTACAAAAATATTTCAAGATTAATTTTAGTCTTAGTTTTTCACTAGCAAAGACTACAATTTGAGTTGTAGTTTTGGTTTTTCCAATGTACTAGTTTCAATTCTAGTTTTAGTTTTAGTTTTTCAAATTAACTGACTCGTGTTTTAGTTTTAGTTTTGGTTTTTAGAATTCAATTTTTTTTTAATTCAAGTCATCAATAATTTTAGATAGTTTTTGTTTTTCAAATGCAGACATCAATTTAGTTTTTGCATTCCACCATTATTGTTAGCTGTCTTTTAGCTCTTTTTTTGTTGTTGTTGTTGTTTTGTTTTTCTAACAGGATTACAATAATTTAGTTTTTTTAAAGTAATTATTATTACCCTGTAGCCAGTCTCTACTTACTGAATGGATAGCAAATACAGCAGGGAGACTGAATGATTAAAATATGCACGTGCTGTATTTGCTATCCATTCAGTTTGCCTTACAATTTCAGGTGCTACGAAGAAACAATTGGGTAAAGGGTTTTTCTTCCTGGGACTACCACTGGTCATTCGTCTTCTTTCAGAGATGTCACTACAAATAGTTAACTGTATTTTGATTAAAAAATAATTTTAGTATTAGTTGTTATTCAAGAGCTCTATGAATTTTAGTTTTAGTTATCCTATGTGAAATTTAGAAATGTTTTAGGTGTAACTAAAATTAATTTTAGTTTTAGTTTTAGTTAACCAAAACAACACTAGTTTTCAACCATACAGGAGCCTATTTCAGGAAGCAGAACCAAGTAGCTCATGCTATAAGGACAAAATTTAAGTCCAAATGCTGAAGAAAATAATGACTGAAAAAATGTCATGTGTTGTATTTTTTTTTTTTTGGACATCATTCATTGTACTTTTAATGAGAAAAATGAAACAATTATAAATCACTGCCAGTCTCACTTAACTCTCCAAAAAGACAAAGCAATGGCATATATCAGATTTCGTCTTCAGTAGAGTGTAGTCCTAGATAATCAATCTTGGACATCAGAACCAAACATTTACCTCCGCTAAGTTTCAACCCAGCTTCTTCAATATTAGTAAGAACTATAAAAATATTCAGCAAACTATCATGCTCACCTAGGATGTGGATGTGTCCACTGGTTTTCTATAAATATACCAGCCGGTTTGCTCACCCAAGTAAGTCTATCAGTTCTGTAATTCACACGGCAGTTATTAATTAAAATATTACTTAATTAATAGCCATGAGGTTAATTACTGCTCCTTAGGTCCTGGCGGATATAGGCAGCCCTCAACTACATGATCTCCTCCTATTCCAATTCCATCGACTGCGAGGCACCATCTACCGGATACAAGTTGTCTCTTAACATGGGGACAGCCATTGCAACAGTATTATACCATTAGAATTCACTATACCAGCACTATTGGTGTAGCCCAAGAGGAAATTTGCCAAGGACCACCTCTAAGTGGTACAAAATACAAATAGGACTACTAGTTATAAAGTTGTGTCAGAATACAATTCCCGGCCATCCTTTGATGGGGGCAAATGGCGTGGAATTGTACTACTGCAGTCATGATAAGCCATTTCCCACACACCAAGTTTTCTTTCTGCCAGTCGATACGTTTGTTTTTCTGTACATGTATATTTGTAACTACCCTCCACACTACTTTAAGAGTTATTTTCATCATACAGTCGATTACACATTAGACATTCCAAAATCATTCTGGCAAATAATACAAACGGATGAGGTATGTATACCCACTTTACCCAAACTAAGGAAGTAAGTTCAACCACAATTGTATGACCACAGAATGATAATTCAAAGCTAGCTTAGTTATTACAGGAAGTGTAAGTTAGGAACAATGAAAGTTTGATGAGAACAAATGTATAAAAAAATTTGAAATGAATTGTAACGTTCACAATCAGAAAACTACAGCACTTGCTTGATTACATGGGGTTGCCACTCAAGACTAATTAATTATGACATATAACGGTGTAGTAGTGAATTTTGTCCCTCCTGTAAACTGTCCCCAGGGACATTTTTCACCGGTGAATAATGTCCCCCAGGACATTATTCACTGGCATGGTGAATAGTGTCCCCGTACAGTGAGTAATGTCCCACTAACCTAAAGTAATAATAAACACTGTGAGAATTCCTGGGTAACTCCTAAGGGTCCTATTTTTGTCATCAATTATTATAGTGCTACGTACTTCAATACAATAATAAACACTATGAGACTTCGAGAGTACTCAGTTTCACCCTGAAGAAGGGTATGACTAATATTGACCGAAGCCAAACTTAATCACTTGTGTAAAGAAAATCACAAGCTGCTAGCTACTTCTGTTCAAAACTGCATAACTCTGACAATCTGCAATACCTTTCTAATAATGTTAAGTTTAGGTTATAGCTAGTTAAGAGGATTTTGAAATCAATTAGTCTTACTTTTAATAATTACTCTGGCTATAACTTTGGTAATTGTTCAAGGTTGTGGCTATAAATTTGTAGTGAGCTAATTAAAACTAAGAAATTCAAGCATAATTTTTTTTCAAGTCATCAATCACTTCAATAATTATCACCTCCTGAACTCCAGAAATTCATAAGCTGGTGATTGTTCTTCTGTCAGCAGTTAGCATTTCATGTGAAAGAACTTAACCACACCTATACAGATGGACAGAATTCACTATGAAGTCATCATTAAGAGCAGATTATCAGGTATTGAACTGCCTACTTTGTGTCATAACTATTCATCTTACTGTGGTATTAAAATACTGTTGCTTTAGTTTCAAGTTTTTTAGTGACTAAAATAACTAATAAAAAAAGATCATCAGTGTTGAAATATAAGCTCTGCTGGCCAGGTAGCTAACCTACATGAATGAACAAATGGTTAAGTTTCAGCTCTAGTGTAGTTGAATGTGAAAATGGCAGTCTTAAAACATGATTGGACACATAGTGACATAAGCATGGGTTGTCTGGATCATAAAGAATTTGAAGTAAGACCATAATACTTGAATAATAATTATAGACCTGATTTTCTTGATCAATTGTGAAAAATTTAGGAGGCAATTTATTTCATAAACTTGGGATTTGTTTCTGACAAGTACCACTTCAAATATGCTTTAAAGTAATTTTATCAGAAGAGAAGATCTAGTATTAGTGTTTTGGATGCTCACATTGATAAATGTTAAAACAATCGCTTAGATGTTTGAGTGAATTAATCATGAAAATTGACATCAACAATTTTGAAGTAGCATATGAAGGATAAGAGAATTATTGCTTAAGTCAGGATGAGGGAATGAGAATTCAAGGTGGCTCTGTGTTGAAATTCTCTTTTTAACTTTTGAATATCTTTAATAAGAGCAGGGGGGCCAAAGTTTGATTTTTGAATATCTTCAGGGTGGCCAAAGTTGAGATGAACAAGTGAGATATATAACTTGTCTTGTTTGAACAGGTATTGATGCAGAAAACGTATATTTCATTTTAGCTACCCTGTTTCAAAAGAGACAGGTACTGTTTAATAAAGAGAACATGCACACATTGCTTTAGAAGTTTTGAATTAAAAACTGAACACTTATAGTTATTTTTAGGCCCCATTTGAAAGAACAGGTTAGTTTCAATGATTATTCAGACATTACTTAAAATCGTTAATTTGAAAAAATAATTAATTGTAGTTGTGCAAATAGAGTCAATACATGACCACAGGAAGTGAAGAGGCTTATTTGAACACAAAAAAAGCTTTTGGTATAGAATATATACCAAAGTGTCAAATCTTTATTCTTCCCAATAACTCTAAAGTAGCTACTAAATAATCACTTTAACAATAACACAAGCTAACTTAACACATTATTATTTAATATCACTATTGAATTGGTTCCTGGTGAACAAATCAGGGTATATACCAGAGTACAAAAAAATCATAATTATGATCAGCGTAGTATTTAGTTGGTAAAGGTCTGACTCGAGCAGGCCACTCTGGCTCGTGAAAATAAATTAGCCTGCTCGTGAAATATTTCGCCATATCACACTGTGACTCAAGTAATAAGTACTATATATATAATAATTATATATGTACAGTAAACATATTATAATATATTTTCCAATGGCAATCATCACCAGTTTATATTTTCATAAGACAACATGGCTATATAAAAAGTTCTTTATTGAGAGCATGTTGAATAAAAACTAAAGGTGAATAAAGAATTTATGAAAGCTAATTCTATTGCAGCTTCAGTTTCTTACTACAGCTAAACATTTTAGCTATTAATTTAAAACACTTATAAATTACAAATACTAGAAGAATTGCTGTAGCTGTACAAACCAGCCATACGTCAGCATTGTAGAATTCTATCCAACTCCAGTTATACTTGGCATGTGCTGGTATCAGATGAGAATATCCCTCTCTTCCATAAAACTCTAACAATTCCATGGTTCTGTTCATTCCACCCGCTAACTTGAACATTGTTTTCAGCTTTTTTAAATTTGCGCGATATTCGTCTTTTTCCAATGTCAGTATGGCATGTTCCACATCATTTACGGTCAGAGTATCTGAATTGAATTGAAGACCTAGCTTGTTGTGAAATAACCTTCCCACACTCTGAGCTTGTTCCATCATTTGAGGGAGCCCAATAATTGGAACACCGTTCCATTAAGCTTCACTTAAGCCATTGAATCCGCCATGGAGTATGGCACAGTGGATGGTTTTAGATGCTAAGACACTTGCTTGAGGAGTCCAAGCAGAAATAAACACTCTCTCTTTGTCGATGTCATATTCATCAAGAAACCAGTGATTTTGTTTCTTTAATGACCAAAGTAAGTTATATTGAGTTTTCATAACTCCTTCGAATATTGATCTAGCAGCTTCTTTATTTAAAGAAAAGGTAGACCCCATACTGACATACACCACACTTCTCTCTGACTTCTTACCAATCCAATTTTTAAGCTCAGGATATTCAGATAAAGGCTCCGAATCCTCAGAAATAAGTGGTCCTACGTAGTTAGTTAATGGTGTCAGTGTTCTAGAATACTCAAATCCAATAACCGTAGGCACAATATGGGGTAAGTAAATGCCAGGTGCTTCATAAAGCTGCTTTGTGGTTATTGAAGGGCAAAATGGGGACAATGCCAAATATTGAGGATATGCCAAAAAGTAGTTGAGTATATGCTTAAGGACAACTCCTTCTACTAAACTTACAAGACGTTGAAAAAATGACAAGTTATCGGATAGGTGTCCTTGCAACAGTCCTGGTCATGGCCATTGAGGCTGCTCACTTATGAAGATTGGCAGAGTGCATCCAATCAAAACCACTGGAACATCCCACTGAGAATTGATACACATCATAGGTGCCATGACAAATTCATTACCTATAATGAGATCATAGTTTTGAGCCTGCACAGTCTGGTTAAATTGCTGAATAAGGTTTTCTGAATATTCTAACATCGTATTCCTCATTAAAGTAATTATTCCAGACTTATTGAGCAAGCTAGCAGAATTGACGAATGAAAAGTGCTCCACGGACGGGCATGGTGGCTTGTGATCAAACTTTGTAAGCTTGGAAAGCTGGCCTGGTTTGTTCCCACCATGAATGTGACATTATGGCCTCGAGAGGACAAAGCCTTTGACACCTTCAATAAAGGGTTGACATGCCCTCTTGCTGGAACAGTCATAATCAAAATATTTAATGGACCATTCTGGATTTTTTCATTAAACGCATCAGCTTTAAAAGAAGACAACGCTACAGCGATTAGAATAGCGTAAGTTCATCTTTACTTGTAATTTTTGTTCTGACCACAACTAAAATAGGCACTTTTGGCGTACTGTTATATCTTTGGGGTTACCGGAACTGCTGACTGTAATGATATACATAGTGGAACTAATTTTCACCTAAGTTCAATTCACTGGACCTACCAGGACCCAATCGCAGCTAAAACATGCTGACTGTATACAACCCCCATATTTTGCTGAGTGTAGCTACACCTACGAAAGTGCTAAACTTGACCAATTGTCACTCGTGGTGATACAAGTCAACCTCAGGCATGCAATCTAATTGGTGAACTCTGAACTGCGTTTAGGAAGCGGAAGCATTCACTTAATTAATAATCTCAGAAAGTGGCTAATATAGTCGGACAAAATAACCGACGTTTTTAGTCCAGGTTCCCATGGGAGTACTGTATAGCTATAGTGTTAATTTTAGCCAACAAGTATTCTCAAAACCACTTGCTGGCTTTCTGTCAGCAGTGGGAATTTGCAATCTTTTTTCATTGAAGTCAGCACAGTAGCAAGCCAGAAAGCTTCAAGCATACCTCTAGGTCCACAGTACACCAAAAATATTTTCTACTTATGACAATTCCATATTGTTTTATTATAATGAGTAAAAGAAGGATGAGAAAGAAATTGTGAAATGATAAATTAGTAAAAAAATCCACAGATAAAATGAATCTTTGAAAAAAAAAAAGAGAGAATTTCCGTTGATCTGTTGAGAGCTAGACTGTAGCATAGCAGTACCCCTTAACAGCATAAATACAGAATTGGGGTGTTTGTTTGCTGGCTGGTTGTCGTAGCTCAGTGACAGAGCACATGTGCATTAAACAAGAGGTCCTTGATTCGATTCCCGGTGGCAACCAAATATTTTTAATTATGTATTTAAAAAAAGCCTACGAAAGAGAGAGAATACAAAAGCAATTGTGAATAGCTAATATTAATTTATTACCTTCAACCAAGTAACTATACCAAAGAATAAATTCCCGCCATATTTGCATGCTTTTTAAGCTAAACATAATTAAAGTCAATATTTGAGGTTTTATTGTCTCATTAATAAAAAATTGTTAGAAACAGTTTTCAACATGAGCAAAACTGTGCTGAGGCTTTGCCTCTAACATTCTCTTAAGCCTCATTAGATGAGCACAATGCACCTAAAACCTAAAACATATATAGCTAAGTAGGTCTTCTTAGGAGTTTGACTGAAGAAACTAGTCCCGGAATTGTTGTGACAGCATTTTGTTGTTTTTAGTAAGCAGTAAATCATAATGTTATGTGTACTTAGTTTGCGCAATTAAGTGCCACAGGTGAAGGGGACATAACACTCTAAGCCTGGCTACAGTGAAATGCTACAACTTGAGCGGAGGGACGGTGAGGAGGATGGAGAAGCTGTGGCTAATCCTGGTACTGTACTCTTGTAGGTGTGAGTTCACTGAATATAAACTTAGCTATTACTTTCAAATATATAGCACTTTTCACTAGTAATGAAAAATATTTTAATATAAACGGTTCAACCATAACATTGCAATGGCGATCATTTCAGTGAAGTAAAACAATGCCTATGCCATGACATTGTTTATTTCTGATTCTAAAATTGTACCTAGTCACCGAAGATTATTCAGTAAATTTTTCTGCTGTAATTGGTAATGTATTGAACTTAAAATGTCTCGTTAAGTAGCTAATAACCAGAACCATCGATAGTCTTTAGACTGCATACTATTATGTGAGTGTAAATGTGTGTGTGTGTGTGGGGGGGGGGGGGGGGGGGGGGGGGTAGAGAGGAGATCCTTGCAACACTGATAATTAAGTAAGCAAAGCAACATAAAACTATAAGCATTATAGGTTAACATACTGGCAAGTAGTTCACTATGAACTGAACAAGAGTTTAAACACTTGGATCTGCCTCAAAGTTTCCGAGGCCCAAAAGTCTTACCATGTCTGCAAGTATTGCAAATTAAATTTATGTTTATTATACATTACAGAGACAAATAAGAGGTTACTTTATCAAGACAAGGAAATTTCAGCTCAAATATTGAATTGTGTGTGAAAGTACAGAAAGTAAACATAATTGTTTAATTGCTGATTATTTACCCGCAGGCACTAGCGCAGCAGGGTAAAACAATCATGATTGCTTGGATAAACTAGATTTTTTTATGACTTAAGGTGCAAGTTAAAAAAGGCCTACCTGAAGAGCTGCTCCAATGAATAGTTAGATTATAGGTGCCCAAGGACCCCCAAGATATGCACCATCTCAATTACATTAGAGTGGTTAAACTCCGAAGTATAGAAAGTCCAGAGCTAATATGATTCAGTATAAATTTCACCAAATATATTACATATAATTATTATTATACATATTATTATTATGAAATCAGAGTAATTCAGTTGACAGTGCTACATAGTCAAATAGAGCTATGGGTTGAATATGAGTTCATTACTAACTCTGAATGTGTCTCATCAGCAATATTTATATTTGGACAGGTACAGCAACACACAACACATGTCCACAGTTTGGTAATGAGTTCCAATCTGGATCATACTCAACATTGGATCGTCTCTTTCTGGATATAAAATCTCCTTCTCAATGCCATGGAAATATAACTCAGTGGAAATTTTGTTACAGTAGTGGTAGCACTTCACGAATTTATGAAGTGCAGTTTATGCTATTCAGACAAGAGAGAAGCACTCAAACTTATAACAGAGTGACCAATAGCTACAAAGTATACAGAAGGAGTGGGCCACCATTGGTTGCCTGTACTTCAATATCATTGGATCCTGGTGAAATCTATTATACTCATTGCTATTGCCATTTCTATAATTATACCGTTTGCTCTTCGATGGAATAACAAATCCAATGTTGAACCACAGGATACCATTCAATATGACACCATTAAAGGAGTTAGTAAGTTATTAACTGATGACTATTTAAATAAATTGTCACTGCCATGAACAGCTGTAGTTTTGTACCGTTCTTCCTGTTTTATTCAAATGTCTGATTCTAAAACTGATTTGTTTATAATGCAGCCTTAGCTAAAAGTTAATTTTGCTAATTCTCATAATTACATAAGCAAAAATGTAACAAGAGACCATATCCGTGGGTTAATATTTGAGCTAATGGCTTTCAAATATGTTGCATATACATGTGACATACCAGTACATTATAGAATAGTAAAATTGGTGATGACTGCAAAGCTGACTTTAGTTTATTGTTTCAGATGACAAATTCAAAGTAAGGTGGTGATTCATAAGTATCCTAACTATAACACTACTTTTCTTCTGTAAGCTGCTAAAGAGCAAACAAAGCAAATTGTCTGCTCTAACCCAGTTGGGTAGGCTACACCAGAGGAAGGTAGTTGTAAAAACCAGGAAAAGTGGAGAGCTTGAGCAGGGTAATGAGCTTGCAATACAGCATGAAACAACAACTTTGAAATATCTTGAGTTATTTCAAGGTCACTTACCTAAAATATCATTGTGAAGATATCTAGTATGGAATAAATATATTCTTATAATTATATTATATTTATTTATGTTCCCTAGCAATTAGATCATTACTTAAAGAAATTTACGGCGTATTTTGAAAATATGAATGAAACTGTTATTTATATAGCTAGGCTGTCTCACTTGCTGAGGTACACCCAAATGAATTTGTATTCTACTTACCACAATTGACACCTAGAAAATCACTTCAACGGGCAAAGTATTAGTTGTTTACACTGAGATATTGTTTGTACTTAGAAAACCTCTCCAATAGTCAAGGAGATGTGGCAACCTCTTCAAATGTAGCATATCATACATATCTCAAAAAAGGATCAGAACATATTGAAGCGGAGCCAAATGTGGCATATAAAACTGTACCTACAGATTCATGCACACAAAATGAAAGTAATTATGTTGAGTTTAATTAGTATTTTTATCATAAAAATGTAACGTCGTCACTTCAGCAGTTCACTGTAGGTAACATATTATGTATCATTGCTCTGACAAAGTCACAAATCTCAATTTTTTATATTAAAATAGCCACCAAATAAATGATAAAATTTTCAAGTGATTACTGATTTTACAATAAGTTACCTATATGCATAAGCCACTTTCCTCTGGGAACCTGATTTTGCATTACAGTGTTAATTATATTACCAAAATCCAGAATTAAGCTGCTCGACATGTATATAACAGATAAATAGAGTATTAATAACTACTGACACTATAAAAAATGAACCTCAAACATTAATGCTGTAAAAATTTTACAGCATTAATGTTTGAGGTTCATCTACCTCACCATTTTCAAGAAATGGTGAGGTAGAATGTTTATTATATAATAAACATTCTACCTCACCATTTCTTGACATTAAAGTACAAATGCTTTGAATATTTAAAGATTAAATATTATGGAAAATACATAATTTATTATTATGAAAATTAATAATGATAACATTGCAATTTAATAGTAATTTTGTTTATTCAACACAACTGTAAAATCATTGCTTTTACTTATTCATAAGTGTATGCTTACAAATATGTTTCATGCCATACTATTCACACAACTGTTCATTCATCTGCAAACAACAGTTTTATAAACCTTAGTACTTTCCATAGCAAATATATTTCAGCAAAAAAAGTTTTAATCTATCTTTCAGTTGCTCTATCACAAACATCAATTCCTATGAAAACTTGTAGGCTTGTAACAAATGGTTGTAGTCCATGAGTGCAAAAGCTCTATCTTAATAATAAACAAAATAATTTTATAATTCAGTCCACAAATAGACATAGAGAAGTTTTCTTTTACTCTGTCACACATTACACGTGATATCTCTTGTGTACTTGATTTTCCCTGCTTAATAATTAAAGATTAATTCATGCAACTACATTCCAAAAGTTATGAAGTATAAACATGCAATGTTCACACACACAAAATAACTGAAACCAAACCACTTATAACAAAGTGAGTCTATGCAATTCTAATTTAAAGTTTATGTGAGTATAATTAGCTAAATTATAACAGTTTAAAAATTAAATGGCAAGCAAGATGAAAAAATTTCCCTCCTTTTTGGTATTTTCTGGTAGTTTTATGTGCAAATAAAAAATACTATCTAACCCTTCACCTTGGAGATATAACCAAACACCTTATTACTACCTGCTATGGGTGGGGCTTACTGATGATGTAGATAGGGAAGTAGCTGCCTTTAGTTTGTCTAATAAGCCGATGGCTTGGGCTTGTTTTAGTTAGCTAGCAATTCCTGATGAGTCTGAGGCAGAAGAAAGCAGCCAGTATATATCAGACTACAGCTCATCAGAGACAGTAATGACAGTTCCAGACTCCTTACAGCTATGAGCCAAACAATAGTGTGCCTGATAATACTTCAGATCATAGGTTTACAGGGGGAGGGGGGTAACAATATGACAAGGACAAAAATATACTTGAAGGAGTGTACCCTGATGCAAAGTTTGTGCTATTATAAATAATAGTTAGGCGCTATCTTGGAGGGAACTATTGTTTTTTTGGTCCAGAAGGCACTAGGCTGTACCGTCCTGAGCACAGCAAGGGCTTTACTTAAGGCTGAGGGACCCTAAAAATGGCAGCTCACTATGGCTGTGCAGCGCTTAACTATTTTAGAACATAGAGACTGCTCCATAGGGATACTATGAAGAATACGAATGATGATGCCACGAATGTTAGCAGTGATGACTCTGAATGACTTGATTTTACATAATGGTTAGCTAGCCTAGTAGACTTTGCACAATATGTATCTAGTGTGATTGTTGATGTATTGTGAGGACCATAACATTAGTGAATAATGTGTGTTGTATTAAGCAGTCCAGGACAAAGCTACCATCACCGGTAATGCAGCAGAGCATCTATTAAACGAAATAGAAAAACAAAAGTTGATTTTTTGTAAAGGCTACAACTTCATACTTAACTAATGTAACCACAAAAACTGAAACACTATGCAAATACAATCATTACCAACTCATAAATAATAGCGTCACTAATAGGATAATTGAATCTCGTGAATGTACTGGATACAAAGATGTCAAGTCATGCCAGTAGCATGACTTGAATGTTCCTTCCCAGCCACCCACATATAGCACCATCTTGTGTCATGGCGACATGCTCTGTGTCTTGTTTCATAGTGTACACACCAAAGATGCATGTAGATGGAAATTTATATTAGCTAAGTTGAGCTTACTAAGCTCAATACGGTGGTTATCCTACAATTTCATTGTCCGTAGCTTAGGTTCTATTCAATAAATGATTAAAGTTTAATAATTCCAAGTCACAATTTACACAAGACATAATACAACTTCAACAACTGACTTTGACTTGACGATGAATAACTGAATAGCAAGTGATTATATACACAATCAAACACTACATGATTTATTAGATGATTGAGTACTAATCACTGGTTATACTGCATTTTGTTCTTGCCACTGCTGAAAGTAAAATTGAGGCATACAGGACTTGCGCCAGGATGTGGTGTAATGCAGGTTTGTTGGGGTCACCAAGTGCACTTACTTTTCTAACTATTTCCCTACAACACATGCATTTTTCAAAATACCTGCAACTGTATTTATTTCTTCTCATTGGATTGTATAAAAAGTCCAGTCTACTAATAATGATGTATCACATGTCAGTCCGAGTTATCACTGCTGGTAATTAAAGCATTACCATTGGTATCTGAAGTACCATTAGAATCACTACTGCTTGGTTAGGAGTAACTGAAGCTGCTTTAAAGTAAGGGGCACCATGTATCACAAGTTAATTTACTCCCATGAAAACAACTTATATTTCATGAAAAAACATAACATCATATTGACTGGCTAAATACAAGTGTACCAATGCCATTTCAATACTTAAATCTGCATAGTGTGTCCCTGTGTCCCCCTGCTCCACCTTACACGCACACACACACTTCCATCACAACATAGCTTTAAGGAGTCTGGCAGTGTTGTTATACTATCATTACTGTCTCTGACGAGATGAATCTAATCTATATGGTTGCTTTCTTCTGCCGCACATTCATAAGACATTGCTATTTAACTATACAAGCCCACAACCATAGGCTTACCAAACAAACTAAAAACAGCTGTTTCCCTATCTACATCATCACTAAGCCCCACCCACAACAGGAAATAGTTATGATTTGGGTTATATCTCCAAGGTGAAGGGTTCTTAGATAGTAATGCTTTTTTTCTGGGTTATTCATGCACATAAAACTACCAGAAAATAACAAAAAAGCAGAGAAAATTTACCCTCAAAGTTACAGAAACACAATTCCCTATTTCAACAAACTACACAGTAAGACAATATTTGAAGTAGTAATACCTAGAAAATAATTTCAAAGAGCAAGTATAAAGTGATTAAACTAAGATATTGTTTGTACTTAGAAATCCAGTCAGCAAGTCAAGGAGATGTGGCAACCTCTTCAAATGTAGCATATCACACATATCTCAAAAAAGGATCACAACATATTGAAGTAGAGCCAAATGTGGCGTATGAAACTGTAATTACAAATTCATGTACACAAAATGAAAGTATATTATATTGAGTTGCATTAATTTTGTATTATTTACTTATAATGTAGTCACTTCAAGGATTCACTACATGTAACATATTATTCTTTATCAGTGTTCTGACATAGTCACAGACATCAAGAATTTTTTTATTAACCTACAGTACAAAAAGCTAGCCACAAATATGAATGATATTATTTTCAAGTGATTAATGATTTAACAATAAGTTATCTACATGCATAAGCCACATTCCTTGGGGAACCTTGCTTTGCATTACTATGTTAATTATGTATGAATAAATCCAGAATTCTGCTGCTCAGATTTATTGCCACTAAAACAGCTCATATATAATTCAGTAATTCTCGGCTGAAATAATCATAACAATAGCAATTTTTTTCTCTTTTTAACAGCCAATATATATATATTATTCATTTGATACAGGAGAATATCACGAGTCTGTTGGCTTAGTATTTACGCGAGTGCCGCAGGCACGAGCGTAAATACCGCCAATCAGACGAGTGATATTCTCGGGTATCCAATGGATAATAAATTTATTAGGTACTGCTCATGGGCGAATACCTTGGTAACAAGAAATTTACCTAGGGGGACGTAATAACCCAACGTAATAACTATGAACACAGGTGATATGGAAAAATATTGCCCTAAGCCACATCCTGTTTACTTTAATGCATTTTCTATGTGACAACAGTTATCAGGCTCTGTTCAGTACCTAATAAAGTTAATTATTACTTTGGCTGTCAAAAAGAGAAAGATATGTATTAGCTCATATATATCACAAACATAGCATGATAATAACTAAAAAAAATCTCAACCATAAAAATAATAAACATTCTACCTCACGTGTCTTGTGTCGAGGCTATGAGGCCCAGAGGTTATAACCCTCCAGCTGAAGAGACACCCTGAGACTGTGCCCCGAGATGAATAACAATGAAGCTGGCCTTCTCAAGAATAAGCTTCTTAACAATAAACTATCATCACTCACAGGTGTATCAATCCTTTACCCATTAACCTTATATAATCATACTCACATGACCTCAAACCACATCAAGTGTTTTGTTATGCAGGTCATATAAGTGTGTATAATCGTATGTTTTAGTTAGATGCGCTCAACACAACTGTAAATATTATTCTCATTTCATCGTAGTGAGTGCTTATAAATTTTCTTCATGCCATATCATTCACACAACGTGTCAGTCATCTGCAACAATATTATTCTAAGCCTTATGCATTCCATAGCACTAACAAGGATACGACTCATAAGCAAGTTGCTCCATCACAGCCTTCCTATATTCAATGCTTTCATTTTCAATGAAAACTAACTTTGTAACATTATGGTTGTAGTTCATGAGGGCGCCATCAAATGCTGTAAACAAAATAATTTATAATTAAGCAAATAAGCATAAGATTCCAATTTAATGAAGTATAAACATGCATTGTTTACACAATAAATAATTATTTAAGTCAAAATCTTACCTGCTTTAACAAAGATCAGAGCAATGGACAACTCATGACCAAAGTATGCAAGCCATGTGGTGCTTAGTTACACATTTCAGTAGTAAATCAATACTAAAATATATCTTACAATAGAACTGTGGAATACCACTATGGTATTGTCAAAACCCACAATTGTTACATATATCTGCCTGACATTGGTGCTTTGGTAAAATAATCTGGCTACAATAGACTAGGTAGCACAACCGGCAACCAAGTTATGAAATAGATAAAATTTTAACAAAACACATCTGGAAACCTATCTAGTCTACTTAGTCACATAAACCTGAAGAATGGCATAAAATAATGAGTATCAATTAGCAATATACTTGATTCTGGAAAAGGAATTAGTAAGAAAAATTATGAATCAGGTATGGAAGATTTAGGAATATAGGAATGCTGAAATTTTGAGAAGATATGAGATGATTGCATGTTTAAATTCTACACCGAAATTTCATCTTACAATTTTCAACCTTACAAATTGTTTCTGCTGTTTTCTTCAATAACTGAAGTGTTTCAGTGAAAATTTTATTATAATGATGTGAATTATGACAAAAACAACTAACAGTATGTAACCTCTAGAAATAATATTTGATTTGGCATTCCGTTTCCATGCTGAAATAAAATACAATTGTAGCAAACTAGCCATGTACAAGATTGTAGATGTCTTTGATTCAATCAGTTGCTGAGCATGGTCAGAGCACAGAGGTGTCATCTACATGTCTGAGCCATATTGGATATGGGTGGGCCAATGTTCCTCCAATTTGTCGATAGAAGACATTATTTTTTTAAATATTAACAAATAAATCTATCATTTCACAAATTATCTTGGCTGGAAATAATATTATTAACTGAATCCTCTCAATTATAGCTAATCAGTCAATCATGATTTTAATTTGTATGATTTAATTGACTCATATTTTTGGAGAGCGGCTGACACATCAAGTGAATCATTGTGTCGTGCTTATCCTCAACTTGAATAAATATAAGATTTTTCCAACAGATTCTTTAGTGTTTACACTGTGATCAGAATTATCAACTTATATATTTCTAATTCATAAGTGGTAGGATTAATGTTGGAAACTATAGCACCCAATTTGTGGACAAAAAAGATGAGATTAAAAAAAAACTCGTGCATACTTCCCACCTTGTTTTATAATATACCTTGTTCACATTTTTAAATTATTTAATAGAATCATAGGTAGCTAACCATATTTTTGCAATACTAATCGAGTTGCTTGAATTCTCAAAACAATTGCAGAAAATATCTAGCTACATGTATTAATCCGAAATATAGCTATAGCTGATTTTTACGAAACAAATAAAGAATTGCAATTGAATTTTACGACATATTTTTTCAAAATATTAATAAATAGTAATAGTCTAAATATATTTCCACTTCCAAATTTATGCTTGATATTCTATATAATTCAGTCATTCAGTGTTAAGTAAAATGCCAATATTTGTTTGTAACATCATAATGCATTATTTATGTAGTTATTAAACTGTGTAAAAGAATCCCCAAGTTTTATGCTCATGAATGCACTTGTCTATACATGACACTCCTTAGCTTGTAGAACACAAGTCTAAGGCTGTCACTGTATTATGTAGTACAAAAGATTGTCATAACACAACAGATGATTTGTGGTCAAACTGTGGCAGGGATGATGGGGGTGGGGGGTTAATTTATTAATTTGTTCATTCATTTCTGTTTTTATTCAATTATAGATTTATCTGAATAACTACCAATCTCATGTTAAATTTCTTGTGCTGATAGTATCATTTCTTTTGTAAGTAGCATTAATGAGTATACACATATTAACATTGTTTTTCACATCTGCAGGCACAACTTCTCTCATCTTCTGATCAAAATAGTTGGCAGTGGAGTGTGACACACCATCGCCAACTATTTTGTTCAGTGTCATCATGCATCATGACTCACTTATTATGACTCATTACAATTACATTAGAGTGAATGAATAATGAGTAATCTAGAACGGTACTCCTTAAATGTATGAGTAGTACTATAGCTAAGTATAGATTCCAAAAAATGTCATAGAAGAATTGTAAACTGAAATTGTTACGTGTTTGATCATTTACTTGAGAATTTGCTAGTTTGGGAGGGTACATACTCTTCATGAGGCTGGCTACATGTGATGAATGCAAAGCCAGGTAACTAGCTAATTATGCTACAAAAACTAACATTGAATTGTAAACTGGAACTTTAACATGTTTACCTGTAGTAATGAGTGACACTGTTGCATAATACACGCAATTCCGTGGGGCTATTTTATACAATTAACTACAACAAACAAAACAAAAAATGATGCCAGCATAACAACCTTGGAGGAGTACATAGCTAGTGAAATCCCCGTAGGCAGCATGCACTTAGTGGAAGTGCTGTATTACGATATTCATACGCGACGGTATTCATTGGTGTATGGCCAGTTATTACAGCGCTGGGAAAGGTGTGCATATTTCTCGGGGAACCTCGTGCAATTAGCGTGGGGGAGTGAGAAGGTGAAGGGGTGTACACTTAAAGCCTGGCGGCGGAGAAATACTACAATTTAGAGCTGAGGTTCGTTCAAAATGAAGATTGGACTGTGGCTCATCCTAACACTGTTCTCTTGTAGTGGTGAATTCAATGAAGGTAGCAGCCATAGCTAGCTACCTCTAGTGGGACAATTTAATAACTACAGTGTCTCGTAAAGTAACAACCATCATCAAGGATACTCTTTTAGTTTCACATTATTCCATATGAGTAGCATGTGTGTATTAAGAGGGGGAAGGGGAGAGGGTAAGGCACAAGACCCTTTAATATACCGAAAGTTGAATTAGCAGAGCTACAAAAACTATAGGCATAGCTTAATATACTAACATGGGCAGATATGCTGGATCCCAGAAAGTGTGCAGAGTAAACAAGCAAAAAATCATCTATTTTTATTGGTGTAATGATGGTGAGCAAGCTATTGTATACAATTTCAAATTAATGGTAACTGAAACCCCATTAAAACATCTATGATAATGTTTGCTATAAAATCTGTATACCAAAGAATAAAAATGACTACCTATATTTGGCGATCGAGCAAAGCGAGTGAGACACTTACTTACAGGGGTAACACAATTAAAATTGGGAATGTTTGTTTGTTTGTATGTTTGGATGTATGTTAGTCATTTTGTACTTTGACCCTCTCGTACTTTTGTGTTTGCTGCTTGTTCGACCCCGTCCCTACTTCACTAAACAGAACCCTCTGATTTATCAACCATGACCCGTATCACCCTAGAAATTGAATTGTTTACCGCTTTAAATTCTTTTGCAGATGCAGTTAAAACTAAGAAACTTACTGGATTTCCATTTCTATTCGAGTTAGGTGGGGTTGGTAAGTTAATACGCTATTTGTCATAGTTATAAGCCCTATGCAACAGTATTTATTGGAATATTCATCGTCCATTAGACTAACCTCGAAGGTAAGTCTTGCATAGGTAGGTTCAGTTGTATGAAAATATTGTGTGTTACAACTATTACTAAGAATATCACAAAGAAAAGTTTAAATAACGTGACTTGTTTAGTTGCTTACTTTTCTTTTTTTAAATTCAAACGGTTATGGGGAGTGGTTACTATGGCATTGAATGCCTTTACCGTATACACATAATCTAAAAACTCGACTTTCTTTTAGTAGCTTGAATGTTAGAAGTTAAAACCAATCGTTTAACAATAATGTAGTTTTAGGCTCGCTCACCATTTGTGCTCAAGCACAACACTAGTTAGTTCCTAGAGTTAAATGTTGTAGCTCCTGTTCATATTTGTATGAGTAATAGCACAGTTAACCCTGCTATTCGAGATTAATAGTACAAGTAACATGATTGAAATAGAACGAGGTGAAGCCGAGTGCTATCAAATTGCTGTACTAGTTTTATTGATCCCTGCACAGGTTACCTGTGTTATCACTCACTCAGCTGTTTGTCATAGCTATATTTACTTACATAAAATGATTATATATTTTTGCGCAAGAACTGGCTCACTGTAGTATGCATGCAGTTATATTACTTTTTATATCAATTTAAAATTTAATGGCCACACTCATCGCTATGCCATTTATATTGCAATTGCTAAATTGTGGACCATAATGTCTATTTTTCATCTAAAGCTGTAGACCTCGATCAATTAGTACCACTTTAAATGTATAGACAGCAACAATAATCAATGTTTCTTAACCGACATTTTGACTTCTTGCTAAAGTCTTCTTCAGGGGTCAGGAAATTGAAACATCGGGTTAAGTTTTAATTAACAATTGGCTGTTAGAACAAGAAAATTAGCTATTAGAATTATTTCAGCCAAAAATAACTGAATAAAAAACCACATATTATATAGCACCAAATTTCAAACAAAAAAATATTCATAAGGAGGGTTTTACCATATAATAAGTTTCAAAATTAATAATTTTTGGTGGACCTGCCTAACGGACACATTTTTGTACCATGTTGTTGTAAGCAATAAAATAACAGCTTCAACTATCTTAGTATTTGCATAGATTTGCCTAAATATTGAAAATCCCTGCACAGACTAATGAAGTATTGATTTAATTGAATGTAGGTATCCTCAAGCCAATGTATAATTTACCAAATGGTCAGTGTTAACCTGCAATTCACCACTGTTCTGGACTAGCCAATGGAAACGGCAATAAGCACCTGAATCTTTAACATGGCAAATTGTTGTAATGGCTTGAAGGCTGAGAATTACATTTTATGTTTATCAGTGGCTCTCATAATAGTTCACAATACGCAGTAAACCTTCTTTCCAGCCCCAAGCATCTTTATTTAAAGTCAAAATTAATGTAACTATGTTAATATTTAAGATTCTCTAGACTGTAAAATAGGTTCGAACATTTTTGACATTGCCACACTAAAGCACACACACTCACTAATTTTGCAATCTGAATTTACATTTAAGTGATAAAACAAGTGGTGTATAAGTGATATTATCAAAATATAGGTCAAATCGGAACAATTACTGAATTGTATGAAGTATAGGGAGCTAACATATTATTTTGAACTATAAAATCATACGTAATTACCCGCAGGCACTAGCATAGCAGGATAAAACTAGCATGTACTTTTGAATTGTTCATTTTTTTTTTCTTGACTTTTACAACTTCAATTAAATGTAACAATTGTTTTTTTTAAATACCTCTGCTGCTTTCAAACTAGAATTTATTCAAAATACACACTCCTGGCTCTTGTCTGTAAAATTGGCACTCTATCAATTTTAGAAAAGCTATGCCTACTGTCACACCAAATGTTTTTGTCAGGTTTAAAGCATACTTCTTACAGTCTTTGAAGGAAACATTAATTCTGTTTAATAATGGCCAAAAAATTATATAACATATCCTGAAATGTCTTGAAAATCTCGAAATAAAATGTAGTACACAATAGTGAGGTTATGGTATGGTTCTTTTTGTCATTCTAGTTACAGACTATTCATTTACAAAGTGAAGTCAAGAAGCTAAAATGTGATATTTATGCTATAGTAAGGTATTTTAATTAACAGTCAGTTTACTGCCCAAGGTAGTGGATTAGTGACTTCTTGGAATAATTGCAATTATACTGACTCACTATCTTCTTCTAATAATTATTCTGCCACATTTGCAGTCTGGAGGAATGACAGCACATCCTCTAGTGTTACTATAGTTACTGAAAGCTCAATAGCAGTTACATAAAAAGCTCAAAACTCTATTGCATCAATATACTGTCTAGTGGTTGAGTTAGAACCTGAGGACCATTTCATAGTGAGGGAGGGAGATTATATGGGAGTGGCACTTCCAATGACTAATCCTATTCCGTTAGTAGGAGTTTCAAGTGACTATACACTATGGAGTAGTCCTGATAGTGGTATAGGCATGTCTCTTCTCTATGACTCATTGGCACAAACTACTGGAGCTCTTCATCTTTATGCTGTCATTGGTATGGAAAGTTTTTCTATTCTTGTGTTCAAATTAATTATAGTACACTTTAATAATTATTACAACTATTATGTTCCAATGTGTATTGCATCTTTTTTTATACTATGCCTGTATAGTAATGCATGATATTGAATTCACTTAAGTGAACAAGAGTTAACAATGAATGATTGGTCAAAAAAATTTAGATATCCATGTCAGTTATTGTTTTGTTTTTGCCTTTTTGGATTTGGGATTTCATGTGTTCATTGTGTTTTAATTATGCAGACTGGAGAAATAACAGCATGTACTCTAATGTTACTATGGCTAATATTGAGAGTTCAATAAAAGTAATATTTCAGTATCAATTCATGGTAGCATCCATAATTGTCAAGTGGTAGAACTTGAGCCCGAGAACTATATTAAGGAAATGGAGGGACAATTCCAATGACTAAATCCATACGAATAGTTGATACCAGCTTTGGGCAATATTTAACAATTATACATACATTTCCCTATCCTGGTGCATCAAGGATAAGCATTTTCTAAACTGTTCAACAGCATGCCAACTACTCAAATGAATCTTATATTTTTTAATTCATCAATAAGGTCAAAGTCATTGTGTGTATGTGAAAAAGATCAATATTGCCAATATTAGGCAAGGGCTCAGTTACAATGTGCTTTATGCTCTCTTAATATTCATTATGACTTGCTCACAAAATGAAACCTAATCATTCATTTCTAATAGACAAAAAAAACTAAATTCAAGTTTACTGCACCAATATACAGTATAATTAAATGCTTGTGATTATAAATATATATTGTAAAAAAATTCATGTAATTAATAAAGAAACAAATAAGCTTTCAAGTAATTACTTTTTAACTTATTTATGGCTGTAATTAAACATTATATTTTTGTGAATTTAGACACCACTATACAAACATCAACATCATCACCAATGCCAGATACTGGCCAGAACTTGTCCGGTATCCAAACAGAATCTTCAAAGGTATCTTCTGAAGACACTACCTCCATGGTGGATGAGAGGAGAGCAATAAGTGGAGGTGCCATTGCTGCTATAGTCATTATTGGTGTATTGATGGTAATAATATTCATTGCTATTGCCATTTCTATAAATATACGGTTTGCTATTCGATGGAAGAACAAATCTGTGTTTGAACCGCAAAATGCCATTCATCATGACACCACACAAGGATTTGGTAAGTTATTTCATTAATGACTAATTAGACAAAATGTCACTGCCATGAATAGATATAGTTGTATTATTTATATTCTCCCTGTTTTATTCAAGCATATGATTGTAACATAGATTTGTTTATAATACCTTCTGAGCTAAATGTTTACTATAGTTGTCATAATTACACAAGTAAATGAAGTAAATAACACTATCAGTGGTGCTTTAATTTGAGCCAAATAATGCACATGCATGTGACTACAAGTAAGATAGAGTAATAAAACTTGTTTCAAATAACAAATGCATGAAATACATGGAAGTGACATATGAGTACCCTAAGTATCACTATGAGATAACACCACTTTTCCTCTGCATAAAGCAAACACATAATTTCGTTGTTTAAAAAGGTGAATACAATGACACTTGAGCTTCTAAAGGTGAGCAGCTGCCTGAGATGTGTCCATTAACAACCATGGCAAAATTGTAAATTAGTGTATAGTGTGCTGTTAACTAGTTCGTTTACTTCTATTGCCGTGTAAATTTTTTGTAAACTCTAGTTTACGGATTTTGCTATGGTTGTAAATGGACACTTTTAACCCTTTCGTTCCGGATCCCGCTTCGAAGCGGGTGAAGACCGATTGACTTCTCCGAATTTTTAAAAATAGTTACTTTATAGCTAGAACCTTCAGATTGCATACACAGGTGCCCAATGCATTGGAGAAGCATCTAAAATAGCTTTCAGCCAGGACTGCTTCGACAGTACCTCACAGCAGTTGCGTTTATTTCTTCCTCAGCCAAAAAAAAAACATCGGTTCTCTGTAGAATTTTAAAAAAAGTTACCTTCTTCACAGCAGCTTCATTTATGGATCCAGTCATCTCCAGAGCTTTGTAGAAGCAGCAAAAAATTGCTTGAGCTCAGTAGCCTTCCATAACACATTGAAACAACCGCTTCTTTGCCGACCAAGACTTTGCGGTTTGACTTACTGTCTTCTCCATTTTTTATAAAATCGCCAGTTCAACTGGGGACCTCCCTATTACGTACAGTCTTAGGTAATGCTTATTACATCATAGGAAAAAAGTGAGCGTGTCGTGTGACCCCGGTAACTATGCAAAAAAAAAATTTTTTCAAAGTCATTTTTTGGAAGATGGCATCTACAAGTTACAATGCGGTGCAAGTGTTAGACTTGCTTGATGCTGACTCTAGCGACTCAGGATCAAGCGGAGAGAAGGGAGACGACATCTAGGGCTATAGGAGGCCCTGTATCTTGGTGGACCAGACCCCGTCAACTCTGATACTGAAAATGGGAGTCAAGAAGATGATCGAGGTAAGCTTGTCTTTCTCTTGTCTTTCTCTTGAAAAATAGCAAGCTTCTGTTGTGGAAAGGACTTATTTATAGCTATATTGAGATAGAGTAAGCTGTTTAGCTATAATATATATATATTTTATTGAGTTTTGAGATTTGAAAGTGGCTTGTGGTTTTTTGAACAAATTCAAATTTTCAAAAAAATTAAAAAAAGTTTTTACCACATATACTACTAGGACCAGATGTGAATGCAGTCACCGACCCGATTACGCAGATGAGTCGACAGGAGCAGAGTCTTCCAGTGATGAAGGAGAGGATACCGGACCTGAGTCTTCCAATGATGAAACACGAATAGGCAGCAGGTTCCAGTGATGAAGAAGAGGAAGTGGCTCCTCCTGCTCCGAGTTCTGGACGTCCTCGCGGTCGGAGAAGGCGGGAATCGAAGAACAAGAGTCGGGTGGATGAGGTAGGGGGAGAGAAGATGACAACACACCCATTGATATTCCATAATCTTTTGTGTGAAGGACCACAGACTTTGATATTTGTGGCTGCTCCCCCCCCCCCCCCCCTGAACATCCCAAAAGTTGTAATATGTATTGTTATTGTCGTTGTCGTTGTCTGTGTTTTTGTGGTGTTGTAGTGGAGCTTCACACTCGATGTATATGTGTGTGCGTGGAGTTGAAATGTTATTCTGGCGCTTCCAGGGGGGGGAGGGGGGTCTTTTCCAATCGGGGCTACTATACCCATGTAAGTTGAATTTCATGTATGTGTGTGTACACCAGTCAATTTATATTATACATTTATTTTTATGATCTGTATTCACCTGTATCTTCTTTTTTCTAGTGTGTGTGTGTGTGTATGTGTGTGTGTGCATTTGTGGAATGAGAGAGAGCAACCGTGGACAAACAGTATGTGGCACTTCCGTATACAACCTGGGAGGGAACTCTGGATCTTTTTGGATCGTGACTACTATGCCCATGTAAGTTGAATTTCATGTGTGTGTGTGTGTGTACACCAGTCAATATATGTATAATAAATTATACATTTATTTTTATGATCTGTATTCACCTGTAGCTTCTTTTTTCTTGTGTGTGTGTGTGTGTGTGTATGTGTGTGCGTGCATTTGTGGAAAGAGAGAGAGAGCAACCAGGAACAAACAGTATGTGGCACTTCCGGATCCAACCTGAGAGAGAACGAACTCGGTGGTCTTTTTCGGTCTGTGACATCATCCATGACGGGTAAGTTGAATTTCATTTCAACTTACTGATATTTGGGTGTCCAGCTAGGGTTGGGGGAGGGGGGGGTTATGGTACAAGAATGTCAGTGAAAAGTAATGACGGGGGAGGGGGGGGGCAATTCAGCGAGGCCAGCTGTTATGTTACAAATATCATTGTTGTCTTGTGTTTTTTTGGTATTGTATGGAGGTTCCGGATCCTATGGGAGGGATCGTTCAGTCTGTGACACCATCCATGCCGGGTAAGTTGAATTCCATGTGTGTGCTTGTACTGCTTTTCATTTTCAAATTACACTTTCTCAATACAACGATTGTTTCTCTCATGTACAGTGTGGAGTATACATACCAGGGGTTCATACAGTGGGAGGCTAGCGCTGGGTTCCCCCCTAGAATTTTGGGAGTTGAATAGAAATGAACATTTAGGAAGCATTTATTTTTAGTCTGATATTGTATCCCATTATGTTCCTATCATAACTGAGCCATTTAGTGCATAGGACCGAACACTGATCATCAGTGTGAAGTATAGACTCGTATGCAAAGATGTGCATCAAAGTAGTGTAGGTTCCAAAAAATGGGTGTGGCGAAGTACACTCGGAGCCCCACCCCAAACAAAAATCCTGTATGAAACCGCATACAATACATCATAAAGTTGCAATTATATAGGATCATGAATAATTTGTTGTTTGTATTACAAATATCTTTGTTGTTTGTGTTTTGTGTATATGAAATTGTTTTGTAGTGGAGCTCGACGTCCGATGGCATACGTTCCTTGTGGACACTCATAGATGTCTCCTACATGATCACAATCAGCACCACACACAACAAACAACATATTTTATTGTTGAACTAATATTATAATATTGATATATAATGCATCAAACAATATTATTTCTATTTTATTTTATTTTTTTATTGATGGGAAAAGTGGATTTTTTGGGGGAAAAAAATTTTTTTTTTTGAAGTATTAGTAGATGGCTTAAATATTATTCAATTTTCTCAATCAAAAAATGAGGGGAATCCCAAACTCTTGGTCTATTTAGTGATATATGGTTGCTATGGGGTTTTCCCAGCCAGCATCGAGTTAAAAAAATAAAACGGCAATGCTCTATTCCACGGTAGAAAATTAGATTTTTCCCCGCGCGTCCAAACAATTCAGGAACGAAAGGGTTAACCCTGTGAGAGCGAAACTGTTTATTATATAACTAGGCTGGCTCTTTGCTGAGGTTACCCAAGTTAATTTGTAATTACATCTACTTAACACACTTGAATTGAGCAAATGCTCATGAGTTGAATTTAATTGTTGTAACTTAGCAAATGAGGACACAATTCCCTTATTTCAACGAACTACACAGTAAGACAATATTTGAAGTAGTAATACCAAAAAAAGAGCAAAGTATAAAGTGATTAAACTAAGATATTGTTTGTACTTAGAAAACCTGTCAGCAAGTCAAGGAGATGTGGCAACCTCTTCAAATGTAGCATATCACACATATCTCAAAAAAGGATCAGAACATATTGAAGCAGAGCCAAATGTGGCATATAAAACTGTAATTACAAATTCATGTACACAAAATGAAAGTATATTATATTGAGTTGCATTAATTTTGTATTATTTACTTATAATGTAGTCACTTCAAGTATTCACTACATGTAATATATTATTCTTTATCAGTGTTCTGACATAGTCACAGACATCAAGAATTTTTTTATTAACCTACAGTACAAATAGCTAGCCACAAATATGAATGATATTATTTTCAAGTGATTAATGATTTAACAATAAGTTATCTACATGCATAAGCCACATTCCTTGGGGAACCTTGCTTTGCATTACTATGTTAATTATGTATGAATAAATCCAGAATTCTGCTGCTCAGATTTATTGCCACTAAAACAGCTCATATATAATTCAGTCATTCTCGGCTGAAATAATCATAACAATATCAATTTTTTTCTCTTTTTAATAGCCAATATAGTTAATTATAACTTTGGCTATTAAAATGAGAAAAATATGCTATTAGCTCATATATATAACAAACATTGCATGATAATAACTAAAGAAAATCTCAACCATAAATAATAAACATTCTACCTCACGTGTCTTGTGTCGAGGCTATGAGGGCCAGAGGTCATAACCCTCCAGCTGAAGAGACACCCTGAGACTGTGCCTCAAAATAAATAACAGTGAAGCTGGCCTTCTCAAGAACTCTTAACAATAAACTATCATCACACACAGGAGTATCAACCCTTTACCCACTAACCTTATATAATCATACTCACATGACCTCAAACCACATCAAGTGTTTTGTTATGCAGGTCATATAAATGTGTATAATCGTATGTTTTAATTAGATGCGCTCAGTGACATTTTTTGTCATGCAAAGCACCCTCTTGCAAGTCAATGCTTCTATCAGCCCCTTTGCAAGTGCCATCAGAATGCCAGCGATAGGGGCTGAGAGTAAACTGCAGCAGAGGACTTAAACACAGCTCTGCTTTCGGGATAAATTCCACTCACTATGTTATAAGACCTCTGGGTTAGTTGGTGTTGGACAAATTCTGTGACATGTGAGTTGTACTTGGGAGGTGTGAAGGTGTAGTCATAATTGAATTAGTGCCCCTCCAGAATGACTGCCACTAATTCAATTATGACTACACCTTCACACCTCCCAAATATGACTGCCACTAATTCAATTATGACTACACTTTCACACCTCCCAAGTACTACTCACATGTCACAGACATTTTCCAACACCAACTAAAATTCTCAGGGGCTGTGCCCCACCACACATGATCTCATGTTAAGTTCCTTGTTCAGTCACCCTCATTCAGTTCAGTAACCACTAGAAGGCTCCACAAGCCGAAATATTATGGTTTTATTCTACTGAAACTGGCCAGCTATCAAATTAGCTGGTTCTATTAAATAGTCAGATATACTACGAATTAGAGCTGGGAGGGCCGTTCAAAATGGAAATTGGACTGTGGCTGATCCTAATACTGTTCTCTTGTAGTGGTGAGTTAAATGAAGGTGCAACCATAGCTAGCTAGTTGTAGTAGGACAGTTTAAAAACTACAATTTCTTGATAAGTAGCAGCCACCATCACTGATATTCTTTTCTTCATGATTGTATATGAATGTGTGTTGAGAGGGAGAATAAAGGGAAGGAGAAAGGCACAAGATTATTATAATATACCGAAAGGCGGGTTGGCAAAGCTACAGAAAGTATAAGCATAGCTTAACATACTGAAAAAGCAGATCTGCTGGATCACAAAAAGTTGCAGAATAAACAAACCAAAAAGCATCTATTTTTACTGGTATAATGATGTCATAGCTAACTAGTGATGTGCTTTAGCACACAAATGGTGAGTAAGTTATTGTACACAAGTAGCTAATTCAAACTAAAGATAGCTGAAACCCCATTTAAACATATCTGATAAAGTTTGCCATAAAAATTTACAAGGAATAGACAAAACATCATAGTGCATGGGTGACAAGTCTACAATACAAGGGATACTTGAAAGAAAATTAATTCATTATTATATGTATATAATACAACACAGAGACACCGTACCATCTAGATACTAGAGCGCTCCAGGTTTTTTCTTTCACCACATGAGCAAGCAAATTAGTATATAACATTAGCACTCATTATTGTCCAAATGCTATGAAGGATGATTTGCTTATATAAAATGCTATTTCTTGTGTATGAACTAACTTGCTGTATTATGCATGCAGTTCTATTACTTTTTATGTCATTTCAAAAATTAATGGCCATACTCTTCACTAAACGCAAAAATAAAAATAAATTATGGAAGAATTTAATTGAACAAAACAATTTTAAACTTTAAGATCATTTAACTTTCACTACGACTTTTAACTTTTACTTTGCTTAGTTAATAAAAAGTTGTATTATTTCTATGAAATATAAACCAGTTTTCAGATTATATTGGCAGCACTATAGCACATTTAGCCAAGTATGGTTTAACACAACATTACTTGGCCAAAGATGCTGTACTATGGTGACTCAGACTATAAAACTGTCCCTTCTTTGCAGTAAAGTTTTGTATGGCTTGATAATTTTTTTTGGCATTATTAATAACGGAACATTTATGCTTCTTTCAAGGACAATAAGAATGCATTTAAACCAAACAAGACATTTAATGGATGTGACAGTAGGCCTAGCTTGTCTAAAATTGCTAAAGAGTGCCAATACTAAATTCACAAACAAGAGTTAGGAATGTGCAAAGAACAATGAATAAATTCGAATGTTAAAGATAACAGTGACATTTTTGTTGGTTCACTGAATATAATTTTGACGAGGTAAAACTCTAATTTATATGAATTATTAATTTTACATTTTTAAGTATGTGACTGAGATATTTCAAGGGTGCCATTTCATGCTATATTGCCAGTATTGGACAAGCTCATTACCCTTAATTACACAAGTATTTACAGAAACTGGCCTAGCCTACCTTCCTGGAAGCCTATCCAGCAGCTGCTTAAAATATTAGCTGGGGGTGTAGAGACCCCTTATGAACTAGCACTCAAAGTTTCACAAGATTTACCAACCCTAGTATGAACCACTGCAGTGAAGATATCTAGCATAGAATAAACCACTTTTTACACTGCCAAAGTGATATAGCAAGATGTTTCACTCTCAGGCTGCCTTTGGCACTTGAAAATAATTTAACCTGCTCATTAAATATTCACACTCTGATTCATGTAATAAGTATTATATATTATGCAAAGAAATAATAACACTTCACTTGACCTTGCTACACTTACATACACAGTTAAGTAGAACCATGGGATAAATATTAGTTCAATACTGATCCTGATTATCTCATCAGCATAATTCATCTTTACACAGGTAGAGCAACACAGAATACATGCCCACAGTTTGGAAATGAGTTTCATTCTGGACCAAACACATCAGCTGATGGTCGGGATGACCTAAGTTGCTTCCTTGTACGAGATTGCTTATCCTCTCACTCACTGTGGCTTGGATTTCCTTCATACGTCTGTCCTATGCAGCCTGCATCTCCATCATTGTTTCTGCATCATTCCATTTAATAGTTACCACCATATCCGAAATCTTGCTCATCATCTGAGATATCATTTGGAACATAAGTTTCATTGGCACTGCTGGAGCTGACGTTGTTGCTTGAGCTGGCATTATTCCCTGACCTTAGGGAGTCGATGCAGTCTCCTCAGATGCATCTTTTGTAGCTGTCACAACTTTAGCTTGATCAGGCAAAGTCTTCTTCCTGTTGCTTCTCAATGTAAGAAGGTCTGCATCAGCCATGTTAAATTATGCAAGATGAGTAGCATGGCTAATTAAGCTGCTTTTTTTTCTTTCAATTGAGTCTTCTCCCCAGATATAAGGGATTGTACAGTGGGACTTTAGACTGCCGCAAACTTGCATCGCACAGACACAAATGGAAAAAAAAAGAAGAAGAATTAAATGAGTGATACAACTGTGGTGGTGGATTGGTTTTAAAAAATCAGGCTCTTGCTTTGTGGCAGCTGCTATTAATTATTTAATATTACATGCATAGTGTACATACATGTATTATCAAAGCTTGCCTATGCTATACACAACTAACATTAAATATTCGACCCCAGGAATTTTTTTCTAATAAGGCCCTGGTCTGGTATCTAGACTTTAGAAGCCAATGTACAACCTTGATAGCATGCCCATAGAGATGTGATCCAGGTTCCTCTTTAACAAAAGTGAATGTTATCTTAAGTAGGCGATAAATAACCTTTGTCATCTATTATATTATAGTCAGCAGTTCTGCATCAAGGAAATTTGAAAGTGGTGATGTAAATTGAAACCAGTGAATAAGGCAGAACTTTTCATACTAACCACACCTTTCAGTTCACTTCTGTTTTCAAGGCATTCTAGCATGCATATCAATTTAATGTATATCTAGTGGTTTGCTTTAGTACAATTAGTAAGCACAAAGAACATCTTTTGTAGTCAATTTTGTACATTGTATCTTAGCTTTTGTATAGACCATGTCATTCATTCTAGTTTGTTATGAAGGGTCAGAACTTGGTAATTACAGGAACTATTTTATAAGACTTGAAGGTTTTTTTAATTTTTTGTAATTTTTGCAGCCATTAATGCTCCAAGCTCCTGTCCAACATTTGGAACAACTCCCCAAGATTCAAACACGTATTATTTCAATGGTGGTCTCTTTCTTAACATAAGATCTCCATCACAATGCCATGGAAATGTTACACAATGGAGATTCTGTTTCAGAAGAAGAAGTAAAAGATCTAATGAAGTACAGTTTATGGTATTTAGACAAAATGGAAGAACACCAACATATGACAGAGTGGAGGGTAGCCACATGGTATTCCAAGAAAGTAATCTTCCAACAAGAGAATGCAGATCTATAGATGCAAATCAAGCATTTGAAATCCAGCCTAATGACATTGTTGCTGCTTGCATGAAAAATCAGGGCAGTACAGATTCTTTGAAAGTCACTAGCTTCTCCATGCATGAAGCTCTTCAAATTACCTCAATTAGTAATGACTGCATAGACGATGATCTAAACTCATTAAATCTAGTCAGTTTAAATAGTAGAACCAGAAACCTGTTACTTGTGGAAGCAGTAATAAGTAAGTTGCATACTATTATAGAACACAAATATTATTGTGTTTATGATTTGTTGTTGTTGTTGTTTGTATTATTCGGACAGATTCTACTACAGAATACAGAATTGGACATAATCCTGCCCCATCCACTCCCATACGAACATCTGGTATTTTAATTAACAGTCAGTTTCCTGCCCAAGGCAGTGGATTAGTGACTTCTTGGAATTATTGTTATTATACTGACTCACTATCATTTTCTGACACTTATTCTGCCATATTTGCAGTCTGGAGAAATGACAGCACATCCTCTAGTGTTACTATGATAACTGAGAGCTCAATAGCAGTTACGTTACAAGCTCAATACACTATTGCATCAATATACTGTCTAGTGGTCGAACTAGAACCTGAGGACCATTTCATATTGAGGGAGGAAGATTATGTGGGAGTGGCACTTCCAATGTCTAATCCTATTCCATTAGTGGGAAATTCAAGTGACTATACACTATGGAGTAGTCCTCACAGTGGCATAGACATGTCTCTTCTCTTGGATTCATTGATACAAACTACTGGAGCTCTTCATGTTTATGCTGTTATTGGTATGGAAATTATTTTTATTAATGTTATTCAAATTAATCACAGTGTGCATTAATTACACTTTGGTGGCAAAAACATTATATTCCAAAGTATGTATCTCATCTTTTGTTTTTCTATAGCTTTCTTGCTATAGCATGAAAAGCTAGAATAATATGCAAGATATTAAATCCCTTAAATTAAACTTAAGACACCATAAATAAGGTAAGAATGATGATTTAAATACTATCTGAGATATATGGATAGATATCTTAAAACTAGAATTGATGTTATTATTATTTATTTTATTTTATTATGTATTATTATCTATTTGTATACTAATAATAACAACAGCAATAAAGATTGCATTTGGAAATTGAAAAAAAATTTTTTTTAATATTCATGTCAATATTTTTTATACTAAAAATAAATTCAAATTCTTGCTTGCAAGTGTCTTTGGAAAATAATAGTAGAACGAAATGTTTTTTTCAATATGTATGAATTGTAATTGCAGTCAAGATTTTAGCTATTGGACTATTTAAGTCATTAAACATTTTTGCATCAAATTGTAAGTTTTCATGTGTGTTTATGATGGTAGCAAATCACATTACCTGCATTTTTATTCTTATTAATACAATGTATTAGTACATAATGTATCAAAGTCAAACTAAAAGCACCAGTTTGATTGTCAGCTTAGTGCTTTCTTATAATCTTGTTTAAATACATGTTATATGCGCACACAAATACGTATGCAATTCAGATACAAGTGTGCAGGTGACCACACAGATGACTGTTTTTTCTTCTTATGACGCAACATCATCACTAATTGAGAATGGAAGAGTCAGTGGAGGAATTGCAGCAGCCATTGTTATTGTTGTGCTGATAGTGATAGTACTCACTGGTATTGCAGTAGCTGTGGCTATACTATTTGTCATTCGATGGAGGAAGCGATCAGCATCAGAACCACAGGATGCCATTCAGCATGGAACAGTTAAAGGAATCGGTATGAGTTTAATAAAAATGGCATAATGTATTTAAATTTAAAAAAAACATGGCTTTCTTGTGCTTAAGATGTGTAATAAAGGACAATAATTAGTATTATACACACATTATTGCATTACATTACACAGGGCATATTTTATTGCACACACGTTAACGTTAATACGTTTTTACTTGATGATTTTTTTACTGCTCTTATTCACTGAGTTCCATTATTAATCACCCAATATAAATTGTTCTCAATAAAAAAAAATTTTTCATCTGTTCATTCATCTGCAAACAACAATTTTCTAAACCTTAGTACATTCCATAGCAAATATATTGCAGCAAAAAAAGTTTTGATCCATTTTCCAGTTGCTCTATCACAAACTTCAATTCCTATGAAAACATGTAGGCTTGTTAGTCCATGAGTGCAAAAGCTTAATTTTAATACTATAAACAAAATAATTTATAATCCAGTCCACAAATAGAAGAGAAAGTTTTCTTTTACTCTGTCACACAATTTATTACACATGTTATCTCTTGTGTACTTGACTTTCCCTGTTTAATTAAAGATTAATTCATGCAACTACATTCAAAAGGTTATGAAGTATATATAAACATGCAATGTTCTCACAAAAAATGATGGAAACCAAACCACTAACAAAGTGAGGCTATGTAATTCTAATTTTTTAAGTTTATGTGACTATAATTAGCTAAATTATAACAGTTAGTTGTATTAAAAAACCCAGAAAAAAATACTATCTAACCTTTCACCTTGGAGATATAACCAAACTCAGAATTACTTCCTGCTGTGGGTGGGGTTAATGATGATGTAGATAGGAAAACAACTGTCTTAGTTTGTCTAGTAAGCCTATGGCTTTGGGTTTGTTTTAGTTAGCTAGCAATGTCTGATGAGTCTGAGGCAGAAGAAAGCAACCAGTGTAGATCAGACTACAGCTCATCAGAGACAGTTATGACAGTGCCAGATTCCTTACAGCTATGAGGCAAGCAATAGTGTCTGATAATACTTCAAATATTAGGTTTACGAATAATTTCTTAACAGCGTGGGGGACAAGAACAAAAATACACTTGAAGGAGTGTACCCTCATGCAAAGTTTTTGCTATTATAAATAATAGTTAGGCGCTATCTCGGAGGGAACTATTGCTTTTGGGTCCCGAAGGCATCCTGAATGCAGCGAGAGCATTACTCAAGGCTGAGGGACTCTAAAAATGGCAGTTCACTACAGCTGTGCAGCACGTAGAAAATTTAGAAGTAGTGACTGCTCCAGAGAGACACTAAGTCATGTGAGAATTATGAATGATGATGCTTCAGATGCCAGCAGTGATGACTCTGAATGACTTGCTGTTACATAATGGTTAGCTAGCATAGTAGACTTTTTACACCATATCTAGTGTGATTGTTGATGTATTGTGAGCACCATAACATTAGTGAATAATGTGTGTTGTATTAAGCAGTCCAGGGCAAAGCTACCATCGCCAGCAATGCAGCAGAGCATTTATTAAATGAAGTAGGAAAAAAGTTGATGTTTTTAAAGGCTACAACTTCATACTTAACTAAAGTAACCACGAAAACTGAAACACTATGCAAATACAATCATTACCAACTCATAAATTAATAGTGTCACTAATAGGATAATTGAATCTCGTGAATGTACTGGATGCAAAGATGTCAAGTCATGGCGGTAGCATGACTTGAATGTTCATTCCCAGCCACCCACATAATTATAGCACCATCTTGTGTCATGGTGACATGCTGTGTGTCTATGTTTCATAGTGTACACACTAAAGATACACGTAGATGGACATTTATATTAGCTACGTTGAGCTTACTAAGCTCAATACGGTGGTTATCCTACAATATCATTGTCCGTAGCTTAGGTTTGATTCAATAAAATGATAGAAGTAGTTTAACAATTCCAAGTCACAATTTACAAAGAAATAATACAAGCTCAACAACTGACTTTGACTTGACGTGACACACTAAGTAAGTAGCAAGAAAAATGTCATTGTCAACAGTACTATGGACGGTAATTTTACTAACCCATCCATCACAATAATACTTGTAGCCATCGAGACTCTTGTATAAGCTTTCAGACTCTTCTTGGTGTACAAACTTGGAGTTTCTATTAAATAATTGTAAATGTCTGGGTATTCAACATTAGGCCATTCATGCCAGTATACAACTGGTACTGGCAGTAGTTTGTGCTGGCTTTTTCCACATAAAATAAGTCAAATAAATGTCACTGCCATGAATAGATATAGTTGTATTATTTTATATTCTTCCTGTTTTATTCAAGCATCTAATTCTAGCATTGACTTGTTTATATTACCTTCTGAGCTAAAATTGTATTATAATTACACAAGCAAACAAAGAAATAACACTATCAGTGGTGTTTTAATTCGAGCCAAATAAGCACATGCATATGACTACACATAAGACAGAGTTATCAAATTTGTTTCGAATAATGAATGCAAAAACTTAGAATGACATATAACATATAAGTACCTAAGTATCACTATGAAGTAACACCACTTTTCCTCTACATAAGGCAAACACATAATTTTGTTGTTTAAAAAGGTGAATAAAATGACACTTGAGCTTCTAAAGGTGAAAAGCTGTTCTATGTTACTCGGTGTGATTACTACAAAACATTCTATTATGTTAATTGAAATAATTATTTCTCTATTTATTAGGTCATTACTAATAAAACCTTAATTGGCGAATGAGTCAAGCGAGCGAGACACTATAAGGGGATAACATACCAAAAATCAAGGATACTTTATTCGTTCATTTGGACATATGTACGTCATCATGTTTTTGTGTTCGCTCGGTAGTCCACCCCGTCCCCATACTCCACTGAATGGAATCCTTTGTTTATCAATCTTTACCAGTATCATAATTTCTTCACCCATTCAAATTAGGTTGTGTCAGACATATCTGATTTTGTGTAGACACAGTTGTTATGGTTTACAAACTCAGAAGTTCATTTCTCTTTGAATTAGCAGGGGTGGAAAGTTATCTTGGCTAATGTGTTGCTTGTCATAGATTTAACCTTACCTAACAGTATTGTTCTACTTAAAAATCCATTGTCCAGCAGTCAAGTCACGAAGTAAGTCTTGTGTTGTACAATATTCAGTCAACCATTGTATGTGAAAATGTAGAAGTTACAGCTACTGCATAGCAAGGAATAGTACAATGTAAACAACTACTAAATAAACATATTACCTGCCTTTACACAGCGTCTTCGGCTAATGCTGTAGTAAACAAGTCGTCATTTAGGGGTTAATTTACAAATCATGCGGTAATTCCATAGAAATGCAGAGTCTTTTGTTTTGTTATTTTTTGTTTTGGTTTTGGTTTTTCAAGTCAAATAGTTGCTGCAAGTGTGATTACTATGGCATTGAAACCCCTTACCATACGTCATTTAAATACTTGGTCATTTTTAAGTAGCTGGAGTGTTTTTTTGTCAGGAGCACAGGTCATTGATGAAGCTATCACAACTACAGTCAATAGCTACACAGTTACTTGAAGTTACTTTTAGGACTAAATAGACCGAATGATGCCTTCTAAAACTAGGTGAACAGGATCTAAGACTTAACTTCAGGCAATCTAAATGAATGTAGCCTTATTGTTACTTTGTATACAGCTTCTGTACTCAACTTTTAACAAATTCTACATTTGTGAATTACTTGTACATTGGCTCGCTCACCGTTTGTGCTGAAGCTCATCACTGGAGCTTATTTTGAAAACAGACACTGCCTGAGATGTGTCCATTGACAACCATGGCAAAATCGTAAATTAGTGTATAATGTGTTGTTAACTAGTTCGTTTACTTCTATTGCCTTGTAAATTTTTTGTAAACTCTAGTTTCCGTATTTTGCTATGGTTGTAGATGGACACTTTTAACCCTGTGAAAGTGAAACTGTTTATTATATAGCTAGGCTGGCTCCTTGCTGAGGTATACCCAAGTTAATTTGTAATTACATCTACTTAACACACTTGAAATGAGCAAATGCTCATGAATTCAATTTAATTGTTGTAACTTAGCAAATGAGGACACAATTCCCTTATTTCAACAAACTACACAGTAAGACAATATTTATTTGAAGTAGTAATACCTAGAAAATAATTTCAAAGAGCAAGTATAAAATGATTAAACTTAGATATTGTTTGTACTTAGAAATCCAGTCAGCAAGTCAAGGAGATGTGGCAACCTCTTCAAATGTAGCATATCACACATATCTCAAAAAAGGATCAGAACATATTGAAGTGGAGCCAAATGTGGCATATGAAACTGTAATTACAAATTCATGTACACAAAATGAAAGTATATATATGGAGTTGCATTAATTTTGTATTATTTACTTATAATGTAGTCACTTCAAGGATTCACTACATGTAATATATTCTTTATCAGTGTTCTGACATAGTCACAGACATCAAGAATTTTTTTATTAACCTACAGTACAAATAGCTATAGCCACAAATATGAATGATATTATTTTCAAGTGACTAATGATTTAACAATAAGTTATCTACATGCATAAGCCACATTCCTTGGGGAACCTTGCTTTGAAATAAAAATAATAAACATTCTACCTCACGTGTCTTGTGCCGAGGCTATGAGGCCCAGAGGTCATAACCCTCCAGCTGAAGAGACACCCTGAGACTGTGCCCCCAGATGAATAACAATGAAGCTGGCCTTCTCAAGAGCTCTTAACAATAAATTATAGCCCGTTACCCGAGCGACCGCGCTTGTCATTAAGAACTATAAATCTGATACAGTCTGGTATGCTCGTAAGAAAATGTATTAGCGGGGAAAAGTCTGATATAGTTCTTAGCAACCATAATTATGGTGGAAGGCAGATCAAAGCAAAATGGAATAATGAAGAGTTTGGGTACTTTAATACAATTACTAAGATAGCTAACGCTATACTTTGCTCGTTGTTTATGTTTGGGCTATAAAATAGTTATAAACCAAAATCATTAGGTTTGTATTTCGATTAATAAATCCTCGCCACTCGGGCTGCGCCCACGTGTCGGAGTTTATAAATCGCATACAAACCTCAATTTTGGTTCATAACTATAACCTATCATCACTCACAGTTATATCAATCCTTTACCCATTAACCTTATATAATCATACTCACATGACCTCAAACCACATCAAGTGTTTTGTTATGCAGGTCATATAAGTGTATAATCGTATGTTTTAATTAGATGCGCTCAACACAACTGTAAATATTATTCTTTCATTTCATCATAGTGGGTGCTTATAAATTTTCTTCATGGCATATCATTCCCACAACTGGTCAGTCATCTGCAACAATATTATTCTATCTAAGCCTTATACATTCCATAGCACTAACATGGATACCACTCATAAGCAAGTTGCTCCATCACAGCCTTCCTATATTCAATGCTTTCATTTTCAATGAAAACTAACTTTATAACATACGGTTGTAGTTCATGAAGGCGCCATCAATAATGCTGTAAACAAAATAATTTATAATTAAGCAAATAGGCATAAGAGAAAGTTTTTCTTTCATTCTGTCACACAATTACATGTATTATCTCTTGTGTATTTGACTTCCTTGCTTAACAATTAAGAAAAGAATTCATGCAGCCACATTCCTATTTAATGAAGTATAAACATGCATTGTTTACATAATAAATAATTATTTAAGTCAAAAGCTTAGCTACCTGCTTTAACAAAGATCAGAGCAATGGACAACTCATGACCAAGGTATGCAAGCCATGTGGTGATATAAATTACTGACCCTAGTTACACATTTCAATAGTAAATCAATACTAAAATATATCTTACAATATGTGGAATACCACTATGGTCATGTCAAAACCCACAATTGTTACATATATCTGCCTGACATTGGTGCTTCGGTAAAATAATCTGGCTACAATAGACTAGGTAGCACAACCGGCAACCAAGTTATGGAATAGATAAAATTTTAACAAAACACATCTGGAAACCTATCTAGTCTACTTAGTCACATAAACCTGAAAAATAACATAAAATAATGAGTATCAATTAGCAATAATATACTTGATTCTGGAAAAGGAATTAGTAAGAAAAATTATGAATCAGGTATGGAAGATTTAGGAATATAAGGCTGAATTTTCATATTACAATTTTCAACCTTACATATTGTTTCTGCTGTTTTCTTCAATAACTGAAGTGTTTCAGTGAAAATTTTTATGATGTGAATTATGACAAAAACAACTAACAGTATGTAACCTCTAAAAATAAAAATTGATTTGGCATTCCATTTCCATGCTGAAATAAAATAAAATTGTAGCAAACTAGACATGTACAAAATTGTAGATGTCTTTGATTCAATCAGTTGCTGAGCATGGCCAGAGCACAGATGAGTCATCTACATATCTGAACCATATTGGATATGGGTGGGCCAATGTGCCTCCAATTTGTCGATAGAAGACATTATTTTTTTTGTAAAAGAATCCCCAAGTTTTATGCTCATGAATGCACTAATACATGACACTCCTTAGCTTGTAGAACACAAGTCTAAGGCTGTCACTGTATTAGTTCAAAAGATTGTCATAACACAACAGTTGATTTGTGGTGGTCAAACAAAAGAAAGAAAGGAAAATAAATCTCATCAGGGAATGTAAAGAATAGTGTGCAAACTCATTAACAAAGTGAGGCTTCACAATTTATGTTAGCTATATTTTATATATGCAATTATATATATTTTTAAAGTTTACATGAGTCTAATTAGCAATTATACCGGTCAGTTGCCAGCAACAAATTATAGAATGATTATTCTATCACTTGCAAATTTGTCTGTCACAGCCAACTATTTTGATCAGAAGATGCTAGAGAAGTTGTGCCTGCAGATGTGAAAACAATGTAAATATGTGTATACTCATTAATGCTACTTACAAAAGCAATGATACTATCAGCACAAGAAATTTAACATAGATTGGTAATTATTCAGATAAATAACAGGAATGAATGAACAAATAAATAAATTAACCCCCCTCCCCCCCTTCCTCCCTCCCAGCCTCCTATTGTGGCTACTGTGACACACCATCGCCAACTATTTTGTTCAGTGTCATCATGCATCATGACTCACTGATCTATTATGACTCATTACAATTACATTAGAGTGAATGAATAATGAGTAATCAAGAACGGTACTCCTTAAATGTATGAGTAGTAGTAGTATAGCTAATTAATTTATTAATTTGTTCATTCATTCCTGTTATTTATCTGAATAATTACCAATCTATGTTAAATTTTTTGTGCTGATAGTAAGTAGCATTAATGAGTATACACATTGTTTTTCACATCTGCAGGCACAACTTCTCTAGCATCTTCTGATCAAAATAGTTGGCAGTGGTGTGTGACACGCCATCGCCAACTATTTTGTTCAGTGTCATCATGCATCATGACTCACTGATCTATTATGACTCATTACAATTACATTAGAGTGAATGAATAATGAGTAATCTAGAACGGTACTCCTTAAATGTATGAGTAGTAGTATAGCTAATTATAGGTTCCAAAAAATATCATAGAAGAATTGTAAACTGAAATTGTTACGTGTTTGATCATTTACATGAGGATTAGCTAGTTTGGGAGGGTACATACTCTTCATGAGGCTGGCTACATGTGATGAATGCAAAGCCAGGTAACTAGCTAATTATGCTACAAAAACTAACACTGAATTGTAGACTGGAACTTTAACATGTTTACTGGTAGTAATGAGTGACACTGTTGCATAATACACGCAATTCGTGGGCATGGCACTATTTTACAGTTAACTACAACAAACAAACAAAAAAAAGTGATGCCAGCATAACAACCTTGGAGGAGTATAGCTAGTGAAAATCCGTGTAGGCAGCACGACGCACTTAGTGGAAGTGCTGTGTTACGATATTCATACGTGACGGTATAGCTAGCTACCTCTAGTGGGACAATTTAATAACTACAGTGTCTTGTAAAGTAACAACCATCATCAAGGATACTCTTTTAGTTTCACATTATTCCATATGAGTATGCATGTGTGTATTAAGAGGGGGAAGGGAAGAGGGTAAGGCGGCACAAGACCCTTTTATAATATACCGAAAGTTGAATTAACAGAGCTACAAAAACTAAAGGCATAGCTTAATATACTAACATGGGAAGACATGCTGGATCCCAAAAAGTGTGCAAAGTAAACAAGCAAAAAAGCATCTATTTAATTGGTGTAATGATGGTGAGCAAGCTATTGTATATAATTTCAAATTAATGGTAACTGAAACCCCATTTAAACATCTATGATAATGTTTGCTATAAAATCTGTATACCAAAGAATAAAAAATGACTACCTATATTTGGTGATCGAGCAAAGCGAGTGAGACACTTACTTACAGGGGTAACACACTTGAAAATCGGGAATGTTTGTTTGTTTGTATGTTTGGATGTATGCAAGTCATTTTGTACTTTGACCCTCTCGTACTTTTGTGTTTGCTGCATGTTCGACCCCGTCCCTAACTTCACTAAATAGAACCTTCTGATTTATCAACCATGACCCGTATCACCCTAGAAATTGAATTGTTTACCGCTTTAAATTCTTTTGCGGATGCAGTTAAAACTAAAAAACTTACTGGATTTCCATTTCTATTCGAGTTAGGTGGGGTTGGTAAGTTAATACGCTATTTGTCATAGTTATAAGCCCTGTGCAACAGTATTTGGCGAGCGAGCGTAGCGAGCGAGACACTTACAGGGGTAAAAATGAAAAAATCGGGGATGTTTATTGGCGAGCGAGCGAAGCGAGCGAGACAGTATTAGGGGTGGATAATGCAAAATCGGGTATATGTTATTTGGCGAGCGAGCGTAGCGAGCGAGACAGTATTAGGGGTGGATAATGCAAAATCGGGTATGTTATATGTATGTATGTGGGATGGTACGTATACCCTTTAAACGCGCGCGCGTGGAACTCTTTTCTCCTAAAAACACGACTTTTTAGGCTTGACCCCAGTTTATTCTGAAACTACAGCATTAAGCAAGCCTTACTTTATACTTAAGCTCCAAAGTGTGAGAAAATTCCTGCGAAAATACTTGCTTTTCAAGAAACAAAAAGTTGATTCGACCGGTTACTATGGCATTAAAGACCCTTTTCCAGACTCAATTTCAAAACTTAGCCGTTTTATGGGGGGGGGATACGGAGTGCCGGTTGTTGGTTGTCAAGAGCCGTTGGTAGTCAGAATGCCGTAGTATTAATGCTAAGGAAGCTACTACTTCTGAGGGAAGCTGAGGTAAGTACGTAATTCCATATTTGTTAGCTAAATATGCAAAATTAACTCTGGCCTTTTTTTTTTGTAGCTAAGAGCTTGTCAACAGTGACTGGTAAATTCAAATAGTCAGATTGGCTCAAATTTGGTACTACAAAAGTTACCACTGCTCAAGAAAATGAGGTAAGAAAGTAATTTTGTATTTGTGTGCTAAAATTGATTGTCTTTTGTTTTTGTAGGTGAGAAATTGTCAAGAATTCAAGGCAATTCAGATGGTCAAAGTAACTTTCAATTTGATACTACAGAAGTTATCAATACTCAGGAAATTGAGGTAAGTAGTAATTCCATATTTTTTGGCTAAAATTACAACTGGTTTATTTTTTATCGTAGCTGAGAGCTTGTTCAAGAGTTACTGGTGATTGAGATTATCAGAATGGTTGATGTTTGATACCACAAAAGTTACCATTAATCGGTAAGTGATTTTGTATTTGTTTGCTGAAATCAAATGTCATAACTGCTATTAGCTATAGTGTTTGCATGAAGTAAGCTAAAAATAGTAACATTTTATGTTACCTAACTATCAGGCTCGCTCGCCATTTGTGCTCAAGCACACCACTAGTATATATATATATGTATGTATGTATGAATGGTACGTATGCTCTTTTAACGCGCGCGCGGGGAACTTTTTTCTCCTAAAAACACGACTATTTAGGCTTGACTCCAGTTTATTCTGAAACTACAGCATTAAGCAAACCTTACTTTATACTTAAGCTCCAAAGTATGAGAAAATTCCTGCTAAAACGCTTGTTTTCAAGACACAAAAAGTTGATTCGACAGGTTACTATGGCATTGAAGACCCTTTTCCAGACTTAATTTCAAAACTTCGCCGTTTTATGGGGGGATACTGAGTGCCAGTTGTTGGTTGTCAAGAGCCGTTGGTAGTCAAAATGCCGTAGTATTAATGCTATGGAAGCTACTACTTCTCGAGGGAAGCTGAGATAAGTACGCAATTCCATATTTGTTAGCTAAATTAATACGCAAAATTAACTCTGGCCTTTCTTTTTTGTAGCTAAGAGCTAGTCAACAGTGACTGGTAAATTCAAATAGTCAGATTGGCTCAAATTTGTACTACAAAAGTTACCACTGCTCAAGAAAATGAGGTAAGAAAGTAATTTTGTATTTGTGTGCTAAAATTGATTGTCTTTTGTTTTTGTAGGTGAGAGCTTGTTGTCAAGTTCAAGGTAATTCAGATGGTCAAAGTAACTTCAATTTGATACTACAGAAGTTATCAATACTCAAGAATGATGTAAGTAGTAATTCCATATTTGTTGGCTAAAATTACAAATAATAACACTGGTTATTTTTTATCGTAGCTGAGAGCTTGTTCAAGAGTTAATGGTGATTGAGATTATCAGAATGGTTGATGTTTGATACTACAAAAGTTACCATTAATAAGGTAAGAGAGTGATTTTGTATTTGTTTGCTGAAATCAAATTCATAACTGCTATTATAGTGTTTGCATGAAGTAAGCTAAAACATAGTAACATTTTATGTTACCTAACTATCAGGCTCGCTCGCCACTTTTGTGCTCAAGCACACCACTAGTTTATTTATATATATGGACGTATGTATGTCATTTTGTACTTTGACCCTCCGTATTTTTGTGTTCGCTCCGCGTTCGACCCCGTCCCAAACTTCACTAAACAGAATCCTCCGGTTTAGTGACCATTACCCGTATCACCTTAGAAATTGAATTGTTTACGGCTTTGAATTGTTTTGCGGGTGCAGTTAAAACTCATATTCTTATGGGAACTCCATTTCTATTCGAGTTAGTGGCGGTGGTAAGTTAATGCGCTATTTGTCACAGTTATAAGCCCTACTCAACAGTATTTACTTAAAAATGCATTGTCCACTAAACGAACCACGAAGGTAAGTCTTGCGTAGTTATGTTTAGTTGTGTGAAAGTATTGTGCGTTACAACTACTATTAAGAATATCACAAAGAAAATTTTAAATAACGTGATTTGATTTTGTTGCTTTTTTTTCAATTCAAACTGTTGCGGGAGCGGTTACTATGACATTGAAACCCCTTTACCTCATACGTATTTTAAAAACTCGACTTTATTTTAATACCGGTAGCTTGAGTGTTAGTTGTTAAAATCAAATTTAACAATAGTGTAGTTTAAGGCTCGCTTGCCATTTGTGCTCAAGCACACCACTAGTTTAGATATATGTATGGACGTATGTATGTCATTTTGTACTTTGACCCTCGCATTTTTGTGTTAGTTATGTGGTCGACCCCGTCCCAAATTGCACTAAACAGAATCCTCTGGTTTATCGATCAGTACCCGCGTCACCCTAGAAAGGGAATTGTTTACCGTTTTGAATTCTTTTGCGGGTGCAGTTAAAACTTGAAAACTTAAGGGACTTCCATTTCTATTCGAGTTAGTGGCGGTGGTAAGTCAATGCGCTCTTTGTGTCATGGTTATAAGCCGTGCGCAACAGTATTTACTTGAAAATACATTGTCCACTAGACTACCGCGAAGGTAAGTCTGTGTAGGTGCATTTCCAGTTGTGTCAAAGCATTGTGTGTTACAACCACTACTTAGCTAAAGAATATCACAAAGAAAACTTTTAAATAACATGTATTGTTTTGTTGTTGTTTTTTTCTTTCCAAGCAGTTGCAGAGAGTTGTTACTATGGCACTGAAATCCCTTTACCCTGTATGCTAAATAAAAAAACTGAACCTTATTTTCAGTAGCTTCAGTGTTAGAAGTCAAAATCATTCATATAAAAATAGTATAGTCTTTAGGCTCGCTCGCCATTTGTGCTCAAGCACATCACTAGTTATTTGAATATTCATTGTCCGTAAGTCTTGCATAGGTAGGTTCAGTTGTATGAAAGTATTGTGTGTTACAACTATTACTAAGAATATCACAAAGAAAAAGTTTAAATGTGACTTGTTATTTGTTGCTTACTTTTCTTTTTTTCAATTCAAACAGTTATGGGGAGTGGTTACTATGGCATTGAATGCCTTTACCGTATACACGTATTCTAAAAAGTCGACTTTCTTTTAGTAGCTTGAATGTTAGAAGTTAAAACCAATCGTTTAACAATAATGTAGTTTTATGCTCGCTCACCATTTTGTGCTCAAGCACAACACTAGTTAGTTCCTAGAGTTAAATGTTATAGCACCTGTTCATATTTGTATGAGTAATAGCACAGTTAACCCTGCTATTCAAGATTAATAGTACAAGTAACATGATTGAAATAAAACGAGGTGAAGCCGAGTGCTATATCACACTGTTAAAATGGGGTGCTTAAATAACACCTCGCGAGGTGTTCATCAGGGGGCGCTGTCTGGACACCCCATCTACACCAATGCATACTTTACTGAGTGAGCTCATAATAATAGCTTATATCCATTAGTTTCTTCCTTTCAAACATCTTTTAGTTGTGACTAACCGTGGATACAATATTAAGCTTTAAACTGGGGTGTCCAGGCAGCGCTTCCTATTTAACACCAAAACTAAGTTATTTAAATACCCCATTTTTAACAGTGCAAATTGCTGTACTAGTTTTATTGATCCCTATTAGCACAGGTTACCTGTGTTATCACTCACTTGGCTGTTTGTCATAGTTATACACCTTACGTAGCTAACAGTTTTGTTCTAACTTGAAAATCCAAAGTCCAATAGTCAGATCACTAAGAGAATATAGCATATTGCTATATCTACTAGGCATCTGGTACAATAGAGCATTTTGAACGGAGGGTACTTTGGAAAGGCGACAAGCATAAACAAAAACCATTAGTTTATCGATCCTTACCCGTATCATTCTTGGTATTGATTGCTTATCCCTTGAAAATCCTTCGTCCAATAGTCAAATCAAGAAGAGAATACAGCACAGGTCTTATGCTGGAATATCCAGTGAACAAGTATGTATAAAAGTGTGGTGTTGCTAAAGAATAGCAACAAACTAAACAAAAATGTTTAACTAACAAAAAATTCAAATTTAAATTTCATTGAGATCAGCTCGCTCACCGTTTGTGCTGAAGCACAATAAATTTATTGTGCTATTCTATATGAAGTAGTAACTGTAAACCAATACTTTCACACACAGTGATTCACGGAATATGATTTACCTTGTATTATTATCATTGGTTATTGGACAATGTATTTACTAGTAAAAACAATACTGTTATGTAGGGCATACTCCTATGACAAACAAGGCATTAGCAAGGATAACTTGCTTTGTTTTAACTATTCCTATTTTTACCCACGTGCACAAGCAAATTAGTATAAAACAATAGACTTGTAGTTGTTCAAATATTATGAACATTGATCTACTTACATAAAATGATTATATATTTTTGCGCAAGAACTGGCTCACTGTAGTATGCATGCAGTTATATTACTTTTTATATCAATTTAAAATGTAATGGCCACACTCATCGCTATGCCATTTAAATTGCAATTGCTAAAATTGTGGACCATATGTCTATTTTTCATCTAAAGCTGTAGACCTCGATCAATTAGTACCACTTTAAATGTATAGACAGCAATAATAATCAATGTTTCCTATAATTATATCTCAATCATGACATATTGTTTTATACAAGAGTGGCTCAACCAAAGCCAGAACAGTCAGACTGGCTTTAATACCTATGTAAGTAGTCGTATGGTATTTTGGTATGCTTATTTTGAAATCGTATTTTCACTTGTTGACTCTTGCAACAAATTAAATATGGTCAACTTAATTTACTACATAAGTGGTACTCTCCCACTAAAATGCACTGGAGTATAATTATTGGTCTAACTGCCCAATCCAAACTTGAAAACATCCCACTGTAATGTATATCCTGAAGGATTCATTATGTTCACAATTTTTTAAGGTCATGATTTAACAAAAACCACATAATAGCACATTTTCTCACTCTAACAACCAATATTGTTAATTAAAACTTAACCAACATTTCAACTTATTGCTAAAGTCCTCTTCAGGGGTCAAGAAATTAAAACATCAGGTTCAGTTTTAATTAACAATATTGGCTGTCAAAACAAGAAAATTAGCTATTAAGCCAAAAATAACTGAATCAAAAACCACATATTATGTAGCACCAAATTTCAAACAAAAAAAGTATTCATAAGGCATATAATAAGTTTCAAAAATTAATACTTTTGGTGGACCAGCCTAACTTTGGACAAATTTTTATATCATGCAGTTGTAAGCATTAAAATAACAGATTCAATTAGCTTAGTATTTCATTGATTCGCCTAAATATTGGAAATCCCAGCACAGACTAATGAAGTATTGATTTAATTGAATGTAGGTATTCTCCAGCCAATGCCTAATTTACCAAATGGTCGGAGTTAAGCTACAATTCACCACTGTTATAATAGTTCACTGTATACTGTTACGCAGTTAACCTTCTTTTCAACCCCAACCATCTTTATTTAAAGTTAAAATTAATGTAACTATGTTAATGTTTAAGATTCTCTAGACTGTAAAATAGGTTCGATCATTTTTGACATTGCCACACTAAAGCACACACACTCACTAATTTTGCAATCTGAATTTATATTCATTTCATTTAAGTGATAAAACAGTTGGTGTATAAGCGATATTATCAATATATAGGTCAAATCGGAACAATTACTAAATTGTATGAAGTATAGGGAGCTAACATATCCTGAAATGTCTTGAAAATCTCGAAATAAAATGTAGTACACAATAGTGAGGTTATGGTATGGTTTTTTTGTCATTCTAGTTACAAACTATTCATTTACAAAGTGAAGTCAAGAAGCTAAAATGTGACATTCATGCTAAAGTGATAGCACTAAAAAGGCAAAAAGCACAACTAAAAAAGGACCGTTTTACAGGCTAAGTTATCGTGTTATAATCATATCCAAGTATTTCATAAATTCTTTCTGAGCCTTCTTTTACTCATTGATGTATGCTCTCTCTTTCTTCTTTACTCATTAGATGTATTCTCTCTCTTTTAAAGTGCTTGTGTGCAAGCAGTCCAGGTTCAATTCCCGGTGGTGACCAAATACTTTAAATTCTGTATTGTTTTTTTTAAAACCTGTGAAAGAGAGAGAATACATCTATACCAGTATTGTTTGGATTTATAAGTCTTTGGCCAAAAGTGTTATATAGCGCATGGGGGGGTCCAATGTTCACTCAAGCTTTAGTTTAAGTAAAATATAAATTTCATCAATATATTATAAATATAATACAAAGAAATTGTGATTATTTACTATATTACAAGCAAAGTCAAGTATATAGAACCATGGATTAAATATGAGTTCAATATTGACTCTGAATGTCTCACTAACAATATTCATATTTGGATAGGTACAGCAATTCCTAATACTTGTCCACAGTTTGGGAATGAATTCCATCCTGAATCCTACTCTTCTTCTGATGGTCTCTTTCTGAATGTAAAATCTCCTTCTCAATGTCATAGGAATGTAACCGAGTGGAAATTTTGTTACCGTAGTGGTAGCACTTCACGAACTTATGAAGTACAGTTTATGTTATTCAGACAAATTGGAAGTACACAAACTTATAACAGAGTGACCAATAGCTACAAAGTGTACAGAAGGAGAGGACCACCATTGGTTGCCTGTACTTCAATATCATTTATAGATCCTGGTGAAATATTTGAAGTTCAGCCTAATGATATTATAGGTGCTTGTCTGAGAGACCAAGGTAGTACACATCCTCTGAGAGTTACCATTGAATCACCAAATGAAGCTCTTCATGTAACTTCAATAAATGATGACTGCAGAGATAATGATTTACAGTCTCTTAATCTTGGCAGTTTAACAACTAACAATGTGTTGCTCGTGGAAGCCATAATAAGTAAGTTATCAATCATCATTTATAAGCTAATAAATATTGATTACCAAGGAAGCTACTAAAAGTAGCAATAACAATCAACATTATATAATTAATGTTTACAGATTCTACTACAGAATACAGAATTGGGAATAATCCCGCCCCATCCACTCCAATGTCAATATCTGGTATTTTAATTAACAGCCAGTTTCCTGCCCAAGGCAGTGGATTAGTGACTTCGTGGAATTATTGCTATTATACTGACTCAGTATCATTTTCTAACACATATTCTGCCACATTTGCAGTCTGGAGAAATGACAGCATGTCCTCTAGTGTTACTATGGTAACTGACAGTTTTCTAACAGTTACATTACAGCGTCAAAACACTATTGCATCAATATACTGTCTAGTGGTCAAATTAGAACCAGAGGACCATTTCATATTGAAGGAGGGGAATTATGTGGGAGTGGCACTTCCAATGACTAATTCTATTCCATTACTAGGAGTTTCAAGTGACTATACACTATGGAGTAGTCCTGATAGTAGTATAGACATGTCACTTCTCTTGGATTCATTGGCACAAAGTACTGGAGCTCTTCATCTTTATGCTGTCATTGGTATGGAAAGTTTTTCTATTCTTGTGTTCAAATTAATCATAGTACACTTTAATAATTATTACAACTGCTATGTTCCAATGTGTATGGCATCTTTTTTTATACTATGCCTGTATAGTAATGCATGATATTGAATTCACTTAAGTGAACAAGAGTTAAAAATGAGTGATTGGTCAAAAAAAATTGAAATATCCATGTCAGTTATTGTTATGATTTTGCCTTTTTGGATTTGGGATTTCATGTGTGTTCATTGTGTTTTAATTACACTATTTGCAGTATGGAGAAATAACAGCATGTACTCTAATGTTACTATATGGTTAATATTGAGAGTTCAATAAAAGTAATATTTCAGTATCAATTCATGGTAGCATCCATATAAATGTCAAGTGGTAGAACTTGACTCCGAGAACTATATTAAGGAGATGGAGGGGCACTTCCAATGACTAAATCCATACCAATGGTTGGGAGTACAAGTGACTACAAATTATTAAGGAGTCCTCCAAGTACAGATGTAACACATCCTTACAATTCCTTGATTTTATATACTCGAAGAATGTGCTTAATCTTTATGCTAATATTGGTTTAATACACATAAATTAATAAATTATCATCTCTTGTGTGTGTGCTTCAGCCTGTTTTGTAGTTGTTTCTTTGGTCTTTTTAATATATTTTATACCAACAACTGTGGGCAATATTTAACAATTATAACTACATTTCACTATCCTGGTGCATCAAGGATAAGCATTTTCTAAACTGTTCAACAGCATGCCAACTACTCAAATGAATCTTATATTTTTTAATTCATCAATAAGGCCAAAGTCATTATGTGTACATGAAAAAGATCAATATTGCCAATACAGTAACCCTCAGTTATCCGAACCCCGTTTATCCGAACTCTCGCTAATCCGAACACCATTTTTTGGAATTATAATGATATTCATTGGAATTTTGCTATGGATTAAATAGATAAGAGATTAAGACCCCATTCAAAATGACTTATTTAGAATATCGAAACATTTCAAATATCCGAACAACCCTCGGTCCTGAGGTGTTCGGATAATTGAGGGTCTACTGTATTAGGCAAGGGCTCAGTTACAATGTGCTTTATGCTCTCTTAATATTCATTATGACTTGCTCACAAAATAAAACCTAATCATTCATTTCTAATAGTCAAAAAAAACTAAATTCAAGTTTACTGCACCAATATACAGTATAATTAAATGCTTGATTATAAATATATATTGTAAAAAAATTCCTGTAATTAATAAAGAAACACTATAAGCTTTAAAGTAATTACTTTTTAACTTATTTATGGCTGTAATGAAACATTATATTTTTGTGAATTTAGACACCACTATACAAACATCAACATCATCACCAATGCCAGATACTGGCCAGAACTTGTCCGGTATCCAAACAGAATCTTCAAAGGTATCTTCTGAAGACACTACCTTCATGGTGGATGAGAGGAGAGCAATAAGTGGAGGTGCCATTGCAGCTATTGTCATTATTGGTGTATTGATAGTAATCATATTCATTGCTTTTGCCATTTCTATAAATATACGGTTTGCTATTCGATGGAAGAACAAATCTGTGTTTGAACCGCAGGATACCAATCATCATGACACCACAAAAGGATTTGGTAAGTTATTTCATTAATGACTAATAAGACAAAATGTCACTGCCATGAATAGATATAGTTGTATTATTTTATATTCTTCCTGTTTTATTCAAGCATATGATTGTAACATGGATTTGTTTATAATACCTTCTGAGCTAAAAGTTTACTATAGTTGTCATAATTACACAAGTAAATGAAGTAAATAACACTATCAGTGGTGCTTTAATTTGAGCCAAATAATGCACATGCATGTGACTACAAGTAAAATAGAATAATAAAATTTGTTTCAAATAACAAATGCATGAAATACATGGAAGTGACATATGAGTACCCTAAGTATCACTATGAGATAACACCACTTTTCCTCTGCATAAAGCAAACACATAATTTCGTTGTTTAAAAAGGTGAACACAATGACACTTGAGCTTCTAAAGGTGAAAAGCTGTTCTATGTTACTCGGTGTGATTACTACAAGACATTCTATTATGTTAATTTATATAATTATTTATTATGTTCTCTAAAACTTAATAGATCATTACTAACAGAACCTTAATGGATAAGTGAGTCAAGTAAGCGAGACAATATAAGGGGGTAACAAACTAAGAATCAAAGATATATACTTTATTTGTTCGTTTGGACGTATGTACATCATCATGTTTTTGTGTTCGATCGGTAGTCGACCCCATCCCCATACTCCACTGAATGGAATCCTTTGTTTATAAATCTTTACCAGTATCATCATTTCTTCACCCATTCAAATTAGGTTGTGTCAGACATATCTGATTTTGTGTGGACACAGTTACGGTTTACAAACTCAGAAGTTCATTTTTATTTGAATTAGCAGGGGTGGTAAGTAATCTTGGCTAATGCATTGTTTGTCATAGTTTTAGCCCTACCTAACAGTATTGTTCTTACTTGAAAATCAATTGTTTAACAGTCAAGTCACGAAGTAAATCTTGTGTTGGTATATTCTGTCAGCAATAGTATGTGAAAGTTTAGAGGTTACAGCTACTGCATAGCTAATGAATAGTACAATGTAAATAACTACTAAATAAACATATTACCTGCCTTTACACAGCGTCTTCTGCTACTGCTGTAAGTAAACAAGTCATCATTTTACTAACCGTGCGGTAATTCCTTAGAAATGCAGGGGTTTTTTTGTTTTTGTTTTTTTTTGTTTTTCAAGTCAAATAGTTGCTGCAAATGTGACTACTATGGCATTGAAACCCCTTACCATACGTCATTTAAATACTTAGTCGTTTATAAGAAGCTGGAGTGTTTTTTTGTCAGGAGCACAGGTCTTTGATGAAGCTATCACTACTACAATCAATAGCTACATAGTTACTTGAAGTTACTTTTAGGACTAAATAGACCGAATGATGCCTTCTAAAACTAGGTGAACAGGATCTAAGACTAAACTTCAGGTGATCTAAATGAATGTAGCCTTATTGTTACTTTGTATACAGCTTCTGTAATCAACTTTTATCAAATTCTACATGTGTGGATTTCTTGTACAATGGCTCGCTCACCGTTTGTGCTGAAGCACATCACTGGAGCTTATTTTGACAACAGAAAGCGAAACTGTTTATTGTTATAGCTAAGCTGGCTCCTTGCTGAGGTATATATACCCAAGTTAATTTGTAATTACATCTACTTAACACACTTGAATTGAGCAAATGATCATGAGTTGAATTTAATTGTTGTAACTTAGTAAACGAGGACACAATTCCCTTATTTCAACAAACTACACAGTAAGACAATATTTTAAGTAGTAATGCCTAGAAAATAATTTCAAAGAGCAAAGTATAAAGTGATTAAACTAAGATATTGTTTGTACTTAGAAAACCTGTCAGCAAGTCAAGGAGATGTAGCAACCTCTTCAAATGTAGCATATCACACACATCTCAAAAAAGGATCAGAGGGTATTGAAACAGAGCCAAATGTGGCATATGAAACTGTAACTACAAATTCATGTACACAAAATGAAACTATGTATATGGAGTTACATTAATTTTTTATTACTAACTTTTAATGTAGTTGCTGTCACTTCAAGGATTCACTATAGGTAATTAATGTTCTAACAAAGTCACTAACATCAATTTGTTGTTTATTTTTATTAACAAACAGTACAAATAGACACAAATATGAATGATACAATTGTCAGGTGATACTATAATAATACATATACAGTGTTGGCCAAAAGTTTTAGGCCACCTATTTGTACTTAAAAAATTTCAAAAATAATGCTTCTGCATACATTAAGTTAATTTATCATAAATTAAAAGCTGATGAACTAAGATTAATTGGTAATGGATTTATTTTTCAACAAGATGGGGCTGTGTGTCATACAGCTTAGGCATTGGATGAGATGGTTTTGTGCTAAAGGGATTTTAAAACCATCGCCGTCCCAAAGTCCCGATCTCAAACCATTGAGCACTTATGGGAGATTATGAAGAAAAAAAATGGAACACAATCCCGTTGAAAGCATCACCGAGTTGAAAGACATTATTTTTCTCTACTTGGCAAAGTTACTCCTGATATTACTACAAACTTAGTAAATTATGTGGGTAGACATTGTCTGGCTGTAAATACTGCACATGGATGACCCACCAAAATAGTGACATTATTTTGCCATAAGCATTAATCCTTTTGCTCTATTTGTTTTGTTTCCTTTCATATAATATCCGTACAATTAGTTTATGTCATATATCTAGCTAATTACGACTAATTGTTGATGTAATAAATAAAACAGGAAATTGCAGGGGCTGGCCTAAAACTTTTGGCCAATAATAATGAACCTTAACCGTCAAGGTTGTAAAATAATAAACATTCTACCTCACGTGAACTTAACAGTTGCAGTAAACCAGCTTTGAATATTTAAAGATTAAATAATGGGGAAATATAAAATTTAGCGTTCTTGAATAGCAATCAAATACTATAAAAAAAATAATTATAATTCAGTCCACAAATAGGCATAGAGAAAGTTTTATTTCATTCTATCACACAATTACCTGTGTTATCCCTTGAGCACTTGACTTCCTTGCTTAATAATTAAGGATTAATTCATGCAGCCACAACATTCCAAAGTAATTAAATATATATGTGCAATATTCACACAAAAAAATATTACTGAAAAACAAAGCCATGCATTATGTGGAAGTGATCATGGCATTGAATGTCCTGAATATTATTATTTCAGTGCACATGCAATTATTATATAAAAGTACATACATTTAATCTGTGAATTGCATTCTCAAAGTTTGCACTTATTTAAGTTAAAGCTTACCTGCTTTAAAAAGATCTGAGCAATTGACAACTCGTGACTAAACGTATGCAAACCATGTGGTGCTACAGTGATGATCCTCGCCACAAATTTCAGTAGTAAGTCAGTACTAGAATAAATCTTACAATAGAACTGACTGATTATGACTATGGTCATGTTGTATAACTCAACCAAGTTTCATGCTTGCATGTCAAAACCCACAATTGCTACACATAATATCTGCCTGACATTGGTGCTAAAAATAATGTGGCTACAATAGACTTAGGTTAGCACAACCAGGAAGCCAAGTCGATTAGAAATTTTTTTAACATAACACATCTGAAAACTTATCTAGTCTACTTGGTCACATAAAGCTGAAAAATGGCATCAAACAATGAGACTATCAAATAGCAATATACTTGATTCTGGAAAAGAAATTAGTAAGAAAAATTGTGAATCAGTTATGGAAGGTATAGGAATATAAGAATGCTGAAATTGTTGAGAAGATATGAGATGATTGCATGTTCAAATTCTATACCGAAATTTCGTCTGCATGCTTCAATAACTGAAGTTTTTCAGGGAAGATTTTATTATAATGATGTGAATTATAACAAAATTAACTGATAGTATGTCTTTCCTGTAAACAGATATTTTAAATTTGTATGTAACCTCTAAAAATAAAATTTGATTTTTGTGTTCCATTTCCGTGCTGAAATAAAATAAAATTGTAGCAACTAACTGTGTACAAGGTTGTGGATGTTTTCAATAAGATCAGTTGCATGAGCATGGCCAGAGCACAGATGCATTATTATATACATATCTGAGCCACATTGAAAATGGGTGGGCCAATGTTCCTCCAATTTCAATAGAGACATTAATTATTTTTTTGACTGAATCCTCTCACTTACAGCTAGTCAGTCAATCATAATTTTAATTTGTATGGTTTAGTTGACTCGCATTTTTGGAGAATGGAATGAACCATTGTGTGTCGCTCATCCTCAACTTGAATAAATTTTAAGATTTTTCAAAATAAATCAATAAACATTGGTCTAAATAATGTACTTTCACATCCAAACTTATGCTTAATAAACTATATTAAATTCAGTCATTCTGGGTTAAATAAACAGTATGTTTGTTTGTTACATCATACGCATTATCTTCATGTATTTATTAAACTTTGTACATGTAAAAGATCCCCAAGTTTTATGCTCATGAACACACTCTTGTCTATACATGACACTCCTTAGCTTGAACCCCAGTCTAAGGATGTCACTTTATCATATAGTTAAAAAGATTGACATAACACAAGAGATGGTTTGTGGTCAAACAAGGAAGAAAGGAAAATAACTCTCATCAGGGTATGTAAAGAACAGTGTGCAAACAACTAACAAAGTGAGGCTCCACAATTTATGTAAGCTATATTATACATATAATTATATATTTTTTTTAAAGTTTACATGAGTCTAATTAGCTAAATTATACCAGTCAGTGTTATTAAAATTTTAATATTCAAACAACCACAGTTAATTACTTACCTTCAACCACATGGTCATGCCTTGTTAGAGAAACAAGAATGTAGCCAGCAACAAACCATAAAACAATTATTCTATCGCTGGCAAATTTGCATGCCAGAAGAAAATTAAAAAGTATGGCCAGTATTTCAGAATTTTTTACCTGTCCGAAAGCTACATGAGAGGGCTGGGGAGGGGATGAGGGGGAGGGAGGGAGGGGATGAGGGGGAGGGAGGGAGGGGGGTTAATTTATTAATATGTTCATTCATTCCTGTTTTTTATTCAATTATTGTTTTATCTGAATAATTACCAGTCTATGTTAAATTTCTTGTGCTGATAATCATTTCTTTTGTAAGTAGCATTAATGAGTATACACATACTCGCATTGTTTTTCATATCTACAGGCACAACTTCTCTAGCATCTTCTGATCAAAATAGTTGGCAGTGGTGTGTGACACACCATCACCAACTATTTTGATCAGTGTCATCATGGCCCACTGATCTATTATGACTCATTACAATTACATTAAAGTGAATTAATATTGAGTAGTCTAGAACGGTACTCTTTAAATGTATGCTTAGTAATGTCATAGAATTGTAAACTGAAACTGTTCTGTGTTTGACCGGTACGTACTCTTCATGAGGCTGGCTACATGTGATGAATGCAAAGCCAGGTAACTAAACTAACATTGAATTTGTAAACAGGAATTTTTAACATGTTTACTCGTAGTAATGAGTGACACTGTTGCATAATACACGCAATTCCGTAGGCGTAGCACTATTTACAGTTAGCTACAAGAAACAAAAAACAAATGATGCTGCCATAACAACCCTTGGAGGAGTATAGCTAGTCAAAATCCCCAGTAGACAGGTCGCACTTAGTGGAAGTGCTGTACTATTACGATATTCATACGCGACGGTATTCATTAGCGGTGACCAGTTATTACAGCCTGGGGAACGGCGTATCCCTCAGGGGATCTCGTGCAATTAACGAGGGGGAGTGAGAAGGTGAAGGGGCGTACACATAAGCCCGGTGGCCGTGAAATACTACGAATTAGAGCTGAGAGGGCCATTGAAAATGGAAATTGGACTGTGGCTCATCCTAATACTGTTCTCTTGTAGTGGTGAGTTAAATGAAGGTGCAACCATAGCTAGTTAGTTGTAGTAGGACAGTTTAAAAACTACAATTTCTTGATAAGTAGCAGCCACCATCACTGATATTCTTTTCTTCATGATCGTATATGAATGTGTGTTGAGAGGGGGAATAAGGGGAAAGGCACAAGATCATTATAATATACCGAAAGGCGGGTTGGCAAATACAGAGACTATACGCATAGCTTAACATACTGGCAAAAGTGCCTTTGGTCAAGTACTATGTACTACAGGAGAGGGGTAAAGTTTGCCATAAAAATTTGTATACCAAAGATAACAAATGACTACCTGTACTAGTTTGCCTGAAGTTAATGTTGTAACTCCTGTTCATGTTTAGGAAGGCATCAGTTCATGTTTTTTTTTTCAAAAGTAGCTAAAAGTATGAAGCCGTTGACCATTAATTTTAGCTAACAATATAGAATGACTTACTAAAATAAATTTCCTCAAATAGTTGAAGCTTCTGTAGTTTCTAAAATAAGCTATTCTGACTATCTAAATAACCTAGGGGTGGATTCAGTGCTAATGACAGGGAGGGGCCCAAATGTGTTTATGTAAAAACTTACCAAACTTATTAAAACATTATTATGATTGATTGTACATGATCTGGATTAATTTAAATGAAGAGCAAGTTAGCATGCAAGCTGTCCTATGAACTGTATTGCCTGTATTGGTACGGTTAATGTCCTTATAAATGTCAATAACTTGGTTGGGAGGGGGGGGAGGGGCCTAGACCACTTGTCTCACCTCCCCCTCTCATCAGATATGTTTAAATGGGGTTTCAGCTACCTTTAGTTTGAATTAGCTACTTGTGTACAATAGCTTACTCACCATTTTGTGCTAAAGCACATCACTAGTTAGCTATGACATCGTTATACCAGTAAAAATAGATGCTTTTTGGTTTGTTTACTCTGCAACTTTTTGGGATCCAGCATATCTGCTCCAGCTATTAAAAATGGCAACGATGTTCAATGTCACTCTCTACAACTGTTCAACCTGAAAATAAAAACAGAATTTCTAAGGAATTGTTCCACAATTTTGGACTTATCCCTAAATTAAGACTGCCAATAGCCAAAAAAAAAAAGACAACTGAAGCAAACTTAAAAGCTGTGCTAAGACAGCTCATATTATATTTGTTTAATGTAAATATAATATTTCTTTTGTGCTATTCTTTACGAAGTAGTGGCTGTAATTTTCATACACAGTAATTCACTGGATATGATTTACCATGTACTAGTGGTGTGCTTGAGCACAAATGGCGAGCGAGCCGAAAACTATACTACTGTCAAATGATTGAGTTTAACTTCTTACACTCAAGCTACTAAAATAATATAGTCCAGTTTTTTGATTACGTATATACGGTAAAGGCATTCAATGCCATAGTAACCACTCCTGGCAACTGTTTGAATTGAAAAAAAAAGCAACAAAATCAAGTCACATTATTTAAACTTTTCCTTTATGATATTATTCTTAGTAGTAGTTGTAACACACAATACTTTCACACTTAACGGAACATACCTACGCAAGACTTACCTTCGTGGTTAGTCTAGTGAAAATGAATTTTCAAGTAAATACTGTTGCATATGGCTTTTAACTATGACAGATAACGAGTTGACTTACCACTGACACTATCGAATAGAAATGGAACTCCGGTAAGTTTTTAAGTTATTAACTGTACCCACAAAAGAATTCAAAGTGGAAAACAATTCAATTTCTAGGATGATACATAAACCAGAGTATTCTGTTTAGTGAAGTTTGGGACGGGATCGAACACAGAGTTAACACAAAAATACGCGAGGTTCAAAACAAGATGACATACGTACGTCCACACACATATATAAACAAACAAAATATCCCCGATTTTCAATTGTGCTACCCCTGAGAGTGTTTCGCTAGCCAATCATTTTCATTGGTTATAGGACAATGTATTTTCAAGTAAGAACAATACTGTTGTGTAACGTATACTACAACGACAAACAGTGCATTAACAAGGATAACATACTACCACCACTAATAGAAAATGAAATCTGGTGTGTTTGTAAGACCATACTGTGTCTGCAAAAAAATTAAATATTATGTCAGAGACAACTTAATAAACAATTAAATGTTTTGGATGATGTGGGAAAAGATCTTACCAAAGGATTCTGTTTGGTGAAGTATGGCACTTGCAAGCAAACATTATGTTACACCTGATGATATCTCGCTCACTTCGCTTGCTCGCCAACTAAACTTTGCCTTGCATTTATCTAGTATTATGTATGAGTACTTCAGCTGAAGTGATTTGATCCTGCTACACTTAAATTCACAAGGAATAGACAAAACATCAGAGTGCATGGGTGTGACGAGAATGTGACAAGTCTACAATAAAAAGGATACTTAAGAGAAAGTTAATTCGTTGTTATATGTAAATACAACACAGAGACATAACCAATACTAAAGTGGTCAGGTTTTATCTTTACAACTCCCATCTTTACCTACCTGTACAAGCCAATTAGTATGAAGCAATAGCAATCATTCTAATTGTCCAAATACTACCAAAAATGTGCTTCAGCACAAATGAAAAGTGAGCCTAAAACTACACTATTGTTAAGCACTCAAGCTACAAAAACAGTCGAGTTTTTAATTCTGTATCTAGAGTAAAGGATTCAATGCCACTCATAGCAACCGTTTGAATTGAAAAACAATCAACAAAAACAAGTCACATTATTCAAATGCGTTCTTTGTGATATTCTTTAACTAAGTAGAAGTTGTAACGTACAATACTTCACACAACTGGACATACCTACACAAAGCTTACCTTCGTGGTTAGTCTGGTAGACAATGAATATTCAAGTAAATACTGGTGTGTAGGGCTTATAGCTATGACAGCACATTAACTTACCACCGTCACTAACTCAAATAGAAATGAAACTCCAGTAAGTTATAAGTGCACCCGCAAAAAAATTCAAAGTGGTAAACAATTCAATTTCTAGGATGATACGGGTAATGATAGATAAACCAGAGGATTCTATTTAGTGAAATTTCGGACTGGGTCGAACACCGAGCTAACATGAATATATGTGAGGGTCAAAGTATAAATGACATACGTACATCCACATATATAATATACACAAATATCCCTGATTTTCAATTCGACACCACTGTCTAGTGTCTCGCTTGCTTCACTCGCAAGTGACGTTCTCCCACTAAATTGCACTAGATTATAATTATTTTTGTAGACTATAATTATTGGTCTATAACTGCCCAATCCAATCTTGAAAAAAATCCCACTGAAATGATATCCTGAAAGGGTTCATTTTGTCTACAATTGTCATGAGCATTCCCCATTCATATGATTGCTATAATGTTCCCATTAATCCATAGAGGCAGATGTTAGTTACTTAAAAGTTGATGTGTATACAAAAACTATTTCTGCACCAAATGTTTTGTCAGGTTTGAAAGCACCCTTCTTATAGCCTTTGAAAGAAACATAACTTTCTGTTTAATAATGTCTAAATAAAATTATAATACCTGTCTTGAAATTTGTTAAAAGTCTTGAAATAAAAATGTAGTACACATAATGGAGTTATGCATGAACAAGTTACACATTATTCATTAAATGCACAGTGAATTCAAGAAGATAAAAAGTGACATTCATGCTAAGTGATGGCACTAAAAAGGTCACATCGTACCAAAAAAGAACCATTATACTGGCCAAGTTATTGTGTTATTACAGTATTGGCCAAGCATTGTTGTTTGTATTAAAAGTCTTTGGCCGAAAGTGCTATAGTCCATGGGTCCAATGTTCACTCAAGCTCTAGTTTTCAAGTAAAGTATAAATTTCATCAATATATAATATTGTAAAAATTATACAAAGAAAGTATGATTATTGACTTGATTACAAGCAAAGTCAATAGAACCATGGTTTAGATATAAGTTCAATATTGACTCTGAATATCTTACCAACAATATTGATATTTGGACAGGTATAGCAACACATAATACTTGTCCACAGTTTGGGAATGAGTTCCAATCTGGATCCTACTCATCTTCTGATCGTCTCTTTCTGAATGTAAAATCTCCTTCTCAATGTCATGGGAATGTAACTGAGTGGAAATTTTGTTACAGTAGTGGTAGCACTTCACGAACTTATGAAGTACAGTTTATGTTATTCAGACAAAGTGGAAGTACACAAACTTATAACAGAGTGACCAATAGCTACAATGTGTACAGAAGAAGAGGAGAACCATTGGTTGCCTGTACTTCAATATCATTAGATCCTGGTGAAATATTTGAAGTTCAGCCTAATGATATTATAGGTGCTTGTCTGAGAGACCAAGGTAGTACACATCCTCTGAGAGTTACCATCTCATCACCAAATGAAGCTCTATATGTAACTTCAATAAATGATGACTGCAGAGATAATGATTTACAGTCTCTTAATCTTGACAGTTTAACATCAACAACTAACAATGTGTTGCTCGTGGAAGCCATAATAAGTGAGTTATCAATCATTATTTATAAGCTAATAAATATTTATTACCAAAGAAGTTATTACAAATAGCAATAAAATCGACATTACATAATTAATGTTTACAGATTCTACAACAGAATACAGAATTGGGCATAATCCTACCCCATCCACTCCCATGTCAACATCTGGTATTTTAATTAACAGTCAGTTTCCTGCCCAAGGCAGTGGATTAGTGACTTCTTGGAATTATTGTTATTATACTGACTCACTATCTTCTTCTAACAATTATTCTGCCACTTTTGCAGTCTGGAGAAATGACAGCATGTCCTCTAGTGTTACTATGGTAACTGACAGTTTTCTAACAGTTACATTACAGCGTCAAAACACTATTGCATCAATATACTGTCTAGTGGTCGAATTAGAACCAGAGGACCATTTCATATTGAAGGAGGGGGATTATGTGGGAGTGGCACTTCCAATGACTAATTCTATTCCATTACTAGGAGTTTCAACTGACTATACACTATGGAGTAGTCTTCATAGTGTAACAGGCATGTCTCTTCTCTATGACTCATTGGCACAAACTACTGGAGCTCTTCATCTTTATGCTGTCATTGGTATGGAAAGTTTTTTATTCTTGTATTCAAATTAATCACATTATGTATTAGTACACTTTAATAATAATATTACAGCTGCTATATTCCAAAGTAAGTACAGAATGCACCTATGCGAACAAGAGAAAAAACTGATTTGGTCTAAAATTATTTATCCATGTCAGTTATTGTTGTTTTGTTGATTTTTTTTTTTTTTTTTTTGCTTTTTGAATTTTGGTTATCATGTACTGTATGTTATTATTTTTATCACACTGTCTGCTTTCTTGTTCTTAATTTGCTTTTTTGCACATTTTTCCTTACATAGAAAAAATTTGTGTACTTCAGATACAAGTGTGCAAGTGACTACTCAGATACCAGATACTGACCAGACCTTGACAGATAGAGTGACATCATCATCATCAGCTTATGATACCACATCATCACCAATTGAGAGTGCAAGAGGCAGTGGAGGAATTGCAGCAGCCATTGTTATTGTTGTGCTGGTAGTGATAGTACTCACTGGTATTGCAGTAGCTGTGGCTATACTATTTGTCATTCGATGGAGGAAGAAATCAGCATCAGAACCACAGGATGCCATTCAGCATGGAACAGTTAAAGGAATCGGTATGAGTTTAGTAAAAAGTGTCATAATGTATTTAAATAAAATACCTTGGCTTGCTTGTGCTAAAGATGTGTTATAAATAACAGTAAGAAGTACCCACTATTGTAATACAATACACAAGGCTTATTTTTATTGCATACACGTTAACGTAATACGTTTTTATTTGATGATATTTTTTACTGCTCTTATTCACTGAGTTCAATTATTTATCACCCAATATATATTTTTCTCAATAAAAATTGTTTTCACAAATATTTTCATGCTGTAAGTGAGATATCATTTGAACTAGCAAGTTGAAATCACTGAAGTCAGTACTGTTTAGAAGAGATAGAATGATCTAGAGAAATTAATGAGAGAAATTTTTGTATGTAAATTAATGCCCTATATAAAACTAGTTGCACAAATTCTGGATATGTTCTAGAAGCATGCACAGCGTATATTGTAAGTGCTGAAAGTTGTCTTTATGGATCTGAAATGTTTATTTTGTCATATCATTAGACAACATTAACTATGTTGCATACAAAGGCCCAGAATACCCCCAAACATCCTCATCATCAACTGCTGCAAGTAAAACTGAGAGTTCATCAAATATTTATCTACATCCAGTGGTAAGTAATAAAGAGTCAGTGTTAGCATTATTTAAATAATGCTGAATCATGGAGTAAAAATAATACCTGACTTAAGATTATTTTTATATTCCACATTATGTCACAAATTTCTCCTCCTTTATAGTAAAATAGTGATATAATATTATATATCACAAAACAGTGAGTGAATTCCACCATTCAAATATAGAGAGCTGACCAGAAGCACATGTGAAAATAAAGTTGTTTCCTGATTGGGGTTAATGTTTGTCTTAACTATTCTGTAGCAGCAAACTCGCACTCGGTCTATCTTGGAAGCATCCTTCTATTCTTCTGTACATATTGACAATGATGATATATATGCAAGTGTTATGGAAGAAGTAAGTATGACAATGCATAAGATTGGATATTAGTATTCAACCACCTACAAAATTTTAAATATTCATACTGACAGTGCATGTTATCTTAGTTAATTATTTTTTGTGTTACTTGTACAGAGCATCAGTAATAATACCTACTATGAACTGGAACCAACATACTTTGAAGAGCCACAAGATGAAGAAGAGACTCTTTATGGCCAAATACATTCTGGTAACAACAGAGCAAAAAACATTGATGGCAATAATATCCAGTAAGTATGAATTTCAAAAAAGTAGTACATAATAATAATAAATGACATTCTTATTCTCTCCATGCAGGTTTGTCAAACATCTAGGTTCAGGACAGTTTGGTAATGTGGAGGAAGGAATGTGGTTTGATGGGAGCCAAGAAGTTAAGGTAGCTTTAAAGACACTTAGAGAAGATGCTAAGCCTGCGGATAAAGTGAAGTTCCTACAAGAAGCAGTAATTATGGCCCAGTTTAATCATGACAATGTGATTAAACTTCTTGGTATGGTACTGGAAGACAATCCAGTGAGTTTATTTTTCTGAATGAAACATTGACCTTGTCGTAAACAAAACAACAATACTCATTAGGTTGGCATTAATTTAAGCAAACTGCTAAGCTTCATTTATTGCGTCAGTTGCATTCTTTTGTTTAAAAGTTTGGATTAAAGCATCTCACATAATAATTCAAGAAAACAAAATCTGTAAAGAGACATACAAATTATAGAATTACAGCAAATATAAATGCAGACAGAAATTTTATATTTTAAACTTAACATCTTGATGCATCCATTAGAAGTCGAAACACCCTATTAATATAAAATATTGTAGGATGTGCTAATTTATAGGGAAATTTTTGTATGAGTTCCAATCACATGAGTAGTATGAATCGAACCATTGAAAGGAGGATATTGTCCAATCTGGTTTAAATAATTGTATGTTCCTCTTTATGGCATAAACATTTGCAGATGGTACTAGTTGTGGAGTTAGCCAGTCGCGGAGATTTAAGAAAGAATTTATTAGAAGTCAGAGAAGAGTAAGTTTCCAGTTTATTTCTTCATCCATTTTACAACAAGTTAACCATCAATGCTGCTGTGTTCTTTAATACCTAGACGCATGGATCCAAGTCTGCCTAAACTGCTTCTTTACTTCTCCCGGCAAGTTGTTCATGGAATGCATTATCTCTCCAGCAAGAGATTTGTTCACAGAGACTTAGCTGCGAGAAATATTTTACTGTCAGAAAATTGCCTCTGTAAAGTAAGCAAATTGCTTATAATGTATGTTTATTAGGATCTATTTAATTCAAAATATATATATTTGAAAAAGTCTTAACAGTATTTCTAATAGTGTAGAATAACATGTTTACATACATGCATGCACGTACATAATATGCATACATACATGCATTCATGCATACATACATACATACATACATACATACATACATTATTTTACTAACAAAACTGTTTGAAATAGATTGCTGACTTCGGAATGTCGAGAGATCTTGCTGATGACAATTACTACGCTTCCTCTGGAGGTTTAGTACCAGTGAAGTGGACAGCCCCTGAGGCTATTAAATACAAGAGGTACTCGACAGCCAGTGATGTGTGGAGCTATGGGTGTGTCCTCTACGAAATATGGAGTCTGGGACATAAACCATTTGAAGCCCTGCAAAATTTAGAAGTATACACAGAGAAGATTAAGTGTGCTTGCTGAAATAAATGTGCTATATTATTGCAGGTAGTCACAGCATTGGATCAGAACATTCGACTGGCACCTCCCACTGGTTGTCCAATAGCCCTATATACTGCGATGATCAAATGCTGGTAAGTATCTCTTTAAATATTGATTAATTATTTTCTGAAAGGTCTTAATCTACTGACAGAGTATATTCGTATGTTGATATTTGTAATGCCGTTTCAGTAATTGAGTAATTGGTCAATGACAATGAGCGCCCACTATAGGCATAGGGTTTTCATGAATGCAAGAACTTGTTAACTTTTATATCTTGAGCTCAAAAATATCAATTACATGTATTGATAAAAAAAATTATCATGACTGGATCTGCTTTTTGAAATTCCTCCTTTTTTTGTTCTACTTATGTATATGGTTATTGCTGTAAGTTATATTTCAGAAGAGCTGTCTGTTATTTGTGAAACTCCAGGCATCCTGAGGCACACAGCCGACCTTCTTTTAAAGATCTAGTCATGATGCTGACAAAAGACGTCCTCGAAATACCCTCATCGGTACTCAAAACTGTACCAGAGTTCAAAACACCAGGAGGAAGTTTACATATAGGAGGAGATGTCTACATAGACCTTCAAAATTCCTACTTTTAACATTTTGTTCACGCTCTAGTCATTTATGTATGTTTACATTGTTCTCAAAAGAGACACATATCATGTTGATGTTAATATTACACTGTTAATTCATATAATATACATATACGATTACAACAGATTATCAAATGAAGTATTATCTACTAAGAGATACATACACACTTAGTACTCTAAAAAATGGATGCAATAAAGCAGTGAGTGCAAGCTCAACATTAAATTTTACAGTTGTCTATGCTTGTAGATAAGTTCTGTAAGACACTCACTGCATTTCAGGAGTGCATGAATTTTTAATGTAAAGGGGAGAAAAAATAAAAATGATAAGCACATATGCTTTTACAAAGTTAAGGTTCCTGAATCTAGTATGAAAGAAATCAGAAAGTATTAGATCTATATGGTGATGGTGTGATTTAAAATGCATGTTTCTGTCTATGTTTGTTTTCTTTCCATAAACTGTTTGTCTTCAAATGCCTTCCATCTTTTGAAAACACGTTTGCCACAATGGGAGCATTCTAACCTTTTTTGTCCCAAAAAGATCAAATAATTAAGTGAAAAATATTGGAAGGAGTAAAGAAAAAGGCAACCACATCTAAATGTTTTAGATAAGATATCTCTCTGTGTTATATTATTAGGTTGAAGCTGGAGAATGTGTAGTGAACATGCCTCTCTATTATATCTATTAATTTTTGCACAACAAAACTGCCAAGTCTTACTTGAACAGTTAATGCGAAATTAAAAACAATTAATGGAGGAAGCAGTAGAAGGAATTTAATTTTCAGTGCTGGAAAGCATCTGAGAAAAAACAAAAGAGCAGGCAATAAAGCAATGTAGGCTCTGGGAGTCGAAACTATAAATTATTATTTTTTAATAATTGTCGGAAACTATTGAACTTTGAGTCATTCTTTCACTTTATTAAGTGTACCGTTCCAGGCTGGCCTAATTCCTACGTAAGATTTCGTTCGAGTTTTGTGCGCACGAGCTAGCTAATGAAAGAGAATTTGAAATGGAAAATTGTAGTGTAGTGTGAATAGTGCTGCAGTTGCGTCTGTGGAATTAATTGAAGTGAGAGCTGAGGTTCCTACACTAATCTACTACGAAAGTTACTATATCAAAATTATCATCTCTGAGAAAGGCTATGCGAAGTCTAAAGTATGAATAATATATTATATATATAATATACATATATACACATTATATATAATACATATATATATATATTATATATAAAATACATATATATAATATATATAGTTTAAAAATAATAGTAAACGTATATTACTTTGTATGGCCTGACCAATCAAAATTAGCTTCCTGCGCCCCTGGACATCAGTCTAACTCATTGTTAGCGCAACTACAGCTTCCTTGGCCTTTTGAAAGCTTGTAATGTTGTTCTTGTATGCTGTCACAAGTTTGCTTCCAGGCTTTTGTTCGGGGAAAATTTCAAGCAGCTATATGCATTAAAAATAGCTATACCAAATTCGTTAGTATTTCTTTTACTTTTTTCCCCAACTAGTTTCTTTCATCCCTGTAAGATAAGAAGACGGTCTTACAAAATTCATTCACGTCACCAATAGTCGTACCACGGTTCTAAACCCTTTACCGACCGACTGCGCTCAATAAGCGCGTCAAGGATAGTCCGGCGTAGCCAGACACTATACCGAACAACCGCTACGCTGGAAATGACGCTCTGCGCGCTACGTGGGCTCTGGCTACGCCGGACTACGTCAAGGATAGGTGTCGCCAAGCCTGAGACTATTAACTGAGTGAACTGGAAATATTGATACCGATAGTACTGTATACAAGCTGCGGATATGAGCAACTTCAAAAGTCTTGATTATGGTTCTTTAGCCCAAAAGTGGTCTTTAGCTGTAATCGTATTGATGCTGTTCGGTCTATTGCCAAATCAAGGTAAACATGAAGTGCAGTTGTGTCTGCTGCTTTTGTTGTTTGCTGATAGTGTACAAACTATGATAGGTCTTAATCTAGTGTAGCTATGATATTTTAGAGGGTACCAAATAAGTAGGAAAAATAACGTAATTTTTTTTTTCTTATGAACTTGTACAAACTATAAGTTATTTAATATAATATAGCTATAATGTAATATTTTTAGAGTCAGTAATAAATAAATTAAGCAAATTGATAATATGCGCAGATGCATTTATATGTAATGTATATAAATGTTTAGGTAGGTAGTAATAATTTAGCTAATCTGTTACATTATATTCTTCTCTCATATCTAAAATTACAGCCAATAGCTATTTCAGAACTGTTGCAGTTGACCACTTCCTCTCAAACATAACTTCAATTGAAGTTTGAGTCCACAGTTATGTTTTTCTGTTATTTTTTTAACTGTTACTAATAAGTGTAATGTTTCATTACAATGCAAGCATGTTTACACAATGATAACTATAAAAATGAAGTAAATAGGAAGCATTCAGTTGGATGACCCAATCTAAAAATTGGTGGTTTCCATATTAGTAGTATTCCCAATATTCTACAAGTAAAATTTTAAAAACAAATTTAAAAGCGTTATTGTTTGAGAGACAATCAAAACAAGTACACATATTTTTGGCCCTTAGATACACAAGCATCATGTCAGCTATAAAGAACTACAGATCTAATTAATTTGCCTGTTGTGGAACCAGCCTGGACTAATTTAAGGACACATGAGTACATGTGTGTCATTGAAAATGAAAGCAAGTTTAAGAAGTGTGTGTGTATGTGAGTGTATCTGGCAACTTTCCATCTGGTTTTTCTATCTCTGCCTCCACCCCCACTAGTCCACCCAGCTGTGATTGTGGGTATCGGTATTTGCTGGGTGCAAATTCAAGGCCTTTTCTCATGAATCAGTGATGGTCCAGGTGGGACTTTGGGTGCCTACACCACTTGCTATGAGGAAAGGCCTGTTCTCCTACAAGTTCTTAGCCCGACTCCTGCTTGCATGGCTCATATAGTGCTTGTTTCATAGGCTCCAACTTTTACAGAGGAGCTTCAAGGACCATAGCCACACCCACAACTATTTAATTAACTGTAAGTACTTGATGAATAGATAATCCCACAAATTCTAATCAATTTGATATTTCATAATGACTGAATATCAATGAACGGAAAATAAAGAGAAAGAATTGTGCTACAACAAAAGCCAATGTATTATCTCCATGATTTTATTCATTTGCTCTGCATTACTGTATACAACCATTTAGCACTTTGGAAAGAGTAGCAGTGTTCCTGATGCTACCACCAGTTATTACTGTTACCTTTGGTATTGTCTTAATATATACTCAGTTGCATTCACGCAACTGTTCAGTTTTTGTTGTTTTAGTTAGTTAGTAACAAAGAAAACTTCTGTACTAGCTAGTTACAATTAGAACTTGTCACAATTTAAGCCAGTTGTTGTCAAAATAACTTTTCTAGGCTTCAGAGGACCGCAGCAATCAATCCATAACTTACAAACCACATTCGATGCCCCCTGTAGTGGAACCCTTTACCGACTAGCAATCGAAGTGTTGTTGTTTTTTCGGGACAAATAGGGAGATTGTCCGGGACCCAGAACACAAATTTAACCAATTCAGGATTGTGCGGGATATTCCAGGATGGTTAGAGCCTATGTGATGTTTAATGCACAGCATCCTGGTTCTGCCATATGCACGAGACTTGCTAGCAGTGTGTGTGCATGTGTATGTGTGTGTGTGTATGTTAGCGTGTGTGTGTGTGTGTGTGTGTGTGTGTGTGTATGTGCGTGAGTGTGTGGGTGGGTGGGTGTGTTGCATTTTTGGGGGCTTGGTAAGCAAACCATGACTTGAATCATTCCAGTGTGCTTCATGATTGTGTGTTTCATAAATATAATTTCATGTTCACATCCCTTCTCTCAGTTTAGTAATGTTGCGCGCTTGTTCTCTGTTAATTTAATTTTCAAAATTTGGAAGCTCATCAGTGCACTGGTTTGTGAGGAGGAGGACAAGCTAAAGTACCTGCCCCCCACACTCGGCATAAACTAGCAGAAGTATACGCTCCAGCAACCCCTGGCCCACAGGCTGATCGTGACAGTACTACTAGCCAAGTAGAATGCCAAACACTAACATCTGAATCATAATTATATTGAAACTATGTGAATAAAAATCTGAAACTAGACCATTATCAATTGTTTATTACATAGGTGATGCAGCTAATTCTTCTTGCCCTCAGTTTGGGAATCCCCCAGTTAGACCTAATAGATATTCTCAAGCTACTGGCTTATTCCTGAATGTAGAGTCTCCATCACAATGTCATGGCAACCTCACTCATTGGAAATTTTGTTACTCAACAGGAAATTCTTTGGGAATACACAAAGTGCAATTTATGATCTACAGACAAAATGGAAGTGCACTTAAATACTATAAAGTAGATTCCAGTAGCACTATATTTCAAACAAACACTTTATTTCTAGAACACTCATGCTCATGTATGTCTATACCATCCAGTACAATATTCAAGATTGAACCCAATGACCTCATAGCAGCCTGCATGCCAACTTGGAGCACAACTCAGCCTCTGTTTGTCACTAGTCAACAAAGAAATACAGCTTTTAGATTGCGGTCTTCTTCAGAAGTACCGATACAGTGCGAGGGAGATGATTGGAATAATATTGAGATTGGATTGTCCGTTGCAATAAGATTAGAAAATATTCTGCTAGTTGAAGCTTCAATTGGTAAGTAGTGAACCAATTTATGCTACATTATGCTGGCAATATTTGTGTTATTAGATGCTATGAATATTGGGTGCATTGCTGGACACAAATATGCCTCATCCATGTCTAATACAACATCCGGGATATTTATCAATGCTGCATTCCCGGCTCAGTGCACAGGATTGGTCACATCCTGGAATTACTGCTACTACACACACCAGCAAACCACTTCATCCTTCTCTGCAGTGTTTGGGGTGTGGAGAAACACAAGTCTATCTGCTATGCTGGTCATGGTGATGAATAGCTCTATAAATGTTGTACTGCAACCTCCTGACACATTAGCTTCTATATTTTGCAAAGAAGTTCCGCTTATGCCTAATAATGCCTTCACCGTACAAAAAGGAGACTATGTAGGAGTCATTCTTCCATTAAATGATCCAATACTAATGCTGGGTCTGGGAATGGTAAGTGAAGAGAGCTTACTGGAACATCCTCTGGTTCCTGATAGTTCTACACTGTCACTCAGTACCTTCACGAGGCGAAGAGGAGTTCTTCATCTTTATGTAGACATTGGTGAGTAAATAAAATTTAATCAATTTGATTGGGTGTGTTCCATACCACAGTGTTTGGAATGAGTTGAGTGTTTCTAGCATTCATTGCTACAATGAGACACTTAGGATGAGTTACAAAATAATGCACAATACAGAAAACAGGTTTGATAAACGACGATTTGCTCAGATTAATTTTTCAATTGATAGCTACTGGGGTATTATTGGAATGAATTGGTACATAAGAATTTGTGATTAAATAAAATTGTAGGATATCAGTTGAATTTTTATTGATGCTATATAACTAACCATTGTGGCCAATGATCAAAAATGTTTTGAATTAAATCTTAGTTTATTTTTTGTTTGTCATTTCAAAGCCAATAATTCTTAAATTGAAATAATATAGCAGTTGTAAAAAGAAACTACACTTGCAAAATTGTGCTATGGAAATAATATCATCTAGTTATTGTCCCAAGAGATATATACTTTGTAGATATGACATCAAACATATGTCATGTTCCTATTCTTACCTGTAGTATAATCATACGTAATGTTCTATTTTTTGTGTCTTCATTATCTTTGTGAATCACGTGATGTAATGGCTAGCACTAATATATATGCCATTCCTGTCCCATTATAGCTTCCAAAGAAACTTTCCAAAATGAATCACTTCCTCCAACTTCTTCACTACCCTCAGTAGAAACGCTGTCCTCTCATTCAATAGAGTCATCTTTGCCTTCCTCATCCTCTTACTCTTCTAACTCAGAAAGCTCACTTCCTCCAACTTCTTCACTACCCTCAGTAGAAACGCTGTCCTCTCATTCAATAGAGTCATCTTTGCCTTCCTCATCCTCTTACTCTTCTAACTCAGAAAGCTCTCCTGATCAGACAACAAGAAGAATGCAATTGTCACAAAATGGAGGTATAGTTAAACGACTAATAGTGCCATTGGTGGTCATCCTACTAGTAGGTCTTTTGGCAATTGTGATTACTGTAACCATGGCAGTAATAATATATCGACGAAAGCTTAAGACCACCTCAGAAACCATTTATATGGCTTCATATACTTCAGAGGAAGGAATAGGTAAGTTTTTGACTGGAAACTATTTTAAATAGTGGAGAAGAAAAGAGAATATAAGTTCTTGTTAGGCTGATTTTCTAAATGTAAAGCACAGAGAAATTATTTAAAGTGAACACAGAGTCTATCTGAGTTTTGCTGCTGCTGTATTTAATTAATGCATATTCTAAAAAGGAGAAAGGAAACAATAGTAATATTTTACTTTGGAATTTGACAAAAATTTGACAAAAAAGTTAATGGTAACTTTATAGTATATTATTATCTCCATTTTAAAGTGATCAATATTGATAGAATATAATTTTTTCTATAGAGAATATAAATTACTCAGACTTCAATGATATTCAAGAAAAATACACACCAAAAGTGAATAATGAAAATGCTGTATACGAAACACTGGTAAGCTCCAATCTTACAGTGATAACATCAGTAATGCTGTGACTTCTTGTTTTTAAAATAATATCCGTGTATGTTTGTTTGTTTGTTTGTTTTCATAATGGTCCAGGTCGATATTACACCAGAACACTCTACGCTAGAATCCTCAGACATATATTCATCAGTTCTAAAGTACAGTGATCAAAACTACAGTATGGCTATTGAACAGGTTAGTTCTGTTGAATTTCTTAGAGTTGAATATCTTTGGTATCCCTTATGGATCTTCCTTGATATTTGAAATGTACAAAGAATAAACACATACTGCTTATTTTCCAATAATACTTTAAACTTTCTGTTTTGCCATAACACAGTATATATCACTTCACAATTTCTTTCTCAGCCTTCTTTTACTCGCTAGATGTATTCTCTCTCTTTCACAGGCTTTTTTAAACAGTACAGAATTAAAAATATTTGGTCGCCACCAGGAATCGAATCCAGGACCGCTTATATAGCGCACAAGCGTTCTGCCACTGAGCTACGACAACAGCCGGCAAACAAACACTCCAATTCTGTATTTGTTAAGGGGTACTGCTATGCTACAGTCTCAGGAGTAAAAATTCAGAATTGGAGTGTTTGTTTGCTGGCTGGTTGTCTTAGCTCAGCGGCAGAGCGCTTGTGTGCTATGCAAGCGGTCCTGGGTTCGATTCCCCGGTGGCGACCAAATATTTTTAATTCTGTATTGTTTAACCTAACCTGTGAAAGAGAGAAAATACATCTAACACAGTATATATAATGAACTGATCTCACCAAATATCAATAAAATTAATGAATTACTGCTGTATGGAACGAAATTTAATTTCGCTTAATAATTTTGCACACAATATTTCAATTCTAGAGTGTTAATCATGTCTATCATGAGTTGGAACCTCCATTGTTTCAAGAGCCTCTTGATGAAGTGAGTCACCTCTATCAGCAAATACACTCAAACTTAAACATGAATCAAAAAGTAACCCAACAAGACATCAAGTTAGTAATCTGTAGAGTTTGATACAATTCTTTTCATTAATCTCAATTTGTAATTCCTTCTATCCAAACAACAGGGTTATAAAATTTCTTGATTCTGGTCAGTTTGGCAATGTTTACTTGGGCACGTGGGAAAATAGAGAAAAGACAATAAAAGTAGCTTTGAAGAAACTTAAAGGAGGAGCTTCAAAAACATCTCGCGTGAAATTTCTTCAGGAAGCTGTCATTATGTCTCAGTTTGACCACAGTAATGTAATAAAGCTGCTTGGAGTGGTGCTGGATGATGAGCCAGTAAGAAATTTTAACTTTGTTGATGGGCTATCTATTAGAGCATTGTGGAAGTCTGGCATCTCCCAGGTTTCTCCTGTGCAACTTATTAAAAATCAATGTCATTATGCTATCTTTTATTATTATTAATATTATTGTTATTGTTAGATGGTGCTCATCGTAGAATTTGCAGATAATGGAGATCTCAGAAAGAATTTGCTAGAAATCAGAAAAGAGTAAGTTCAGTATAAATAATAATAATTTTGTTCGCATAATAATAAACATAAATCTATCTAGATCCAGGGACCCACATTTGCCAAAGCTTCTCCTCTCATTTTCACGACAAGTAGCTTTAGGAATGTATTATCTCTCACACAAGAAGTTTGTTCACAGAGACCTAGCTGCTCGAAACATTCTGCTCTCTGAAGATGGTGTGTGCAAGGTAAGAGTCAAAATGATGAAATGAGCTGTAACAACATTATAATTGATTCAGTCGTTCTCGGCTGAAATAATTATAATAATAGGAAATTTTTCTCTTTTTAACAGCCAATATTTTTAATTATAACTTAACCCAACGTTTCGACTTCTTGCCGAAGTCCTCTTCTGGGATCAACTGAGGTCGAATTCTCCGTGATGATATAATAACACAAAGTAAACAGCAAGATTTCTGAAGGGCACGCTTACTGTTTATTATATCCTGGAGGGTAATTTGCACACAGCATGGACAGCCAGCATCCTGGAAGCTCTAAACCTATGTGTCTATTAAACTTGTTGTTGTCAGGTGTCATCTGTATGTGTAGAGCTTCCTTGATCTTCAACTCACGATTCTTACTGGCTCTGTCTACAACTCTTACCTCTTCCCATTTAATGGGGTGATGCTGCTGCCAAGCATGTTCAGCAATGGCTGAAACCTTCTCATCACCTCTCTTACAAGAATCCTGATGTTCTTTTACTCTCTGCTCAAGCCTTCTAGTTGTTTCACCTATGTGTACTTTACCACAACTGCAGGATATACTGTACACTATGGATGACTGTGTGGTAATAGGTATAGTATCTTTGACTTTAGATGTGATCTTATCTTACCCGACTTAAATGCTGGTTTGATGTCAAAGTCTCTACACACTCTCTAAATCCTCTCACTCAATCCTGCTATGTACGGAATAGTAAGAATCAAACCTTTCCTTGCTCAGTATCTGTGTGATCTTTAGAAGGTAACTCTTTAGAGCCTGCCCTAATGGTTGCGTTGTCATAACCATTACTTTGAAGTACTTTTTGTAGGTGTTTCTCTTCTTCCTTCAAGTTTTCACTCATATTAGTTACCCCCTAGCTCTCTGATACAAGCATCTCACTACTCTTCTCTTTACATGATTAGGATGATGAGACTTAAAGTGAAGGTATCTATCTGTGTGTGTAGGTTTTCTGTACACAGTGGATGTAAGCATACCATCACTCTCTCTCTTTAATAAGCAATCCAATAAAGGTAGCTTACTATCTTCCTCTATTCCATGGTAAATTTTATAGAAGGTCTTACAGAGTTTAAATGGTCCAACAAATGTTTTTCACTTCCTTCCTTAACTATGCAAAAGGTGTCATCTACATATCTCTTCCATAATACAGGTTTAACTGGAGCTGAGTTTAAAACTTCTTCCTCAAAGAATTCCATGTACAAATTGGCCACAACTGTGGAAACAGGAGGACCCATGGTTGCTCCATCTACTTGTTTATAATTATAATTTCACAATTTCTTTCTCAGCCTTTATTAGATGAATTCTCTCTCTTTTACAGGTTGTTTTTTTTAACATTACAGAATTAAAAGTGTTTGGCTGTCTCCCGATGTCTAATAACAATAATGCATAACTATTTTTTTATCTTTATCACTAGCATATAAAAATGACACAATACAGACATTTCAACACATATACAGATGTCATCATCAGTGAGAATAGTACTAATACTATATATGTACTTAAATACATACATACATACATACATAGTATTTTGTACTATTCTCACTGATGATGTAATCTGTTGAAATGTCTGTATTGTTTCATTGTTATATGCTAGAGATGAAGATAAAATAGTTATGGATAGTGTTCCTAGAAATAGCACATGGTATAAATATATAACATTTTATATGTATGTATGTATGTATGTATGTATGTATTTATGTATGTATGTATGTATTTATGTATGTATGTATGCATGTATTTATGTATGTATGCATGCATGCATGCATGCATGTATGTATGTATGTATGTATGTATGCATGTATGTATGTATGTATGTATGTATGTATGTATGTATGCATGCATGCATGCATGCATGCATGTATGTATGTATGTATTTAGGTAAATATATAATATTAGCAAAAGCCCATGCTCAAAGTCAACTGGGAGCATATGTATGCTACAATAGCATGTACTTCAGTGAATAATTTTAGTCCTTCCTCAAAATAGCTAACATTAATAACTCCATCTTCATAATTATATTATGTAAAATATAATTACAATAACCTGGACACTTTAGATTGCTGATTTTGGATTATCAAGAGATCTGGCTGATGAATCTTATTACGCCTCGTCAGGTGGTTTGATCCCAGTAAAGTGGACTGCCCCAGAGGCTTTGGAGTATAAGAAGTACTCGACATCCAGTGATGTGTGGAGTTATGGGTGTGTCCTCTATGAGATATGGAGTCTGGGACACAAGCCCTTTGAAAACAATAGCAATATAAAGGTTTGAACGTACTTTATCAACAAGATATTCTTATTCTTATTTATAAAGGAAAAATGTGAAGGTCTTGGAAGTCGGGAGTTGTCGTAGCTCAGTGGTTAGAGCACTGGTGGCTGAAGCCAGTGGCCCTGGGTTCGATTCCCGGCGACGACCAAGACTATTCATTTTTTTTCCTTTGCTTTTTTCCAGACCCCTTTAGGTGAGAAAGTTTATATCTAAGTATATTCTTAGAGAACATTGACAGTAATAGTAATAATAATAACAATAATAAAATAATGATAATGATAAAATAATAATAGTTAGTAGTCTGCTTAATTGGAACAACAGCATTGACCAAAAATCCCCTCATTTGACTACTCCTTTCTGTACTCATTGATATAATTATAATTAGCAAGCACGAAACCACTGAAAAATTACAAAATATTTTGTCACACAGGTACTAAAATTAATCTCCAAAGGTATTCGCCTTCCTCCTCCTACTGGTTGCCCCAGGGCATTGTATGAAGCTATGATAACATGCTGGTAAGATATGACACTATAGGATACCACTATATCTTTGGCTCCTTCAGATATCTAAAAATATTTTTACCTAAGTTTTCTAAGGGCAAGCTGTGATTAAACAGCATGAGTCACACGTACAAGTGGTTCTTACTTCTTTTCTCTTCTTTTAGTCATCCTTTTTTTTCTCCTCTTTTCTCTGCTCTTTGAGTTTGGGACTAGCCACACATATAATTTTGCAACAAGTTTTAAGCAATTACATAAATATCGATAGCAAAATGAGTAACAACACATCAGAAAATTAAATTGATATGAGGTCTGCTTAGTTTTATTTTATTTCATTTTTATGTCGATATTGTTATTATTTCTACACTTATTAGTGTGCCTTATCTTCACTGCAGGCATCCTGATGCAATTAGTCGGCCCACCTTTCAAGACTTAGTCGTCACTCTCTCTGGATCTAATGATCTACTTGAGATCCCAAGCAGCTACTTAGTTACATATCCAGAATTCAAATTACCTGGAGGAAACTTAGAGGTGGGGAGAAATGTCTACAGAGACTTGCAATTTACTTACGTTAATAAATAATGAGCATATGAAGTTACAAAAAATTACATAAGACTTTTTTTTTCTGTTGAAATGTCTACACAGTGTTTTTTATCACAAAGTCATTTTATATATAATATGAGCACAGGCACAAACTTACTTCACAAATATATCATGAATTTCAGTCAATTGTATAGTTTGCATTTCAGTAGCTACTGTAATACTGAGGAACTTGAAATGTATGTGACAAAGGGAGCACTAAATGGAAATTAAATTGAGTTAAGCTACAAACAATAAAAAATATTTGGTCGCCACTAGGAATTGAACCCAGGACCGCTTGTATAGTGCACAAGCACTCCTGGGTTTGATTCCTGGTGGCGACCAAATATTTTTAATTCCGTATTGTTTAAAAAAAAGCCTATGAAAGAGAGAGAATACATCTATGAGCAAAAGAAGGCTGAGAAAGAAATTGGGAAATAAAAAAATAATACCACTTGACTAGATATATGTTTGAGGAAAGCCG
>WLWD01005738.1_pt1 | contig 114844 bp, 62 predicted proteins | sample 6712731 | NCBI WGS metagenome assembly WLWD01 (sample SAMN12718690, study PRJNA576275) | sponge metagenome | isolation source: marine sponge | host: Mycale hentscheli | place: New Zealand: South Island, Marlborough, Capsize Point | collected 2014-11-01 | reverse complement strand
CTGCGACGTGCCTTTGTTGATGATATGCACTACTGCCGCGTTGTCTGATCTAACTGGCACCACTGCACCGTGCCACCTGCTGCCCCACAGCAGAGCTGCCACCACTACCGGCACCAGTTCCTTTGCCGTGATGTGCCAGCCTGCTGCCTGGCCTGCCCATGGGAGCTGAAACCATGATTTCTCCCAGTGTGCACCACAGCCCCATGAGCCTGACGCGTCGGACACTAGCTCATCTGTCCTCCGTCTCTTGTCGGCGTTTTCCAGCAGCTGCACGCCATTCCAGCCCGAGCCGAACTGCCACCACCATTCGACATCTGACTTCGCCTCCCTGTTCAGCCTGACGAAGTGGTTCAGCTTTTTCACGGTGGTCGACAGCTCTATCAGCCTTCTGATAAACGTCCGGCCAGGCCTTACAACTTTGCACGCGTGTGCAAGCAGCCCTATCAGGGAGAGTAACTCCCTCTTTCTGCAGGCTTTCCTGCCCCGCCATCCACGCAGTTCTTCCTGCAACCGTGCCAGTTTATCGGCAGGCAACCTCAGTTCCATTGCCACGGTATCGATTTCGATGCCCAGGAACGTGAGCCGGGTTGCCAGGCCTTCATCTTTCTCTGGCTCCGGTGGGAGCCCTAGCTCAGTGCACACTTCGTCCATGACTGCCGAGTTCTTGTGGCAATCGGCCCTGCTACCGCCAATCGTGATGAAGTCGTCCACGTAGTGGAACACATGTGTGGCGCCACGTCTTGCCATGACCCACAATGCGGCGTCTGCTAGAGCCGCGAACAGCAGTGGAGCGGACCTCAGGCCGAACGGTAACGTCGTATCGACGTATACCAGGTCCCGCCACCTCATGCCCAGCAGGTGCCTATCCTCAGGATGAACGGACACCTGGCGGTACGCTTGTCGAATGTCCATCTTGGCGAGCCATGCGCCTCGCCCCAGCCCAGCTGCCTCCTCTGCTACCCTGTCCAGGGTGACATAAGATAGTGAGGCCATTTCTTTGCAAATGCCGTCGTTGACACTGGCTCCGTCCGGAGCTGACAGATTCAAAATCAGTCTAAACTTGCCAGGCCTGTTCTTTTTGGGGATAACCCCGAATGGGCTGCAGTGGATTGCCCACGTCTCGGCCTGTTGCGGCGAGCCTGCTACTACCACTCTGCCTGCTTCCACCTCTGCCGATAGGTATCTGTCAATGACGTTGCCGTGCTCCATGGCTGACGGCATATTTTTGCCCTCTGCTCGCAGGGGGGCTCTGCCTTGCTCGTAGCCCAGCCTGAAGCCCTCCTCGATGCCCTTGAGGAGCTCAGCCACCAGAACCGCGTCGGGATGACTGGCCAGTTCTCTCTCCCATGTCTGCCTGTTCATGGGTGACACCACCTTGGTCAAGTGCTCTGGGAGGGTCGGCACCTCCCTTCTAGTACAGCCCGCCAGTGCTCTGATCTGCTCCCCCGTCACCATAGGGTGCTTCCTGCCATGCTCGTGCTCTGCATACCACATATAGAGCCAGGTGGTTGACACTTGCTGGGCCCAGCCATCGCCCTCATGTTTATCGGTCTGCATTGTTTGTTTTGGAACCCTACCCGTCCCTAACACCCCTAACCTCCACTACCGCCTGGGCTTCCTCAATTGCCCTACTCTTCTGAGCCCCTATGCCCTACCTGCTGAGCCTAACTACCCTCCACTATGCATACCCGCCCTTCCCCGACAGGTCAGGGCAGCCCAGCCACGCACCCTGCTTTGTCTGTACACTGTAAGTAACATTAACATATCGGCACATTTATGATACAAGTCGCTTTATTAATACATATGTCTCGTGAGCTGTCCGTTCCCGGGTTGTCCTGTTCACAGAGTCCATCCCCCTCCAACCCCGCTACTGGGCGGCTTGCTGCTGGTTGATGGCTCCCGATTTGCATCTGGTCACTGGGTGGGGGCCCTTGCACTTGCTGCATGCATGCCAGAACCGGCACGCATTTCCGAATTTACAATCCCCATTATATTTGTTAAACTTTTGGCAAATCTCAGCACTCTGCCGTGGTGAGCCCCTCGCTTGCTGGGCTTGTTGCGCCCCTGGGCCTGCATTCCACGGTCTTTTTCTGGCTGCCTGGGGGCATTCATATGATTGGTGGTCCACGCTGTGGCACCTCGAGCACCAGTTTTCTGTTGCCTTTTCCTGCCCGGTAAAACATTGGGCGTATAGGCTCGGGCCTTCTTTCGCCCATGTCAGCGAGGCATTTCCAGCTGCCTCCTGTCTGAAATTCTGATCGTACACCATCCATGATGGCCATTTGTACTTCTTACTGTTTCGTGCCGTGAGAGACATGTAGCCCAACAGGTCAGTCAGCCTGTGGGGGTGTTTTCCTGTCAGTGCTGTGATGTATAGCGTAAAGCACTGCACCCATGTTACCAAGTCCGGAATTATCTTCCGGGTTTGAAGCAGGTCGGCCGCCTGTACCACCACTATCCTGTCGTCCGACAGCTGGTGGCTTGGCCGTGACCTCCCACGAGCTGGTGGGAGTTCTGCCAGGTCTACGTATTCCAAAGCTTGTATCTTGTCAACCAGCCGCCTGGAGATCGGCGGCAATCCTAGCCCCAGGGTCACGGTCGGGCATGTTGAACTGTCGCCCAACTCGGGCCTTGCTGGCCTGGCACTGAGTGGAGTTCCGCTGTAGGGGTCGCTGCCAGTCGAGCCCGACTCCCGTGCCTCAGCCTCTGCCAGCACCCCGCAGCCAGCCAGTTCACTGCACTCCGGGAGCTGTCCCGGACCACCTGCCATAAAATAACGTTAGTGTAATGACCGTGTTGGTCCTTGCGACGTTCGCGCCAAAGCTGACCTTGCATGGCGCCAGCCACAAGCTTTCTCACCCATCCCGCCCTTGTCCTTAAGTAGCCGCCTCCCCCTACAATTAATTGACACCTTGCCCGCCTGCCGCCTAAGTGTTCGGGCCCTGTTCATGTTCCTGGCCCTATCTCTCAGCCGCCACCAGCTTGGTGAATCTGCTGCCAGGACCCTGCCGGTGGTCCCATATTTTGATCCAGCCTGCCCACTTCTGCCTGTGGCCTGCCTGCCGCCACCAGCTTTGTGGGTGTTGCTGCCGAGGACCCTGTAGGCGGTCCCATACCCTGCATAACCCAACCCACTTCTTGCCTGTGGCCAGCCTGCCGCCACCAGCCTTGTGCGTTCTGCTACCAGGACCCAGCTATCGGTCCGGTGTCTTGCCTGCCGTCCTCGGCTCACCCTTCTTATAATGCTAGATCTCTGCGAATGTCTCGGCGTGCTGGCAACCTACCCTACCCCCCCGTAGCCTGCCATGTGCCACCAGCCTATGCCGCTATCCAGCAGCTAGGACCCTGCTGTCGGTCCCTAGCCCGGCCCCAGCCAATCCTGCATTGTGATTAGTCACATATGTATGGGTGTCCATACCTATATAATATCGGCCTGATGACTGCCGTTGACCTGCCCCAAGAACCAACGCCTCACTGCCAGATTCGGCGTGGGCTGCTGCTAGCCAGCCCCCCCTGTGGCCTGCTTATCGCCACCAGCCTGTCCTGCCCGCAATGTTCGGCCCTGTTTCAGGCCTGTCTAATATTCATCTGCTCTGCTGCCTCTGCTCCCCTGCCTACTTGTGCTAACCATGGTGATGCTCTGTCATTCATTATACTCTCTCTCTCTTTTTTTTTTTTTTTTTTTTTTTGTGAGCCGTGCTCTGCTCTAAAACCGGCTGCTGTGCTGCCTTTCCCTGATTATCCTAATTAATGCCCGAGTTCCTACCACCTTCTTCTCCCTACTCCTACCCCCCAGCTAACCTCAGCTCCCCCTGTAGGGCTCTCCTCCTCGCATCCCGTATGTTTCACAGCCGCTTGGCTGGAGAGGACTAGCTGAGGAGATCCCCTTATGTACCCGTCCTACCACCCTCACCTCTATCTCCTCAGCTGTCATAGGCTGTGTTTAGTATCCCTAGGCTTTTGTTCATACAGCTTTTTGGGGCCTTTATATGCCATGACTCCAAAAAAAAAACATCTTGGATGCCAACTCATGTGCTGATCAACGACTCTCACTCCATTCTGATCAATGTCATGATTGAATTACATAGCATGGTCTGCCACAGCTGATGTATCATCACTTAGTGCTAGGGTTCTCCTGTGCTCCTTCAGCTTATGTTGTAATGTACAGCCTGATTGTCTAATGATATTGTTTATTTAATACTTCACCAGTCCAAATTTTTTTATTTTACTTATCCATAGTTACATTCTTGAGGTGGTCACTCATTCATTTTTACATTGTATTGTAATAGTTCACTGATGATGACCACAACTAGCTAGTGGTCGAAACATCTGTAAAATAAAAAAATTGGAATAGTGAAGTATTACCTAGTCACATAAATTTATTTGGATTGATCTGATTGTCCAATGTATGTATATTTGGTTACAAGAACCACAAGGCACCTGGTTAACTACTCCAGATCTTTCAGTTGGTGGAACATAGTTTATTACGTGAACCAACATATTTCTCAGTGTTGAGTGTGGTTTAAAACAGGTCCGCATTTCCAAAGGGGCTAGAATCCTTTTGATACACTCTGAGAAATGCCTCACAATGAAGAATCACTGTAGCTTTTGGTGTACGATGGACCTGACTGGATGGTGAGGTGTTGGAAATCTGACAGTGTTGTATTTATTAAGTAGTCATTGGCTTGCAAGGCAGATTTCACATGATCATCTAGTGGTCTTTTTCGGCAGACAAATTATAGATCTAGTTTGTCCTAGAGAAAAGAGTCTTTGCTACTGACAACTTGTGGACCAACAGATGGTGTGAATTGAAAGCCAAGTACCGTACTTGTGTCTTAAGCACGTTTATTTATATTTCACACTCCAGCATTCCAGTTGTAACCTGAAACCTTAGTGCAAGCAAAGAAATGACCAGAAAGAATCAGATTTGATTGCTCCGAGATTAGTTGATTCATGCCATGTAATTTCTAGCATAAGATTCAATACTTTTCTTCAAAGCAATTATAGCACAATATCTGCTAGCGGAATTGTTTGTAACTCATTTTACTTTAAAATATGCTAATTGGCAACTCAATTTGCTTTTTGCTGCATTGCTTCTTTTATCAGTAAAAACAAGACAATCATGTTTGATAAAGTAAGAAATCACCATAAATTATTATGATTTATAAGTTTCAAACGTCAAGTTACTGGTAGCCCCAAATCTGATATTACATGCTCCATAATCTGAAGTTATATACTTGTAGCTCGTATCCAACAATCATATTACACATATCTGCTATACTATAAATGAAGGAATGACAAAGATCAAATTCAAAGTATTTTTATATTTTTGATAGCAAACATCAGAGGGTTAAGCTGAAATGCTTACACGTTCCCAAGCACACGCACATTGTGGATGAAGATGTGTGCAGGTATAAAAAATCTATCCATATTTCATCACAAGTTTGAAGTGACTCAATCAGGTTTTTATATTAGCACTACATTAAATGTATACAGTGCCCATTCTGGCATAGGGAGGATGAGATTATAGATGCTGTAAAGGATACTACGTTTTGCTTGGAAGAAAGTAGTGGCAAATTTCAATGAAAGCATAATCATGCCTACTATTATCAGGTCAGTTCCAGTAAACCAAAAATGTATAGAATTTTTTAAACCATGTTTATATCATAATATTTTTGTAAAATGATGATTTGAATATTGAAAGAATTTATCCTGATGATAACTTTGGAAAGTTAATATTGTTCAAGCTAAAACTCTTTTTGATCAAGCAATTCTGCCAAAATTGATGGGAAATTTTTATTCTCGCACTTTGGACAATTATACTGCAGGAGATGCCTTCACAATAAGATGAGTTTTGTGAGTATTTTGACAATAATCAAACTTAAACTAGCAAACTTATATCATCATGTTGTCAGTATTTTGTTGTAAGCTTTATTGTTTATTAAAAAGTCAAAAATGAAATTTAATTAAAAGGTACAACACAATTTAGTCCAGAGTTAATACTGTTTCGCTGTGAATGAGAAAGTCTATTGGCTGTGTTGCACTCAAAATTGAATATTTTTTCTTGAGGTTGCCAATGACCATTTGTACATATGAATACAAACATTTGCAATACTCCTAGTTTGTTTCCTCAGGTGCCTTTGGTAGCACCCTCACTACACTCAGGATACCACAGCCCTGGTAGAGCCTAAGAATAGTGTCCCTGGTGGAAGTGCCTAACTATTTTTTATGACCATTTACAGGAAAATCTAGCACAAGGCGGCCCCCATCAACATTTTTGTTAAACAAATGAAATAAAAAAATACTATGGCACACATTTTAAAGTTTAGGAATTAGTTGTTATTTCTACTGACATGTTTCAGGTTGTAAATACAGCCAGCTGCAACTGGCTGAGCTAGCTCAGCTATGTGGTCAGTGGTCAACCACAGTTGTACTTGCATTATATGTAGCTGATTAAGTACTTCATATGAACAATTTTTTGTAGCACTTTTTCATATCATTGCCTTGCAAAAGATTAGTGTTATGCCTAGAAGAGTACTTGAATAATAATATACCACATAAGTGCCCATTCAAAAATGTATGGGTAAAATCGCCGTTTTATTGAAATAGCCCGAGGAGTGTGAAATAGCACTGTTGGAGTTGAAACAGTAAGTGAAATAATATGGGTAAGTGCACAAGTGTGGGGTGATTAACCTTAGTAACACTGTAGTTTTTGCTGAAAAGTTTGTTTGTAAGGATAGTACCGAATCAGAATTGATCTCATTGGACCATTACCACGTTCGAAATCTGGAAATGCCTACATAGTCACCTGTTCTGACAATTTCACAAAATGGCCAGAGGCTGCGGTAATTACCACATGCAATAAAACCACTAAATTAATTTAATAAAAAAAAAATTACACTGCATTTTCAGCATTGCTAGCATTTTTAACAGTTTAATTGAAAGCTGGAAATAGAATGACATTGCTTAGAAATGATATTAATGTTGGTCTTTTTTCGTAAGGTTAACCAGTATTTGTTTGAGAAGACCGGAGTGGAGCACAAAATTTCAGCTGCTTATCATCCTCAAACTAATGGTTTAGTAGAAAGATTCAACCAAACTCTCACCAACATGTTAATAAAGCTGAGTGGAGAGAGGCACAATAATTGGGACAATTACATTGATGCAGCCTTGTTTGCATACAGGTATTTAATCAACACCAATAATGTTTGAAATTGTTTCTCTGCTTTTAAATATGATTGTAGTTAAGTATTACCTTTTAACAACATATGAGAATCAGACGTCCATTGTCTTCCACATTTTACTAGCAGAGTGATTGGTCACTATTTGAGCATACTATATTTGATACCTGTGGTAACTTATCTTTACTTTCATTTCTACATTATGGAAAGAATCAGAATTCATACCAATGGAATAAAAAATAGCGGATTGAATGAATTATTGGGGGGGGGGGGAGGGGTGAGAAAGAAGAGCAAATTGAGATTTAAATAAATTGAGGGAGTAAAATGCTGTTCAGTAATCAGTAATGAGCATAAATACAATAAAATGAATGAATGCATGCAATGAATGAATGAATGATTGAATGAATGAATGAATGAATTAGTAAATAAATGAATGAATAAATGAATGAATGAATGAATAAATGAATGAATGAATAAATGAATGAATAAGCGAGTGAACGAACAAATGAATGAATGAACGAATGAACAAACAAACAAATGAACAAATGAATGAACAAACAAATGAACAAATGAATGAACAAACAAACGAACAAACAAACAAAAAACGAACAAACAAACAAACAAAAAACATACTAATGATAATAATAATAATAATAATAATAATAATAACAACAAAAATAATAATAATTATTATAATAATAACAAAAACAACAACAACAACAATAATAATAATAATAATAACAATAACAATAATAATAATAATAATAACAATAATAAAATAATAATAATAATAATAATAATAATAATAATAATAATAATAATAATAATAGCAATAATAATAATCATCATCACATAATGGGCATATTGAGCTCTCTAGTTAAATCATTTTAGCTTTAGCTCTTCCCAATGTATACCATTTCCTTTCATGGGATATTTTTATCAACATTCAAGCACGCTGCTTTGAGCCCTATTTTCCTAAAGACAGTCACATATATTTTTACTGCAAAGTAATCTGCCTTGAGGGAAGGCATTTATTAGGCAACCAATAGGTTGTTAACGTTGAAAAACTTTAATAACACTGCCATTACAGTACCTGCTTCTGATTTTGTAAATTTTTACAACTCATGTCCAGTTTAGAGTTTTTAAAATTCCATAAACATTGAGTACAATTAATTTCAGTGTGAGGAGGATTAGCAAAACAATTTTCGAGGAGGTGACGCAAATATCTCCTAAGGTATTAAAAAAAATGCTGGTGTATATAGCTAATTGGCTTTAAATGTACAATGGTGGATTAATGGCATGTGCACTTTAGAATTCCATCAGCAAATGACCTTGATGAACACATGGAATCAATGCTTCAATGAGCTGATGAAATCAATACTAAAGCCAAGGAGAATATAAAGAAGGCTCAAGCAAAACAGAAGAAAAGGTATGATGCTAAGCATAAGAAGCCAGACTTTAATGTTGCAGATAAGGTATGGCGCTACAACAGCCGCAAGCAGACAAGACAAGGAGGACAGTTGGAGTTTAATTGGGATGGACATACAAATTAAAAAGCAACTCTGGGAAAATTCTCAAGCAGGGAATTAGCAGTATAAATTTGAAAATTTGCAAGAACACAGATATGGTTAGTTAATTGTTAATGTAAAAAAAATTCATACTACTAACACATATCGTGTCAATTAAGTATCAGTGTTTATCCCTTTCATTCTAGTTTTAATGCGCATAAGGCAAGTACACTTTTACCCGTCCTGTTATCAATATCTGAAATAACCTTCCTCATTTCCTTATTCAACATTTATAAGCTTTCCTTCCATGTTTGTATTAAATATTTATGAAAGGAATTTGAGGAATTTGTGTCAACATCAAAAAAATCTGAAAAGGAAGTCATTACTCATAGCAAGGTAAATATATAAGATTTTATTAGCTGGACTGATAAGTATTGATTTAAAATTATTAATAAATCACTACAATATTTAACTCTAAATGTGTACCATGCACTGACTCATACATAATTATATGAAAATTGATGTCTTTTGTGATAGAAGACAGCGGAAGAAGACATAATGACAATCGAAGAAATGGGTACCATTACAGAAGACAATGTATGTGTAGATTTACAGTATACATAAATACACAAATTTCTCACTTATTTGAATAATTTTGGTGTGCCAGTACTATAAATAAGATCAGTTGCAGTGATTATTATTAATAAATTGGAGTAATAACATATAATAATTAACATTTAGTCATATCAAAGTAACCAATTAGAAAGTTAATTTTCTCATTTATTAATTCTATAATTTTTTTTTTCATTTAACATGTGCTTTATTTATGATTAGGTTGAAATGGGCAAAGTTAAATTTCGATTGATGAATATTAAAACAATTTTTTATTACAACAACTGTGAATATTAGTGCTTGTCCGCTTTAAATACCAGTTCAAATTACTAATCTCTAATTAATAATACATCATCAATGCTTGTAGCAAATAAGTGTATCACATGGCAGGAATTAACCGAAAATGTGATGTCCATTGATGCAAGCTCAGAAAACACTACATATGAAAAGGTAATCAGATTGTAATGTACCTGGTTGAAATTATTATGCATAACTGCTATGGTGTTGCAGCACTTTAAATGTGCTAAACCCTTTGGTCTTATTGTCTAGCTATTTTTTTAACGCTAAGATTCAAATAAATTTTCAAATATTATTTAGGCTATCCATGTGATAATGCTGAAGCTCAGCCTCCAGCTGGTCAGCAGTGTATGTGCCAAACTCGCTGTGCCACAAAGAAATGTTCATGCAAACGGCAGGGTAACATATGTGGACCACAATGTCATCCGGGTCGAGCATGCATTAATACAGGATCTCAAAAGCTAGCTGCAATGCAGTCTACTGCAGTGATTGAGGTAGCCGAAACGAATGCAGTACAGGAGAAAAATATATGGACTGTTGTTGGCCAAATCTCACTCTCAATTACTGATAAGGATATCCTAACCAGCAACATGTGGTTAAATGACCGTCACATAGATGCAGCACAGACCATTTTGAGAAATACCTATGGTATAGCTGGACTGGATTACTGTTCATCACTTGAACCCCTTTGTGCAAATATTAAACCACAGCGGCAACCATTGGATGACAGTATCTACAGTAGGATGCCAACCTGCCACTGTCAAAAATGTACGACAGCATACATTTACTACTCAGTGAAGATCTAGAAGAAATAATCGCAGACTTACTGCACACAAATAGCAAAGACATCAAAGTAAATTACATGAATGTTCAAATTCAGAAGGGAGGTTCTGACTGTGGTCCCTTAGCGATCGTTTTTGCAGCTGCCATTTGTAATGGACAAAAACCTGAACTCATAACTTTTAACCAAGAAACGTTAAGATCAGAATTATTGAAAGTATTTGAGAGCAAAACTCTCACAACATTTCCAAGCAAAAGTGAGCAAAGAAAGGCAACTTTTGACACTCAAAAGATACCAATTTATTGTAGCTGTCGACAGCCTGAAAAAGGTCGTGGTATGGTATGCTGTGATGAATGTGGAGAGTGGTACCACAGGGAATGTAGCAGAATAAGTAATAAATATTGGAACAGCAAGAAGAAACCCTGGGTGTGTCCAAAATGCAAGAACTGAATGATTTACTGCAGATCACTTTTACAATTTAAAATTGCACTTTGGTATCATTATACTCAATATTAATTTTTTTATGTAAATACAAATGAAATGGGTTCACCAAACACAATATTACTAATTAATTTCTGGTTAGCTGGGGGGGGAGCAAGAATGACATACCCTAAGCATTACTGGCACCAGCATCTCATAATAAGCTTTAAACAGGACGTACTTGAGATTACATGGAGTTCTTGTTAAGTGGCACCATCAGGCAATGCCCTGGATCTATTTACTTTAGTCTACTTGGACCATGCTTAGCCCTTTCGTTCCCAATCCCGCTTAAAAGCGGGTGAAGACCGGTTGGCTTCCCCGAATTTTTAAAAATAGTTACTTTATAGCTAGAACCTTCAGATTGCATACACAGGTGCCCAATGCGTTGGAGAAGCATCTAAAATAGCTTTCAGCCAGGGCTGCTTCGACAGTCCCTCACAGCAGTTGCGTTTATTTCTTCCTCGGCAAAAAAAAAAAACATCGGTTCTCCGTCGAATTTTAAAAAAAGTTACCTTCTTCACAGCAGCTTCATTTATGGATCCAGTCATCTCCAGAGCTTTGTAGAAGCAGCGAAAAATTGCTTGAGCCCAGTAGCCTTCCATAACACATCAGGGGCGGATCTAGGGGGGGCTCGACTAGTGTCGTACGAGCCCCCCTTTTCTCATGATGAGCCCCCTTTTTTCAAGATGAGCCTTCATTAGCTAGCCACTGGATTCATTTCTTACCTTAAGCCGGAAAAGTACGAGAAAAATATACTTTTCGCTGTCCAGTTCCTTTTTTTGCTGCGGTCGCAGCCTTCTAATAGGCGCACTCCATCAATTTTTATATGCTGAGTCAGGAATTTTGCAATTCGTCCTTTTGAATGGTAGCGTGTCTAAACAAATAAAACTAGGCTGTTTTTAAAACCTCCTACCAAGTAAGCAGGTGAAGGTAGTAGTATCTTATAACACCATTTAGATTGTGCTAATGTAGTTAACAGTTTCATATAATTGTTTAGCTCTCCCTTGGCTAGCTAGGTAGGAAATTTACATATTAAGGTATTACCTCCGACAAACGGAATTTCTTAGATTTAAATGACTGTCAATTTTATTAATTACAAAAAATATATTGACATCAGCTTAGATAGCTGAGCTGTCTGCTAAAACTTTTTTTTAATGTAATTGCTTGGCCAGATTAAAATCTGTACAGATTTTTACATCATATGGGAATTTAGCTAATAGCTTGTCAGAAGTGTGTTGAATTGTTTAGGAGGCCCAGACTGAGTAGTTCAGCACTTCCAGAGACTTCACTTTCTGCTTAGGGTATTTCCCCCACTCATGCTTCCGCTCCTCCTGAGGCATCCTTGTCAGTAATCTGGATTTATCATCCCTACCAGCTCATTCTCCCTCTCTTAAAGTTCACTATCTTCCATCATCACCTCAGCATACAACACTTATTCCTGGGTCCTAGTCCATCACTAGCTGTTTTGTCATCTTCACAGGCCTCTCTTGCCCCAACAAGCCAGTGCATTTGTAATGTCCATGTCCTTATCTAGTTCTCTTTCAACAATGACTGATAATGCATGTTCATATTCCCACCTTTCAATAATGGAATCTTCATCTTTGCTGATGACTTGCCAAATTCTTCTTTAGTTACTACTGAAGTGTGGAGGTGGAGGCAAAAATGGTGCCAGGTTGATGCTGTGAAGGGCCAGCTACACTGTGCACTGCTCTACATGCATGTGATAAGGATTTTCCCCTAACATTTATGTCTTTTTGCAGATTGGTTGCACTATTCCAGTAACTGCAAGTGAAAATGAGAGAGCCAATAGCATGCTTAAGAATTTGAAAGCCTATTTACGTCTATGGGGCAAGAGAGGCTTTCATCACTGGCATTAATGAGTATTATTATAATATTAAAATTGACTTGGATGATGTCATTGACATTTTTAAACTCAAAATAGCTTTGTAATTGTTTTTGTATTTTATTCATAATTTTTATTGAGCCTATTGTTACATAATTCATTCATTCATTTCCTGGACAGAATGCCATTATAATTAGCCATTTACATTATTTCTTCATAATTAAACTACAACAATAATTACATACTATGTTCATTTACTTTATATATTTTCACTCCTTTTTTTTTTTTTTTTTTTTTCATTTCATTAATTTCAATGGACAGAACAGTGTTACTTAGCTCGTTATATTCTTTCTTTATGGTTAAACTTAATAATTATTACTACATTCATCAAATTTCATTCCTACTTACTTAACTTTAATGTTCTTTATGATGAACTGATCCATTCATTTTATTTGTTCAAGCCATTTTAATAGTTCATTTTTTCATTCCCTAGTAATGCTAATAAAATGAAGCACCCAAGGCGCAAACCCTCAGCGCTATTAAACACTACCTAGCTATTACAATATAATCTCCTTCCAAAAGAACAAGCAATCTGTTAGCTATTTTTAATGAGGCATCAAAATAGCTTGACCAATGAATAATGGTACCTGGAAACGCTGTCTTCATAAGATAAGAAGCTAAACTAGCCAGAAATACTCACCTGTATACATTTTCTATGCGAAATTTCACTTTCAACTCCATTAACTTCCCTGAGCATAAAGCGAACTACACCGCTGGCTGCAGAAGCTGCATACCTATGTGGAACTGAAAGCTTCACATTTTCTCAACGATTAGCCCGAAATTAAAAAAGTAGCTCAATAAAAGGTCTTAAATCTTCGTCCTGAGCAAGTTCATGCCTAAATCAACTGTTAATTTTCAGTAATCTCCAAAATCAGAGTGTGACAAACTTGACAGGACGACTGCTATAACCTTCTTTGCGCATGCACGCTGAGGGTTAATTAATGTATTATGAATCATAACTATGAATATACTCCTGTAGGAAGTAAATAGGACGCGTCCTAAAATTAGTTATATTCTTAAAAGAGCCCCCCCTTGGAAAATCCTAGATCCGCCCCTGCACATTGAAACAACCGCTTCTTTGCCGACCAAGACTTTGCGGTTTGACTTACTGTCTTCTTTTTTTTTTATAAAATCGCCAGTTCAACTGCATTACGTACAGTCTTAGGTAATGCTTATTAACATCATAGGAAAAAAGTGAGCGTGTCGTGTGATCCAGGTAACTATGCAAAAAAAATTTTTTTTTCGAAGTCAATTTGGAAAGATGGCGTCTACCAGTTACAGTGCTGTGGAAGTTTTATACTTGCTTGATACTGACTCTAGCGACTCAGGATCAAGCGGAGAAGAGGGAGACGACATCTAGGGCTATAGGAGGCCCTGTATTAGGGTTGGGGACCAGACCCCGTCAACTCTGACACTGACAATGGAAGTCAAGAAGATGATCGATGTAAGCTTGTCTTTCTCTTGTCTTTCTCTTGAAAACTAGCAAGCTTCTGTTGTGGAAAGGACTTATTTATAGCTATATTGAGATGGAGAAAGCTGTTTAGCTATAATATATATATATTTCATTGAGTTTTGAGATTTGAAAGTGGGTTGTGGTTTGTTGAACAATTTCAAATTTTCAAAAAAATTTAATTTTTTTTACCAGAATGTACTACTAGGACCAGATGTGTATGCAGTCACCGACCCGATTGTGAAGAGGGATTGTGAAGAGGGATTGTGAAGAGGGATTGTGAAGAGGACGCAGATAAGGCAACAGGAGCAGAGTCTTCCATTGACGAAGGAGAAGATGCTGGACCTGGCGAAGTACACTCGGAGCCCCACCCCCCCTCCCTCCCAAACAAAAATCCTGTATGAAACCGCATACAATACATCATAAAGTTGCAATTATATAGGATCATGAATAATTTGTTGTTTGTATTACAAATATCTTTGTTGTTGGTGTTTTTGTGTATATGAAATTGTTTTGTAGTGGAGCTCGACGTCCAATGGCGTATGTTCCTTGTGGACACTCATAGATGTCTCCTACATGATCACAATCAGCACCACACACAACAAACAACATATTTTATTGTTGAACTAATATAATATTGGTATAAAGTACATCAAACAATATTATTTCTATTTTTTTATTATTATTATTGATGGGAAAAGTGGAATTTTTGGGGGAAAAATTTTTTTTTTTTTTAAAGTAATAGTAGAGGGCCTAAATATTATTCAATTTTCTCAATCAAAAAATGAGGGGAATCGCAAACTCTTGGTCTATTTAGTGATATATGGTTGCTATGGGGTTTTCCCAGCCAGCATCGAGTTAAAAAAATAAAACGGTAATGCACTATTCCGCGGTAGAAGATTAGATTTTTCCGCGCGCGTCCAAACAATTCGGGAACGAGAGGGTTAGTTATCAAGATGAAGTGTGATATATTAGCATAGCAGTATCTGTTACCATGGGAACTATTCATGAGTACATAAAATGACATAATGGGTTAACTTAATACAAACTTTATAACATGGTTCAAAATTGAGTCAACAACCTCAAAAAAAAAAACAGACTTGAAGTTAACTGCTAAGATTAACACTTTGTTTGTTAGATGTATGCTCTCTCTTTCACAGGCTTTTTCTAAACAATACAGAATTAATAATATTTGGTCGCCGAAAGAGAGAGAATACATCTGAAGTTCATAGTCAGACTATAGAAGTTGGACTAAAGCACATGCTATTAAGCTTCTTTTTTGATGAAACGATAAAGCAACCGTGGAAAGTTTGTTTTGTTAGAGTGCATGCAGGCCAATATCATTCAAAGCACACACTTTGTTGGTGAATGTTTTTTGCATATAACGAAATAAAGTGGCCTTGAAGTCATATTTCTGTACATGTAGGTCACTAACTAGAATAATACCACTCATCATAATTATATATATATACGGGTGCAGTTAAAACTGAAACACTTACTGGAGTTCCATTTCTATTCGAGTTAGTAGTGGTAAGTTAATACGCTATTAGACATAGTTATAAGCCCTACGCAACAGTATTTACTTGAAAGTTCATTGTCCGCTAGACTAACCACGAAGATAAGTCTCTGTTTGGTTGTGTGAATAGTATTGTGCATTACAACTACTACTTAGAAAAAGAATAAAACATTAAAATTCCGTGACTTGTTTTTTGTTGCTTTTTTTTTTCAAATTCAAACAATTGCGGGAAGTGATTACTATGGCGTTGAATCCCCTTTACCCTATAATTATACATAATTTTTTAAAAATTGACTTTTTTTAGTAGCTTTAGTGTTAGAAGTTAAAATCAATCGCTTAACAATAGTTTGTTTTAGGCTCGCTCACCCCATTTGTGCTCAAGCACATCACTAGTAATTTAGGCTATAGATCTAAATAGTTGGTTATAACACTTGAAGTAAAAAAAATACTTTAAAAAAATAAATTTTGTGTTCTAAGTAATAATCACTTGTACATTACTTCAGAGATTATGAAATAAAAAATTACACCCAGTAAAGGTAATCATAATAATCATTATTATTATTATTATTATTATTATTTATAATAATTTAAAAAATTACACAATAAAAATAACAAGAATATTATTATTGTTATTATTTGGTAATTTTTAAAAATTACACAATAACAATAATAATAAAATACAATGCAATGCAAGAATATAATTATTATTGTTATTATTATTATTTAATTTTAACAATAATAATAATAAAATGCAGTGCAATGCAAGAACAGGTATAATAAAACAAATTATTTATTGCTTATTATTGTAAGCTATGCTGTAACTGTAATTCAGGACAAATAGGTGTTCCATAGACAACTCTACTATACTGAAATTGCATCATCCCTTTCATTCTTACCTAGCTATGTTTCTGTACATTTCACTCTATTCTCATTTTCACCTTTTATACCCAGAATGTTGTAAACAAGGCCATAAGAGAACAACATTGAATTATAACTTCGAACTCCACGTTTAAGCCAGAATTCATCACATTGAACTGCTAAATTTATGTAGAGGGACTTAAAGTGGATTTTCTTAATGTGAATGTAGAGCCCTGCATGCCCCATAATATTATATATGGTAAATACATTATTAGTGAATGTTAGAAGTTTTCTCCCCCCCCTCCCCCTTCCCCTCATCCCCTCTCAAGACGTAAATTTTAAGGAAGAACGATGGCTAAGAATGGTGCCATTGTGAAGCAACTGCTCAGTTTTGAGTCATATGATTTTGGGTCACTTCTGATGCGATCCACCATCACAAATTATACGAGGGGAAACTGTCGTACACTCTTTAATTAAAAAGGAGTCACTTCAGATGCGTCCACCATCACAAATTATACGAGGGGAAACTGTCGTACACTCTTTAATTGATAAGGAGTCACTTCAGATGGGTCCACCATCACAAATTATACAAGGGGAAACTGTCGTACACTCTTTAATTAAAAAGGAGTCACTTCAGATGCGTCCACCATCACAAATTATACGAGGGGAAACTGTCGTACACTCTTTAATTGATAAGGAGTCACTTCAGATAGGTCCACCATCACAAATTATACGAGGGGAAACTGTCGTACACTCTTTAATTGATAAGGAGTCACTTCAGATGCGTCCACCATCACAAATTATACGAGGGGAAACTGTCGTACACTCTTTAATTGATAAGGAGTCACTTCAGATGCGTCCACCATCACAAATTATACGAGGGGAAACTGTCGTACACTCTTTAATTGATAAGGAGTCACTTCAGATGCGTCCACCATCACAAATTATACAAGGGGAAACTGTCGTACACTCTTTAATTGATAAGGAGTCACTTCAGATGCGTCCAACATCACAAATTATACGAGGAGAAACTGTCGTACACTCTTTAATTGATAAGGAGTCACTTCAGATGCGTCCAACCATCACAAATTATACGAGGGGAAAACTGTCGTACACTCTTTAATTAATAAGGAGTCACTTCAGGATGCGTCCACCATCACAAATTATACGAGGGAGGGAAACTGTCGTACACTCTTTAATTAAAAAAGGGAGTCACTTCAGATGGGTCCACCATCACAAATTATACGAGGGGAAAACTGTCGTACACTCTTTAATTGATAAGGAGTCACTTCAGATGCGTCCACCATCACAAATTATACGAGGGGAAACTGTCGTACACTCTTTAATATATAAGGAGTCACTTCAGATGCGTCCACCATCACAAATTAAACGAGGGGAAACTGTCGTACACTCTTTAATTGATAAGAAGTCACCTGTGTCTTGGGTCTGCTTTGGCAACTTCCCTATTAATTTATATTTAGCAGTTTGTTTTTTGTTTTTGTTTTTTTGCCAGATTTACTATCTGACTCGTTTTAATGATCTAATTCTTTTAAAAAGGGTTTGACACCCTTCGAAATGGTTTGAATAGTTTGACCAGCCTGTTCTAAAATAGTCTGGCCAGTGGTCTGGCCTGTTTTTTTTTTAAATGGTCTGGCCTATTTTAAAACAGTCTGAGGTTTGGAAATGGTCTGGCCCATTTTAAAATGGCTGGACCATTTTAAAACAGTTAAGTTTGTAATTGGTCTGTACATACATATATGTTAATGAATTTTCCAGCTAATTAAATAGTATAGGGCAGTTTCCCCTCGTATATTATGTGACAGCATATGCATCTGAAGAACTCTTGTGTGTGTTCATAAGTTGTTTTTTTTTTCTGAATAGAACTATTTAAAAAAAATTGAAATAAAACAGACAGTCTTTTAAAAAGTTTGTTAATCTAAACTTCACTAATCCAAGCCATTTGGGCATGCCAATCTTATAAAAACACTTGATCATTTGTGTGTGCATCTACTGTCACTTGTCCATCTTCTTAAAAGAATATAACTGAAAAGACCTCGCAATAAACTTCTTTTAAATGAAGATTTTAAAAAAGCTCTCACACTCACAAATAACTAGTGCAGGAATACAGAGTAGTCATACCGTTATAATTATAGGAAGGGCTACAGTTTATCAATCTATTAGAGCATTAACGAAAGCTGAGTAAGGTGGGTCGCAGTCATCTAGGGTGAAAACCTATAAGATAGGCAAGGTCATTCAGTAGACATGACTATGTTCTCATGGTCAGACAAAAAAGGAAAAAAAGACAGGTAAGTACACAAATTACAATGTGAGAAATGCATAAATATGTAATGAGTTTTTTCAAACTAAACATTTCACAAATTTGAACTCCCTCTTGGTCCCACTAAAGTATTCACCCACACAGATACAAAGATCAACAAACAACAAGTTCGATGTTAATGAATCATGTTGCTCAGAGTAATCTCTTTTTCCAGCTAGCTCTGTGCACAACAGATTCATTACAGAAAGGTCAGTAAAAATAATGGGGAAATATATTACGTCTATGGAATTTTGAAAGGAGGGTATATTTCTCTTTACCAACAATGGAGTGATATGATCTAAATCAGGCTATTATGCCCATAACCACATTCTTTTATTAACAAATTCAAACTATATTATAAATTACACAGGACACATTAAATTAAAGGAAAAATACATTTTTCTCTTTTTACTCTGTGTCATATTAGTGTAATAATCTGAAGTCCTGCTTTTCCGGCTCACTTCCATCAGAAAAAACAACAACAACAACTAAGAACAGAAACCTGCCTCGGTGTCTATGTCCTTGCATGTAAATTAAAGCTCCATGTCCTTGCATTGTGCACTTACTTCATTCTAGGAACAGTGACATTATTTCTCAAAGGTGACAAAGCAACACATTTGTCAGAGTGATTTAACGTCTGATTGCCAAGATGCATGTGCCCGTGAGGGCAGGAGCAAGCTGTCATCCCACGACAGGTGTTGCTTGAGTGTTAATTGGTGTGAACATTAACAACAATTAACCCTAATTTTAGCACCCAGGTTTTCTAATTCACACCTCCAACTTGCTCCCTGCTCTCTTCACACCGGAATGTGTGCTGATAGGCACTGGCCCAGCTAACACATTAGAGGCGCTGGCCAGTATCACACTTGATAGGGCACTGGCCCAGCAGCATGCATGATAGGGCGCCGGCCTTCACTAGCAGGTCCATTGGGGCTCTGGCCCCCACTAGCGCTTCTGCTAGTTGTTGTCCAAGGCTAACAAATTTGCTACATTGGGTGCCACCTCCCACCCAGCGCACTTATGTGTTGCCTCCTAGCCCAGTACCATGTGGCCAAATCACACCTTGCCCAGGGCAGATTTGCCTCTGTGGCCCCCCATTGTGATAACCCTTGCCCTAAGCTAGCCCCTGTTAGCTGGCTAGGGCCCCAGGCTGGCTCTGGAGTGTGCTAAGTTACCCTTTGTAAGCATTTCCTAGGTGCTGAGCTTTGTGAGTTGTTCCTACACTACCTCCCTGGCGTTATTTCCATCCTACCTCCTTTGCTAAGCTATTATACTACTAGAAACTGGAGGCCACCATGCCCACTCCGTCGAGGATGGCAGGCTGCTTGCCCCGATTGAGGCGGAGCACCCTGCCCCCTCTTGGACTGGACAAGTCGGGCGCCTACTCCCACATAATTTTCCCGCGCATTTTCACACTCGAAGTGAGTGGAGGGGGAAAACTCTACCTACCGCTCCCCAGTATTGGAGATTACCTCTGCCCGACGAGGGTGGGAGTGTTTGGGTTTCTGCTCTTCTATTGAAGTGGGCAAGCGGAAAGTTTATCACTAACAAGATGTAATTGCTTGTGTTTCAGTCCACCAAGGAAGTTTTGTTCAAGAAATGCCCCCCCTCCCCCCCTCCTCCTCCTCCCATGATAGCAGTACTTTTAGTCTTAGTGGTTGTTGTTAGCTCTTGCAACATTTCATAGTTCAAATTTTCTCATTCTTACAGCCAATAATATTGTTAATTAAAGCTAACCCGATGTTTCAACTTCTAGCCGAAGTCCTCTTCAGGGGTCAACTGTGGTCAAACCCTCTGTGGTGATATACTAACACAATGTAAACAGCAAGACTTCTGGAGGGTACGCTTACTGTCTACTATATCCTACTATATTCGGCAGGAAGTCTAAACGTCGGGTAAAGTTTTAATTAACAATATTATTGGCTGTAAGAATGAGAAAATTTGCTATTATTATAATTATTTCAGCCGAGAATGGCTGAATCATTCATAGTTCTTTACAAATCTCAGTCACTAGTAATTAATGAAACACTGATGCAGCAAGATGTAAAATATACAAATGCATGAAAGATGGTTAATTAGGCAGCATTTAGGCTTGACATGAACGTGTTTCCACACATGAATTTGACATTAGCTAGGCTTGCATCTGAAACTTTGGACTTCCATCAGAAAAAAACAACAACAAAACTAAGAACAGAAACCTGCCTCTATAAAATAGTTATAAACCAATAAGAATTGATTTGTACTGCAATTCACAAACCTTTGCAACTTGGGCTTCACCCTCGTGTCTTGGGATTTGTAATCACATACAAACTCAATATTGGTTATAACTATTATACATAGTACTGTAGCACAGCCATTTAAAAACTTCACAAAAAAATTAGAAACTGCAATATAGCTATTTTCTGTAATTTTTTTAAATGTAAAGTGCTTTACAAAAAAATGTGTTTGTGTTGTGCAGCTTGATAAGGATTATTGTACAATAAACTTGACCATAAATTAGTCATACCCCCCATGATAGCAGTATTATAGTCTTAGTGTTTGCTGTTAGCTCTTGCAACATTTCATACTGCTATATGATGCACCAAGATGTAAGGACGCAAATGCATGTAAATTAGAGCTCCATGTACACGTACTTGCATTGTGCACTACTTCAGTTCAAATTGTAGGAACAGTGACATCATCTCTCAAAAGTGACAAGGCAACACATTTGTCAGAGTGATTTAACGTCTGATCTCATTACTCTGGCTCTGGTGTGACGCTGCCTGACATGGCTACCACCATAGCTGTCTCCACAAATGTCACGTCACTGTCAGCTTTGTCTGAATCGACATCATGTGGTTGAACTTTGACACAAAGTACTGCATTCGTGGCTTCTCTGGTGGACTTTTCTCGATGCAGCATTGTGTGGTGTTTATTGTGGCATGTTTGGCAGGTGTACTTGGAGGGACAGTGCATGTAGCCATGTCCTTCTCCTGGATAGTTAGTACACAATCACTTCCCCAAACAAACTTGTTTCTTTTGTCTATGTCATAGTGGGTGAAGGGTTGACACCTAACTAAGTTGTGCTTGTCTGTGCACAGAGTGCACTTGATAACTGGGGGCAATTTATTGCTTGGTCTTGGCTGAGCTGTTGGCTGGTGATGTGGAAGTGTTTCCAGAGGCGTCTGGTGCCATTTGTTTGACAAGTTTTCTGATGTATTCCTCAGCATCTTCCACTTCTTCAGGGGTCAACTGTGGTCATACTCTCTGTGGTGATATACTAACACAATGTAAACAGCAAGATTTCTGGAGGGTACGCTTACTGTCCACAATATCCTACTATGTTCGGCAAGAAGTTGAAATATCGGGTTAAGTTTTAATTAACAATATTATTGGTTGTAAGAACGAGAAAATTTGCTATTATTATAATTATTTCAGCCGAGAATGACTGAATCATTAACATAGTAATTATGCCACATCCTCATTCTGTTATGCCTTGCAGATAAATCATCTAAGGCACTTGGAAATGAATTGTGGGTAGGGTATGGAGCTATGCTACAACTGTACAGGCTAAAATACAAATAGAAATCTGCCAAGTTTCAATAAAAAGGCCTCACTAAAACAACAAAGGGGCCGGAGTGCATTGTCAGGCTGGTTAGGGTATGGCCTGACCACTTTTTGGGGATGACATTACATATTCATGGAGAAAAAAAACAGACTTTGGAGTCATGTTTATAAATGCAAACAATGATCACATAAGAATGATTATGTGTTATATTGTTACTTGCTGTGTAATTCTTTGTCATTTGATTAAAACACATGTCCAGTTAAAAGTGGCACATTAATTCATTACATATCTCTGTGTACTGGCCACTCCCATGACCACACCTTTTCTTGGCCAGACCACTAAAATGGATCTTTCTCAGCTCTGTATGTCTTGAGCTCATACAGTATAACTATAGATATGTCGAAATGATGTATTTTTATTTACCATGAAAATTTTATTATGAATACAGAAAAATTGGAATTAACCCCAAGGGGATGCAATAACACTTTTAGAATGCCAAAGGTGGCAGTTATGCATTTCTGAGGGCAGTCCGAGTAGCTATAAAGCCTACATCCTCAAACTCAAAGGTGCCCCACAATTTTATTATTATTATCGTTATTATTTTATTGTTGTTATAATTTTTATTATTATTTTTAATTTTGTTGTTATTGTTAATAATATTATTATGGCAATGGTAACAACAAGAACAATTTTATATGATAATATGCAAAACAACAATGGAATGCTAAGAACAATTATAATTATATGATAATATGCAAAACAACAATGGATACTAGTAAATAACGGCAATGTTTACAAAAATGTTATGTTGATGCTGACAACAATAAATGAATGCTGTTTGGGCTATGTTTTTTTATCTTTGCTAAGTAATAAATCGTTCTCTTCAACTTATTGACACTGAAAGAGAAATTATATTATATTATACTTATGATGTCTATTATAGACAAATTTTACATGGAGTCCAGGCATGCGCGCTCGCCGTGCGCGAGTTTTTCGCGAATTTAGTCCTGTACAGATTGCGGGTCTTACTTTTTTTTCTTACTAAAATGTGGTGGCCGTGTTAGCTAGTAGTACGGAAGTAGAAATAATGTTCACCCATTATTCTTTTGGATCTGGCAGTATCTAAAAGTAAGTGGGGGTATGTGAACATGCAAAGTTAGCTATATAGCTAGCTACAAGACTGGACACTGTGCAGCCTTTTCTTTGTAGCTAGCTAGAGCCATTTATAATAAGGCGTTTTAGTCAGCGAGCTACGTTTAATATTCTTGTTAATAGGTGTGCGAGTGGAATTTGAATTGGGACAACTCGCTCCTGTGACAGAGTACAAAATTTCCTCAAACTTAGGTATGTAATAATATAATGTAAAATTAGTATGTTGCCTTACAATTTCATATAATTCCATCATTACTACTCTAATATAAACAAATACTGAAGAAGATTTGGCAAAGTCAAAACATCTGTTTGTGATTATATTATATCTACTACTAATTTAAAAGTTTGTTGTCTTGCTTTAATATATTATTTGAGTTGTTTTCTAGTCTTAATTTACTTGCTGAACATTTATTTCTTTAGCTGATAGTATGTATATTAGCTGTTTAGGGATTTCCAATCAGTTGTAGCATAACTTTTGGTTAAGTATATAATATATTAACTGTTACAAATCAAATATATAAGCTTTTTATTTTGTCCCAGAACCTAAGTATTGGAGCAATACTACTACTACTACTACTACTACTACTACTACTACTACTACTACATTTTTTTACTCAACTTTTTCTAGGCTTGGCGACTTCCATGCTCAATTTGCTCCCCCCCCCCCCCACACACACACACACACAGGCAAATACATACGAGTTGGCAGGATAAAGTGGGAGAAAGTTGTGAATATTAATTTGCCTCAAATTTGAAGGTTCGTTTCACTGAGATTGCCCGATACTGCCAATTCACCTATTTCATTCCGCATCTGTCATGAAAATAAATTAGCCTGCTCATGAAATATTTCACCATATCACACTCTGACTCATGTAATAAGTACTATTTATATAATATATAATTATTATATATATATAATATATTTAATTAATTATTTATTTATTTATCTATTTATTCTACCCTAGATATCTTCACAATGTTATAGGTAGTAACTGTGAATAACCCAAGACATTTCAGTGTTATTTCACACTGTATTACCACAAGCTCATTAACTCTCAGCGTGCATGCGTAATCATCCTCTCTGTTTGTCTGTCTGTCTGTCGCGCTCTATTTTGGAGATTACTAACAATTAACAGTTGATTTAGGTATGAAATTACTCAGGACGAAGATTTAAAACCTTTTATTGTGCTGCTTTTTTTTAATTTTGGGCTAATCATTGGAAAAAAAAAGTGAAGCATTCAGCTCCGCGTAGGTACCGCTTTTATGGGCAATGCTCCCTAACGTCATGTCATAATCAAGTGAGCAAATAATTTCTTGCAGCCAGCAGTGTAGTTCGCTTTATGCTCGGAAGTTAATGGAGTTGAAAGAAGTGAAGTTTCGCATTGAAAATGCATACGGGTGAGTGTTTCTGGCTAGTTTAGCTTCTTCTCTTATGAAGACAGCAATTCCATGTATAATTTTCATTGGTCGAGCTATTTTGATGCCTCATTGTAATAACTAGATAGCGTTTAATAGAGCTGAGGCTTTGCACCTTTGGTGCTTCATTAACCTAGTAGTTATAGCAACCAGCCTAGCTACCAGTTTTCCAGGTTTTTACAGCTACTACCTACCTCTAGTGTCCAACACTGGGTTAGAGCTGCTGCTAAAATATCAGCTGGGGGTGGGGTAGGGGGTGGGGAACCCCTATAAACAACTTTACATAGTGAGTTTACCAGTCCTAGTACAAACTATAGCAGTAGTGAAGATACCTAGGGTAGAATAAACCACTTATTACACTGGGCAGAGTGATATGGCTAGATATTTCACTCCCAGGCTTTATTTTTACTAGGGTAGAATAAACCACTTATTACACGGGCAGAGTGATATGACCAGATATTTCACTCTCAGGCTTTTCTTTCACTCCTAGCCTGCTCATGAAATATTTCTCAACATCACACTCTGACAGTAACTAGTGGTGTGCTTGAGCACAAATGGCGAGCGAGCCTTAAACTACACTATTGTTAAACAATTGATTTACAACTAACATTCAAACTACTAAAATAAAGTCGAGTTGTTAAATTACATCTAAAGTTATCACGGTGGATTATTGCGGTCCCCTCAGGTTAAACAAGTATTTATTGCACTAGAAACTGGTTCCTAAGGTATTAGCACATGAGCAGTACATAATAATCTTTTTGTATTCATTGGATACCACATTAAATACTAAGCCAACAGACTTGTGATATTCTCTGTATCAAATGAATAATATATATTATATATTATATATAAATATCTAAATTTCATGCTAGATATCTTCACAATGTTATTTTTAGGTACTGACTCAGATTATCACAGGTGGTCTCACATAGCTATCATTACCTCTCATAGGCTAGTAGTTATAGCAAGAGCTTGACTTACCAGTTTTCTGTGTTTTACAGCTACCTTCCTCTAGTTCCACCTACTCCACCAGGTTAGAGAAGCTGCTAAAAATATCAGTTGGAGGTGTGGGGAGCTCCTAGAGTATTACATCCAACTGTACACGGTGAGTTACAAAACCTAGTACAAACTACTGCAGTGAAGATATCTATACTAGCATAGAATAAACCACTTATTACACTTGGACAGAGTGATATGGCTAGATATTTCACTCTCAGGCATTTATTTTATACTCCCTCTGGTTCTGGCTCATAAATCCTGCTTGTGAAATATTTTGCCATATCGCACTCCAACTCATGTAATTGGCAGCAAGCTAAGCAAGCAAGACACTTACAGGGGTAACACAATCGAGATTCCATGGTGTTTATTCAGCGGAGCTAGCAAAGCTGGATACTAATGGATTTGGGATATATATATTTGTACCATGGCACATTTAAACTGTCCAATCAAACTACTCAACGAGGTGAATATATTTCATACCCACCCCCAGGTGGTGAATAAGCGAACCGTCCAATCAAAATTCGTTTTTATGCACTTCCTGTAGTGCCTAGAGCCATGGTACAAGTCAGTTGCACCCCTCTATTCACTCAGTACGAGGATTTACACTATCCTCGGGCCTTTGGCCCTCGATTGTATAAATCTCATACCTACCTCCACATCGTGGTGTAACCTATACATATACATCTATGTCTTCATTTCAAATTGCATAGGCATACATGGACCCATTTTGTTACTTCAGGCGTATGTGTATCATTTTCTACTAATGCGCCTGCGCATGTTATGAAGTTCCATGGCAATATTTAGCTACATTATATTGCGGGGCATTTGTTGAACACATTAGAAATGATCAGCAGAAAAGAAATAGCCAGGGAGCTAGGGAGGTTAAAATTGCTAGAAAACAGGCACACAGAAAAAGAACTGGGCTCCAAGAGGAGCTAAAAAGCTTCTACTGTAGAGCAGGTAAGATATGCAGTAGCTATTCATATCAAAACTACATTAACTTACAATATTCTATAGCTATAGGCTTTAGCCTAACTCCTCAGCTCGATCTGCTGATTTCCATGGCAACCATTTTCTTGTTTATTTTATTATTATTATTATTTTTTTTTTTTTTGCTTATTTGTAATGTAAGTGTAACCTCTTATTCTCCCGTGCCACTAATTACATAAGTTGGTAAGTTGCTGGCCTTGAAAAGCAAGTTATTATTTAATCTTGGAAGACCTAAATCCCTAAACTTTAGTAAAAGCATAACAACACCTTTTTCTCTCCGTCATCATTTAATGAGTAAGTGACATTTTCGTGGTCTGTGTGTGAGTTGTAGGATCTAGTCAAATCAAGATTGCAAGACAATTTCTGGATCATAATAATATAAACGTGGCCAGTCTAAGAAGAGCTGCCAACATAGCTTTAGTATTCATTCATGAACAAAAAATATTGAGCTAAGTACATAGCTACTATGGAATAAATGCAATGTGAATATAATAATTATATAAGCAAGCAATATATTATGTTTGATGACTGAGATAGCTTTACATCCAATTCTGCAAGTGAAGATGGATATGACTTCTCCAGCAAGAACTCCTAGGAGGCAGATCTGGACTCAGAAAAAAGGGGGACGGGGGTTTGACAGGGTGGAAGACTGAAACTATAACTATAGCTAACTGCACTACTAGTTTTCTGTAATTCTCATCTAAGTTGTCCAAACAAAATTTAGCTAACTATTTAGCTAAATCGAAGACTTCACTTACACGAACACGTTTGCAGTAACTCCTCCTTCATAGAAGCTGATATAGGGGGATGCTGGAAGATTTGGAGTGAACGAACAAAAATTATCCGTTTAAGCAGCTCTTCGCTATTCCAGATAGCCTGTAAGTCCCCTGAAAAACAGAATCAACTACTATTGTCTTTTCAAGATTTTACGTTCTAAGTGGTGCGCACCGCATTTTACCCATGCGCGTAAACTTACCACCGCTGCTCTAGGGACGTGACAAGGAACTGTGCAGCTTGTTAACTCTGCGAGACCAGTTTGATCTAGTTTGCTTTAGTGGACAATTATCGTTTCATTTTTTTGTGGAGCGACACAAAATAAAAAGGTAATAAAACTGTCAGATTAGTTTTTCAAAATATATTCTAATTGTGGCACAACAATAAATAAACCGCATAAAAATATGAATAAATAGACATCGAGATGAAAATTAACAAAACCAATCTGACAGAATCATTAAAAATAAGGTTCAGAAAGGGCAGATAAATTTTCAGCTTTTAAATATTTTCCACTAACCGCTATAGTAAGGAACTAAGTAGCTTCATAACTCCTAGGCATCGGTGAGTTCCTCCGCCATTTTTGGTAAGCTTCCTGTTAGCCTGCCTGTCTTCCCAGTTCCCACATTAGTAGAGCTCTGCAACGTATGACATTGAAGTTACGATCCTTGGTAACAGTCAATTAACGTTAATTGATTCTTAATAGGTTTGCGTGAGTTGAGCGTGTAGGCTGAAACCCCTCTAACCCCCACTAACTTATACATGTATATTCCAGCTTGATATCTTCACAATGTTATTTTTAGGTACTTGACTGGAGTCACATTATCACAGAGTGTTATCTCATGGCTATATTGCACAAGCTCATTACCCTAGTAGTTATAGCAACTAGCCTGGCTTACCAGTTTTCTGAGATTTTACAGTTATTTTCCTCTATTGAAGCCTACCCAACCAGGTAAGAGCAGCTGCTAAAATATCAGCTGGGGGTATAGGGTGCCCGCCAACTTCACGCCTAGAATTACAGGTCCTCTGTAGAACTACTTCAATGAAGATATCTAGCAAGGAATAAACCACATTAGAGTGATATTGCTAGATATTTCACTTTCAGGCTTTATTTTCACTGCCTCTGGGCTCCAAATAAATTAGCCTGCTCATTAAATATTTCACCATGTCATATATATTGTTCAGCCGATGCCTGAACAGAAGCTGGAATTGCTCATTGCACATGTTATTGTTTACATTACTAATGAAGCACCAGGAGGTGCGAACCCTCAGCGTATGTCCACCAGAGATCAGCAGTAGAAGCAAACGTCTGTTAAAAATTATTTCAAACCTTTAGCATTTACACACAGACAGTTGCTACTTACGGCGATACAAAGAAAGAAGCAAACAACAGAGTGAAGGGAACGCCTCTAGGTTAAAACAGATCAGCTCCGCGGTATATAACTCGACTCTAGCCTCCTTACACGTGTGAAGCACGACAATTGCAACAGCAGTACAAGTCGGCCGGCCACTCTCTAGCTGCAATTTTCAGCTCACGTGATTTAAAGTGCGGTAAAGGGGCGTTACCGGTAGCACAATAGCAAAACGACCGTACGTACGGCTAAAATCAACTTGCTTTTTCTTGAAAACTAAGTCGAAACAAAAAAAATTCTAGCACATTAAAGGGACTTACTTTGCAAATTTCTCTATCTCTACATCGTTTCAGAGCCCGGAAGGCCGTCGTCTTCGAGATCCGTTGTTGAATGACACACACACACACATACACACACACACAGTGACACACAGACAAAGTGACTACTGTAACCCTCTCACGCATGTGCGCTGAGGATTAATTAGTACCTCTTGTGTTCATGTGGTATGATGAGCTAGGTCATGAGCCTCGACAGTAGCTGCCACCAGAGAAGTCACTGTCTAATACATACCATATGCTACACTCCAGTTGCACCTATGCCAAGTCATACATCTTTCTCACATTATCACACGGCTGTTTGTTTTGTTTTGTTTTGTTTTGTTTTGTTTGGTTTTGGTGGCACTTACCGGTTTTATCAGATTTCTGGCATTACCTCATGAATAAATGTATATCTTTGTGGTTATCTCAACCATGCAATGGCCAAATTTTATCATATCTTCAAAACTATATTTCTAATTCCAATTCTAACCTTATCAGCAGCTTTAGTGACCTTTATTGTCTAAGTTCTATTCCACTGCACACAAAAACATCCCCTACAGAGTGACCACGTGTGGGATTGATAATGACCTTGTGAGGCTTCTCTGAATCACAATTTTACCATGGTTACTTTGAGTGAGTACTGCCTGACATTGGAAGTGCTTTCATACACTTTGTTAAGATAAAGTTGTTGCCCACTGATTATATTAAAATATTATATACAAACAAAAATGCTACTTATTTTTTCTTATAAAATATGCTACACAAAAAAACATAGCTAAATTTCAATGGGTTATCAGCTGAGAAAGTCCAAATGTTTGTGCAGACTACAAGAACATCTTTCTTTTGCTGGCATCCACACCTGTAGTGATCACCAATACTGTACTTGAGATTTGGCATGGCAAAGAGTGCTAAGATGAATGGCTTCCCAATGTCATCCATTGAGCTAATAAACTGGACACATCACCAAGAAAGCTATAGAGCACTAAGAGTGCAAACCCTCAGTGTTAGTTTACTAGAAATGCAATAATTTGCAAAAGAAGTCACTGTTGTTGAATAACCAAGTTCTTAAAGTTTCAGCTTATAACAATAATAGTTTTGTTCTATTTATGAATATAAATTTTAAATTGGCCTGCTTACATCTCTGGGATTATTCAGGCATTTCAAGGGCTTCCTGGGACTGATCCATACTTTCTAAAGCTGTTTTATGTGCTTAATACTCAGCCATACTGTTTTACGACTTTCTGAGGACTTCATGGCATTCTCTGGCTTCAGTACTAACCTTGGCTTGTTAGAAAAAAGTAGCCACGAGAACATTTCAACTTTCTGACATGTACGCTACACGAACATTTAGGGCAGTGTTAGTTTACTAGAAATGCAATAATTTGCAAAAGAAGTCACTGTTGTTGAATAACCAAGTTCTTAAAGTTTCAGCTTATAACAATAATAGTTTTGTTCTATTTATGAATATAAATTTTAAATTGGCCTGCTTACATCTCTGGGATTATTCAGGCATTTCAAGGGCTTCTTGGGACTGATCCATACTTTCTAAAGCTGTTTTATGTGCTTAATACTCAGCCATACTGTTTTACGACTTTCTGAGGACTTCATGGCATTCTCTGGCTTCAGTACTAACCTTGGCTTGTTAGAAAAAAGTAGCCACGAGAACATTTCAACGTTCTGACATGTACGCTACACGAACATTTAGGGCACACTTTTTGGAGAGCAGGCATACTTACAGTTGATGAAAGAAGCACACCTCCAGCAGCAGAAACTTACCATCACAAGACAAAAAAGTTAAGCACTGGAACTACAGAACACACATAACAAATCTGAAACAGGAGCAGCAAAATGTGCATACTCACGTGAGCACACGCGGTTCTAAATGGCAGCAAAATGATTGAATGGGCATGGCCGTATAGCAGCACTTACCATAGTCTGCCTTTTCTCACATTTTCTCAAAAACTAAGCTGAAATTTAAAAAAATGGTAATTAAGGGTGGCCCATAGTTGCCAAGTTTTCTAATCATAATTCCGGGACATTAGGCAACACCCCAGACCACACCCCAGACCACACCCAAAATCACAATAATTATAAAAATGCAGCCCGCGACAATGGGTAGTGGTCGCCGAAGTTCGCGCAGTCACTAGTTCATAAAAAAAAAAGCAATTCTAGAATCAAATAAACACTCCAAATTTTAGAACAGTGGATACTTTGGCAGATTATGCATAGTAAACAGATACAAAGTTTATCATTTCCGGGACAAACAATAGAAAGAGTACAATTCCGTTGCGGGACAGTGACTAAGTGGTAAATCCGGGACTGTCCCGGAGCTTTCGGGACAGTTGGCAACTATGGTGGCCGCACATAGCAACGTGCACCGCGTGTAGATCCGGACATTAATTTATTCCCCGCCAATATCCCACCATTCGATAATACGCAAGCAGAAACAATCACGCAGTTAGTAGCAGAAGTTTACTTTGCGAAGTTGTGGTGTTTTAATGTCGTCTGAGCTCATGCGGCAAGGTGCACCAGGCTGCCTCTCCTCCTGTAGCCATTCTCTGGGCTCTGCGCACCTGAACTCAAGCAAATGGATCCAGCAGGCTCGATTTCTGAAGAGCGAAGATTTCCTAAGCTGCGCAGATCTAATTACCTTCATCTTGGGCTATCTCCAAGAAACTGCTTTCTCTTACTGACTCTCTTGTTATTGCTGTATTGATGTTTGTTTACTCTTGATATAGGCGGGCTCTTTTTAGAAACAATACAAACCAATTGAAAATAAATTGCTCGCGTACTCATAGTACGAGACATGGGGGTGGGGCTATTTCTTAAGAATTGCAAGTGGAATTAAAGTTCCAAATTTTGTATCAATTTTTCTTGGAATCTAATAATGAAAACGACAATTTTTTTTACACACGGGGGTAAACTTAAAGAAAAATGAACTGCACTACAACGTGAATTTTTCAATATCTTATAAAAAGAAAAAATTATGAATAAATCATGAAGTAATATTGAAATGGAAACGAACTCGTTGTCTTGCAGTAGAGTATCAGCTTGGCTAGTAGTGCACCAGATTGCGGAGCTCCAATTAACTGCACCGCTCCAAAAAAGTGCTACAAAGTTTTATAAATGGGCACGATATTTTCTTCAAATATGCTCTAAAATTATTGAGCGACGCCTTCGGCAGGTACTTTGTCCTTGTGTCGTAGTGGAGAAGCCCCTATAAGTATACAATAGTAATAATCGTGCATAGCAACCATCAACAAAAATTGTGTAGGCAGTGTGCGGCCACCCTTAAAGGGACTTAAATCGTCATCTAGTTGGAGTTCCTCTTCTCTTAAGGCATAAATGTCCGCCATCTTTGAGATCTGTTATTGACAGAGTGACAGAATGAATAAATGAACTAGAGGACTAAGAGTGCAAACCCTCAACATTAGTTAAATTTTCAGCTTATAACAATAATGAGATACCATGTGGGACATGTGATCAAGTTTATGTAGGACAGTCTGGAAGGACACTAAAGTATAGAATGAAAAAACATCAAGGAGTTCTGACCTCTACTGATTGCACTGATTACACCTCCGCAGTTGCAGAGCATGCTGTTCATAGCAATCATGTGATTGACTGGAAGAAAGCCAAAGTGGTTGATCATCTTGGAAACAGAGATGTATCATGGAGTCATGGTATATTGTGAAACAGGGCAATAATGCTATGAATAGGGACACTGGGATACTTCCTGGGGTGTAAAGAATCATATCAGCTTGAGGTGTATCATACATGTTTATAGCTTCACTATAGTTAAAGATCATTTCTATCAGTTCCTGTATTTTGTTTCACTGATGGCTAGCATGAATAGCAGCCGAAACATTTTATTAATAACAAATTTATGACTAGTGGTTTGAACTTTAATAATCAGGTATGTCTATGCCTAGTCAACTAAATATTATCCAGGCAAACAATAATAGAACTAGCTGTAATTTGCTATAGCTTAGTGTGGACAACTTTAGTCTTACAGGCACATTGGCCTGCTTGCGTCTCTGGGATTCTTTCGGAGTTTCAAGGGCCTTTTTATTTAACAATCAGCCTCCTGAGACTGATCCACATTTATATGCTTGACACTCAACCACACGGCTTTTACGACTTTCTGTAGACTTCATAGCATTCTCTGGCTTTAGTAATAACCTTGGCTTGGTAGAAAAACGATAACCACGGGAACATTTGGACTTTCTGACATGCACGTTACACAAACACTTAGGGCACACATTTTGGAGAGCAGGCATACTAACAGTTGATGAAAAAGAGCATACCTCCAGCAACAAAGACTTGTTAACACTGGAGATAATATAACAAATCTGAACCGGGCGCAGTAAAATGTGGTGAGTGCACATGATTCTAAATCCAGGAAAACGAATACATTGGGCATGGCCATATAGCATTACTTGCCATAGTGTCTGCCTTTTCTCTCGAACTAAGCCAAAATTAAAAAATGAGGCAAATTAAAGGGACTTTAGGGTGCCCTGCCACCAGAAACCAAGGCACATATACAAGGATTGAGTGTTCTTGCTGTCTTTATTTTTATTTTTCTGTGTACTATGGGCTTACTTGCTTGCTACAGGTAGAATAGGCACTAACAGAGGAATCCAGCATCCGGGAATCGAACCCAGGACCGCTTGCTTAACGCACAAGCGCTCTGCCTATTGTTTTAAGAAAAAAACAGCCTGTGAATGAGAGAGAATACATCTAATAAGTTTACAACTGATTTGCAATTTTACCCCACCCCCCAAAATGTGGAACTCCATAAACCTGCAATTTATTGGTAAGATATAAATCAATTGACTTGTTGTAGCTCTAAAAAGAGCCCATTTGTAAACATAAAATAAGAAATACAATAATTAGCCATTGAGTCGGCATTGTGACTTTGGAAATGGTTAGTCCCCTAGAGTAGAAGTGATGGTGTATTCCCAATGTTGCTTGGAGTTGGTTGCTCATTAGTGAGAGCGGGGTAGTTCAGCACAAGATTAAGACTTGTAGGCAGATAGGGATGAAGAATATAGCGGTAGCAACCCCAACAGAAAGAACTGAATTGATGACAGAGTCTATACGCAACAGGGTCTGAATAGAAGATTGGTGGAATAGTTGGAGCGTCAGGATGGATTTGGTCACAGTTGAGACAGAGTTTTAAGCTGTTCCAATGGAGCCTCATTCCAATCCCTCACCCTACAAGTAAAATAGAAGTATGTTATTTGAAGTGACTGTTTCAGAATAGTATACTACAGTTAGCTCTGGGACCCGTCTATCCTCGTGCTTCGCGGTAACTGATAGATATTTGGGGTTAATAAAAGAACATAATTAGCCAGTAAGAAAATTATATTTTAAAAATTCTAATCAAAGCACTGTAGAGCAGGTAAGATATGTAGAAGCTATTAATATCAAAACAACATTAGTTTAACTTACAATATTCTATAGTACTTATATAACGTTCTTTCCCAGTTTTTTTTTTGCACACTGAGTTGCTGTAATGCATTCTAAAATGGTCTCCGCGAAGCTGGTGACAAAAACTACCAGCCATTATTTTCCACATGTCACGAAAAATGTCCCTGGCCATGCCCTTTTATACATGACCTCCTCACTAGGCCCTCCATCATGCAATTCCATACCAACTGTTCAAACCTTGTAAGTATTCCGCGAAGGTCTAGACTCTATGTGTCCCTATGACGTGAGCTGACCAGCCTCAACCGCTGTCACTAACTGCAATTGCAGTCTCGGCCGGCCAACTCAAAAGCGCGCACTCTAGTCCAAATAATTGCGATAGTTAGGCAAACACATAGAACGAGAAAGGATATAATTATACAAAATATATAGATAACGCATGATATAGAACTGTGGTTTAGGAAGGCTCATGAATAACATTGTGTGGGTAGGTACCGACAGGATGTTTATAGGTGATAATGACTGATAATTGTTCCATGTTCTTGGCAGCTATGTGGAGCCTGCCCACACGGCTGGTACTGTTCAGGTTAGTATGCTGAGTCCTGAACACCAACCTCCACCTCGTGATGTAACCTATATATCTACAAACATAGGCCTGCTTTTCTATTCACCCCTAATATTGTCTCGTTCGCTTCACTCGCTTGCCAACAAACAAACATCCTCAATTTTCAATTGTGTTACGCTGAAAGTGTCTTACCTTGCTCTCTCACCAATTAAGCTATATTGTGTTAATAGTTAACTAGTGTTGTCTTTTTTAGACTACTATGGCATCCCTACAAGGCTCCAACCATGATGATGACCTGGTAAAACTTCTCAAAGAAGTAGGACTAGATGAAACAGATTACTGGTTATCTCAATTTCAAAATCAAGGAGTTAAATCGAAGAAGTCTTTACAATATTTAGAGGGAGACCAAGAGGTATTTCAAATACTACTGAGTAGTGCAAAACATAAAGTTGAGAAAAAAGCACTTGCTAGGCTTCTTAAAATGGAAGACAAAATAGATAAGGTCAAACCAATAGTGCCAGTCAAACGTATAAGAAAAGAAAGCATTGGAAATAAACCCAAACCAATAGTACCAGTCAAACCAATAGTACCAGTCAAACCAATTGTGCCAACAGTTAAGCCTGAAATAAAAACACGAGTTCTAAATAAACCCAAACCTTTAGTTAAACCTAAAAATATTGCTTCTAAACGATCACACTCTTGTATGAGCCATAGTGTATTACAAGCTTGCTCTAAAGGAAGAGCCCTTCAAGGAATCCTGTTGACTACAAAGTTTAATGACCTTGTGATGGACAGAAATGTGATTATTGAAATCCCCAAGAATACGAAACTAATACGTGTGTCTGAAATTAAACACACAAGTCATTTCTGTCTTTCTAAGCATGAAGAATTGAATTTCAAAAAAATGATAACATTTTTGGGACATTTGTCTACTTCCTCAGATACACCTATTCATGGATTCCTTATGGCCAACTCCTTACTAACACATGGTGAAGTTGACCCAGTGCAGTTATATGTATCTACTGTTCATTGCACTACAGTAGAAACAGCCACATGTTCTATTCAGCCAACTGATTTTAAACTTTCAGAAGATGTAAAACTAGCTTTAAAACCAGTTTTGCAAACCTTTGAAATGCATAAAAAATTTAATTTTCATATGCGTAAATCTTGTGAATTGTTTTTTAATTCCTTTGGATCACATGCCTCAAGTAGCCCTTTCAGTTTTGGTGGACATATTTTTAGAATCTGTTCTTGTAGACTAAACAGTGATGATGAAAGAAATAGTGTGATACGTCTACAAAATGAAATTATTTCTATAGCATTAAAGAAAAATGTTTTAGGAGCAGATATTTCGGATCACCTTGACATTAACAATATTGTGAAAAACTATCAAGATGTTTGCAGTGATGAAGCATTATCTAGCATTAGCATATGTGCCTTGACTATAGGGGGATCTAGTGACAGCTGTGATATCGTATCATGGCAGGCTGACTTGGAAAAAAATAGTAGTTCATGGACCTTGACTGACAGAGGAACTCAACTTATTGCAATATGGGATATTATTAAGCAAAATCATTTTAACGAGTTTGGAACAATATGCGAAGCTTTGAAGCATTCTTGGGAAAATATGACTGGATTGACTGCTTGTGAAAATGTAATATCTTGTCAAAAGAGGCCTCTTCAGGAGTTCCACAATTGGAATACTGAGACTGAAGTTACTTTGCCCAAACTTTTACAAAGGCTAGAGCATCTTGAAAAGATAAAATCTGATGTCATTATGAAATGTTCTGGATCTAATGTCGAATGGACTAATAATTATTTATCAGAGCCAGCCGTAATTGAGTTTTTACACTCAATTTTTAGGTTTTCAATTAAAACTGATTCTGATGCGTCCTTGAAGAATAAAGTAAGAAATATTGTTGTCAAAAATGAAATTTCTCAAGTGAGTTACCACAGGGCTAAGGAAATATCTGAATGGCTATACTGCCATCTTCAGCTGAAAGAACATTTTAAAGCCTTAAACATTAATGACTTCCCTACATTTGACTTGTTTTTAGGTAACCTCATAAACCAAGTGAAGGAATGCTCAAATCCTAATGATACTGAATTTGTTGAGACAATTGCCGATATTGTCACAGCCGCTGTCAAGAAGCTGAATGACCATTATCAAAACTCCTATGAAAGCTTATTAATAACTATTTTAATTCAGCCCTTCCAAAAATCTTACAGCATTGATGCGGTTGAGTTCAAAAAATTTTCTAGAAGCAGTTTGGAAGTGATGAGAGAAAGCTTCTCCCAGCAACAAATGGAGTTCACAAAAAACGCTGAAGTAGATCCAATACTTTTACAGCCATTTTTGTGTTTACTAGCTATTGAAATGACAGATTTAAATGACACACAAATACAACATTTTATACAGTTTTTAAGGCAGAAAATGACAAAGTTGCAGCCTCCACTATCAACTAAAATTGAGCATTGTTTAAATGAATTATTGACCACCTCCTTGAACGATATTAAAAAAAATCTAACTGAGATTGCGTCAGCTATGAAAAATATTAATTATCCTGACGTCTTTATGCCAAAGAAGGTGTTACCAGCATTTTCTAGACCAATTCCGCCAGCTACTTCCAAAAAACCTCCACCTAAATCAATAAATGAAAAAATGGCTGATATTTTATTCGAAATGCACTCAAAAAAAATAACTTCAAATGATAAAGTGCACACTGAATTAGCTGGTGAGTCCCAAATATTACGTTTGTTTCAACGTATTGGCCTCAATAAATACAAGAACACTACTAAATTACAGCTCCGTGATGCTTTGTGTATAAGGCCAGATATCATAGAAATATCTCTACATGAACGTCAAATTACAGATCCAACACAACTTCCATTTTTGATTATTCATAAGCTTATGTCTTATGACACTCGGTGTAGAGCAGACCTTATGACTAGAGATATCAATAACAAATTAGAAGATCCTAATGGTGGTATAACAAGTTATTCTTTTACAAGCACAGAAAATGATAATTGTGTTCATCCAATGGATGCCCTACTGGCAGTATTAATATGCTCTGATGATATTCTTCGTCAAGATTTGTTTTCAAGATTAGCTAAGTGTCAGCTTTCAGTACCATTTATTTTACCGGATCCATTCACCAAACACTTAGTCCTTCCTCTTTGGGCAATGCGAACAATCATTAATGACTTTACATCCAATACAGGAAACAAGATGCAAAAAACTCACTCAATGATTACATATCCCATGCCTATAGTATCGTTTGTACGTATTGGTAACCATACAAAGATAAGTTCTTCAAAATCAAAAATAATGAATGATGTCATCGGTGATGAAGGTTGTAATCATTTCTTTCATCGAGACTGTCCTGGAGGACATCTAAAGTCATGTTTAAAAAACGGTCTTGTAGACATGGCTTGGTATCTACCTGCAGGAAAATCAAATGATTTGTTTTCAGATGCCATTACATTCCTAAATCTCCATGGTGATGCCAGGCATCATTTGGAACAACTAAGGGTACTCAGTGAAATATCTTCCATGTGTATAGTTGTCCTTCTTGAACATAATGTTGAAATTGATACTCAGTGCATGGATATATTAAATACAATATATTCTTCTCCTGGTGGTTTGACAGTTCTTAATGGAAGTGAAGAAAAGCCTACCCTTAAACACATTTTTCCAAAATTATACTTAATAAATTTGAGAGAAACGATAGCTGCACAAGCGAAGGTTACAATTCGAAATCGTCTCAGAAAAATACTTGAAAAAATCACATCTTTTTCATCCATTGAATATCAGGTTCAAGACTTGAGAGGTGAGAAAGTAGTAGTAGATGAGAGCAGTGATTTGTACAGAAAAGGATTATTGCATGCTAATACCATCAAGAAATTGATTGTGGATCACAAAAGCAGTAATCTCAGTGTCAAAGAAGAAATGATTCCATTACAAGGTGATAAATTATGGCGCACTTGGGCATATTATGATAAAGAAGAGCACCGACAAACAAGAATCGGAAGTGAAACAGTAATCCAGTATACTGAAAAAATTAACAGTCATAAAACAAGTGTACGAAACAAACAACTCGAGCATGTAGAAAATCTCTCTTCAGTAATGAAATTGTTCATTGATGCTCTTATTGAATTTGGAGAGGTATATTTAAGAAATTATTTCTTGCAGTGTTTAAAGTTGGAATTAAATTCTTTATCACGTGAAAATGTGTCTGATAAACAGCAAAGATATCAGTTAGCTCGTAAAGAATTGTCAAAATTACAAGCAGAAACTGGTAAATCCAAAGCTAAGTCAAAAGCAAAAATAAATGTTGTTAAAAAAGAATTAGAAGATCTTCAAGAAGATATTATTAACTCTTCATTTGGATTAGAACATCTTTTACGAGAGCTTGGCCAAGTGTATGAGGCTGCTTCGCAATCACAGAGTTATGCTGACTACTATTTTTACCATCTTCCAAAAATAGCTGCCGAACTTTTAATAGATGGATACCCTTTAGAACTCATGGATGGAGATGCAGCTCATGTACCACTTAAGTGGGTTAGTGCTGTATTAAAAGAAGCAGTGAAAATACTTCACAACCCAAATATCTTTGTACTATCAGTTCTTGGTCTTCAGAGTACTGGTAAGTCTACCATGCTAAATACAGCATTTGGTTTACAATTTAATGTCAGTGCTGGAAGATGTACTCGTGGAGCGTTCATGCAACTTCTTTCCTTAGATGAAGATTTTCAACATAAGACAAACTGTAACTTTGTTTTGGTAGTCGATACTGAAGGACTGCGTGCTCCAGAGTTGGATCCTTTAAAGACTCAAAAACATGACAATGAGTTGGCTACATTTGTTATTGGATTAGCAAATATGACATTGATTAATATATATGGAGAAGTTCCTGGGGACATGGACGACATTCTACAAACCTCAGTTCATGCATTTTTGCGCATGAACAAAGTGAAATACTCTCCAAGATGTCAGTTTGTCCACCAAAATGCTGGATTAAATATTAAAGGAGAAGTTGGAAGAGCCAAATTTACTAAAAAATTAAATCAATTCACCTTAGATGCTGCTCGAGAAGAGCATTGTGAAGGCCAATATGAAAATTTTAATGATGTCATTAAATTTGATGATCAAAAAGATGTTCATTATTTTCCTGGATTATGGAAAGGAGATCCACCAATGGCTCCCATAAATCATGGTTACAGCCATACTGCTCAATTTCTCAAGCATCACTTAGTAGGCATTATTTGTCACAGAACTGGTAAACAAAAAATGGTTTCTCAATCTGGAGAAAAATTTGGTGATCTCAGTTTGAAATCATTTTCTGTTAAGATTTCAGATCTCTGGGAAACACTGTTAAAAGAAAAATTTGTGTTCAGTTTTAAAAATACTCTTGAAATAACTGCATACAATTTACTAGAGAGAGCATACACGAAGTGGGAATGGACCATACAATCTTCTATGCTTGAGTGGGAACAGAAAGCAGAAAATGAAATTAGTACTGAGCCACTTCAGTCAGTGTCTAGGCTAGTACAAGAGAAACACAGAGAATTAATACAGTATGTCGATCACAACTTATACAAACCTTTAAAAAAAGATATGGAGACCTTCTTTGAAGGCAACCAATGTGAAATACTGGCTCAGTGGAAAAGCAGATTTGAAGTTCGCTTTAGTACTTTTATCTCTGATGTTAAGCGGCATGCACAACAACATTGTGACAAATTACTGAAATCTCGAGAAGCCATATCGGAATTTGAAAAGACTAGAAGCAGGAACACAGAATTCATGAAAACTAAAGTACAGCAGCATATTGAAAAGGTAAAAAGAGAGCAGGAGCAGCTAAAAAATGGCCTAAAATCTCTTGAGCTTGATGAAAAACAGCTACAGACCTTGTTGGCTAGAGATTTATTTACTGGTGAAAAGATAAAAAGTTATGTGGACCAAAAAATAATTACATTGGAATCGGGAAACTTAATACTTCAAATAGTCAAAATAAGAAGAAGCTTAGATATTTTTGGAATGAAAAATATAATTGAAAGTGTATTAGATGTAAATCAGGTGGAAAAAATTCTTAAAAAAACTCAGCAAACTGAAGAAGAACTCATACTGACTTTTGATCTTATTTGGCAAGACTTGATAAAACAAATACCACCTGTAAAGAAAGCGTCCAGAAATATACATATGGAGGTGGAAAAATTTTTAGTTGAATTTGCTGCCACTAGTCATGGATATGATGGTGCACTGATTCAAATAATACAGCAGGAAAGCAAAACAAATGGACAACCTTTCGAGTTTATCCCAGATAGAGATACTCATTACAAGTACAAACCAGAAAAACATACAGGCTATATAAAGAAAATGTACAATAAAGTATGGGGTACAAATCCACATCAACAGTTGGCATGCCACATTACAAAGAGTGTTTTTGATGAAGCTGAACAATATGTACAACAATTAACAGCTAAAGACACTGATTTTAATCCAGCTTTAACAAAAATGCTTCTTCGAATGCTTGAAAAGTCGATTAAGAAATGTTCTGAAACCAATGAAGGTGTAATTAAATTTACTCCTCACTACTACCTTCAGATATATGTGCGAGCTTGTGCTTATGCCACACCACATTTTGAAAATATGGCAAGAAAATTTGAAAAAAAAAATGATCCGATTGAGTACTTACAAAAAAATGTCAAGCTACCTTTGTTTACAAAGTTCAAAAACCAATACAAGCAAACAGAATCTGAAGAGGCTCTTGCTGATACTCTTTGCGCTTATTTGGAAGAACCAATAAAATTACAAGTGGAAAAAACTTTAGGCTCCAAAATTGTTCATAAAATGAAAGCTTCTGAACATTACTTTTCGAGCAAAATGGCATTAAAAGTAAAAATATTAACAGATCTCTACAAAAGAAATGATTTCCAAGGATACATGACTTATATAAAAAAAGTTCAAACATGTTTAACAGATTTTATCAGAGAATATACTGAAGGCTATTGTGATGAAGTTTTGTCTAATGGTAATACAAGACTTCAAGTTACAGCCAAAGATGACGTCAGTCGACTGGTGACTATAGTAAAGAATGTTGTTTCTGAATTAAATGTAAACAATATTTTTGAATGGTTGCAACAATTCAGCAGCAATACAACTCTTCGTTCTGAAATCGGGGCAAAGATAAAGGCAGATGATTTTGGTTATGATGCCTCAGAAGAATTAAATTTAGAAAATTTCAAGCAAAACATTTATACTGGACTAAATAAGTTAATGGATAATTGTTATAAATATTTTGATACCATTATGTTTGAAAGTGAAATAAACAATTGGAAAGATAAACCACATGACCTTCTGAAATCACTAATTGGATGTACTGAGCAATGTCCATTTTGTGGAGAGCAATGTGACCTTCTTGAGCATGATCCTTCAGTTCAGGAGCACAGAACTGAAACTCATCGACTAAGTTGTCTAGCTGGCTGGAGATATATATCAACCAAAAAAAAGTTAATTGAAATATGCCCTACGCAAGTTGCAGGAGACTGTAGATTCCGAAGACCTGATGGTGAGTTTCACCCCTATCAAAATTACAAAGAAGTTTATCCTCAATGGTCTATTCCCCCTGATGTCACATCAAAGAGCTGTTTATACTGGAAATGGTTTATGGGTAAATACAAAAATGAGATTGCGGCAGAATTTGATGCTGTAGCTCCTGATATACCAGATGAGTGGTGCCACATCGAGTGGGAAAAAGTAAAGAAAAACTTAGAAAGTTCATACAATGTAGAATTGTAAGTTCGTAGCTGCTTTTAGTGACTAAGCACTAGCATTTAGCTTCATGCAAACCTTATTTTTGCCATACACCATGCAGATGTTTACAATGATTGTGTAGTTATTTACTTTGTCTTTGTAACATAGTTGATAAAATTTCATAGTTGTTCATATGCAGATGTTTAATGTAGATTAACACGTAGAGTTAATATAAGTTAACCGGCGGAACGGGCACGGCACGGGAGATGGCGGCCCTGGAAAAGGGTCGAAGGGCGGCATACAAGGCGATTAGCAGCAAGCGGTAATTAGAAAGGAGGAAAGGGCGCGCACGAGTAGATAGGAGCCTACACTCGGGGCAGGCAGAATTCAGTCAACACGCAGCAAGTCCAAAACGGAATTAGGAGAGCGAAAGAATTAGAGATGAGCAGAGAAGACGGAGGCATGGATATACCAGACGCAGCGGTGGACGAAATCATCAGAAGGCTAGAGGAGAGGCTGGAGAGCAGACGCAAGGAACGCGAGGGAAGAGGAGAGTCAGAGCTGGGTGAGCACTAATTGGGGTTGTGCATAAGTAAGGGCATCCTCGCTTAGCCTTTCCTTCCACCCGCAGCAGCCACTGGGGTGTGACCCTACTGGCGGCGAGAGTATGAGTCCCTAGGTAGAGGGTAGTTACAAATAGGAGTAGCAGCAGACAACCAGCAGAGTGAAAAGGTTGTGCAAGGTCAGCAGCGCTGAGCTGGCTGGGGCTAGAGCAAGTAAGCAAGCAGGGGGCCCAGCCATATGAAGCAAGCCATGGCATGAATTCAAGGCAGAGCTTGAAGGGGCTGACAAAGCAGAGCCGAGCTAGCAAGGGGCCCAGCCATTTAAGCAAGCAGGGGGCCCAGCCATATGAGGCAAGCCATGGCATGAATGCAAGGCAGAGCGTGAAGGGGCTGTCAATGCAGAGGCAGGAGAGCAGAGCAGAGCAGGAACTTACTGGCCTGGCGGCCAGCAGAGCCGATGGCGGGTAGGTGCACGCAGTGCGAGGCGTGCATGCAACTAAAGGAGAGGGCGGAAAGTAAAGTGAAGAGCGGGGAGTAGTATGGCGCAAGAGCAGTACAGTAGGTATAGGCCGGAGGGATAGAAGTAAAAGAGTAGGTAGTTGGTAACGGGAGGAGCGGTGGGGGTAGGGGGTAAGTAATAGTAGGAGGGACAAGGTAGACATAGGGGTAACAGTGGGGTGGGGAGTGTGAGTAATTCTCACTATTTGATGTAGGGGCCCCACTGTCATCAGCAAGCCTGGTGGGTCTAGATATCAGAGAGGACCCAGCAGGGGATATCGGTGGGACTGATGGCCTGCAGGAGGCAGCGGACAGGCTGGCACGTATTGGGGGCACAGGGGGGAAGCCAGAGGATGTCCCCAAGAAACCAGGCCCAGTGAAGCTGGGAGCAGGGTTGGCGGCAGTACCAGCAGCAGTGGCCGGAAGAATCAGGAGGGAGGAGTACGTAGATTTCACGGAACTGCCCCCTGCCCAGCCAGACGGGTCAGCAGTGGGATCCCAGTCAGGAGAGCAGCTGCTCATCGTCCAGGCTGCCGACTATCGGAGAACTAGGCGGAGAATTCCGGATGTGGCTACATGGTCCAGATGCTTTATCTTGTACGTTGGCACTGCAGTACAAAAAGACTCGGCCAAGCTGATGGACTTGCTGGGCTACATGGACGCCATCGTGAGGGCAGCGCAGAAGTTCACGTGGCCTGCATGTGAAGAGTATGACCGCCGGTTTCACCAGATGGTGGCGGGGGACGAGCACAGGCAATGGGCAACGCTTGATGCAGGGCTATACACCGAGTGCTTTACTGCACAAGCGTTGCCGGCAGCGACAGCAAGGGCCCCATTGAAAGGCGGGCAGACCGCTCATGATGGATCCAGAAAGAGGCCGAGGGACGCAGGGGGAGCAGAGCTGGAGCAGGAGCGGGCAGAGGCAGGGACCCCAGTGTGTGGGAAGTACAACCGCTATCGGGGTGACTGCAAATTTGGTGCTCGCTGCCGGTATCTACACGTATGCAGTCGGTGCAGGGGCTCGCACCCAGTATCTCAGTGCGAGGCAGGCCAGAAACTCTAGAACTCATAACTGAACGTGACTGGACTAATAGCAGGACATGTGGGGCATGACAAATTGTACAATGTATGTTAACATGTCAGTGAATATCAACGTAAATGTGTATATAGATAACATAAGGTGGGTAACAATAGCTACCATTATTAGAGAAGGCAAGGGATATGCTGGTAAATAGGGGGATAGTTAATATGTAGGGAGATTCGGTAGATAAATAGTCACTGTACTCGGCCTGCAGGGAGGGGCACGAGCTGGCAGGTGCAGGAGCTGGAGAGGAGGTCGGGAGCTGGGCAGTGCAGACTGCCCGTAGACGCGCAGCTCGTACACACCCCACTCCGGGCAGAGGCGTGGCAGTCAATGCTGGTGGACCATCCGGACAAAGAGCTGGTGGAATGGATGGTGAGAGGCATACGGCAGGGCTTCCGGTTGGGATTCCAGCAGGATAGGAGAGGACTGAGGCAGGCCAGGCAGAACCTTGCGTCGGTGCGTGAACATCCAGAAGTTGTGCAGGAGTATCTGGACAACGAATTAGAAAAGGGCAGAGTGATTGCAGTAGGCAAGACGGAGGAGGCAGATGCACTAGGAGTGCATTGCAGCCCATTTGGAGTTATTCCCAAGAAGGGCAAGGCAGGGCGCTGGCGCCTGATTGTAGATTTGTCAGCACCAGCAGAAGCCAGTGTGAATGATGGGATAAGCTCCGAGCTATCATCATTATCATACACCTCAGTGGACGTGGTGATGAGGAGAGTGCTAGAAATAGGCAGAGGAGCATTGATGGCAAAGGCAGATGTGAAGCAGGCATATAGAAATATGCCGGTTCATCCCGACGACAGAGGTCTGCTGGGCATGCAGTGGCAGGGAGAATTGCTTGTGGATGGTTGCCTGCCATTTGGTTTACGTTCGGCCCCTCTGCTGTTTACAGTGGCAGCGAACCTGTTGCAATGGGTGATGGAAAAAAGAGGGGCAACATGGATGAGACACTACATTGATGACTACATCACAGTTGGTGCGGGTGGTGGGGATGAGTGCGGGCGGAACTTCAGGGTACTGAAGCAGGTCTGCCAGGAGGCAGGAATGCCGACTGAACCCGAGAAAGATGAGGGTCCGGCCACAGTGCTGGTGTTTCTGGGCATGGAACTGGACTCAGAAATGCTGGAAATCCGCCTCCCTGGGGATAAGCTGGAGAAGCTGAGGCAGCTGCTGCGAGAGGTACGAGGCAGGAAGGCTTGTCGAAAAAGACAGTTGCTGTCAGTGGTCGGCATCCTGAGCCACGCGTGTAAGGCAGTGTGGGCAGGCAGGTCCTTTGTGCGACGGCTAATCGACCTGGCTGCGAGTGTGCAGCAGCTGGACAGGTTTGTGAGGTTAAACAGGGAGGCCAGAGCAGACATAGAGTGGTGGAGTCAATTCGGACAAGAATGGAATGGCACATCGATGATGTGGCACGCAGGTAGATGGAGGCCAGAGGCGGTCGTGACATCAGATGCATCAGGAAGCTGGGGGTGTGGAGCTTGGTGGGAGTCCGAGTGGTTCCAGCTGCAGTGGCAGGGACTGGGAGAGTCAGCAACATATGGTATTACCGCAAAGGAGCTACTTCCAATTGTAGTGGCTATGGCCAGCTGGGGCAAGAGGTGGCAGGGCAGGGCAGTGTTAGCTCGATGCGATAACATGGCAGTCGTGGCCATTGTCAACTCGGGGTCGAGCAGGGAGGTAGAGGCCATGCATCTGAGAAGGTGTCTGGCGTTTCTGGAAGCGAAATGGGCCATCCAATTACGAGCAGAACACGTAAGGGGAGAAAACAATGAAGTGGCAGACGCAATATCTAGAAACAGGACTGATGTGATGTTCGGCTTGCGCCCACAGATGAAGCAGAGACCAGAAGTAGTCGACGAGGAAATTCTGCAGGTGGTTGTCAGGGAGAGGCAGGCAGGCAGGGATCCAGACTGGAGGAGGTTGTGGAGATGCTCTTCCGTAAGGGTATAGCACCATCAACGGACCGTGTGTACGGGGTGGCAAGACGGAGATACTTGGGGTTTTGTGAAAAATATGGCCGGCCGCCCCTCCCTGTGTCTGAAAAGGGGCTGTGTCAGTTTGTGGCCTTTTTGGCAGGGGAGGGGCTGAAGCACACTAGCATTAAAGTATATCTGGCGGCAGTAAGACAGCTGCAAGTGGAAGAAGGTATGGGGGATCCACGCCTTGGGGCGATGGCGAAGCTGGGACAGGTGGTGCGTGGAGTGTAGAGGCTGAGAGTGGAGCAGGGTAAGGGCCAGAGGCGTAGGAAGCCGATGACAGTGGAGGTGCTGGAGGTTCTGAGAGTGAGTTGGAGTGTGGTGCCAGGCGGGTCGGATGCCAGGATGCTCTGGGCAGCAGCTACTCTCGCCTTCTTCGGCTTCATGAGGTCAGGAGAGCTGACAGTCCCATCTACCGGGGGATTCAAGCCGGACATTCACTTGACATGGCAGGATGTGGCCACGGATTGTGTGGCTGCCCCAACCATGATAAAAGTCAGACTGAAGGCGTCGAAGACGGATCAGGTCAGGCAGGGGTGTACGCTGGTGGTAGGCCGCACAGGTGACAAGCTATGCCCAGTGGCGGCAGTCCTAGGCTTCATGGCAGTGTCCAGGCACAGGCAAGGTCCGTTATTCCAGTACAGGTCAGGCAAACCCCTCACACAGGCAGGTTTTGTGGTGGAACTGAAGGCAGCGTTGGAGCGACAGGGTGTGTGCAGTGAGGGATACTCAGGACACAGTTTCCGAATTGGAGCGGCCACGACAGCTACCTGGGCCCATGAAGAAGAGTATGTGAAATGTTGTGTTACCATGTATGCAGACAAACCAGTGTGTTGTAATGGATATGAAAAAAAAAAAAAAAAAAAGTAAACTACAATGACATTAGGTTAAGTAGGGGGGGGGGGGGGGGGGGGGGGCACTAGGGGGTGAATTAAGAAATAAATTAGATAAATAAAATAAGGAAATAATAGAAACAATAAGTAAAGTACTACGTTTGGGGGAAGTTTGGCGGAGTTTTGCCATGGCAGGGCAAAAAGAAAAGCCCAAACGTAGGGCTAGGCATCTACGACAAAGAGGAAAAGATCCCTTCGCAGGACGCCACCAAACAAATAAGGGTAAGGCGTCGAAACCGTAGAAAGAGGCGGGGCAGCCCCGCCCCCAAAGAAGCTGCATCCCCGCCTATATCGGCAAAAAGCCAGGCAGGAGGAAAAGAAAAGTGACAACAAGGTTAAATGTAGATTAACACGTAGAGTTAATATAAGTTAACCGGCGGAACGGGCACGGCACGGGAGATGGCGGCCCTGGAAAAGGGTCGAAGGGCGGCATACAAGGCGATTAGCAGCAAGCGGTAATTAGAAAGGAGGAAAGGGCGCGCACGAGTAGATAGGGGGAGGAGCCTACACTCGGGGCAGGCAGAATTCAGTCGACACGCAGCAAGTCCAAAACGGAATTAGGAGAGCGAAAGAATCCCACCCACCCACACCATTCCTTACTACTGAGACAGACAGTAAAGAAAATACATATATATATAGATAGAAATAAATAATACTAATACATGTAATAATAACACTCCGCTGGAGCATAATGGCAGGAGGTGCTCTGGTGTGACATAGGCCTGGGGATGGAGGAAGTAGAATAGGCTGAGTTTTGCCATGGCAGGGCAAAAAGAAAAGCCCAAACGTAGGGCTAGGCCTCAAACATCTACGACAAAGAGGAAAAGATCCCTTCGCAGGACGCCACCAAACAAATAAGGGTAAGGCGTCGAAACCGTAGAAAGAGGCGGGGCAGCCCCGCCCCCAAAGAAGCTGCATCCCCGCCTATATCGGCAAAAAGCCAGGCAGGAGGAAAAGAAAAGTGACAACAAGGTTAACAATGATTGTGTAGTTATTTACTTTGTCTTTAAAACATAGTTGATAAAACTTCATAGAATTTAAATGTTGAACTGATATCTAAGTTAGGGTAAATAGGTTGTGACCAAGCAGGGTTTTAGCCTTACCTTTCCCTAGGTATTGGCCACTACCGAAATTATAAGTAAATATAAAATATTATGTAACCAAAAACGTGCCTGCAAAAATTTCTTCAGGTGTATACAGTAGTACTTCTAAGCTTATGGTAACTGTTCAGGACTGCGTCTGAACAGACAAGACTGAAACATTACATGAACTCATGAACACCTCGCACATGTTGAACACTTTGGCTAATGATATTCATATCTCTTATAAACCATTAGCACTGTGTCATTGTGTGTAGCATATAATGTTTGGTGAATTGCACGTAGATATTTGACTGATGATCTTTGCCCTACCCAAACGTTAGTCAGCCATCGCCCTTCCTACTATCTCCCTGTCCATGGAGTTTTCAAGGATGCCAACCGAAGTCAGAGCAATCTTTGACACTTCAGCCAAGGCGAACAACGGTGTAGCCCTGAATGATATACTTGAGACTGGACCAAACCTCTACCCTTTGCTGACTGACGTGCTGATTGGTTTCTGCTCCCACCAAATAGGACTAACTGCCGACATTAGCAAAATGTTTCGGGAGATTTTGCTCCACGACACTGAGAAAGATCTACACCACTTTGTGGTGTGGCTTGGCCGATTAGAGTCAAGTCAACCGGGGTTCTGGTCGTCCAACGTCTTCACAAGGAATGGTCAGGTAGTCACTGCCACCAGGGAAGTCCTGCGTTAGTTCAGGGATTAAGCTGAAGCTAGCTCTCCAATAGCCAACGATTAAGTTAACTAATGTATTAGAACTTGAGTACAGGTAAAATCCGCCAAATACTACAAAGCAGCCACTTATTATATAGAACCACTTGCAGCAGTGGCTAAAATATGACATAGAAACCAGAGTTGCATCATGGCACAATGTGGTAAGTTTATGAATGGATGATGCCAGAGTTCATGACCACTCTGAGGTGAGAAATGCACACATCACAAAACACGAAAGATTACAGGCTGCATAAACTCACACTAATACATCTTCTGTTCTCGTGTGACTCTTCCTGCTATGTGGTTGTAGAAGATACCACAACTTATTCATTCGGGAGCCAAACAGAAAGCTACAAGACTATAGGATGAAGAGTCTGACCTTCGGCATCAAACCTTCTTCTCACCTGGCCACGCAGGTCATCCAGATCCTTGCCAAGGCTCACTCTCAGACTAATCCTCAAGCTAGCCAAATAATCTTCACTGACTTTTACGTGGACGCCTTTCTTTCCAGAGCAGAGACTGTCAGGGAGGCAGATACGTTGAGGCAACAGCTTTGTGACATTCTCCTCCAAGCGCAATGACATTGAGGAAGTGGAGGACTAGCTCAGAAGAGTTAGGAAGAGCAGGAAGAGCATACCCGACCATCTCAGCGAGACTCACGATCTCGAACTAACCACGTCTTATTTCATGCCAAAGTCTTTGGGCGTCTACTGGAACGTCACTCAAGACACGTTGCAAATCTCCACCCCTGTCACAGTCACTATTGAGAAGGTGACGAAGAGGAGTGTAGCATCCAATACTGCCAAAGTGTTTGACATTTTGGGATTCTTTGCCCTTGCGATCATACCAGCATGAGTATATCTTCAATCACTGTGCAAGTTGCCATTGAAGTGGGACAATCCAGTGCCAAATGCCATCCATACCCAATGTATCAGGTGGACTCATTCCCTCTCCACCATCACTCAGTTCTCCATCCCACAGAGAATGATGTCTAACGACAGCCAGGTGGTCTTCCGTTCATTGCACGGTTTCCACTGCCTATGGAGTCGTCGTCTACTTGAGACAAGTTCACAAAGACGGCACCACCTCCATTGCCATAGTGACTGCTAAGGCCAGAGTTCTTCCCATCAAGGCAATAACGATACCGAGGGCTGAGCTGGTGGCTCCACTCCTACTTGTCAGGATTACTACCCACATAGCTGGACTCCTCCACGTACATACCAAACAGCTATATGCATAGACAGACTCTGTGATAGCGCTCCACTGGTTGCAGAAGCAGTCTGCAGTCTACCACCCTCAAGACCTTTGTTGCAAATCGGGTCTCTGCCATACAAAAGCTACTACCATCGACACAATGGTGTCACGTAGCCACCAAGGGCAACCCTGCTGACCTGCTCAGTCGGGGAATAAATGCCAAGAATTTCACACACTGCCAGCTTTGGTGGAAGGGTCTTCCATGGCTAGCCTTCTCTCCTGCACTGTGGCCCACCAAGATGCCAGTTCTCAAGAATGCCCTTCCCAAGACTAAGACGTCGTGCTATGCCATCAGGATCATTGCACTTCCTCGCATACTCTGGAAGAGGTTTTCATCTTGTCTCCATCTCACGAGTGTTGTTGCCTGGATTATCCGATTCTATCACAACTCCCGCAAGACTGGTCACAGAACGACTGACGACATCATCACTACCTCAGAAGTCGCTAGAGCCAAGACCAGGATTCTCCTACTATCCCTGCAGGAATCATTCGAAGATGTATTGGAAGCTCTCCAACATCGCCAACCTCTGTCAAAGGGTCATACCCTTGCCAGACTACTACTGGTCAAGGATGAAGACGGACTCCTTCGAGTCAGCAGCCGAGTGAGAGACCCTGCTTCTCCCAAGAATCCGAAGAGACTGATTGTTGTCGATCCAGTCAGATCTCACTCGCCTTCTCACCAAGACACTCCACACAACGTATGGCCATCCCGGCATCACTGCGATGACACCCATCCTCAATGACATCTACTACATCACCGGACTTCGCAGCTTTCTGAAGAAAATGAGCAAAGACTGCCCAGCCTGCCAGAGAGCTTACACCAGGCCTCTCAGCTATCAGATGGGAATGTTGCCAAGTTACGGAACTACACCAGCATCTCCCTTCTATCATACGGGAGTTGACTTTGCAGGGCCCTTTCATATCAGGACAGGACACACCCACAAGCCAGTGATCATAAAGACTTATGCTTGCCTCTTTGTATGTCTTACTACTCGAGCTATTCACCTTGATCTGTGCGCTGACCTCTCCACCACGGAATTCATGGCCACGAGTTGTATACGGTTCAGTCGAGATTGAAGGGATATTGAACTCACAACCGATGGCTCTACTTCATGCAAACAACACCATCGAGGACACCGACTTGACCCCAAGTCACTTCATTATTGAAAAGCCTCTTAAGGCTCCACCATGCAAAGAAGCAAGTAACGCCCAAGATTACAAGCCTGAAGAGATGGACTTCGGTAAATCGAACTCATGCAGGATCTCTGCAAAAGTGGCTGGGGTGCTACCTCCAGTCAAGATCTCAACACACCAAGTGGCACAAGACGAGCTCCAACCTCAAGCCTGGCGACATCGTGTTTCTTAAAGATGAGACGTTGTGGTACAGATACTGGCCTCTAGCATGAATCATGAAGGTGCACATGGGAGACGACAGACAAGTCATGGCAGTGGATCTAGTTTGTCACAGACAAGAGTACAGCAGGTCTGCACAACGAGTGATCCCTTTTCTGTCGGAAGGGGAAGACAGAACCTGGTCATATACCAAGATTGAGCAGGCCCCTCCCCAGCACAACTCCTTCCCCCCATGGAGGATTTTCGGGACTGCGTCTGAACAGAAAAGCAAGACTGAAGCATTAAATGGACTCATAAACACCTCACATATGTTGAACACTTTGGCTAATGATATTCATATCTCTTGTAAACCATTAGCCTTGTGTCATTGTGTGTGGCATATATGCTTTGTGAATTGCACGTTGTAGTATTCTTGTTACTACACTGTCGCTGTGTGACCCAACAATATTTAAGATTTAAAAGATCAATAGTTAAAGTGCACAAGAGTGAATACATTTATAGCAGTGACAATGATTACAAAACCAAACAGGAAATAACAAGAAATAATTAGTCATAAGTTTACCACACTTCCTCCCCTTTTAGGATGTTTTCTCATTAATTAAATATGAGGGAGGTCGTCTTGCACGATGAGAGCGACGAAGTGGACGTGTTGAAGAACTTGCTGGAGGATGTGAAGCTTGCTCCATAGATGTTGTTAAACTTGCAGTAGCTGGTACTGAGTCTGACCAATCATCTGGATCAGTCGATTCTATGGCAGTAGTTAGAGAAGAGTGACGTAAGCGAATATGGTTTACATGACGTATAAGTAGACGACCATCGGTAGTTTCCACAATATATGATTTTGGACCACTTGCTTCGGAAATAGTTCCAGGCAACCATGCTTGTCCCGTGCTGAAGTTTTTAGCTAAAACTTTACTGCCAATTCCAAGATGCTCTTCCTTCCCTCCTCCTCTAGACATTGGAATACTTTGCTTAGTTTCCATGTGATGGTGAAGGTTAGGCTTGGCCAAATCTAACTGACATCGCGGACGTCTGCCCAGCAATAATTCAGAAGGTGATCTACCAGTTGTCGTCTGAGGAGTGAGACGATAGTGAAATAAAAATCTCGACAAGTACGTGTCTAAAGTTTCTGTTGAACGATTTTTTAAAGCTCCCTTCACGATTTTTACTGCCCGTTCTGCCTGACCATTTGAAGCGGGGTGGTATGGAGCAGTGCAGACGTGTCGAATACCATTTAGCTTTGTAAACTGCTTAAATTCTTGGCTTGTGAAGCAAGAACCATTGTCGGATATGAGGACTTCTGGAAGTCCATGAGTAGAGAAAATGTTGCGAAGATGCTGAATAGTAGCACTTGATGTGGCTGTTGACACCACTTTGACCTCCAGCCATTTTGAATAGGCATCAATTAGTACTAAAAAGTATTTTCCTCCCACTGGACCAGCATAGTCCAAATGGAGTCTAACCCAAGGTCTCTTTGGAAATTCCCAAGGGTGTACTGGAACTGGTTTATCTGCAGGTCGACTCATCTGGCAAACATTACAAGTTTGTACTCTAACCTCTAATTCATGATTCATATTAGGCCACCATACATATGATCGAGCAAGGCTCTTCATTCGGCAAATACCAGGATGACTTTCATGTAACTCTTCAATCATTTTTGAGCGACCTTTAGGAGGAACTACTACTCTACTTCCCCAAAGCAGACAACCCTCATGCACACTCAATTCTGTATATCTCACATGGTAAGGTTTAAATTCCTCACTGTTGGGTGGTCTTTTCCCTTGTAGAATTAAGTCCTTCACCTTAGAAAGTACGGGGTCTGTAGCTGTCCAGTTCTTGATTTGAGATGCTGTGACAATAGAGGATTCCAATGCTTCCATCAACAGCAGTGTCTCTCCAGGGTCTGGTATCACAGTAGGACACTCAGGTAAGGGTAGTCGGCTAAGCAAATCAGCGTTTCCATTGTTTTGTCCTTTCTTGAACTTGATGCGGTAATCGTATCCTGCCATGGAGAGAGCCCAGCGCTGAATCCTTGCTGACGCCATAACTGGAACTGCCTTTGTCTCCTTCAACAGACCCTCTAGTGGCTTGTGATCTGAAAGAATCACAAATTTTCGGCCATAAATATATTGGTGGAACCGTTTTACCCCAAACACAATAGCTAGGGCTTCTTTTTCCAACTGAGAATAGCCTTTCTCAGCTGGAGCGAGTGATCTGGATGCAAATGATATAGGTTTTTCTGTTCCGTCTTCCATCTGGTGGGAAAGAACTGCACCAAGTCCATATGGAGATGCATCGCAGGCCAGAATGATGGGCTTCTCCTGATCATAGTGAACCAAAACTTGATCTGTAGTTAGTTGCTGCTTAGCTGCTTCGAAAGCCCTCTGTTGCTCTTCTCCCCAGTGCCATGGAACCTTGGTCTGTAATAGCCTGTATAAGGGAGAGAGGGTATGTGATAAATTTGGTAAGAATTTACTGTAATAATTAATCAACCCCAAAAATGATTTTAACTGGCTTATGTCTGATGGAGCTGGGGCCAACTGAATTGCTTGGACTTTCTTCATGGTGGGTCGGAGTCCCTGTTCAGAGATTCGATGTCCCAGGTATTCCACAGCTGGTAGCATAAAGAAACACTTGCTGCGCTTCAGGCGAGCTCCCACTTTTTCTAAACGTTTCAGCACTTCTTGTAGGTTTTGCAAATGTTCATCGTCAGTTTTTCCAGAAACGAGAATGTCGTCAATGTAAACTGATACACCTGGAATCCCTTGTAACATAGTCTCCATTGTACGCTGAAACATAGCAGGTGCTGAAGCTACTCCGAACGGAAGACGATTATATTGATAGAGACCTTTCGACGTGTTTATCGTCATTAGGCGCTTTGCTTCATCATCTAGCTCGATCTGATTGTAAGCGTGAGCCAAGTCGAGTTTCGTGAACGTTTTGCCTCCAGCTAGAGATGCAAAAATATCGTCAATTTTGGGAAGAGGATAGCAGTCAACTATTGCAGCTAAATTAACTGTCAGCTTGTAGTCCCCGCACACACGTATTGAGCCGTCTTTCTTCACCACCGGCACAATCGGTGCTGCCCATTGTGAAGTAGATACTTTCTCGATTACTCCATCTCTCTCTAAGCGGTCAAGTTCAATCTCGACTTTTTCCTTGAGTGCGTAGGGTACGTTCCGTGCTTTGTAGAAGCTTGACTTTGCGTTGTTCTTCAATTGTATAGAGGCTTTGTAACCTTTAATGTGACCCAATTCTTCCTTGAACACGTCCTCGAATTTCTCCGCTAATTCTTTCCATTTTTCAGGTGCTTGCTGCAGTAGATTCAATCGAGGCCAATCGAGCGTAAGTGTTTTCAGCCAATCTCTGCCCAAGAGTGTGGGACCGTCATTTCCAACAACTTGAAGTTTTAAATTTTCCTTTTGATTGTTGTACGAAACTTCGACGTCGATCGATCCGAGGACTGGAACTGCTTCCCCAGTATACGTGGTAAGCCTGATGTCTGACTTCTCTAATGTGGGACTGTTGGGCCATAAACTTCGATAGGTGCGTTCACTAATAATGGAAAATGAAGCTCCCGTGTCTACTTCCATTTCTACTTCTACGCTGTTCAAGAGCACTATGACCGTAATTGGCCTGGTTTTTTCAGCTTTAACTGCGTAAAAAGTGTATTCCGAATCTGAAATGTCTGCAGAAGCTGAAGGACGTTCGTCTTCTAAGCGATAATTCCGATTTGTTGATTTCTTCCCACGCTGCTGCGGTTGAGGATTATCGCGGTGCTGTTGAGGTTTTCCTTTGCTGCGGCAGACACGACCAATATGTCCTTTCTTCCCACAGTTGTGGCAAACGGCGTGACGATGATAGCAGTAGGCCTGGCTATGGTTCTTCCCACCACAACGATAACATGCCACAGCTCCTCCTTCTGACTTTTCTTTGGAGCCACCGCGGTCAATCTTGTGAACTTTGTGCGAATTGCCCTGGGAACTCGTTTCACGCAACTCTTTTACACCTTTTTCTGCTGCTTCCAAGGTTAGGGCCAAATCATACACTTTCTTGTAGTCCGGCTTATCTTCGGCGAGTAGACGCTTTTGCCAGCGCTCGTCATTAATGCCGCAAATAAGGCGATCACGGAGATTCTCGTTTAGCTTGTCCGCACTTTCAAATCCACAATGTTCGGTTAATTTTTTCAGTTCATTTACGAATGTCCCCACCGACTCCCCCGGCTTGCGCGAGCGAGAGTTAAATAGGCAACGTTGCACGGACTGCTTCGGCTTCGGGTTGTAATGGCCACCGATAATTTCCTCCAAGTCTTTATATGGTACGTCAGCAGGCTTTGCGGGTGCCACAATACTTTTGATCATTGTGAACGTTTTGGGCCCACAGGACGATAGTAGTACGCCACGTTTTTTAGCGTCTACCGTAATATCATTCGCATCGAAATAGAGTTCAGCTCTCTCGATAAATGTTGACCAATCTTCAACGCTGCTATCAAAGGGATGCAACTGTCCGTGAGATGCAGCCATCCTCGTCGCCAGTATGTAGTATTCTTGTTACTACACTGTCGCTGTGTGACCCAACAATATTTAAGATTTAAAAGATCAATCGTTAAAGTGCACAAGAGTGAATACATTTATAGCAGTGACAATGATTACAAAACCAAACAGGAAATAACAAGAAATAATTAGTCATAAGTTTACCACACACGTAGATTAGACTGATGATCTTTGTCCTACCCAAACGGTTAGACTAATTAGTTTTAGCCAGTGATAGGGGTATTTGCTAAGTTGTGGCATGTAAAGGAGCATGAGAACTGGTCCTTCGATCATTCTCCTAGTTCAAGGAAGCTACACCCCCTCGAACAACAGTAAATTGTTAATAGCACTTTATAACAGTATATCATAGGGATGTAATTTTCTCAAGCTGGGGTGGTCCCTTGGGACCTGCAAAGTAGAAGTGGCGGTTTCTGGTAAAACAAGCTGGTATTATTTTGCCATTTCCCAAAGGATCATATGGCAAAAAAATATTTTAGATCTGGTCAGATTTAGAATGTTCAGCGCAAAGCAAGCCTTATAGGCAAGCTCTTAAACGTGAAGGTCGCGTCGACATATTTCGCAATAAGTGGAAAATGGTGGCGGACTCTTTTTGTCACCGACTTCCCAGAGATCATGTTAGTAGCATGTCAGAAACTTAGCACATAAAACCTGGGAAACAGTGTCACATATACATATTAACAGAAGTTAAACAAACAAGGGGGAAATGGCAAGCTCTAAATAGAGAAAGAATACACGTACCGTTTGCTATTGACGCAGCTAAATTCAACTGCAAAAAATATACAGGGGGCTATCAGAGTTCTGCAAGATACTAGCCTGATGGTTCATCTACAATCAAGAAATACTTTGGTACATATAACACATGGCATTAATAGGAGATAGACTTGTGAGTAATCTATGATATCACTTGCAAAAATGACTACATATAGCTGTTGTTGTGTTTTTTTTTAGTTAAGACACTCGTAAACATCATGTGGATGAACTTGAAAGGATAGTAAGCTATAAAGGAGGGTTCTCTTTGGGCGGCTACCTTTTTAAATTTGAATATAAGGTGCTAGAGGTCAAAGGTCATGCTGGGATTCTTCTTTTTATACCCGGACCTCTGGAAGGAGTTCAGAATGTGGTAAACGAGGCTACAGATTTCGCATAATGGAGAATAGCATTGAATTAAAAGTGATCTCTAAGTTTAACCCTACAGTGTCTACATTGCTAATGGGAGAATTGCCAGAGACAACTTCAGCATATGCGTCCAGAAAAACCGTTAAATTGTCCATCCTATCATGGTCCCGTGGGATGTCAATATGTCCTTCATAGTTCATACAGATATGTGAGTGTAAGTCCCACCTAGGGATCTTGAAGTCTTATTGGACTATGACAGTAGGACAGACATGCATCAATAAGAAAGACAAGCTGACATTTTATGGAATCCCAAAGTCGAATGGGACTGTGGGATATGATGAACAATGGTATGCACATGCACCTGTAAATGGGACGAGCACATAACTGTGGAATTCCAAGGTTCATAAATCATTGGATGAGATGGACACTGGGGCACTATGTCTGTAAGTGGGACAGGCAGATATCCCATGGGATTTCAAAGTCCCACAGGATCGAAGGATAGGATGAACAGTGAGACACAGGTAGGACCATTACAGTAAGAACAAGGGAAGCCACTGCCCTAACTGTAGTAACAATCAGGCTAGCAAAATCCTCATGAGTAGTTTGCTTCAAGAGTTTTGTGGCCAATATCCCACAGGTACACCTATAGGCTCTAAATCTTAGTGTTAAGTTTATTTTAAACTCTTAAGACAGTAGTAGGACACCGCTAGCAGAAAATTAGGAAAGTACAACACCAAACACAAACGAACATGTCCAAGTTTAAGCCAACTGCACAAATGCAAACTGACTCACATTCATTTGACGCTTTACCTGACCAAGAATACACAACTCGCACGCAACTGTACATCACAACTTTTACAAACAAAAGCATTAAGTATGACATGAAAAAAAAAATACATGAAGTCAATTTTTTATTCTCTACTTCTAGCTCTTCTATCTTCTTCTTGGGTCTTGTCTTGAGTTTCCTCCTTCAGTCAGAGGGTGACCCCAAAACACACGTGTCGAGGTTATAGCATGAGCGTTAGCTACTACCCTCTAAACGTGTTCTAAGTAATAGTTAGAGCATACGCGCTTAGGTACTGGTGGATTTAGTGCACTGAAGCCCAAGGGCCATAGGCCCGAGGGCTTTGTGCACTAAATCCACCAGTACCTGAGCGCATGCTCTAACTATTTTAGAACCCATTTACCCGCCAGTTTCCACTAGCAACTTGGTTTATCAGCATTTTCGCACAAATACGGAGGTGTCAAGCTAGCGATGTCAAGCGAATTTCCGGCCCAAAATTAAAATTCAATTAAAATTCAATTGAAGCACACCTAGCAGGTTTACTTTAGCATTGTAGCTGCCAGCTGTTATCTCCAGATCTAACTCTACCCTGGGCTGCTCTGCTCTGCGGTAAACAGTTAAGCAGCTAGCTATGGTAAATTCCTGCGGGTATGAGTGTCAGCAGGAGAGTTGTCCGAACTAGGGCTGCTGGAGAGTTGTCGAACTAGGGCTGGTCCCGTATAGGTCGGATATGAGAGGGTAGTAGACCCTCACATATCATATCCAGGCCTCACACAGCTTTATCCGGCCTATTCTATTAAACTAAAACTCAAAAATAGCAATACCCCAAGGGTGGTTAGTATGCACAGTTTATATACCTAAAGGCAAAAAATAGTGCACACTTACCAAGTTAGTACACCTAGTAACAATATAGCAACGGGTTCTAAGAGCAATGACTACGACAAAATACTGAATTTTATTGAATATCACGTGAGCACAAAACGTAAATAATGACTGATACAAATCCTTAAAGGATGGAGTGACAAATGAGTATGTAGTTCAATGATCACTACATACTCCCCCTCCAGTGACCAGTTAGGGAATGTAGTCTGCGAGGCAATCAGGCATCGGACATGAAAACCAGAGCGAGTGGTATGTGATGTAGGGGAGGAATGAGGTACTTGCTAAGAGGAATCATCAGTGAGAGGCGGGGAAACAACAGGGGAAGTGGGCATGGAGTCCAAGTAGGCTGGCTTAAGCCTGTCAATGGACGGTGTCGAGGTGACCCTTGATATCTAAAGTGAAGAACTTCTCAGCTCTAGTCAAAACCATGTACGGACTATCATAAGGTGGCTGCAAGGGTGAGACGAGGAAGAAAGATTGGAATTGATACGGGTGTGAACTCGGTTAACAGACTGAGTGTACAGGTTTGACAAGTGATTCTAGCCAGGCAACATCAGAATGCAGTTGGTCCACCTCAGTTGCGGATGGAGAGTCTTGCTTGACAGAACCAACGGAAGGTGCAGCAACCTCAACGACTTTATCAGCCAGCTCGGCCAAGACTTCTAAGGTAGAGTCTGGTGTAGAAACTAGGACCATTCTAACGTTGTTAGCGAGGCACTGGAGAAAGAGTTCCTAAGAAAGGTACCATCTATGGTGGAGGCTCGACCTAGTAACTGATGCATGTGCCAGAGGAGTTGAGTGGGGTTGAGTGGGCTTGTGGTCACCCAGGTCTTCTGAATTGAAGAGCTGTTGAAGCTTACACTGTTCCGAGAGTATGGTTCTTCTGATGAGTTGGTCCTTGAGGGTGTCGTAGTAATCGGCTGCTCGTGGATGGATGATCAGATATCTGACTTCAGTAGCAAAAGCCAGAGATGGCCTCTTGATAATATCATTATAAAGTTACACAATTATACAAGCATTGATTGTGACACTCATTTTCATTATTTCCTTCTCGACCTTTGATATTTTCATAGGCTTACAGAGTTGCCAGAAATTTTGATGTTAAAGGGGATCAAACCTAGGATCACTTGCTTAGCGCACAAGTGCTCCAACAACTAAGATACAATCACACGTACACTGGTTATCAATTTTTTGGACTTTACTGCACTACAGTCTCACTCTCAAACTAACAGAAATGTTAACAGTAAAAAATACAGAATTTGGATAAATCGCTTAAGGATTAAGCAAGTGGTCCTGGGTTCGATCACAGTGACAGCTTGCACAAGCTGTGTGGGTTAATTGTTCAAATCCTGTAAGCCAAATAAAAAGAGATCTCAACACAAAAAAAACTGCCTTAGAAACCAGTCCATCAAACGGGAAAATTATAGAAATAAGGGCTCACATGTGATAAATAATGAATTAACAGAGCAATAAAAAGTGATTATGATCATCCCCACCACAATTCAGTAAGAATTATCCAAAATATATGAAACTATATTCAGAGCTCAACTTCAGCCTGATGTACTTCACAATTGCCTTAAATTTATCCCGTGTTTACTAGCTATACTTTGCATTAAAATTCTTTTCTGCCACATAAGTAGTTTTCCTTTGATGAAGTTTGTACTATTTTGCCACTAGCCACAAGAAGCAAGATTAAAAATAATAAGTTGGGAGATGATCCTAAAGTTTCCTACAGAGGCATAAATAGGCTAAAGGTGAACATGAATATAAAGAAAATTGACACCGTGACAGGCTAAGATGGCTACCAAGCTATACCGTTTCTATTCAATGGCTAGATAGTTATCAATCATTCCAAATCACCGACACTAGGCTAATAATTTCACAATGTATACTCCTGCAACTTACATGAAAATTTGTATATGCAACACAATAAGATTAATGTATTAAAATATAACAATATTCTGCTATAAAGGAGACTCTAACATTTTGTCCATGTCAATTTCATTGTCTATTTCTTCCAATATATTGTTTCCTTCCGTCCCTACTTCTTTTAAAGCTGTGAGATCTTCAGGTACTTGTCTTCCAGTAAAACATGTACACTTCCATTTATACTTCTAAAAATATTAACAATGTTATAGATGAAGTGAGTGTGTGCGTTGCAAAGTTTTTCGTACATGTATATTATAGTTTCGTTTTGGTTTCCTACTAACTTACTCTCCATAAGGCATACAAAGGAGCAATGGTACTCATAGCAACTATCTCTGCAAAGAATCCAGAGAACAGAGCCAACACTCCCAGGAGAGCTCCAGTAACTCTAACATATAAAAAAAACCCAATAATCCTAAGATGGAGTTTTAATCACAAATTTATAATAAGCTCTAGAAAAAAAGAATCAAAATAAACACATCAAGACGCAAAATATAATATTACAACCCATATGTTTTTTTTACTTGAAAACACTGATAGGTGTGATGTATGAGAGTTATGTACAAGTAGTATAAGAAATTTACAGCCAATGGCTTGTCTTTCCCAAAATCACAATCAAAATTTGCTCACCACCAATTCATTTTTACTTACCCCTTTACAATTTACACAGATAGGTTTCTCCATATCTCGCTTGTAAAATAGTGAGAAACTAAAAATAAGGTTACCATCACTAACAGAGCAGCATTGTTCTAAGTTGAAACTTCAATGTCAGCAAGCTAAGGCCTTGTATCACCTGTTACACGCTTACGGGGATAATGCAAAAAAGCTAGTACAAAAAAGCTAGTACAAAATTTAACTTGCTTCGATAAAGTTGCATACCGAAGATTTAACAGGCACACAGCTATAACCAGGTCTGCATTTCATAGGTCTTCTAGCCACTGATTGACCTCCAGTAGTAAAAAAAATCTAAGCCCAAGAAGGCCCTAACATCGAGAAAACATCAATACTGTGCGGTAGTTGAGCTAACAATTCTCCGCGAGACAGCTTCGAATACGACGGCTTCAATTTTTTTCCTGAAAAGCTCCGCCTCCAGAACCCTGTAAACAAAAAATCGGAACGTTTTATTGGATATACATTTTTTTATATTTCTTTGAGCAAGGCATGCATGCAGTGAACAAGAAAGATTAAAACGGTAACACAGTCAAACCATTTTTTACCAAACAGCGTACTGCTATTCCTGTTTGTTTGTTGTTTTTAATCGTGCAACGGCCATTTCAATGGAACAGAATTCAGAACTTTCTCCTACTGTAAGTCTTCTCTATACCTGCAATTTTCAATTATTATGAGGGCGAGTCGCAAGCTAGATTTTTGCCAACAGAAGATTTATCTTCTGTCCACAATATTCTAGCTTGTGACAAGCAATCTTATGAAAATGCAATGCAATATCCTACAATCCTACAATTGCAAGGGGGGGGGGGGGGGGGGGGGCTTTGGAGAGGGACATTTTCCCCTCCCTCAAAACAATTTTGTCCCCCCCTCAAAAAGTTTTGTCCTTATCTTCATCAAAGGTTTGTGCCACTTTTAAGATTATGCCACCCAACAATAAAAGTGCATACACAAGGCACCTCCTTAATTTAAAATCAGGTACACGTTATACGAATATATCTATACAGATGGCACGTAATCCTTTAATCATGGCATGGGCGTAGCTTTTATAAAAAACTTTTTTGTTTGGAGTTAGCATTAAGTCTCAACTTCCAAAGTTAAAAAAACTTGGGGCAAGTGAGTGCTAGACATTGTAACAGAAAAAAAACAAGAAAAAAAAACTAGCTTTAGTTGAGTTTGTTGTCTATAGATCATGGTATTTTAAGTAGTAAGAACGACTAAATTGTGTTGAGAAAAAGGGAAGCTACCATTACTCAGGAAAATACAGGTAAGAAAGTAATATTGTAAGGTAGCTAAAAATTAATGGTCAATGGCTAAACAATTGTTTATAAAAAGAGAGCTGAGATGTCATCCCGAACTACATGAATAGGAGCTAAAGGGTTTTTTTTACTGTTCTTTGATTATGAACAGGATGGCTGCTCACCATCTGTGTAAAAGCAAACCACTAACATGTATCTATTTTGCTATCTGTATATTTATATACACGTACAATGAATGCATTTATGCATGATATCTGGTTTAGTCTCCCAAGCACACTTACCCTAGATGATGGAGAGTGAAGAAAATGATGAGAACGGCACTGAGTCTGAGAAAGCCACTGGGAGACACCAACTTAGTCTGTCTGTGCAGAGTCAACCATCCAGTCAGAGAAGCTCGCACTGAAACTATTATACATACATTAGTTACACTAATAAATGTAGTAATTAGATATCAAACTATTGAACACACAGTGTTTCCCCCAGAAGAACAAGTAGAGGGCATTTGACCACACCCCCTGAGACCACACCCATTTAAACAATAGAATAATATATGTCCTAGTTGGCTTTAGATGGTAATATTAGACCAGCTCTGCAACAATATCAGGCCAGCTGGACACACTCAAGGAGATAGACCGCGGCTTTTATAAAGTATAGCTACTTTTTTTCATTCATGAACTATCAGACAGAGTAAAATGCAGTTGCCTGTCACATTTGTTGGGTTAACTCACAGAGATAACAGAGAAAAATGCTATATGCTCTAAAAAATGCCGGAAATTTTATACATCTAGCACATGATATGATATACATGACTAATCACATCAACTCAACGACTAAAAAATGTAACTTGACACAATGAATAAGATTGACTGTAACCAAGTCAAAATATTGACATCAGTAAATACAGCATAATATGTGGGCCATACAACAACTGTTAAACTAGTGATGTGCTTGAGCACAAATGGCGAGCGAGCTTCCCGAGTGAGCCTCTTGAGTTAGGCTACATAAACCTACGTACTGTTGTATGGTTGATTTTAACTTCACACTCCAGCTACTTAAAAAAACAGTCGTGTTTTTAAATTACGGTATACGTAAGGTAAAGGGGTTTCAGTGCTATAGTAACCACACGCCGTAACTGTTTGACTTTAAAAAATGGCATTTCAAAGGAATTACCGACAGGTTTGAACCTAACCCTATATTAGGACATGCTAGCCAAAAAGCTGTGTCTGTGTAAAGGCAGCTAAAATATGCATCTGTTAAACATTTACTTTGTGCTATTCGTTAGCTAAGCAGTAGCCGTAATGCGCAACATTTTCACACACACTTGTTCACTGGACATACCAACACAAGACTTACTTTTGTGGTTAGACTATTGGACAATGAAGTTTCAAGTAAGAACAACAGTGTTGCGTAGGACGTATGACAAATTGCTGATTAACTTACCATTGCCACTAATTCGAATAAAAAATAAACTCTAGTCTGCACCCGCAAAAGAGAATTCAAAGCTGTAAACAATTCAATTCCATAGGACGATTATGATCGATAAACCAGAGGATTCTGTTCAGTGAAATTTGGGACGGGGTAGAACACCGAGCTAACACAAAAATATGCGAGGGTCAAAGTACAAATGACATACGTACATCCACACGCATATATAAACAAATATCCCCAATTCTAATTGAACACCACTGTATAGTGTCTCACTCGCTTTGCTCGCTCGCCAATAAGTAATTCTGCACCCACACATTGAAATGTCCCTATCCTCTCACGGGGTGTCCTAGAATTGTAAGATCAACAAGTACTGATCATTTAAACATTGCTTTTGTATTATTACTGTTCGACACTTCAAAACAAGATATACTCAGAACATGGCATAGTACTATAGTTAAGCTACATAAGAACTATGAAGATTAAGAGACAGTTGGAGACGATGTGAGATTAATGCTAAATGAGTGAGAGAGGACTAGCTTAGCATATCACAAACTCTCTCTCTGTGTATTCATACCACCCAACACTGTACCTGTGAAGCAGAAGAAAGCAAACACTCTGAGAGGATTGACACAAGATAGAGCAAGTTCATGAGGAACTCCGATAATCCTCTCCAATATGAACACACCCACTCCCGGCAACCACAGCACAGTGATAGACAGCTGGACATTATGACAACAACCTACTATCATTATCACCCTTTACCCACATACATCAGTAGATGTGTGTGTGTGTGTGTGTGTGTGTGTGTGTAATAACGAACTGTATGATTTTGAAGATAGTAAAGACACTTACCATTACAGAAAAGCACAGTGCTGAGGAGTGAAATATGGCCACTTTCTTCCATCCAATAACTTTTCTATTGTTATCCAAACTATCCTAAAACAAACCAGCATTAAGAAATCCTCTCACTTAATACATTACATACATACAGTACATGTGCCAAAAATGATAACCAAAACACTTCTCTGTGCTACTAGACATCACCTACATATAATCTCCTTACACTCAAGTGAGAGAGCGAGGCAGTATTAGGGGTGGATAATTGAAAAATTGGGAAAATGCCATCAATAAATGTACTATAGTATGTTCAAATTGTCCAATCAGATTGCTCAATTCAAGGTGAATATATTTCATACCCACTTCCTAGGAATTAAATAAGTGAACCATCCAATCAAAAATTTAGTTTTTACAACTAGAAAATGGTTCCCATTGACGCCAGCAAAGCGAATGTGCTAAAAACTGCCATGAAACTTCATAGCACGTGCCAGCTCTAGTAGGATACACATACGCCTACGGCAAAGGGTACACATATATGCCTACAGCAAATTGAATTGAAGAGATACATACGTACATATTTACACATACCAATATACTTCCCAAAGTCATTGTTGAGTCAGCGTCACTGAAATAATAAACTAACTGCTATTGGTATGTGCAACCATTAATGACTAGTTACCCACCTCTCCCCAACTACTTTACCACCACTTACCCGCCACTTGCCCACTCTTTAGCTACTACTTACCCGCCACTTACCCGCCAATCTCTCACTGACCTTTCTAAATGTAGGTGGAATGGGTCTGAGTTGGTTGAGCCAGCCATAGGTAATGTGTCCCAGAGGGTAAGTGACAGAGAGAACAGCCACAGAGCGGTCAGCGGCCATCTTGCTGGGAGAGAAGTGAGCCACCAGGAGATTCAACATTGGTCTAGTGATCCTCTGAATACCAAGTACAAACATGAGGGGACACACAAACACTAGCACGCGCCATATGCTAGCATTCTAGACACAAACATAAAACCACATTAATTTCTTTCACTTTTTTCGCCATTATAATAGTTGGTTGGCACTGATGATGTTCTACCCAGGACAGACTTGCTGTGATTTACTACTGAGTTACAACACCCATTCTCTCAATTGCTCCAGCTTATTAATTTGTCCACAGCTTATATACATTATATTATAGGAGACAGACAGAATCTCAAAATAAAATTTCATTATGGTAAGTCTTCTAACTAACACAACTCCAACTATGAAGTTATAAAAATAGCAAACCTTAATAACCACACCCACTATGGCAAAATACAGTAATAGTGTAGACCAGTGATCTTATCCCAACCCACAGACTACTGAACAAATAGCTAGCTAGGAAAATATGTCATTTTAAGGACGTTCCAGCAGTTTGTTAGTCAAGCATTGACAATCTGCTAGTGTTTCAATAGGACTCCGCATGTTGAACTGTAAGCTAACTGGATTAGCTAGATATGTAGATGAATTTTAATTAAGTGAAACTTGTGTATCTTGACTGAGGATAAGTTGACTCCTATCGACCATTATCACATTAACTCACTCCCTCACCCCAGTCTTCTCTTTGGATAGTTGAGGGTATATCTTGAGATAGAACACAGACAGAGTGATGGCACATCGCATGAGGATACCAGAATAAGCCGCCACGATTGGCACAGCTAGAGGGGTGTGGCAGATCAATGGTGTCCATAGCAACATTGATACTACAATGATCTGTAAACACACAATCACGCACAATTCTATAATAAGTATATTTTAAAAATTAGATTTTTGTTCTCGGCTGGCTTACAGGAATCACTAATGTGCCATAAAACAACATCATGTGATTAACAAACATTTAAATATAGACAACTTCAATTGAACAAAATTATATCCATCCATGTCTAAAATAACCAGCAATTGATGCTAATCAGAGTATCACCACTCAGAAGAGCACTAATCTCTATAAATTTGGCCCCTCACACACCCGCCCACCTAAGTATCTAATGATGTCCATGAGTGAGGCCACACTCACCACACCCGCATACCTGGGTAATAATGTCCATGAGTGAAGCCACACCCACCACTCCACTGTACCTATACTGCAGCAAGACTCCTCCATGATACCATGACTACACACACACACACACACACACACACACACACACACACAACGACACCTGGAGTAGAGTAACTAGGAGTTAAAAAATATACGTACATAATCACAAAAATGATCACTTATACATAGATCACACAAAGACTGCCTCTAAGCACAGCTTCACCAGTTTCTACTTTGAACAAAATCTACATCCATTGAGCGAATTGTGACAGTAGCTATGTATGTACTACCAACAGTTTTGTACTATCTTCCATTGAGGGAAATTATAACAGATTTAAGCACAAGATTTATGAACATTGAAATGCACTCCATAACGCTTACTCAGTACTTTATCCTCCGGTATATATTTAATTACTATCACTTAACAGTCCAACATCACTACAATACCCCACCCTGTAAGATATATAGAAGTAATTGTCTAACTATGGCATGGATGGCCGGGAAGACTGAGAGGTAGAGGAGAGCTTGCTTAGTGCGCTGGTACACTGGAATAGACACTCCGTGGAGATCTTTGAACAACCACAAACTCAGTCTGGTCTGTGCTAAACAAACATACAAACAAACAAAACAATCAGGAAAACAAACACACTAACACACAAATACATATATGAATAATCGACAAGCATACAAAACCACACTACACTATACACTTTAGTGTGGTTTTCACACAATGATCCTATTATTAGTTCTATACACACATACTATAACACTCATTGCAAAGATATCGTAGATAACAAATAAACTACTACTCTATGTAATTGTACAGTAAAACACTAATTGTTTAATGCTTACAAATGACAACTGACAGAAGAAAAACTGTAGCAGCCAATACTAATATATACACCAGCATCTTCAGAAAACCCGGTCGATCCTGTACCAAGACCACACCCACTTGTTTCACCTCTTCCACTATGCCTACAAAAAACTTGATGAGGACATAAGCCAGTCCGAACGCAGCAATGTTGTCCACCACACGAACTGAACCAGAAATACTGCGAAAAAGAAACTAAAATGCACACAAACAAAAAATATCAGATCAACTTCAAAAATTCGAATAGAATTTTAAATCTCACCCCACCCCCCCACCCCCTCCTCTCCATTCCCACCCCTTGCCAAAGTCCTGAAAATATTAATAAAGTTAATCTATTCAAGAATACAATGCACTGTGCAGTATAAAATTGGAACTGTATTGAGGAATAATGTTGTATTATATCATTATTGCCATATAGTATCCAGCTTAAAGTCTAATATTTATTAGCAGTGATGTTATAAAGTCGTGCCGCAGAAACAAGTATACTGCAAAAAAAATGTTGAAACTTACGAGGAAAAATTAATTTGATTATTTACGCACATGTTTGTTTATCAAAATGAACACTACAACATGATCTCTACCCTTCATCAGCTAAACATATGTCACTTTGCTGATACTCATTTGTTTACTCCTCTCAATAATATAATAGATATATGCAATCTCTTTTATTTAAACAGGCTGATATTACTATGCATGGGTTTTTTAGACCTTTCTGCATACTTCCCCCTAAAGTTATGATGCTTAGAGCATCAAATTGCTCCTTATTAAAAAGGTGTACCATTCACCTCATGCTATTAAATTATCCTGTTGCTGGAATTCTTATGCAATAATTACACTTCAGTGGAGTAGGAAGGGGAGGGGCTCCGGGGGTGGAGCCCCCCCTTTTAGGGCACAAGGTAATTTCTCACATCAAACCATAAAACACACGACCTTAAAGCTCACACCACCCCCATACCGAAACATCTTCCTACACCACTGCACCACCACCACTACTAGCTAACCAACCATCTAGCTAGCTATATTAAATTAAGAAAACAATGCAAAGTTTCATTTGCTATACCTGCTCTCCGATGTCCACAGCCACATCAGTGAATGCCAGAGGAATGAAAAATTTAGCTAGCGTAAAATAATCAGATTTTAAGCACCGATTCAAGCGCCAAGTGGATGCAGAATAACACCAAGACTGCATGATGTGATGATGGTTATAAACTATAATACTTGGTAAAGAATCGTCATAGCAATGACTTCGCGAAGCTATTGCTATGACGATTCTTTACCGAGTTGTCGTTATTCGTAAAAATAAAAAATAAAAATAAAAAATAAAAAATAAAAAATAAAAAATTGTATCCCGTTGCCCTCCCACGCCCCCGGGCTGAGGGTGGCGGGCCGTTTCTGGCTCCCTCTCTCTTCTTTTCGAAAAAAATGTTAGAAATCAGAGTGTCCGTCAATTGGACAGTCAATAAAATATAATGGACTTATCACATAAAATTAAGGCGGTGGGAAGAAAAATTTTTAGTGGTCGTTTAAAATCCACCTTGTCTAGTTCTTCAAAGTCCACAATAGTAAGTTCAATTTGTGTAGAGACCATCCAGCCAATAATAGTGTCAGTCTTAGCGATGAACTGCCTACACTAGCTATTCACTACATTCTCCAAACATTTATATAAGTATCATTTTGAGGTTAGTGGTAAAAAAAAAAAAAAAAAAGAACACACCATCTGTCTGAGTTGGTGTGTTACAGCTGTAATTGGTATAAGGACCCATGTTATTATTAGTTGTATGCTATACATCTACCAGATGAATTAAAATGTCAAGTAACAAAAGGCCTGGGTTAAAGGCCTCACCTTGAGTGTTTGCATTAACAATTGTTGTATACATGACATGTATACAACAATTGTTAATGCAAATACTCAAGGTGAAGGTTAGTTGGGCGGAGCCCGACCTCTGCTGAAGGGAGAGGTCGGGTAACAAGCCTATACTCGGATTTGGTTCCTGCTGAGTCAGCTAATTCCCTTAACATTTAACCACACTGCAATCTGATTGGACTGCAACGTACGTTGCAGCAGGCCCGGGTATAGGCTTGTTACCCGACCTCTCTCTTCAGCAGAGGTCGGGCTCCGCCCAACTAGGTGAAGGTGAAGATGGTAGAGTGAAAATACATGATACTTTTGGATCATTTCCTTTCATTCCATGATTTATTTTATATTTTTAGGCTTCTGAAGGCAGCATTACTACATTAGTGATACGATCCCCTCGAAATGAAGTGTCCAAGGATTTAAATCTTGATAAATATGCTAGCAATAGCACTATCACAATGGCTTGTAGCAGTAAAGCAGATTTTCAGGAATATTCAGCTGGCCCTCAATTCATGTTTGGAGTGTGGTACAACTCTGGTACTCTCTGGGTTCATCTCACTAGAGCAAAGAATTTACCCATAAGTAAAGGCTATGTGTATGCTAAGACTTACCTTTTACCAGATTGTGGGAATTCCAAACAAAAAACTAGTAAAACAGGAGACCTGCAAGACCCGGAATTCAATGCTACTATAGCAGTAAGTGATGGAGTATATCATTAGCTTGTCATTAATAGACTACACTTATTAATGCCACTCATTAATGAGGAAAAATTTGAGGGGGAGTTTGGCAAGATTGTTGGCTAATCTGCATGGCTGGACAACAATGTCAAGTTAATATAATATTTCAACTAAACTTAAGTCTCTCTATTAAAGAACTACCAGTTACTCTTATAGGCATAATAATAACATTTGCCACACCTTTATTCTATACGACCAATAGCATCACTATTTAAATGCAACAGCAGGTTTTATGTGTATATCATGGACATAGACAAGTACTCTGGAAATGGGAAAGTGTGTGTGTATGTGGGGGGGGGGGATGGTCATATAAAACTTAATTTATACACCAACATCACTCTAACAAGTAAATTGCTAGACAACTTGTTTTCAAAATATAGTAAAATGTCATTTTCCAGTACTTTTTAATTCAATTTATTAAGTTCCAGTCTTACAAAAAGTTCTTTAATTAAGAGTGTGTATAATTACTTTATATATAATTATATCAGTAATTAATTTAATGCAAAGGCATGAGTGTATGACCACCCTAAACATGGGGAGGAATGAGGGCAGAAGAAAGATGAAGAAGCAAGCAATTGACACCATCACTACAGCTAGTGGTTTGGTACATTTGTTTTCATTATACTTCCACATTGTTTTTAGTGTTCAATATTCACGTTTGCTAACAGTAGGGTGTGCAGCCTTCATAGCCCCTCCTCCCTCTCTCCCAACCATGTGTCGCTATTATTTCTCTGTCATTGCAGTATTTTGTGGAGGAGAAACTACTTCCCTCTCGTATTCTCAACTTGAGTGTGTGGAACAGAACCAGCTTGTTCAAGAACAAGGTAGTGGGCCACATTGAATTGCCTCTTGTGTCCTTGAACCTAAAGGATCCTTCACACCATTGGTATCATCTAGAGACCGAGGTAAAGTACATCTCTCTCTCTCTCTCTTAAATAACTGTCTCATGCACTCTATCTCTTTAGTGTGCTACTAAAACACAATACAAACAATTCAAGAGTGTTCCTCCAGCCATAAGAATAGCTCTGTGTTTCACACCTGACCCAGACTGTCAGGACATGGATGGCAGTGGGACTCTGAAGGTGTCCATAGCAGAAGCCAGGAACCTGTCCAGTCTAAGTCGGGTTTCTAACTTGAACAGAGTGTGGGTGTACTGCTCTCTATTGCCAGACTGGTACACCACTAGGGAGAGGAGTCCCCAATATGGCTATGGTGGTAGCCCCACCTGGGACCACACCTTCGTATACAAAGACAAAACACTCAGGAAACTTCTAGAAAGTGCTGTGGATGTAAGTGTCGCAGATTGCAATGAAATAATAGGACGCATTCGGTTGGGAGGCTATCCAGGCAGATCCACCAAACCTCAGTTATGGATGGACTCGACAGACCTGGAGGCTGCTCACTGGGAGCATGCTCTAAGTCACCCTGGCTGTAGGGTGGAGAGATGGCATCAAGTGGATGAAAGACTTACTGATAGATCAGTTTGCCTGACAAAGAAGCCACCTGTATTCGTGGACCCATTTTATATTCATCCAAAGCCTGCAATATTACAGGTAAGTGTTTAATAATATTATATAGTACACTCTTACTTTCTACATTTTATTTCTTACAAAATTCAAAGCCTAACATCAATTCAAGATTTTATAATGAATAATCATGTGTAGAATTTCAATATCAATTCAAACATTAGTTTCAATGGATCTTATACAATTGAATTGATGATCAAAAACACTTAAACTACTAGCAATTTTGGATATGAATTACAATTTATGAATGTTTGTTTAGCAGCACTCTAAGGGAACTGGCTGTAATTATGCCAAAGGAATTTCTTTGAGTAGTAATTCAAAGACAAACAATGCAGAAAAACCTCCTGTAGTAGTTGGGAAACTACTTGCCCGTGTATATTATGAAGATGGCAAATTGACTGTTCGTATAAACAGGATCGCTGGCCTTAGTGGTGGAGCGAACAAAGAGAAGTTGTACAATCCATATGTAAAACTATACTTAATACCTGGTAGAATCAAGTTGGACAAGTTTAAAACCAACTGCCTGTGGAAGACAAGGAACCCGGTCTTCAATGCTACCTTCCAGGTTAATATCATTTGTTTCATTAGTACATTAGCAATAGCTACAAGTAAAAGTGTGTATGGTGGTTTGGTTACTGTGTCATCACTTAAATGGCAAATCTCAAAATACTAAATTTAAAAAACCAGAAGTTCCATAATAATCCCCATTACTGTAAGAATGGTTTTCTTTTTGTTTCCCCTTATCAAGGATATGTTAAAATCCTAGAGATATCATTGTACATTGCAGCAACATCTCTCCATATCCCAATATATTATTTATGGCTAAATTACAGCTAGCTAAATGTTTATTGATGTTTTTGTTTATTTGTTGCTTTTGTTGTTTCTTGGTGGTTGTTTTGTTGTTGTTCTTGTTGTTGTTGCTGCTGTGGTTTTTTGTTGTTGTTTTTTTTAGTATAATGGTACCATGGAGGAACAAGAGTGTAAAGCATTGAAGGTACTAGTGTGCCATAAGTACAGACTTGGACCTTCAAAGGTGATTGCTGAATTGGGCATTCTACTATCTTCTGTGAACCCTAATGACTTCATGGACCACTGGTACAGTCTCTACCAAGTAAGTAGACATAACAACTGCTACTTACCAAATGTTACATTATGACTACTCCATGTAGCTTCACAAGTCTAAATAATGGCTGAAACTACATATAGACCATTATGCTATAAACTTGTGGCAGGATAATTTGGTTTCTATTTTCTTTTATATCACTACATCATTGTTTTTACAATACTTTATAATGATGATATTTTTAGCATAATGGTAAAGTATTGAGGTCATTAAATAAAACATACTCTGTTTGAGTCCAACATGACCATAATTCTTGTGAGTTTATTTTAATATTACTGAACATTACTAGATGAGGAAGATTTGCAGTAGAGTGTACAAACATAATAGGAAGTCATTTGATTAGATATATTGTCTACTATCAGTCAGCACTGATGCTGAAGTGATGAGTGATTTCCTAGAGCAGACTATGGCCTGTGCTTTGAGTACTGTCTTCAACTGAGTGAATGATGGCCTCTTGTCCTTCTCAATCTTCCAACAATCATTCATGATGGAGTAGCTAAAACATCAAATAAACATTTATTTCTTGGCTATACTAATGGTGTGCTGGAGCACAAATGGCAAGCGAGACTCCCTAGGTGGTTACATAATGACAGTGTTGTTACATGATTAATTTTAACTTCTAACACACCAGCTACTAAATAAGATTGAGTTTAAATTGTTTCAATGCCATAGTGACTACTCACTGCAATTGTTAGGTTTAAAAAAAGAAAACATCAACAGGCATTTCTAAGGAATTACAGCACAGTTTGAACCCAACCCTACATTAAGACATGCTTACTGCTGTAATAGTAGCCGGAAAAGCTGTGAGCTAATATATTTATTTGTTAGTTAAATGTTTACTTTATGCTATTATTTAGCTAAGCAATAGCTGAAACACATCAAACTCTCATACACCTTGTTCACTGGACATACCAACACAAAACTTGCCTTCCTGGTTAGACTATAGGACAATGGATTTTCAAGTAAGGATCAACACTGTTGCATAGGGCATGACAAATAGCACATTAATTTACTACTGCCACTCATTCGAATAAAAAAATAAGTTGTGGTAAGTTTGTAAGTTTTATCTGCATCCGCAAAAGCGTATTCAAAGTGGTAAACCATTAAATGTCATTTGATTACACGAGTAAAGATCTATAAACAAGAGGATTCTGTTCAGTTTAATTGTGGACAAGTCGACCACTGATCTACCATAAATATGCAAGGGTCAGCAAAATAACCACATGTACATCCACACATATATTATTAAACAAACAAACAAAATCCCAGATTTTCAATTGTGTTACCCTTGATAGTGTCTCGCTCACCAACTAATCAAAAGATTGTAAGATTACTTAATTTAAAATTTGCACATAATACTTATTAGACATGTATCAATTACTCGAGTATTTTTGGTTTGTTTATTTGTTCTCATTTCGTGTGTATGCGCCTTTACACTGAAGTATTTAATTGTTGCCTGATCTTCTCTTTGTACACAGAATTATGAATCAACAAAATACTGCATGATTATGAGTCAAGATGCATTAATTTGTATCAATTGAACTTACATTGTCTCAGGACACTCTATTGGACATGCCAGTCGGTTCCCTTTCTGTATGTGTTCTGCAATACTCATTCCTTTTATTCCCTACAAGTTTAACAAAAACTCCAGTCCATCCATCACTAGCAGTAAAACAACACAGTAACATACCGGATACGGAGCTTCTCCATATGCAAATATTTCCCACATTGTAATTCCAAAACTCCACACTGTGTGAAAACAACAGAATGCAGTTATAGTCTATTCAGTTGTGTGATACTCATCTTACCATCACTGTACGTCGAGAATTTCTGAAAGAGCAGAGACTCTAGAGCCATCCACTTGACAGGAAGTTTGGAGGCTTGCGACACTTTATAGTAAGAGTCGTCCTTTGCCAATGCACGAGACAATCCAAAGTCACTTATCTTTACCAAATGTTTTTCTCCTACTAAAACATTTCTATAGCCACGAAGTAATACATTACATATAGATATTCTTTGAATAGCTTCAGTTGTGTCCACTATAATAGTCACACCTCTGGCTAAAAAAATCGCACAAGAAGAAATCATACACTTTACCTTGCTGCTAGATCTCGATGAACAAAGAATTTACTAGCCAGATATTCCATCCCAGTAGCAACCTGTGACAATAACACAAAATCAGTCGCAGTAAAAAAAAAAAAAAGATAAAGTGTATTTTCATGTCACAAATTTTAATTATAATAATAACTAGTGATGTGCTTGAGCACAAATGGCGAGCGAGCCTAAAGACTATACTATTTTTATATGAATGATTTTGACTTCTAACACTGAAGCTACTGAAAATAAGGTCCAGTTTTTAAATTTCGCATACACGGTAAAGGGATTTCAGTGCCATAGTAACAACTCTCTGCAACTGCTTGAATTGAAGGGAAAAAACAACAACAAAACAATACACGTTATTTAAAGGTTTTCTTTGTGATATTCTTTAGCTAAGTAGTGGTTGTAACACACAATGCTTTGACACAACTAGACATGCACCTACACAGACTTACCTTAGCGGTAGTCTAGTGGACAATGTATTTTCAAGTAAATACTGTTGCGCACGGCTTATAACCATGACAAAGAGCGCATTGACTTACCACCGCCACTAACTCGAATAGAAATGGAAGTCCCTTAAGTTTTCAAGTTTTAACTGCACCCGCAAAAGAATTCAAAACGGTAAACAATTCGATTTCTAGGGTGATACGGGTACTGATCGATAAACCAGAGGATTCTGTTTAGTGCAATTTGGGACGGGGTCGACCACATAACTAACACAAAAACGCGAGGGTCAAAGTACAAAATGACATACGTACGTCCAAACATATATACAAACAAACATCCCCGATTTTCAATTGTGTTACCCCTGTAAGTGTCTCGCTTGCTACGCTCGCTCGCCAATAATTTACCTGTTCTGATATTTTTATCTGCTCCAAAGTTCCCACATTCTTGTTATTCTCTCTTTTACATCTACAAAATAAGTAAAACTCAATGAAAAAAGTAATTGTGATGTATCAATTGAGAACACTTACTTTTTGAGGTAGTGTTTGAGGTCTCCATGTGGCATGAAGTGAGTTATGACCATTGCAGGGTTTCCTTTGTGGATAACTTTCAACAATCCCATGACATTAGGATGACTACCAAACTTGGCCAACAGTTGTGCTTCACTGAAGAAATCCTTCCTAGTCTTATCATCTGAGTTATCTAACAAATGAAAAAGTTACGTCAATTATAATGTACTATTAGTAAATGAATGCCTACTGATTCGTATATTATAATGTACTATTACTATTAGTAAATGAATACCTACTGATTCGTATATTATAATGTACTATTAGTAAATGAATACCTACTGATTCGTATATTATAATGTACTATTACTATTAGTAAATGAATACCTACTGATTCGTATAATATAATGTACTATTAGTAAATGAATACCTACTGATTCGTATAATTGGTTGAATATCCCGCAAAAGTAATAATAATGAAGTACCAAAGGTGCGAACCCTCAAGCTAGCTATTACAAAATAATCTCAGACCAATAGAATAATTAATTTATTGGCTATTCTGATGGGGCATCCATAGCTCATGCAATTAGAACGGTACATGTAAATGCTGTCTTCATAAGAGAATAAGCTAAACAGGCCAGAGACACTCACTGGTATATATATATTTCCAATGCGAATATCCACTTTCAGCCTACGAGGTGACGATAGGGGTGTTACCACACAAAGCTAGTACCTATGTGGAGCTGACAGCTTCACGTTTTCTCAAAATTAGCCCGAGATGCAAAAAAAGCAGCACAATGGAAGGTCTTAAATCGTCATAAATCAACAGTTAATTGTCAGTGATCTCCAAAATCAGAGGGTGAGAGACAGACAGACGAACAGACAAAATGATACAAGACTCCAAAGTGAAGCAAGGCACTATCAGCTGCTAAAAATTCTAGCCAATGGTTGATGAGTGTGTAGAGTGTATATTACATCTATATAACTGTAGGACATACACGTGGCATTAGTAGCACATGTGATGGGGTAATGAAATCAACAACCACTGGGTAAGTAAAAACTGTCAGGAAATGTTGCTGAACTGAACATTTTCAAATGCCAAAGGCAACACAATTTCATACCTTTCAACATTTTTACAGCCACAATGCTTGTAGGTTCCCCTGGAATGATATTGGTACCTCTTGCTTTTACCACTCTAAGGATCAAGAACACAAAATTGAGTATACTGGGTGAACTTGTGAGAATCTATGAGTTCAGTGATCTTACACGTGCTTACCTTCCAAACTGTCCTTTTCCTATCTCCTCCATCAACTCTATTGCTGATCTCTTGAATTCAAACGAGTCCAACACATCTTCATCCATATTCTTAATACAAAAGAAAATAACATATTACATACATACATGTATTGTACATTAGTTTGTTGTTGTTTTGTTTTGTTTTGTTTTTGTTTTTTGTTGTTGTTTTTCAAAATTGTTCTTTTTCAAACATATTAAACTCGAGTTTCCGAATATACATTTTTTTAACATTCTTATGGAACTTACTGAGTAATAAAGTTTCTCCATTTCCATGTAAAGGTCTTCATTGTTGTAATCAGCTGGAGTGGCATCTTTTGGTGGGACACTAGTATAATAGACCAACAAAGATAAGACATGAAAAAAAGTAAGAGAGGAAAAGAGAAAATGAAAGTTCTAAATCGTTAGAACCACACTCTGCTTGGCAAAACTTACACTTAACTACCATGGATTCAAAATTTCAAACTTGAAATCTGCACAACTCACATTTTTGTTGCTAATTCTACAGACTGTAGTCTCTGCTTCTCAGTGATTTCAGAGTACTGGTCTTCTGCTGCCTCTGCAGCCTTCAAGTTCTTGTGGAAGAACTCAGTCTCATGAGTTGGAACACTTTCCTCAACAGCCAGACTAGCATCAGCCACTGGGTTGTAGTAGGAGAGATCTATAGAGAACACACCATTAGTGATTCATAGATAAATATGCTGCCAAACACTATTGCTACTCAATTATGATAACGGTAAATTTGTGTTTATTGTTTCACACATTACTTAAAGTGCTACCACTAATTAGTAACTTTTATCCAATTGTATACAATTAGTATTATTCCATAACTATCAACTGACCACAAACAATTTTGCTTTACTTTAACTTATTAAGTTCAAATCAACTCTTATGAGCATACTGTACACAGCAGTTTATTAATCACTTCTGTAAGTATCAGGTGCATTGATCATTTTGACAAAAAACGATATTGTAAATGAATACTCAGAAATCTAAATAATTGTACTCAAACCAAATACATGAACCAGTTATTATTATAACCACCTGTTGTTTCCTTTCCAGGAGGTTTCAGTTGAGGTCGATTACTGCACAAAATAGAATATATGAGAATATAGAGTGCTGTACACATTACAAAATCAAGTTATACACGTATTATGTTGATATATTTCACGGACAAAGAAGGTTTGGTAACGACTTGATCCTTGCAAAGCAAGCTAGCCTTGAACTTCTTTTTACTTTTATCAACTGCCTAACAATACACATGGAACTATTGAGAGCCACTGAAGGATGGCACCACTTCTTATAAGTGTTAACAGGGGAATACACTTTGACTTCAGTGCACTAGACATCAGTGTGCTGCTAAACACTTGACTTTCAATGATACTGGGGTGATAAATCATAGATAAGTGGCTATAGCTCATAACTCGTACATGGATAAGGATAAAAATGAATGTTTATCCACAAGAACAAAACTAAGTTACATGAATGAATACTCATAAAGATAATTTAAATTCATATTGTGATCCACATTATCCACATTTGGCTCTATAGGAACTTAAACTTACCTCAACACATACTTGTTGGATCTACCATCAGTAGTGCCTCTAAAGAAAACAAGTATTGCTAGTAAAGAACATCCACAGCGACTATAATGAGCTACAGGTAAAGATATCAACAATTGCTGCTTTGAATCAGTTTGTTCATTTCAATTAATACTGAGACTGAAGGATCCAAACACTTGTAACACTGAGTGTGGGATCAATGCATATTTCTGTAATAAATGGTGAAATACCTAACATTGATGAACAACTCATGCATAAGCAATACAAACAAACAGTTCACACTATCTGAACTAGAACTGGTACAGTACTGCTCACATGTTAAAGACGCGTTTTGTTCTGTTTTTTCGTCTGTAATATAACCAGCACGTCACTACTGCTACTGACAAGAAAATGAATAGAAGAACACCTGCAACGACTCCAACTACTACTGGGATGACTGGGAAAGAAATACTTCCACTGTCTGTCATAGTCATCTCTACACACAAATATAAGATAAAGTATATAGAATCATAATCATCTGAATAATTATAGCTAATGATAAAACAAATTTTTTATTACTTTTAAAAGCTATATATTTATGGTCAATACAGTAGATATTTAGAAGTTATACCAATTATATAGGGGTATGGTATTATTGTTGTTGTTGTTTTTTAAGCGAAAATTAGTATATGTACACTTGAATATCTAATAACCAAAATTATATGTAACCATTAACATTACCCATTGTTTTGTACTACTTCTACTTACAGTATGACCATTAGTTCAGGTAGTAATTTAGATTATCAGAGTTGCATACCTTGTGTGGCACCCACAATCATGGCTGCTTGTCGCTGACTTCTTCCTGCAGCATTAACTGCTTCAACAGTCACTGAATATTGTGAAGTAGGCAATGGGACTCTAATGATGGTCACATTACCAGTCACTCTGTAGACAGCAGTGACAGTGCTCGTTACTGTTATAGAATATTCTGAACAACAACAAAGTAATGGAGGATAAATACTTTAGTCAAATTGGTAAGTGATTGTTGTTTTACCAGTAATGATTCCATTAGGCATAGCAGGCTCCGCCCACTTAATCTGTAAAGTCATTTCTTCTTCTATTACCACCACGTTAACTGGGGGACCTGGTGCTAATGCACAAAACACAACCCAAACATCACTAGACTATACCCAGCTGTGTAAAGCCTTCAGTGATGCACATACCTGCTTCAGGAGTAAATAAATATAGCGGATCTGTCGCATTACCCACTAGCCCATTACTGTTCACAGCAGCTATGGTGAATGAGTACTCTGAGAATGGTAGAAGAACATTGACGGTGAACTCCAGAACAGAAAAACCAATAACCTAGGTGGGTAAAGAGCTCAATGTAATAAATTGGTCATTATCTTTTGCTCCTGTAGTAATTGGTATACTCATCAGATAACAAGATTTATCTGATATTAATCTATTGAGATCACTAACATAAGAATATATACCAAGTCCTATTAGTTATTTCATCAGTACTAAAAACACAGCATACACAACAGATCCTTCTCTCTCTCACATCTGATCATAGCACTGCTAAGCCAGTTTTACAATAATATCTTTAAAGTTTATTTGGTGCCCGTCATTTTAAACTCTTTGTATAATGAACATTTGCTGTCATGGTCAGAGGAATCCAGGGCTGGGGGGGGGGGAACCGAGTGGGCCAGGGCTCCCCTCCGAGCAAATTTAATTGATAAAATACAATGTACAAGATTACAATAATAGGCAATTTTGTTTATAAGACAACTACATGCTAATTTATGCTATTTATATATAAATAAAATATCCAAATCACTTTATTAAATTTTGGCCGAATAATTTGGGCCCCTCCTATCATTAGTGCTCAACCCGCCCCTCATAATACTTACATCTTGTGTTTCTGAAGACCCACTGGCAGTATTGTTGAAGACAATAGAATAGCCTGCGGCTCCAGGCACTGCCTGCCATGACAACATAGCTGAAGTAGCACTGACTAGAGCCACCTGGAAGTTGTCTGGAGCAGGAAGAACAGTATCACCAGTTGGGTTGGTAGTGGTTAGGGGATTGGAAATCTGAAAATAAAAACATAATATTGTGTAAACATGGGATACTAGTGATGTGCTTGAGCATAAAGGGAGTGAGCCTGTGCACAAACAAAACACTTCAAAAGAATCTATCAGTACATTTCTAAAAGTATAAATACGTAGCTATTGTGACCAGTATATACTTTAGTACAGAACTACTTTCTTACCTCAATTCCCCAAGTACTGGTATTTCTATAGTCTCTGACTATCTGAATTACAAGTAGCTTTTTTGACAACAAGCACTCGCCACAACTAAAAAAAGGCAGAGTTTTTTTTAAATTATGTCTGTTAAAGGGTTTCAATACTATTGTAGCCTTTCGCCATAACATTTTGCAACTTGAAAAAACAAGAAGACAAGATTGAAACTTTCTCACCTAAAGGGGGTCTGGAAAATAGCAAAGGAAAAATGTGAAAAAATCTTCATTGTCACCGGGGATTCGTTCTAAAGTTGTTTGGTCATTAGTTCTAAAGAATTACTGCACAATGTTGAGTCTAACAGTAAGTTTTTAAGACCTAAGTGCATCATGTGTCATTCAGAAACAATCTAATACGAAGGGGTAAGCAATTAATTTCCTTGAATGATACGGGATCGCTAAACCAAAAAATTCTGCTTAGCGGAGGTATGGATCACAAAGCAAACACAAAATCACGAGGGTCAAAGTACAAAATGACCTACATATGTCCACACAACAAACAAATATCTCCGATTTTCAATTGTATTACCCCTGATAGTGTCTCGCTGGCTCTTCTCACTCACCAATAACATCTGTCATTACCATAAAGTAATTAATAAGCAATAAGATTGCACATCTAGTCACTTGATGTTGGCTAATATCTCTACCTTAACCCATGTACTATATAGCTAATAGATTTAAGTGCTATAGGAATCGTTACCGTTGTTTGGTCATTTGGTGGAGACAGTGGTAGAGTAGAAACTGGAAGAGTAGATATAGGTGAAGTAGATATAGGTAAAGTAGATATAGGTAGAGTAGAGAAATCAGAGGTAAAAGATTCAGTATCCGTTGGAGGATTGGAAGTTGCAGGTCCAGTAGATGAAGACTCAGTAGTAGTTGCAGGTCCAGTAAATGAAGACTCAGTAGTAGTTGCAGGTCCAGTAAATGAAGACTCAGTAGTAGTAGTTGCAGGTCCAGTAAATGAAGACTCAGTAGTAGTTGCAGATCCAGTAGATGATGACTCAGTAGTAGGTACAGGTCCAGGTCCAGTAAATGAAGACTCAGTAGTAGTTGCAGGTCCAGTAAATGAAGACTCAGTAGTAGTTACAGGTCCAGTAGATGAAGACTCAGTAGTAGTTGCAGGTCCAGTAAATGAAGACTCAGTAGTAGTTACATGTCCAGGTCCAGTAAATGAAGACTCAGTAGTAGTTGCAGATCCAGTAGATGATGACTCAGTAGTAGGTACAGGTCCAGGTCCAGTAAATGAAGACTCAGTAGTAGTTGCAGGTCCAGTAAATGAAGACTCAGTAGTAGTTACAGGTCCAGTAGATGAAGACTCAGTAGTAGTTGCAGGTCCAGTAAATGAAGACTCAGTAGTAGTTACAGGTCCAGTAGATGAAGACTCAGTAGTAGTTACAGGTCCAGTAAATGAAGACTCAGTAGTAGTTGCAGGTCCAGTAAATGAAGACTCAGTAGTAGTTACAGGTCCAGTAAATGAAGACTCAGTAGTAGTTGCAGGTCCAGTAGATGAAGACTCAGTAGTAGTTACAGGTCCAGTAAATGATGACTCAGTAGTTGAAATTAAGTCATAGTTTGCTACGACATTCTGAGAAGTATATTCTACATTACCAATTATGGTTACAAGCAAGAAGTTCACTGATGATGTCTGAAATGATCTAAGAACAGTTATCGTGGTACTCCCAACAGAGTATTCTGATTCATTTAAACTTCTAACTTCCATCTGTCCCGGATTTGTTACTGGATGATAGCGCATTTCGAAACTCTGAATAAATGGGAGAAGTCTAACATCATACTGAATACTGACTGTGTAACTGTCTATCAAAATATCGGCAGACAGTATTCTAGGTAGTGGAGCTGAAGAATTGCCTGTAATGATAAAAATTATGCATCATCACGTGATGTTTTAATAAAATTCAGCAAACTATTATAGTTTAGGATTGTATGTATTGATTGGGAAAAGAAATGAGTATCAGCATGAGAAACTCAACAGCTAAATAGTGTGCAGCAATATTTTGTTTTAAGTTAATTAATGAAACAAGCCCAACCTCATTATACTTATATATAATATATATATATATAAATAATATATATATTATATATATATGTGTGTGTGTGTGTGTTTTATAGTTGATTAGAATAACGTGAACCTGCTGCTTTAGGCATCTGAGGCCTTTAGCTGCAAGGAAACTACTGGAGAGGCAAATACTTTTAAACATTTTCCAATTCTAGATATTTGAATCTAATTGTTTTAGAGTGAAAGTAACAAACAAAATTGTTCATGATGGTAAAGCTAGAGTGTAGCAACAACCGTCCAATTTACTTGATTTCTAAATGCACAGACCATGAGTCTACTTCAAGAGAAGCGTGTAATAGACCTATCAGAATGCTCACATGTAACTAGTTAAGTTCTAAATATTTATATTATAATATGAGAGTTAGATGTATTGCCTTTTTCACAGGCTGTTTTTTTTTAACAATACGTACAGAATTAAAAAATGTTTGACTGTCAGAGTTTGAACCCTGGTGATAGCCAAACTTTTTTTCCTATTGTTTAAAAAAAACCTATGAAAGAGAGACAATACATTAAATGAGTAAAAAAAGGCTGAGAATGAAATATTGTGAATATTAGAGTTCATTATCTTACCTGTTGCATCTGTAATAAATTCTACAGGATCACTGAGAGGTCCATAAGACAGTACTCCAGATTGTATGTTTGCTCGAATGGCTGCTCTGCAAGAATATTCCACCAGTTCAGCTAGACTAGAAGCAGAGTCAGTCAGTGGATCAGAGAAGTCAGATGTGGTGATGTTTTGGTTGTAGCTGTAGGATGCTGTAGGAAGAATCCCACGACCAGTGCTCTAAAGTACATTGTATGACACGAGTTACTATGGTACACATCTGGTAGCATTTAAGTTGTGTTCAATTTTTTTTTGTATATTTGATATGCCCCGACCAGTAATGTCTAGGAGCTACAAGATCCACAATAATACTTTGTCTTGACAATTAGAAAACAATCCTTAAATGAGACACGTGTGTTCTTACCATGCAGACAATCCTAATACTAAAGACTATGTATTGTGTAGTTGACTGTCCGGTCAACTTGTCTACTCCTGCCACTGTAGAAGGTACTGGAGACCAAGTGATAGTGAATTCTGGCCCTGATCTGGTCATCACTGACAGCATTAGAGTGCTGCTAAAATCTAAACAATGATATATTTAAATGACAAGAAAACTAAACAGTAAAGTTCAATTTTATTACATGATTGATAGACTCTTTTAAATAGAAATAGTATTGGTCAGGTTGTTTTGAACTCTGAATTTTTTAACTAAGTATATTTTTGGTTCAACCAGAAATACAGCACTGAAAACTCAAGCAATAAGCATTCACTACTTATCTGCACCGTAAAATTGTTAGTGAGACACTGCATTGGACCATTTTAGCTATGTTAACACTGGTTAATATGCACATACTACTACAGAAATAACAGAAGCACCAAAGGTGTAATCCCTCAGAGCTATCGCAAGCTTCTAGATAATGTGTTTACTTATAAACACATACTGAGACAAAATCAATTACAGGGAGAAAAGTATTTTGGCACTACATCTAACTGTCTTTCTGTTGGTCTGTCCAGTGCAACATTTTGATGCTTGTTTCAATCTTCAAAAGGGAGGTCCACTATTTTGCTGTGTGACAGAATGACTGGCTGATAGACAAACTGAGTATTATACCCTCTCATGCATGCGTACTGAGGGTTAATAAAAAGAATGAAGCACCAAAGGTGCGAACCCTCAGCGCTATTAAACACTGCCTAGCTATTACAATATAATCTCCTTCCAAAAGAACAAGCAATCTGTTAGCTATTTTAATGAGGCATCAAAATAGCTCGACCAATAAAAATGGTACATGGAAACGCCGTCTTCATTAGAGAAGAAGCTAAACTAGCCAGAAACACTCACCGAAATGCATTTTCAATTCATAAGAGAAGAAGCTAAACTAGCCAGAAACACTCACCGAAATGCATTTTCAACGCGAAACTTCACTTCTTTCAACTCCATTAACTTCCCTGAGCATAAATCAAACTACACCGCTGGCTGCAATAAATTATTTGCTCATGTGATTATGACGTGATGTTAAGGGGCGTTGCCCATAAAAGCTGATACTTACCGCGGAGCTGAAAGCTTCGCGTTTTCTCAACGGTAAGCCCGAAATTAAAAAAAGTAGCACAATAAAAGGTCTTAAATCTTCGTCCTGAGTAAGTTCATACCTAAATCAACTGTTAATTGTCAGTATTCTCCAAAATCAGAGCGTGACAGACAGACAAACAGAAAGACAAACAGACAGACAAACAGACAGACAAACAGACAGACAAACAGACAGACAAACAGACAGACAAACAGACAGACAAACAGACACGACGACTACTATAACCCTCTCGCGCATGTGCGCTGAGGGTTAAAAATAGCCTTCATTTGTAAAATAGTTCGGTCATTGTTAAGTGTACACACTTTAGAAAGATGCAAGAAAGTTTTACAAAGATTAATATGCTTTACACGGATTCAAATGAACACCACAAAGCCTTAGTTTATATAATTAGCACTACAACTCACAGTAGCACTCATCTTGTGGTCCTGGCCCATCTGAATACCTACACACAGAACAGTCGTCTACATGCGCGGAGGCTGAAAATCTGGCCACTCTCAAAGGAGGACATGACACACAAGAAGAATTGCCAGACGTCTCTTTATACCCTCCAATCGTACAAGCTACAGTAAACAGTAAGAAATTGCACACAGAATATCACATACTATTATTATTATTAGAACTATCAGCTGAAAATAAATAGCCACCCAGTGGTGAGTAGCTGAACTGATTCCTCTAGTGCCATTGGATGTACCACAGGCACTACTCCCATAGCACAAAATGCATTAGTACAGAAACAAACAGAACTATTCCCTTATAATTTATTTGATTATTTGTTGGGGAATCACATACCGACACAGACTTGCACTAAAATATTTATCAATTAAATTATTTATTAAGCATTTAAGTAGCTACTGGTAGCCTGAACTATAGCAATATAATTATAATATCCCACTCTCTCTGTCTAGCTTCTAAAAATCTGTTGACTATCTACAGAGAAATATGTTTCTAAATAATTATTTGCAAAAAAATGACTTTACAACAGTCCAAATATTGAATAAAGTCCATACCTACACATGCGTCGTCATCTGAGTTGGGTTCGTATCCAGGGTTACAGAGGCAGTCTGATCTGCTCAGGGAGAACTGTGGGGACACTGAGTTGACTGGGCAATCCACACACACGTCTTCACTCCCATCACTTGATAGGTATTGGTGGGCAGGACAAAAAACTACAAGAAATATATATCAATAATATCTTTGTATAGAAGGAGCCTCTTCCTTATTTAAAGTTTGTCATTGTCCCATCACTATAATGAAGTGCTGAGGACCCATTCATGTGCATTCAATAGCGACATGAGAGTGCAAGCATGTACTTAAATGAACATGCACATGTGCATGCAACGTGTTCACCACATGCTCAAACTTTGTTTCTTACCACACGTTCACGTCTTCATTTGTCATCATCTGCTAAATTACTAGTTCTGAAAGTTCACGAGATATAACACAATATTGAAGAAGCTTCTTAGCAAACATAAGAAAAGTGCTTCAGTTGACATGTCTAGCATGAAAATATGAAGTACAAAGTTCTTCTTTGTTAAAATTTAAACATGATTACATTGATACTAAATGTCAACTCTGGTTAAAACTGACAATAATCTTGTTTCCATATTATGAATAAAATGCTTACATCTGGGAGTAGAGAGAGTGAAGGACGAAGCTTGTCCCACTCCCTTCACGTTGATGGCCCTCACTCTGATGGTGTACTCCGTGCCATTACTGAATGTGGAATTGATAACATAAGACCTGACATCTGGTCCCAGTGTAATGACTGCAGGCCATTCTAACTGGTACTGTGTTACCAAGCCATCATCATCACTAGGAGCCTCCCAAGTGACTCTAATAGCATCCATACCCAACAACACCGCACTCAGGTCAACAACTGGACCTATGATATACACAAGTTACATGAAGTGAATGAGGGAGTAATCAGTGAGTTTGTGCTTCCAAATAGTTGATAGTTATAATCTATAGCGAGCTATCATAGACTTCTACAAAGATCCATAAAATATTATATAGCAATGCAAATAGCTATTCTTCCTTCATTAATTTTTTTGTGATATATTTCAGATAGCTTTTATAGATTAATCTAGTGATATAAAAATATAACCAGCTTTTAGAGAATTGGCTTGCTTGTAATGCTAGTTTGGACGGCTAGTGCATTAATTAGAATAATGCAACACACATTACATCAAGAATCAGTCAGTACCTGGAGGTTTGGTTGCTATGGTTACTGGAACACTCTGAGCCGAATCGGAATCATCAGCAATTGTTTTCACAGTTACAATGAGGTTAGTAACACCAGCAATAGATCGAGGCACTGCACCAATTACTTGACTAATAAACACAGAGAAAGGTAACACATCAACCACGAAATACATTGATAGAAGTCACTTACGTATTTTGGACCTCAGAGCTGGGCGTAAATGTGTCGTTAAATAGCACCAAACTGCCTGCAATGCTTTTGATGACGACCCTGTACCAGACCACTCTTCTACCGTCCAGACTGGACAGGAGTGGAGCCTCCCACGACACCTAATGTATTCATAAAATATATACATGTACCATAACTTAAAAGCAGTTTTGTGGTTAAGTAGCCAATATTTAATAAATAATAATACTTGAGAAGTACCAGCTGTGAGTAGCATTGCTACATCACATTCATCACATCATGAATATCATTAACACTAAATAATTACCACTGACCTACCTACACTGGTCTAGCTGTATAAGGAGTATCTGACCTTACACGCCTCTAGTGAATTACATTATGAAATACATCAAGTGTACCACAAACACGCATACATACATGCATTTATCATTTGCACATCACACATTCTTACTGTTGTTCTTGACTGATCTTGAGAAGTTTGAGAAAGATAAATTCCCGTTACATTTCTGGGAACAAAAGTGGGTGTGGCACAGTTATTTCCTGTGTAGGCTGAACTGCATATGCACCTCAACGAGCTGCAGCTATCGACTATCGTGAAATAGCGGAAGTTACAAACACCAGGACAAGCTGTACAGACATAGTAATGGAAGAACAGATTACAACTAGGGCAAAACTGAATATAAATATATAAGGAAGGAGCAAGTTAATGAATTTGTTAGGTCATTAATAGAAACTAGGCTGGTAAGATTGTCAAAATTTCATTTTTAGAGAGAGCCTTGACATATTTGTGTTCTGACAAGCTAGCTACTTCTGTTCCACCATTTTATGTATATGGCAGCAAGACTATGACATGCAGTATTATTATTCTCTCATGAAATTATTTCACCCCTATTATAACGATATCTGTTAGATTCTTAAACAAAACTAAGAGCACTATGGTACAATTCAGGAGTAAGACAGATTCATTTAATACATAGCTGCTAATCACTCTCCAGACAAGATAAGGAAAAAAAACATTAGCAAGCTAGAGTCATAATCGAGGGTTTTAATGACTTGAATTTCCAATTTTATTTGTTAAATTCTTCCAATTTGACATAACTGTGATGCTAAATTCCCTGCATTAGTTATCTCTTCTCACTAAAAACTCTCCTGCATTTAGCTTTTTTTTCATATTTACTTTGGAGGATGTTACTACTACTACTACAAAATACATGTTGAAATACCACATGTAAAATTTCTTCTCCCAATTTTTACCCATGCAAAATATATATTCTGAAGTGCAGCTTATTAAAAATAAATTCAACTAATAGATCAAGTAGTCCATTCAAGCATGAATCTCTACGATAAATACTTTATCTAGTAATGAACAGGAAAATGGGCAGATTTTCATGATTGACTCAATGTGCCACTGGCATGGGATGTGTTTTATGATTGACTCAATGTGCCACTGGCATGGGATGTGTTTCATGATTGACTCAATGTGCCACTGGCATGGGATGTGTTTCATGATTGACTCAATGTGAAACTGGCATGGGATGTGTTCATAGCTAATGACAATCAATACCTTCCACTTACGAGGAACCAGTATGTTGCCAGTTGTCTGTGTGTCTCCCAGAGTGCCTGACGAGTCCACTGCTCTTACACTTGCCACAAACTGCACTCCATTAGATCCTTCATAATCAAATGGTGTCAGACCATTGATGGTGATGTTGGTAGTGGAAGTTGTGTACGTGACTGAATTTCCGCCCACGTGGGTCAAAGTTACCCTGAAGACAGAGGCCTCAATTTCTGACGAGTATATCCATGAAAGGTGGATGGTCCTTGCACCAGTCACTGTGTACACTAGGTTGCTAGGTGTCCCTGGCACACCTGCCAACAACAATCACATGGAATCATGAAAATGAAGATATGAGATCTAACCTGGTGGATGAAAATATATTCAGGGAAATAACTCAGAATAAAATTTTCTGATATTTAGCGGAATAACTCAGAGTAAAATTTTCTGACTCACTATTCTCACCATATCACCACTAAGAAACAGTCCAAAGTTAGAGCATGCCCACAAATTATTTCTAGTAGATTAGGTTGTTACATGGGTGTAGGAAGCGATTTTAAAGTGTATAGGCTAATCAAGCTACCGCATTTGCCACACCGACAACATTAGTTTGGGTTTAAATGATAAAAAGTAATCAATCCTAAAATTGATATATTAGTAAAGTGATGGAAAAATTGATGAAAACACGACTTAGCTATACTAATTTAGCCAAGTGGGTACCAATCTTACCCATTAATCACACAATGCAGCTTGGCCTTGAAGCACAGAGGGCTTACATTAGTGGTGCTTTTTATATTTAGCTACTATAATAGAAATGGAGACTGCAAATGATATAGCTACTGGACAAAGAGACATTATATTTCTCATTTACAAGTAGATACTCTACTTTAGATACACAGTGGCGGCGGAACTGGTCCTGCAGACCAGGCTAGTGCCGGACCAATATTTTCAAACCTGCCCGATAAAGCTTTCCTTGCTGTTTATTACTGCATGAGCAGTGCAAGATAGTATTATAATTTTTATTGTTACAAGACATGTAGTAGATGAGGTCATTTCACCCTCTGTATCACGCTCCTGGTAAATAACTACTATTTTGGGGAATTATATTTAATGATAGTGTCACTAGCGAGACTAATTTAAGGTTATATATGATAGGGGCCATCATATTTTGCTCATTATTTTATTTCATACCATTTTATATGACATTGAAGTTGAGAGCTGCACTCTTACACAGGGTTCTTTGAAGTGCTGTAGCCATTCTTTTAGTTAAACTTCAATCAAAGTATACATTATTGGAAGTTTAAACTGACAAGGTTGATTTATTAATATGAAGCACTTGAAAATTATCTGTTCAACTTAGTAAAGAGAAACAGCTAGCTGTAGTAGCTATAACAACCGTATAACAACTCTTTTAAAAATGAACTTCACATCATTGTTCACTTCAAGTTGTTTTGTTTTCATAATAAAATATCATAGATTGCATTAAAATATGTAGTGATGAGATGAGAGGAAAAAAACATTGAAGATAAAGAATTTGCCCCAACTTATTAAGAAGTGCATCTGCCACCACTCATAGTATACACAACATCAACTCTTGCACAATACGCATCTTTTTCTTACTCTTGATCAATCCCTTTCCATGTACTTACCAATAATAATCAAAGAAGCAGAATCTGAAGGTAGACTCAAATACGTGCCCGTGGTAGACCTCACAATAACAGTGACATTAGAGCCTGCAGGAAATACATTAGCAGCGGTGTAGGATGTTTCATTTACTGGGACTCCACCAGTGTTGATGTCTGCCGTATTTATATAAACACGGAATGTAGCCTCAGAAAGAGATGAGGTCCAAGTTGCCTGTACCCTCTGACCACCAACTTGACTTAACACAAGATTGGTCGGTCTTGCTGGATCTACAAAGGAATATGTGTTAATTAGAAAGTGATCAAAAAATGTCTTTCAATCACTTCAAAAAGAATTTATTTGTAATAATACACTTGTCTGTCAGTAACGACAATGTGTATATTCATGAGCTGAGCCGGGGTTGGAAAAGTGTTGTCAGTAACGACGACCATGATGTCTGTTCATGAATACATGGGTCAAAGAAAGTGAGAAAAAAGGCCCAACTACAGTGTGTATTCATGAATGATTCATTAACTGAGTCGGTTTGGTAAAGCATTGTCACTAACGACAACAACGGTGGCATGTATATTCATGACTACGTGGGTCAAGAAAAGTAAGTGAGAAAATAGTGGACTGATATTACAAAAGTTAGTACGTCAAAGTGCCAGTGTGTGGCAGGGTACTTGCTAGTAACTTAACATTTTAGTAACTACCTTCTATTTCAAACACAGGTGATGTCACAGGTACTGACGAGGCATCGTTAATGACTGAGTAGGTGTAACTTCCTCTCAGATATCCTGTGACTGAAAGAGACACTCTGTACATTCGACCCTCGCATGATCCATTCCCCACAATAGTCTCTCCTCCTCCATCATAAAATGAGCCCCCAACTGGCCTTGAGTTTCTATTGACAATGTTCCCATTTCTTCTCCACACTACTGATATAGCTTGAGATCCTGTAGTGATGCCTTCTATGACTAATCGTAGATTATTACGATCTGCGAATTCATACGGAGAATCTGTATCCAACTGTATTGTAGCACTAGTAATGGGACCTGCAAATATTAAATATAAATTATTTGGTTTATTCACTTCGTCTCTGCAATATAATTAGCCCAGTCTCGCACAATATATCCTTTGTGAATCATTATGCTGGGTGGCATGCACTATATTAGCTACTCTACACACTAGGGGAGAAGTATGCTACACACATGTTGTTATAGTCTGGCTTTGACATTGAAGTTTTAGAATTGTAGCTCTTCCATAAACTGTTTCAGCTAATGGTAGGTACAGCCAGGCCCTTCTAGCTACTCGATCAAATTTTACTTATATATATAGTTATTTCTACTAATATAATTGTTATTAAAACTTACATTGTCCATTTATGCCCTCAATGGCAGTCAGTAAGACCACCATCAACAGGAGCGAACTCATTTTAAAACTACAAAAACAATAGTATGACAACTCACATAATACTTGAATGAGAGAATATTAGTGACATTAATTGGAAACTTTTAGTAACGTGAAATAATAATAGATAATTTATTGCTAGATTTTTAAGAGTGAAATGTAGGTAATTGTATTATGAGAGGTTGCTTAGATTCTACCAGAACAATACCCAGTGCTTGATTCTAAAACCAGTGCTATATCAGTGCTACTTTTCTAGCTACCAGTTACCTACTTTTACTATTCTTGCTGTCAGTTCTACCTATTGGTGCTACTTTTCCTACCAGTTGTCACTCTTGTTACCAATGTTGTTCTCTTGCTACTGTTTGCTGTCTAGTGCTATCTACTATTGCTACCGTAGTGCTACTAACTATTCCTGTTCAGTGCCATACAAATCCCAGTTTATAGAAAAAATTCTTTCATAATGAACTTACTGGAATGGAGTTCTTATGGGGTGATAGTACTCTACAAACCTGGACCAAGACGGAGAAGAACTCTGGGCGAAAACTGCCACGCCCCCTTACGAAGCAAGGTAGGCTGTGAATTTCGTTAGCAGTGTTAGGGGATTCTTACTTGTGAATTTTGTTTCATATCGCAGGCTGGACAAAAAGTAAACGTTGACTCGTAGAGATAGTTTGCATACAATTATTTTTCATGATTTACAAATGCATAATATTATTATTGAGTTAAAATACAAAGACTGGATGGTGATATGTTTCAATAATATTGATTGTCACTCTCTGTCATCTCTGATTCTCTTCTGGAGCATACTATGGCTTGTGCTTTGAGTACTGTCTTCAACTGAGTAAATGATGGCCTCTCATCCTTCTCTGCCTTCCAACAATCCTTCATGAAGGAATAGCTAAATAGCACATCGTAATAACAACAGTATTCATACACTTGCCATGAACAAATAATAAATAAATAAATAAATAAATAAATATAAATCCAATTTGCAATTGTAAATAGCTACTTTTAATTAATATGTTTAAGCCGTACACCACCAATGATTGCCCCTTAATCAAACCTACATTGCTTCAGGGCATTCTTGAGGACATGACAGACGGTTCCCTTTCTGCACATGATCCACAACATCCATTCCTTTAACACCCTATAACAAACCAATTTATTAATGACATATTGTAGAATGCAACACCTGTTTTGACAGCTAACATTATTGTCACCATGAAATAAAAGCATCTTCAGGTAAAATACATCATATAACACTATTGTAGTTTTATGCAGCCTAACAAGGCAGGCTCGCTCGCCATTGGTGCTCAAGCACACCACTAGTTATTATTATTATCATTACTAATTTATTGCACTCACTGGATAAGGGGTTTCCCCATATGTGAATATTTCCCACATGGTAATTCCAAAACTCCACACTGCAAGACAGCAACAATAAGAATAGCACAATTATAGTATTGGTCAGTGAAGTATTACACAGCAGAGACATATTTAATTCCACCTTACCATCACTATAAGTAGAGAACTTGCGATAGAGCAGAGACTCTAGAGCCATCCACTTGACAGGAAGTTTGGAGGCTTGCGACACTTTATAGTAAGAGTCGTCCTTTGCCAATTCACGAGACAGTCCAAAGTCACTTATCTTTACCAAATTCTTCTCTCCTACCAAGACATTTCTGGAGAAAAATGAAATTGATCATACATTTACAATTTTAGATTAAACTTAAAACTATGTCATGATTACAGAGCTCTGTGTATTTTCTGCAGCTACTCAACTTCAGAACAGTGTTAAATGTTATGTTGAGACCAAGTCCAAAACAAGAAATTTAAATAACAAGGCAAATAGATCCTACAACATATTTAAGTTATAACTAAAGTTAGTTCTGTCCCAACTAACTTTACCAAGTTTATTTGTGTTGAGCTTACAGAATACAATGAAGACCGTGAAAAAAAATTCTCCCAACTCAGGTGAAATACATTTTAGCTAGATAAAAACATGACTACAAATAGCTCTGTTTAGGATGTAATGTCAATAAGGGGTTAAAGGTTAAGCAGAACGCTGCTCAACCACCAAAAGTAAAAGACTCATAAAAGATTTAAACTTTAACCTCTATTTATAGTGGGCGGGGACTATCAAGCACTGCCCACAAATCAAGGATGAACTCATTTTGCGCAGAGAGTAAATAAATTCTGAAGTAAACACTATTTAATATCAACACATTAATTTAACAGTTTTAACAACGTACGCTTAGTTTCAATTGAGTTTTATATCCAGCGATGATCATGCTAGAGCTAATATGAGGAGACAACTGTCTGAAATGAATCATTATAGCTATGACCCTCAATACTGTTTGAAAACTTCATCAACTTCAGCACAGACTTAAGAGAGTTTGGACTTCTTTACCCATAGATGATGTCATCAGCTTGTTCCATGTCTCCATGTTGCTGCTAAATTCCTCCTTTTATATCTTAAATTTAATTTTCCAAGTGAAATAGTTCGGTTAGTCTACACCCCGCCCACCCCTCATTATTATTACTGTTTCCTTACATATTATATTGCTCCATATGATAGTGACTGCTATTGGCAAGTGAGAGAGACACTGTCAGGGGTAACAATCGAAAATCGAGGATATTTTTTTATTTGTTTGTATATATGTGCGTGGACGTACGATGTCATTTTGTAATTTGATCCTTGCATATTTTTTTGTTTGCGTGGTGGTCAACCCCGTCCTATACTTCACAATGGAATCCTTTGGTTTAGTTTTATCCGCATTATTAATTGTTTGCCCATTTGAATTAAATTGTCTCTGGCATATCTGAATTTATGCAGACTCAGTTAAATCTTACAAACTTAAGGGATTTAATTTTCTATTCAAATTAGTGGCGGTGATAATTTAATGCACTGTTTGCCACAGTATTGCACTAACTTGAAACCCATTATCCAATAGTCAAGTCACGAAGAAAATAGAAGGTAAGTCTTGTGTTGGTATATATATTTGAACAAGTGTGTGTGTGTGTTTGTGAAAGTGTTGTGTGCTCATGGCAGAAAATATTATGACAGAAGCGAGGGATGTAGGGGAAGACAAAGGTGCAAAGAATATTTTACAGCAAACATTTAACAATAAAATATATAAATTAGCTGCCATAAAAAAAAAAAAAGTAGCTGTTAAGGTTTTCCACTACTTTCTTCTGTTACTACAACATAGGCTCCAAACAGTGCAATGTTTTGTCAGGAGCTGCTGGTCATTTAAATAGTCACTACTACTAAGAGAGTATCCATAATTTGTTAGCTCAAGTTAATAGCCAAGCTACATCATATCTATGAACTGAATGATTCATTCTTAAAGCTAGGTGAATAGGAGCTCAAACAGATAAGGCAAGTTAAATAAATGTTAAGTTTTTGCATACTTTTAAGGTAAATGTTCGACCTTCTTTTATTGAGTTACTTGTGCACAATGGCTTGCTCGCCATTTGTGCTGAAGCACATCACTAGATATCATACACTTTACCTTGCTGCTAGATCTCGATGAACAAAGAATTTACTAGCCAGATATTCCATCCCATTAGCAATCTGTGACAATAACACAAAATCAGTCGCAGTAAAAAAAAAAACAATAGCAATAATAATAACAATAATAATACCAACAACAATAACAATAATAATACAATTTCTCTGTTTTACATCCAATAAATATAATCACTGAACCCACTTGTTTGGGTAAGTTTTAAATATATATTCATTGTCTGTAGAAAGAGAGAAAACTCCTATCTATATAACTAGTGATGTGCTTGAGCACAAATGGCGAGCGAGCCTAAAGACTATACTATTTTTATATGAATGATTTTGACCTCTAACACTGAAGCTACTGAAAATAAGGTTCGGTTTTTAAATTTCGCATACAAGGTAAAGGTATTTCAGTGCCATAGTAACAACTCTCTGCAACTGCTTGAATTGAAGGAAAAACAACAACAACAAAACAATAAACGTTATTTAAATGTTTTCTTTGTGATATTCTTTAGCTAAGTAGTGGTTGTAACACACAATGCTTTGACACAACTGGACAAGCACCTACACAGACTTACCTTCGCGGTAGTCTAGTATAGTGGAAGTAAATACTGTTGCGCACGGCTTATAACCACCACTAACTCGAATAGAAATGGAAGTCCTGTAAGTTTTCACGTTTTAACTGCACCAGTAAAATAATTCAAAGCGGTAAACAATTCAATTTCTGGGGTGATACGGGTACTGATCGATAAACAGAGGATTCTGTTTAGTGAAGTTTGGGACGGGGTCAACCACCGAACTAACACAAAACGCGAGGGTCAAAGTACAAAAATGCCTTACGTACGTCCAAACATATATATAAACAAATAAACATCCCCGATTTTCAATTGTGTTACCCCTGTAAGTGTCTCGCTCGCTACGCTCGCTCGCCAATAATACCCGTGACCAACGACAACAACCGACGTACAAGCTAATGAGCTAGAACGCGCAGACGCACAATACTCGTGAACTCGCGCTAAATTACCGGGTAAAGCTAGAGCGCAACGCAGAACTGGTTAGCAACCAAACCCAGCACAAAATGGACAGTAGGCGGGAGTGGCAAAAAAACAGGAGCGTGGTTTTCGTGAACTAACGCTGAATTACCGAGTAAACCAAGAATGCAGTTATAAAGAAGTGAAGGGGTTGGCTACGCTAGACTACCGGTAGGTGAGTTCGTTTGTTACCTAACCTGGTACAACGATAAGTAGAAGAAGACGAGAGTGGCAGACAAACGGAGGGTGGGTAAAGTGTCGTCACGATCGGTAGCACGTGATTACTATAATTACAACAAAAAGCGGGTAGAACAGACGATAGGCAGCGTAAGCTTTAAAAAGGAAGGTTAAAATGTGAAAGGAAAGGCAAAAGCAGTTAATTGGTGGAATCAACGAGGGAAGGCGGTGTGGTAAAAAGGAGAAACTACGAAAGAGAAGGCAAAATGGGAACAATTAATATTGTACTAAAAAGTGGGTGGAATCGAATCGTCGATTAATGGCAGCGTAAGTTTCAAAAAGAAAGGTGAAAGTAGAAAAGCAGAAGTTAAAAGTTTCACTTAGCCTAAGTCCACAATCATGATAGGACAGAAAGATTCATAAGCAGGAGAGGTAGATAAAGGAGGAGAAAGGACTCCTTGATTCAAGAAGGAAGAGCTGGAAAAGAAGAAAGGTGGGGGATACAAAAATGAGAGTTCAGAAATAAATAGACCAGGAGAGTGAAACTGATACCAACGGTAGCCATGAATAAAAGAGTAACTTATGCTACTGCATTCTTACTGTGCAATATGTCAAGCGCTACTGTGTGGCGGGGTACTTGCTAGTTATTATGATTATGATGACTATGATTAATTTTGCTGAGTACATTTTCAACGCAAAACTTCACTTCTTTCAACTCCGTTAACTTCCCCGGAGTAACGCTTAGGAGCCTGAGCATTAAGCTAAGTACACCGCTGGCTGCAGAAATTATTTGCTCACGTCATTATGACGTGACGCTAGGGAGCATTGCCCTTCAAAGCTGGTACCTACGCGGAGTTGAAAGCTTCGCTTTTTCTCAACGAATAGCCCGAAATTAAAAAAAGTAGCACAATAAAAGGTCTTAAATCTTTGTCCTGAGTAAGTTCATACATAAATCAACTGATTGTCAGTAATCTCCAAAATCAGAGCGTGACAGACAGACAGACAGACAAACAGACAAACAGACCAACAGACAGGACGACTACTATAACCCTCTCGCGCATGCGCGCTGAGGGTTAATTAAACAAATAAACAAAAACACAAAAACAAACAAGCAAAAACAAAAACAAACAAAATAAATAATTAATTAAGTAAATAATAGATCTTAAGTAATATAAAACCAAACCTGTTCTGATATTTTTATTTGTTCTAAGGTTCCAACATTCTTGTTTTTCTCTCTTTGACACCTGTACAAAGCAAGAAATAGATTGTAGCAACAAAAACCAGTTACTGTTATTCAGAATGAATTTACAATGAGACACTCATAGGCTAAAAATAACACAACTAAATCACTTACTTTTTGAGGTAGTGTTTGAGGTCTCCATGTGGCATGAAGTGAGTTATGACCATTGCAGGGCTTCCTTTATGGATAACTTTCAACAATCCCATGACATTAGGATGACTACCAAACTTGGCCAACAGTTGTGCTTCACCAAAGAAATCCTTCCTAGTCTTATCATCTGAATCATCTGTAAATGTGAAAAATGGAGCACCAGAGTTGGATGGAAACTTAGTCAAGCTAGCCTTAGTGGGTGTGATCACAAGACTTGGTGGACCGGCCTTACCTTTCAACATTTTGACGGCCACTACACTTGTAGTTTCTCCTGGAATGATGTCTATAGCTTTTGCCTTTACTACTCTATGAGTAAATAATTATAAACTATCAATTTCATTCCAAACGTAATAACATTGATGCTAACTAGGCAATGCAATGTAATAACATTGATGCTAACTTGGCAATGCAATGTAATAACATTGATGCTAACTAGGCAATGCAATGTAATGTGAAATTCAGTTGTTACATTAGTACCTTCCAAACTGTCCTTTTCCTATCTCCTCCATTAACTCTATTGCTGATCTCTTGAATTCGAATGACTCCAACACATCTTCACCTCCGATGTCCTAAACACAACAAACAAAAAGAACAAATAATCATAAAAAGTTCGCTATATTTATCATTTGTACGTGACTAATTCAGACAGTTTTCATAAGGGCACAACATGAACATCATCTCACTCAGTAGTTCATAGTCTTGTAACAACACAGCTCAGAAAAGAGTTAAGATTTGATGTCCACCAGTGAAACTATAAACTACTCTTTCTAGACCAGGCCTGTAAGCAGGGGGCTCATGTGAGCTCATGTGAGCCACCCATTTGAGATAGCTGCAAATAAATTATACTTAGTTTTACAAACTTCCCTTTTAGATAGTTGTCCATTCAAATGAGTGGATAGATAGAAAAAGAAAATAGAATAGAAGTGGGGGGGGGGGGGGGCACATTGAATTATAGTTTGCAGCCATAACTATCAACCTAGGCGAGCCATCTCTTGGTTCTTATGCGCTTATAACTGGTACATATAGAAGAGAAGCTCAAATACACATACCACACAGATTGTACTCATTTCAACTCACTGAATAATAAAGTTTCTCCATTTCCATGTAAAGGTCTTCGTTGTTGTAATCAGCCGGAGTGGCGTCTTTTGGTGGGACACTGAGAGATATAATATCATTTTTGGTGAAAGCGAGCCAAACTTGCAAATTGGATCTACAACTGGCTCATTAACTGTTGCAAGGTATGTTGTTAGACATTTGGTGTTCTGAGTCTAAAATTATAATGGTGGTGTGAGCTAATTTCACTTAACATAGTATGAATGATGTAGCTATGAATTAGATTTATCTTCAATTATTTCATCTTCTGTCATTGACAAAATTGATACAATTGTAAGACTTTTCTACATTTCATATTTTCCTATGGATAGCTAGTTAGCTACTACAAACTACACTTCAAACATTGCTTGCAATCTTTTGAAATCTTGAAATATAACAATCTCCATCTTACATTTTTGCTGCAGTTTCCACAGATTTTAGCCTCTGTTCCTCAGTAATCTCGGAATACTGATCATCGGCTGCCTCTACGGCCTTCAGGTTCTTATATGAGAGGTTGCTCTCTGGATTAGGACCTCTGTCCAGACCTGGGCTGTCATCAGTCATGGAGCAGGAGAGAGCTACAGGGGATATTCACTGCTATCTAAACAAGTTGAACTAATGCTTATCCCCTGGTACAATATTCTAAAATCCCCCCACCCTGCCCCCAATTAACCATTTCCCTGCTTTAGTATACAAGCCAGTTAACTACCACAAAGTTTATTAAGAATAAATAGCCCCAACTTTCTCATCTACATAATCATATCAATTGATATTCATTAATAGCAATAAAATTCACATGCATACACACATGATAACATACATTTGCCTTCATTGACAGAAATTCCCATTGAAAGTTCATCACTGCACCAGAAAAATTAAAGAAAAAATATATACTTTTTAAACAAAAACAATGCAACTAGCTTACCGCAGCAAATACTTGTTTGATCCACCTTGCTGCCTTGAGCCACTGTATTAAATAAAACATGACAAATTTAACAATACTACATTGTACTGTACAATTAAGAGTCAATGAGCATGAAATTTAGGTGCAAAAAGTGTTTAAAAATACGTATCACATATTTTTACTACAAGAGAAAAATGTTAGATCCACATAGCTACAAAGACAATATCTTGTGGGAGTCTAGATTCTTACTGGTTTAGCTTTTCTTCTTTATGTTTGTGTCTGCAACAACAACAACAACAGCAGAAGCAGCATGTCACTATGGGTACCAGGAGGAGGAACAATATCACTCCACCTACTCCAGCTACTACTTGGTATACCAAATTGGCGGATCCATCATCTAGATACACAATATAAGCATTGCATTTAATACGACTTCAGAGACTTGTAATGCCCTCAAACAATACACAGCTAGTTTATTGTGCACATCAAAACAAAAATATGTGTGAAAAATATGGAAATTTCATAATCTTCATTTGTTATTTTCCACAATGGTAGCACCTTGAGCGAGTATTGGCGAGACTGCCTCACTTGCTCCTGCAGAGTTCACAGCTTGAACAGTCACTGAATATTGTGTAGTAGGCAGTGGAACTCTGAGGAGAGTTACCATACCAACTGTATACACAACTGGGACTGTGGTGGTCACAATGATGGTGTAGTCTGAAGACAGACAATTGTTGGGTTTTATATTAACCAATCACATTAAGAAGAATGATGTCTTACTTGTTATGACTCCATTAGGCATCTCTGGTTCATCCCATCTTATCAGTAAAGTACGCTCTTCTACTTGAATACGAACATTACGTGGTAGACTAGGAGCTTTAACACACAACAAATAACAGTAATTATTAACAAGTAGTGATACATATCAATGTATGCCACTGAAATAGATATAATAATTATAAAACTATAGAGTGAGTTGAAATGTAAAATCTTAGTGGAAAAAATCTACCCAAGACCAACCAGCTTCCGGAGTGACACGGTATAGGAGGTCCGTTGATTCACCCGGCAATCCATTGTTGCCTACTGCAGCTATGCTGAATGAATAGTTAGAGAAAGGCAGCAGAACTGTGATGCTGAACTCTGTTAACAAAGATCCTATTATCTGGAGGAAAAAAACATGTTTAAAAAATGAAATTAAAGTAAGTTATAATAACGTAAAATGGCATCTAGTCATTTGTTAATTACAGCTGTCCTTTATATTCATACATAGAGGAAAGAAATTAATATTTTAGTATGCGTTTACTAAAATAATTAAAACAAAATAATTAAAACATCAAGCAATTGTTGGTGAGTTAGTGAAGTGAGTCACTATCAGGTGTATTAATCCAAACAGTCGGTAGCTATGCCCATTATGAAAGTAGCACATGTAGCACACTAATAAAGCATGTGATCCAGCACTGAAATTGACAACCAATGGGTAAATACTTTCAGGCCTTGCAGAATTGAACTTTCAATTTACACTTTCCAATAAGCTCTCAAGTAGAAATTTAATATTTATTTTGAAAATGTTAAGAAACAATGAAATGTTAACTATTTGGTACTTGAAATAATAAGCTAGCTCACCGCCATTTGTGCTAAAGTACATCTCTGGTATTATTGGCGAGCGAGCGAGACACTTACAGGGGTAACATAATTGAAAATCGGGGATGTTTGTTTATTTATTTGTATATATGTTTGGACGTACGTATGTCATTTTGTACTTTGACCCTCGCATTTTTGTGTTAGTTATGTGGGCGACCCCGTCCCAAATTGCACTAAACAGAATCCTCTGGTTTATCGATCAGTACCCGTATCACCCTAGAAATTGAATTGTTTACCGTTTTGAATTCTTTTGCGGGTGCAGTTAAAATTGTCATGGTTATAAGCCGTGCGCAAAAGTATTTACTTGAAAATACATTGTCCACTAGACTACCGCGAAGGTAAGTCTGTGTAGGTGCATGTCCAGTTGTGTCAAAGTATTGTGTGTTAAACGTGTATTGTTTTGTTGTTGTTGTTTTTCTTCAATTCAAGCAGTTGCAGAGAGTTGTTACTATGGCACTGAAACCCCTTTACCGTGTATGCGAAATTTAAAAACTGGACCTTATTTTCAGTAGCTTCAGTGTTAGAAGTCAAAATCATTCATATAAAAATAGTATAGTCTTTAGGCTCGCTCTCCATTTGTGCTCAAGCACATCACTAGTTATACTCACTGTATTTGACTGTTTCTTACATCTTTAACTACTGTAGATCCACTGGCAATGCTAGTATAGGTCACTTTATAACCTCCAGCTCCACTGACAGCTTGCCATGACAACCTAACTGAAGTTGAGTTAATCACATCTACTTGAAAGCTGCCAGGTGCCATGAGCAAAGACAGACCAGTAGTCTATTTTAACATGAAATAACAACAACCACAACAACAACATAACAACAACAAGATCACTTAGGATAAAGCACAACTAATATGAACCCACAGTCCCTTATTGCTTATTCTATAATGAGGTAGCAATAATAGACCAAAATTATTTTTACCACTGTATGAACTTAAAGTGTCAGGTACATACCAACGCATGCACACTTGTTAGTTAAATAGCACACTACATGGGATTAGGGGTTTAGCAATCACAAAATCTACACCACCTCCATTAAAACTAGGAAGTACTTATGAATATATTGTTGTTCCTTCATGATCTTTTGCCATGACAGTAGCTATTTGAATCTAGTCTTATATGATAAGGTGAAGTCACAACATGAAATACTAATCAAATGTTATAAAAGACTGTCACTAGCTACTGGTAACTGGATGAGAACTATTTTGATGACAATACTTTTTTCCACTTGAAATTATATTATTAATATCCAAGCTAAGAGAACCAGCTTTAAAGGAAGCCACAGCATATTGCAGTTCGGTTATATATTTATTCTTTAGCTGTCTTCAAATTCCATTTAGTGCTGTCTTTGTAGTCCATCTCTTACATACCCGTAGCCAGGGGGGTTCAGGAGGTTCCCCTTTTGAGCGACAGGAAGTAAATGCTTTAGGCCATATCACACATTTAACTAGTGGAATCGTTTACTGGTCGATTGCCCACTGGTCGATCGTGTCCAAACCTAAGATAGAATTCTTTGCAATTTAGCTATATATTCCCCTGGATATACTCCATAGTCTGTATGTGGATGGCCTAGTCTGATTCCAAGCTACCAGGTAGACGTTGAGGTCCTTGGCTACAAAGCCTTGCTCCCATAATCACGACATGAGTAAAGCTACCTATGTTACAGCTATTCTTTATAATTATTGTGCCATAATGCACTTATATAAAATAACTTATAGTATGAAAGGCCCATTAATGGTGCACTGTTTTATACACAGCTCACAGGAGTGACTGGAAGCATGGTTACACGAGAATGTAATAGATTGAAAACTAGATTGAAACTTTCTCGCTTTAGCCACCAGTGCTCTAACCACTGAGCTACAACAACCCACGACTTCCAAGACCTTCACATTTCTTGGAAGTCGTGGGTTGTCATCATGGGTTGTCATAGCTCAGTGGTTAGAGCACTGGTGGCTAAAGCCAGGGCTCCTGGGTTCAATTCCCCGGCGACAATTAAGATTTTCTTTCACATTTTTCCTTTGCTTCTCTCTAGACCCCTTCAAGAAAGTTTCAATCTAGTTTTTATGAAGGGTCAGAACTTGATAATTGTGAGAATGTTATAGCAATAGCAGTAGCCACTTGTTGCTGATATAAAATTGTTCAATAAATTTATTAATAGAAGAATAGAACTTAAGACAACTTATTGGCTTTGGCAAGTTCGTTTGTTTTTGTCTTATTGTAAACAAAGGAATCAAAAGTAGCTTAGGTTTCTTGCGTATTTTCAAAATTTGAACCCACCTATGCAAACTTCTGGCTACGGGCCTGTCTTACCCAGTGTGTACTAACACTCTCAAGAAGCTGACAGTACTTTTCAGAAAGCAAAGTAGAAATACAATCTATATTGTTTACAGACATATTGAATATAGAAACAAATTGACACACAGAGAGAACAACAGACACATAGACAAAGGCACAGACAGCAAATTAAAATCGCACGTACATGTTTATTTAATCCTTGATAAAGCCCACCATCACACCCATTTAAACTTCAAAGTAATACCTAAATAATTACTTTACACACGTGTATTAAATACCCTATCACATGGCAACATACAGTCTAAAGCCCAAACATATACAAGACGAACTGAACATGGACAGACATAGGGAATTACCATTGAAGAGCCAATCACTCTATTTCTGGCCATGTATGTCCTGCCACCAATAGTAGTATTCATATAAAAGTTGACTGATTCCGTCTCTAGAAATGTCCTGGGGACATTCACCGTGGCATTGCCCGTGGCATACAAGGAACCATTCACGCTGGTGACCATCATCACTGTTTCATTACCCACAGGATGATAGATGAGCTCCAGACTCTGAATGAATGGGAGGAGTCTGACATCAAATTGTAAACTGATGACATAGTCTTCACTTGAAATTACAGCAGATGTTATTTGAGGAAGAACTTCAGCAGAGCCATCTGCAAATAACAAGAAAATAGGAATTTGTAATTTTAAATGTGACTGTCCACGAAGCAGGTAGGCATAGCAACATAGTTAATAATTTCATGATATTTTGCAGATGGTCTCCACATAGCTAAGTGAGGTGATTGACGAGCAAGCGAAGCAAACAACACACTATCAGGGGTAGCACAATTGAAAATCAGGGATATTTGTTTGTTTGGACGTACATACGTCATTTTTGTACTTTGACCCTGGCATTTTTGTGTTATTCAGTGGTCGACCCTGTTCCAAACTTCACTAAACAGAATCCTCTGGTTTATCGATCATTACCTGTATCACCCTAGATGTTGAATTGTTTATCGTTTTGAATTCTTTTGCGGGTCCAGTTAAAACTTGGAAACCGACTGGAGTTCCATTTCTATTTGAGTTAGTGGCAGTGATAAGTCAATGCGTTCTTTGTCATGGTTATAAACCCTACGCAACAGTATTTACCTGAAAATTCATTGTCCACTAGACTAACCACGAAGGTAAGTCTTGCGTAGGTATGTCCAGTTGTGTGAAAGTACTGTGCGTTACAAATACTACTAAAGAATATCACCAAAAAAAACGTTTAAATAACGTGTATTGTTTATTTGTTGTTGTTGTTTTTCAATTCAAACAGTTGCAGCGAGTGGTTACTATGGCATTGAAATCCCTTTACCGTATAAACGTAATTTAAAAACTCGACCTTATTTTTAGTAGCTTTGAGTGTTAGAATTTAAAACCAATCACATAACAATTGAAGAGTTTTAGGCTCACTTATCATTTGTGCTCAAGCACATCACTAGTTATATATAAAAAATATATATATATATATATAATACGCTTGTGTGTCAGTAATGACAACAACCAACGACAATGACCGGCGACGACCGACAGTGTGTGTATTCACGAATAATTCATGAGCTTTGTATGGTTTGGTAAAGCATCGTCACCTTATCGTAGGTAAAGTGTCATCACATTCAGTAGAACGTGCCAGTTATTTCTAAAAAGCGGGTGCAATAGGCGATGGAAGGCGGCGTAGGTTTCAAAAAGGAAGGGGAAAGTACGGAAGAGAAGGTAAAAGGCGATTAATTGTACCTGAAAAGCGAATGGAATCGGCGAGGTAAGGTGGTGTAGGTTTAAAATGGAAGGGAAAAGAAGGCAAAAAGGCGAGCAATTAATTATAACTAAAAAGCAGGTGGAATCAACGAGTAAAGGCAGGGGTTAGTTTTCAAAAGAAAGGCTATAATGTACGAAATAGAAGACAAAAGTTTATCAAAGTAGGACAGAAATGCAGGAGAGATAGACAAAGGAAAAGGGGGCCCCAATGACTCAAGAAGAAGAGCTGAAGATAGGAGTGGTGGGATAGAAGAAAAGCTCAGATAGTTCAGAAAAAAGAGAGCAGGAGAGGGAAACGTATGTAACCTTAATCAATGGTAGAGAATGATAACTGAGCAAGATAACTTGTGCTACTGCATTCTTACTTTGCAATATGTCAAGTGCCACTATGTGGCGGGGTCCTTGCTAGTATATATTATAGTAGTGTTATGCTGGATTATATACTCTTATCTTACTAGTAGTGTTCATTGTAATGCTATAGTAAAATGTTAAATTAATTCAATCAGTTGGAAACATATTGCTATAATTATTTCAGTCCTGAATGACTGAACGACTTGACTTTTGTTGCTTTCACTAGATATACTCTCAACTCTAGAAGTTCAATCATGTACATTGCTATCTTCTTATAGATTATCATCCTTCTATTATACCCCAAAACACTAACCACAATGTTTGCTTCTCCCCTTTCCACCTAGTCAGTCAACTCGGACTGATCTCACCTTCTGAACCTGTAATGAAGTTCACTGAATCACTGAAAGGTCCATAAAACAACTCTCCAGTTTCAACGTCAGCTCCTAAGGCTGCTCTACAGAAATACTCCACCAGTCCAAGCAGAGTGGGATCTGAATTAGTCAATGGAGGTGTCAAATCTGTTGTGGAGGTGTTTTTATTGTAGTAGTAGGATGGTGTAGGAAGAATTCCACGACCAGTGCTCTAAATGATAGAATATTGTCAACTTATTACAAAGCTTCACTGACCTCTTCTACCAAAGAAAAATCTATACAAGTCACAAATGAATATCACACATTCTTAACAATTTCAAATTACATGAAGTCTGACAAAATCCTTAAGTTAGAAACTGTAAATATAAAGACAGCCTAGGAGATAACTTATATTATTGCAGAGAAAAAGGAGGGGGGGGGGGGTTTAGTGAAAGATAAATTGTTATAAAATATTATTACAATTTGAATTCATGTGATGAATTCAAATTCACTTCATGCAGTAGATTTGCTACTATCAATATGCGTTAATTAAAAAATAGATTTAAAATGTCTTATAATGTTATTTTTCCATTCTATCTACGAGCCAGAATTGTATTATAAAGAACATATTTGGACTAGTAAAGTAAATATATACATAGCTCTACACGTCTGTACCAACTACATATGTAAAAATGTGAACAAATGTATTGCTATTATTTGTATTATATATTATTCCTCCAATTGCATTGTTAAGAAAAATCGCCAAGTTATAAAGACCCTAAAATGGCTGTTGTTTTGGAGGCAGAGACTAAATTTTTTTTTCATAAAATACAGTTACAAAGATCCCACTAAATTCTACTCACAGAACAGTTAATTAGTAGTCTAGTCACTGGGAAAGACACCAGCCTCCTCCCAACAAGTTTGTCCTGTCCTGACACATTGGAAGGCAGTGGGGGCCACCTGATAGTGAACTCAGATCTTCCAGGTGACACAGAAATGGAGAGAGTCGTATCAAAATCTAGACAGGTTATATCATCTTCTAAATGAGTCAATGAACATAGCTGCACATGTCAAGTACCATTAGACATCATTCATTATATTGCTTTAATGTACCAGATCCACTTTAGTAAAATAATTCACTAAAAAAGGTACACAGCCAGCCACACACAAGCCAATGAACACTCCCAGCTTATATACACATATGTACTAGACTCAAATGAACACCACAAAGCCTTAGTTTATATCATTAGCATTACAACTCACAGTAGCACTCATCTTGTGGTCCTGGTCCATCTGAATACCTACACACAGAACAGTTGTCTACATGCGTGGAGGCTGAAAATCTGGCCACTCTCAGAGGAGGACATGACACACAAGAAGAATTGCCAGACGTCTCTTTGTACCCTCCAATTGTACAAGCTATTGAGGAAAAAGCAACAGTGAATGACTTACTTCTATTAATTGCAATTTATGTCTCAATCTTCCAGTGTATCTAGGATCATAAATAGCTATAGAGGTCTACTACTTCATTATAAAATGCATTGCTAACTCTTACGTATTTCATATAACTTCAGATGCTACACATAAAAAATAAGATCAATCTGTCCAAAGTACATAAGTTTTTGTATATACTGCCTAATTCACAGACCTTTCAACCTAAATATCAGTTAATGTTGAGACCCAGTATAAAAATATTGAGATTTGCTACAATAGCTATATTGAGATTTATATAAATGTTTGCTATGACTTTTGATCATAATGTGCTTAATTGTAATACAGGTATTGTTTGAGAAATTAATTCCCCACTGGCATTAAAATTGGAAAGTTATAAATTATACCATTTCAGCTAAACAAAACAGTACGCTAAATTTAGTTATAACTGTTTTTGGCACTATGACACCTCTAATATACCCCCAAAGAAAGTCAAGGAATTCTTTATTGCTTGCCAGAGTTGCTACCCCAAAAAATACTGATTCTGTGAACGAAATTTGCAACTTCTGAAGTCGAGCAACGTAGCATGGACTAGCATTGCTCTTGCAGAACAAATATCTTGTTGTGTGTAAAACTTGATAGAGAACTAAATATTGAGGCAGTGAAATATTGAGTCTCACTAACCACAACAAAGATTAAGAAGTCTGGATCAACTATTGCCAGGTGGACCAATCCCTATGGAGTGGGTGTGGTTTCCTAAGTGCTAGTAGTGCCCTGTAATTGGAGGGAGAAGATTATGGCACTGTGTTTATACAGCTGCTGCTGTCATATTTCTTGGATTATGGACTGAAGTCTCTTCCATTTGGCCTGCGTAATTTCAACTAAGAACTTTTCTGTAGTAAGAGTAGCATTAGCTATCAGCCAGTGCCTAGAGAAGAACAGCTTGTGAGGGTATGGTGAGGAGGTTAGCATCAAGTGCTAGACTTCTTTCTCACAGAGCACACTCATCTTCCAGCTAGCAACAGAACTGAAATTCCCTCAGGGGAAACTGGAATTATAGTACATATAATGGATGATGAAGAAGCTACTGAAGTTACTCCGAATATGTGGCTTTCAATGGAGTATACTTCTCCTCTGAAGGCTTTAAACTGAACAAATCAGTTCATGTAAAGCTACAGCACCAACTGCTGCAACCTCCCACTGGTATATAATATAGCGATTCTCTAGCCTGTGTATTGAGTGAAGTCATGGTAACCGGCAATGAGCACACGCACACATGGATTCAGTGGAAGCTGAGTCAGTTGGCAGCTCCAGCTATGCTGGCATCGTCAAATATTGTCAGGTGAGGAGAGAGAGAGATGTTGATAGTGACGATATTTCTCCACAATAACATAATATCAGCTAGCAGACATTTTCCCAGGACTAGGGTACCTTCTCACACCCGAATTAAGTTAAAAAGTCCGGGACAATCTTGGAGATTTCGGGATGGTGGTTGGAGTCTATGGTGTGTGTGTGTGTGTGTGTGTGTATGTGTGTGTGTGTATGTGTGTGTGTGTGTGTGTGGCATTTGCTTTGTGATTCTCTCTTGAGAGTTAAAATGTTATATCGTAAGTAAATTCATAAACTCATGCTCGTGTTTCCTAACCATCTTATCATTAGTGTTGAAATACGTGGCCTGTTGTGCTCATTCCAATAAGTAAATTCATAGTGTGAATACATACAAAAAACACATACACATACATGCATATACACATACCAACAAACAAACAAACAGACAAACAAACAAACAGACAAACACAAAGGTCCTAGCTTACCAGTTTCCTACCCAACCTGGTTAGAGCAGCTGCCAGGGGAGGATCCAGCCCTTCCCCCCCCAAACCAAGTTTTGGAAAAATTATCAGGTCAACTGCATGCTAACTTATGCACTTCATTCATAAATTAATATTCAAATCATACACAATCCTCCTGCCCCCCCCCCCCCCCCACTCATGTCAGCTAGTGCTTGATCCACCCCTAGCTGTTATTAAGAGCCAACTTTTCACCAAGAGTTACCAACCCTAGTACAAACTACAGCTGTGAAGATATCTAGCAAGGAATAAACCACTTATTACACTTGTCAGAGTGATATGGCTAGATATTTCACTCTCAGGCTTTATTTTCACTAGGCCTCTGGCTCTGTCAAAATAAATTAGCCAGCTCATGAAATATTTAGCCACACACTCTGATTCATGTACAATAAGTGCTATATATATATATATATATATATATATATGCAAATGGCTGGTTTATAGTTACCGTGGTCCTAGTGGTTCTCGTGTGACTCACTCATACTCCTAGTCACCTTATGGTGGAAAAGACATTCTATACAGTATAGCAATGAGTGGGAGGAAGACAAGACATGTGTGAATACCAGAAATGGTAAAAGGAAACTAAAACTGGTGTTTGATTTCATATAGACATGGAGTCAAAAGGTCATATAGACATGGAGTCAAAAGGTCATATAATCTGCCATATAGACATGGAGTCAAAAGGTCATATAATCTGCCATATAGACATGGAGTCAAAAGGTCATATAATCTGCCATATAGACATGGAGTCAAAAGGTCATATAATCTGCCATATAGACATGGAGTCAAAAGGTCATATAATCTGCCATATTATATCTCTTTTATGTTGAGTTTTAACCAAATTTTGTAAGAATTCAGTCATTTTTATGCAACGAGATCAAGATTGGTCATAAAATATAGCAGATCAACCACTTCATCAGCTTTTCTCTAACTCATTCGAATAGCAGAAAGGGTATTAATATTTAGTTGTGAAAGATTACCATATGTATATGTATAGCTATACTCAATGTCCCCCACCCCCACCCACCTCACTCACCCTGCCCACCTCACTCACCCTGCCCACCTCATTCACCCCACCTCACTCGCCCCACCCCATCCACACCACTCACCCTGCCCACCTCACTCACCCCGCCCCCGCCCACCTCACTCACCCTACCCCGTCCACACCACTCACCCTGCCCACCTCACTCATCCTGCGCACCTACTCACCCCACCCCCACCCACCTCACTCACCCCACCCCGTCCACACCACTCACCCTACCCACCTCATTCACTCGCTCTCAAGTCATAACCATCAATTATATCAGTGGTAATAGCCAGCAGGTAAAGGGTCATCTCACGAGGAGTGGGATGGTGACTAAACGATATCTGTGCTAACTGACTAACCACACCCCTGCATACCACACCTTAATTCTCTGAGCTGTTATACAATATTCTTACGTTCACATGTGTTTTCAATTGAGTTGGGCTGGTATCCAGGGTTACAGAGGCAGTCTGATCTGCTGAGGGAGAGCTGTGGGGACACTGAGTTAACTGGGCAATCCACACACATGTCTGCTCCAACTCCACCACTGGATAGGTAATGGTTGACAGGACAAAAGACTGCAAGGGGAAGCAGGAATGACTTAGAGTAATCTCAGCAAAGCCCTAGCTATGGTTCCTCCCCCCCCCCCTAAAGTTTGTCCCCCACCCCCAATTTTTTTACTTCCACTAAAAAAATGAATGATCAATATAATAAGAATGAAAAATGATAGCATGCTCTAATGTTAATTTGTTTAAAGATGTTGGGTACTTCTTCAAAATGAACATCTGGTCCTTCGATAGCTATTCGTAATGGTTTGCCTAAGTTGTTATGTAACTATCTGTTTCATAGTTATGACTTCACCATTTTCATGTGGTTATTGCTTGAATTGTCTCAAACAACAATACACACACACACTTCACACACAACACACCTCGCTTGTAGCTAACATAACTGTTGTCATGCCAATTGCTAATCTTATTAAGTTCTGAATTACTCTAGAACCTGCACATACGACTGGAGAAGGAGACACTTACATCTGGGAGTAGAGAGAGTGAAGGACGAAGCTTGTCCCACTCCCTTCACGTTGATGGCCCTCACTCTGATGGTGTACTCCGTGCCATTACTGAATGTGGAATTGATAACATAAGACCTGACATCTGGTCCCAGTGTAATGACTGCAGGCCATTGTAACTGGTACTGTGTTACCAAGCCATCATCATCACTAGGAGCCTCCCAAGTGACTCTAATAGCATCCATACCCAACAACACCGCACTCAGGTCAACAACTGGACCTATGATAACAAATAGTTATAGCCATGGTAACTATAATTTAAAAGTTACTACTGACATATAATTCATTGTTACAACAGCTTAAATCTTTTGTGGGTGTATGACCTGGGGGTCTAGTTGCTATGGCAACAGGTGCACTCCGTGCTACATCACTATCATCAGTAATTGTTTCCACAGTGACTTCGAGGTTAGAGTTTACTTCAGATTGAGAAATTTCAGTTATCAATTGACTGCAGAAGAAAGAGAAAAAATAAATTAATTAATAATTTCTGGTGTAAAAAATTTTTACTTACGTATTTTGGACCTCAGAGCTGGGTGTGTATGTGTCGTTGAATACCACAATACTGCCCGCAATGGTTCTGATGATGACCCTGTACCGGACCACTAATCTACCGTCAAGACTGGATGTAAGGGGAGCCTCCCATGCCACCTGAGGTATTCAAGTGTGAGAGAGAATAGCAAAATGCAAGAACAGCTGATTCACGATAGTCTTACTGACACTTGGAAGCATAATTGTGATAATTATAGCCTCAAGCAATGAATGTTTCTATTCTAGTGATATTATAATAGGAGTTTGAACAAATGCTAGCTGCATTATCTCTCTTAGTCCATCAATCAGCATTTGCTTTAATGGATACGGAAATACTTCACTCGCCTTACTACAATTCTACTACTACTAATTGTTGTGTTATCCTAAAACTGCATGGTCAGTATGTGTTAACACTATACTATACACAGGATGACTGCCAGCTTTGGACCTCATGAATATCATTATATTCAATAGCATTCATTGTAAGCAGACATAAATGGAAGTTCTCAGATGACAGTTCTTATGTATTTAGCTTGAATGATGATACCTAGGAGTAACCCACATACATACTTCTGTTTGCTGTGACCCTCCATTATATACTCCTTTGATAGTCCTGGGAACAAAAGTGGGCGTGGTGCATCTGCTTCCTGTATAGGCTGAACTACATATGCACTTGCGAGAGCTGCAGATGTCGACTATCGTGAAATAGCGGAAGTTACAGACACCAGGACAAGCTGTACAGACATAGTAGTAGGAGGACATGACAGTGAACAGGGGACAGACC
>WLWD01001873.1_pt1:57500-114919 | contig 114919 bp, 78 predicted proteins | sample 6712731 | NCBI WGS metagenome assembly WLWD01 (sample SAMN12718690, study PRJNA576275) | sponge metagenome | isolation source: marine sponge | host: Mycale hentscheli | place: New Zealand: South Island, Marlborough, Capsize Point | collected 2014-11-01 | reverse complement strand
ACTATAGCTATACCTTATAGCTAGTCTAGCTGCCCAGGCCCCTACGCAGGATTTTGAAAATAGGGGTTCAGAATAAGATATGTACCCTAAGTCATGCACAATACATAAAAAAATATCAAATTTATATGGATATTATTAAGAAAGAATTTCAAACTTTAACAAAGAAAAAAAATTACATAAACAATAGTCTTGAGTTCTCCATTCTTCTTGGATGCTTGTGTAAAAACATTTTGTATATATTATCTATAACAATTTCAGTCTCATAATGAATATGTATATATAAGGGCCAAAGCATTTAGCCTTTGTTCAGTCTGAGTACATCTCAGATAATTGTTTTATCTCTTGAGAGCAGATCCTGACCATTCACATGAGCATGAACTTAGGGGAAGAGTGGAAAAGAGTTGAAGGAGGGTGAATATATTGGGAAAAGTTTATGAACAGCAATTTTTAATTGACTCGGTTAGTGTCTTCGGACGATCTTCTCTGGTAACCAGAAACATTTAGATTTCCAGCGACAAAGCTCTTCATCTACTATGTCAGCATTTGGAAGATCATCACTATAAAATGATATTGTGTCATTCTTACTAAGCAAAGAACTGCTGGGAGAGATATTGGAAGGTAGCTAGTAGCTCTTGTATGTGTTGCTGCTTGCTCAGTATGAGTTGAAAACCTTGAAGTGATATCAGCTATAAGGTAATCAAGAAAAGGAATACAGACAGTTTTCTTGAAATAATTTTCTACTGAATTATGTTCAGGGTTAGAACAACACCTCTGATGCTGACTTATTCGTGGCACTGTTACTGAGAAACTTGACTTCTCAGCAAGCCTGCAGCAATGATCAAAAATACGCTTAGAGTAAGCATCAATGTCTTCCCTTAAAGCTTTCAATTCCTTACACGATTGCAAGACAATGGATGTTCCAGAAACAATATCTTTATCCTTCCCTTGGAGTTTCACAACAGCCTCCTTGAGGTAGAACAATGAACGATGGAGAGTAATCAAAGAGTAAAGAAATTCAAATGATTCAATGCCTGTTAAGTGAGCCAGTGCATTCCTTTTATCTTCTGGTGTCCAGGATCCATTATTGTACAATGGAAAATCATCATCTCCATAGAGGATAACCTCACACATCTTGATTAAAAATGGATGTGCCAATGAAAAACGTTCCCAACCAACAATGTTCTCTACCCAGCGAGTAATACAAACAATGAGGAGAGGTGCTCTATTTGATGGCTGCGTACCTTTTTCTATGATAGCTTTCAAAAAACCTTCTCTTTTGTCAGACTTCTTAACCCACAAAAAAAACTTCATAATTTGATCGACACAATTTGCAATGGGTACAACAGAGCATGACTTAGTATCGCTGTGTCAAGTACCAACTAATAGAATAATAATTATAATACTAACCATTGTTACTATTATCATTATTGAAAACTGTACTTATTACCCACTTATTTACTGTCAATAATGGGGAGTTTGGAGAACTTATTTTTAGTGTTAAATAGGAGGTGCTGCTTGGGCACCTGTCGTATACTAACGACAACTAGGTTCATTCAATCAAACAATTAAAGTTCAACAATTCATATCGCAAGTTACACAAGGATACAATACACTGTCAATAACTGACTGGAGAAATAACTAGTGACAAGTTATTAAATACATGGCAAAACCACATGATGATGTAATAAGTATGATGCAATGATTAAAGACTAGTCTTGGTTAGATACCACAGCACCCCAGTTCAAAGCCTAATATTGTCTCCATAGTTAATCATAATAAAAGATATTTGAAATAAAGCAACTAGAGGATATAGAATGAATATATGCTCATTTGGTATAAAATGTTTTGGTGTTGAAGTTATAAGAACTCAAAGTGGGGTGTCCAGACAGTGCCTCCTGGTGAACACCTTGCGAGGTGTTATTTAAACACCCCTTAACAGAATTAACATAACACTCCTGTCAATTGGTTATTTCACATTACTTGATGGAGTCACCGTGACTGTTGCATGCTTTGTAATGTGTGCTCTTAGCAACTAGTGTCTGTTATGTATTCATTTGTGTTGTGTATTAGTTACGTGTCTCCGTTATTTTTATGTCACTTTTTCTATGGGCTGAGCCCTGGATATATTTACCCTTGTGCCTAGCTCAGACACAGAGTATTTTCTCATGAACCATGTCTTACTTGGATAAGACAGAAACCTAAATTTCTCTGGTTATTATTCATGTTGGGCAAACTGGTATAGAAAATTCTCCTAGTGTGGTTTTCTCAGCTCTTGGGAGTACCTGAGCAGCAGAGGAGACCCACAAAGTGAATGGCCAGCACAATGGGTGTAAAGAGCCTTTGGCTGCTTTTCTCGAATTCTTGCTTGAACCCCCGCCTTTACTCCACTCATGGTAGATGCACCATCATAACCCAGGCCACGTAAATTGCTCAAACTTAATCCAAGACTCTCAAGGGACTGTACAATAGCATTAGCTATGTCAACTGTTCGGGTTCTTTCCAATTTCACAAATGCAATGAATTTTTCACGAATTTCATACTCCTGGTCTATAAATCGCACACAAATAGGCAAATGCTCAACAATGGCTAGATATTTCATCTGCAATTACACAATAAAATATTGCTGCCTTCAATTCGGTAACTATACTTGCCAATATTACATCATGACCAATGATGTTAATTATATCATTTTGTGACCTTGGAGAGGTGTATGTAGCATTTTTAGCTCGAGGACTATTAAGATGATTGAACAGAATTTCATCGGTTTGAACATAGTTTTTTAGCAATGCTAAAAAATTTCCTGGATTCTTATGGTGATTGACATCCTCGTCGTTGCCCCGCAAAGGAAGACCCTGCTACACAAATAAATAACGGCACGAACAATTTGGCGCAAGATGTCTTTATTCTCATTCATGCGTATATGAAGGGCACAGTACATCAACATGTCTGGCTGGATTATCAATAGTGCTTTTCAAAACATCAGCAGCTTGGAGGCAATGCCGGTGATGATTAGCCATAGAGTGATTATTCAAAGTTTTATTCAATTTAACCCAATTTGAAAAGGGCCTATTAACAAGCAAACCTTTGTCTTTTCGTTGAGAAGATGGTAGGAGAATTGAGCATAACCCACAAAACACAGCATTTAACTTTGGACTGTATAAAAGCCAAGGATATCTTTCCAGCCAAGAATTACTAAACGTATGGTTGTTTCCGTACAAGAATGTACTTAGAAAAGCTGTAGGTGGAGAAATGTGCTTATAAAGCAAAAAATACTTCTCATCCCTTGAAAGATTAGAAACTGCATGACATAATCATCAATGGATTTTGTTGGCTCTAGCAAGGTGCCAATATCGTTAAATGGAGTCTCAAGTCTTGAATGAGACTCATCACTACTGCTAGACATCATTGAAGTCGCTATCACAGATTCAGGTGAAGTATCAGGTTGTTTGATAGCACCAAGTTGAGTGATGCTGACACCATGTACAGGAACTGGTGAAGCATCAGGCGGGGTAATGCTCTCAGCTATAGGTACTAGCGAAGCATTAGGTTTGGCCATGCTCGCATATGGTAAATCAGGTCTAGTAGCACCAAGACTAGAAGATTCGCCCTAAGAAGGCCCTAAAAGTATTAACTAACTTGAACTGAGACTAATCATGCTATAACACACTTACCTCTATCCTCAATGGCAATTTTTGTAAAAAATGACCTAATATCTTTAGAGTTGTGCTTTCTCTTCATTTTGGTCAGTCTAGCTAGCAGCTGTGCTGTAGGTTACCAGCAGCTGCCTAGTTTGCAATTTTCACCTTTACACCCATTGTGGTGACATTTCAAGTGACAAAAGATGAATATGTAAACTACAAACTAGGCTTATATCAAATACATTATTTTGGCTAATAAGTAAAATGTGGGATATAAACAGTGCAAAGTAAGTTTGGAAATTAATTATTTATGATATTATGAATATCATTATTTTCAAAGAGGGGTCAGCTGAACCCACCTGAACCCCCCTGGGCTTGCTACCTTCTTCAAAAATCTGGCAATTAGTGTGAAGACTTCCCAAGCTGGAAAATATTTTTTAAACAGAGCCTATTTTAGCAGAACATGTAAAATGCTTTATATAAAAATATGTTTCACCATTTATAATACCAGGAAGAAAACGTATCATACTGTTACAACATGAGACTTATCGTCCCAGCAAATCGACCACTTACCGTGACCACGCCTATCCATCAACTGCCACGAGTGATGATGTTTACCTAGGCTAACTTACTCTCCCTAGTCGCTTCTCTCAAAATACTATCTTGTTAACTCATTTAGTCAGAAGAATAAATTAGAACCCGTTGCTATAATTGTTACTAGGTGTACTAACTTGGTAAGTGTGCACTATTTTTTGCCTTTAGGTATATAAACTGTGCATACTAACCACCCTTGGGGTATTGCCATTTTTGAGTTTAAGTTTAATGATAAAGCGGTGTGAGGCCCAATATGATATGTGAGGGTCTACTACCCTCTCATATCCGACCTATATGGGACCAGCCCTAGTTGGATAACTCCGCTCATACCACAGGAATTTACCATAGCTAGCTGCTTAACTGTTTACCACTGAGCAGAGCAGCCCAGGGTAGAGTTAGATCTGGAGATAACAGCTGGCAGCTACAATGCTAAAGTAAACTTGCCAAGTGTGCTTCAATTGAATTTTAATTGAATTTTAATTTTGGGCCGGAAATTCGCTTGACACCCCATTTGTGCGAAAATGCTGATAAACCAAGTTGCTAGTGGAAACTGGGCCTGCTTTGGGTAAACGGGGTTCTAAAATAGTTAGAGCATGTGCTTAGGTACTGGTGGATTTAGTGCACAAAGCCCTCAGGCCTACGGCCGTTGGGCTTCAGTGCACTAAATCCACCAGTACCTAAGCTTGTATGCTCTAACTATTACTTAATGTTGTATTAAATACACATTCAGAGTTGTTGAAATGATTACGCTATTGCAGGGATGGACAAAAAAGAAAAATTACCAGCAGAGGAACACGAAACCTGTAGATAAAACTCAATTTTAAATCGTGGAATGAGTATTTTAAGACAGTTAGTGCAAGTTGAAGGTAAAAAATTAATTTTTAAGGTAGCATGCACTTGTAATACATTATGATGACATTTGATTATTAAGATTTAGAGGTTGTTTATGTGACAGTATTATGGTTTTGTACTGGATTTTAAGTTTGAGATGTATTCAACAAACACCAAAATCAATTTTATGTGTGTGTTCAAAGTAAACAGGGTCATAGAAAATCTAAATATGAATTCTTTTATTCATACAAATATTAACAGAATGAATCACTTTTAATGTTTACCACTGAGCATCAATACCTATAATATGTGCTCACAATTTTCTCTCACTTATTGTACTCCACTAAACAGAATCTTTCAGTTTAGCAATCTCATATCACCTTTGTATTAGGTTGTTTCGGAATGACACAAGACACACTTAGATCTTAAAACTTACTGTTAAACTCAACGCTGTACAGTAATTCTTTAGAAATTCTTCTTGTTGTTTTCAAGTCGCAAAATGTTGTGGCGAATGATTACTATGGTATTGAAACCCTTTACCAGACATAATTACACTCTTCTTTTTTTTAGTAGCTGCCAGTGTTAGTTGTCAAAAGTTACTGGTAATTCAGATAGTCAGAGACTACAGAAACTCAGGGAATTAAGGTAAGAAAGTAGTTCCGTATGTGTTAGCTAATGTATATAGTGTTATCAACGGTTATATAATACTTTTAGGAGACTAATAAATGCTTTTGATGCGTTTTGTTTGTGCACAGCGTCGCTGCCCTTTGTGCTCAAGCACATCATTAATGGGGAAAGGAACGAAATACAAGTTCCAGACCCTTTCCCAACATAGAGGTTTGGGTAAAGGGTCTGACCCCGTGAGAATAAACTTTGAATTAGTCTGGTGTAGCCAGTCCCTTTACCAAACTGCTATGCTGGGAACTGATCTGGGGACATGGCCATGCCAAATTTCTACTGCACATATTATTGTGGTGGTCAATTCCCTCCTCAACCGCATATAGAAATTCCTATACGTTTCAGCCACCCTCTCAATGCTTGGTTTAGGCAATTATGGCTAATTTGCAGTAGAAATTCAGGTATTAGGGAGTTGGGGCACTCACTACATCCATATTCCTCTAGAACAAATTCATTATGGCCATGTATCCAGGACCTCTGCGCGCTAAATGAGTCTAGCTCCGCCAGACAAACTTTGAATGTGGATCGACTCTACCTTTTCCCTCTATCCCTAGATAGAATCTTGGTCAGTAACACCATTTTGTGGACGATTTAGCAGCTACATGGCCCTATGTGTTTTATTTCATTTAGTAAGTCTTACATGCCCCTGCTGGACAGTTTCGACTGCATATGTATGAAGTACTATTCTATTATTTATTGTCCACTGTAGGAATCGGCAATTGTTAATATTTTGAAAAATGTAGTTATGTATACACTTTTAATGCACACTGACATTAGCGTTGTTTTAGTTAACTAAAACCAAAAGCCCGTAGACTTGGGGTATTTTACTTTTGGTAAGAATAACTATAACTATAAGCTGTAGAGAACATGAAAAAATTAAAACTAAATATTTTAGAAGACAGTAAATTCGATAATAACTAAAACTACCAGTATAGAGTGGATGATAAAAACTAAAACTAAGCTATTTTTAGTGTAAACAATTCACCTTGAATTATGACATTATTAAATAAAGATATACATTGCCATCAAGTGATTATTCTCTAAACTACATATACAATAATAATCATACTTTATTTATAATACCTAAAATTTTCATAAAAATATGCTATCTTGATGTTATTTAGGAAAACTACCAGTACTGCTTTCTTTAAGTAGTCTCATTATTGAAGAATTTGAGAGACAACGAAAATTAACCAAAACTAAGTCAATTGATAGTATAACTAACTAAATCTTCTACATGACATTGAAAAAATACTAAAAACTAACTAAATCTTCAGGAAGAATTTGGGGGGGAAACTAAAACTAAGAATTCAAAATATTTTTTTTAGTATGAATAACTAAAACTAAGAAAGTCTGGAATCTCTAAACCAAAACAACACTAACTGATATAGCTACCTTCAGGCACTTTGATAATTGTCATACAAGCATCATTTGAAGTCTCGCTTATAGTTTGCTAACAAAATTAATGAACATTGCCTCCTTTACAACTAATAACATCCACACCTACCCGTATTACTTTACACTTAGCTAAGGTGGTATTTAACTTACTTTCCACTTAGTTTCCGTGCTGTTTCATATAGTTTCCATGCTATTTCACTTTCACGGTGCAATTTCAATTGAACAGTGATTTATAACATACATTTTCTAATCGGCAATTTACTAGCCATACTATTAATAATATATATAGTTATATTTATTCCATGGTAGATATCTTCACAGTATTATCTTTAGGAAGGTGATGTGGTAACGGCTAAGGAACTTCAGAGACATATCGACTGTAACACTTCTTGTCACTTTAATTCATGTACCACTTCACACCAATTAACAAATCTTTCATACCTAATGCATGCATAAACACAATGGTTTCTTTGAGATTCATAAAAAGTATCAGACTGGTTCTTGCACTGCTTCGCGTGCTCAGCCAAGTTATTACAGGTGACCTGTGAGATAACTCACATTATCACATAGTGTTACCACATGGCTGTATCGTGCAAGCTCATTACCCTAGTAGTTATAGCAACAGGCCTGGCTTACCAGTTTTCAGGGTTTTTACACTCTGAGAGCCTACCCAACCAGGTTAGAGCAGCTGCTAAAATACCAGCTGGGGTGTGGGGAGCCCCTAGTGTACACCAAGAGTTACCAATGAACTACTTCAGTGAAGATATCTAGCATGGAATAAACTACTTATTACACTCGTCAGAGTAATATGGCTAGAAATTTCACTCTCAGGCTTTATTTTCACTCGCCTCTGGCTCATGAATATAAATTAGCCTGCTTGTGAAATATTTCGCCATATCATACTCTGACACATGTAATAAGTACTACGTATGTATATATACATATATAAGAACTTGTCCAGCAATATCTGGTGCAAGCATAGTTGATCATCAGAAAACAAGGTGGTGACTCAGCCACATTAACTGGAAATAATTCAGTGCCACACATTCTTCTATATGTAGCTATTCATTTAGAAGTGATGGAAGCTGTTATTCAGCAGACTGTTCCGGGCTCCAACTATCAAACTCAACTAAATTTTTATCTCATTCTTGAAATTTGTCATAAATATTTCAGTAGTAGCTGATAAATAATTTAACTAAAATTAGTAGTAAGTACGTATAGTCCAGTATGCTAAACTATACCTCCTACAATTAAGTTAGAACGTTTAAATGTATTTATATATTGAAGGAGTAGTAATAATGAAATTATATGAAATAGTATTAACTAGTTATTTACAATTTCAGAATATCGTAAATTCATTGTAGAATATATAATTACATTTAAATCAGTACATACGATTGATGTGAAATATTACAAGCAAGATTACAAAAAAAAAGTAGGTATGCAAAAGTGATATCGAAATCATTCTCAAACACATGCATTAACATGCTTTCGAAATATTTGTATTTTACCAAAACGAAACTTTTTCCCACATATGGGACAAACAAGATTAGGATCATAAGGTACAGTTTCTTCATCATCAGAACTACTAGTGTGGGATATCCTTTCCTTAGATGAGGGTTGGAGCTTTGGATTCAACTGAGATTGACTATTAGGATCCCCTACAGATGATATGCAATCACTGGCAGGAATATATTGATCTGATTCCATTCTCGCTGGTGCTGACGGTGCTTGATTCTCAGCTCTGTGCTCGTCCCTTCTTTGATAGATGCCACGTGGATCAGTATTAACAAAATGTTGCGACTCTTGAACTTGATCCCGAGATGGAACTTCAAAATCACTTTGAAAACAAGGGTTGGCATGATAAGTATTATCACCTTGATGCAAAAATGTCTCAGTATCTAGAGAAGGATAACTAATATGAGAACCATCTTGGTTACCTGACACACCTTGATTTCCCGATGCACCGTGATTTCCAGAAACATTATGGTTTTCTGTATTTTTGACAATATTGTGCCCGCGACTCATACGTTTCTGAGAGTGATTCATTGACATACTTCGAATTATACATTCTTTATTAGTGGCTGATGCTTCCATAAAACCTAGTTCAATAGTTTCACTTTGCGTACTTAGTCTTCTGTCATGCAGGCCTTCATGAGCACCTTTATTTTTTCTTTCGTGATCTTGATCTGAAACAAAATCTGTTTTGATTTTACAATTATTGTCTCTGGGTGGGATAGGGGGCTTATCCATACCAGGCATAGAACAGATATCATTGGTTTTATCTTGGTCTTCATGTCCTGGCAACTGTTCATAATTGTGGTCAAGTTGGGTAGTATTTCTTGCTGTAAGACGTTTGCTTCTTGTCTCTATCTGATAAGATGACCGGGTTTTGTGCTGATGACTTGAAGATGGTGTATCAGCATGAGTTGGTGGTTCCTGATTCCACAGATAAAAGCATGGGGAGTAATGCTCAATCAGGCATAAACTTAATGAAGTGTTACTCTGTAAAAATGGAAGTGTGTATAGCACACTAAATAGTGTGCATACAATAAAGTGTGTCTAGCACACTGTTTTATGATACCAAGTGTGTTAAGCGCTCCTTCATTTTAGTGTGTTAAATACCAAGTGTGTTTTGCACACCTCAACTGAATTTGTTTTTGAACTCAGTAAGCTTGTTAGGATAGACTAGTTGGCTCTTTAGAAGAAATTTTGACTTTGCTTGAACAGACTCTATCAGTAACTGCAACATTAGAATTATATTTGGCTTCTTCATATCCTCAAAAATTATATTAATTATTTATAGAACAAGTGTCAAGGTCACACAATCTACGCAGTGTTTTAAAGAACATTTGGAATATATATAAGATAACTGCACAAACTACGGTCTTTCCAGTAGCTTTAGCACATTTTTATTATATTCATAGTTTACCCACACCGATTCTAGCAAAGTCATTGCTACATAAGAAGAAGCTGTTCTTCTTGTAAGGATCACTGGTGAGATAAAGAAAGAATAGAAGCCAGAAGCTCAAGCAAGATCTTCAGAACATTATTCTTGATTTTGGGTCATGTCCCATTACTATGTTAATACGCTATTGATATTAAAAAGAAAATTGCAATGTGTGCTGAAATCAGAAGTGTCCTCAACACACCTGAAAGAGTGTGCTATCCACACATAATAGTGTGCGTATTGCGACTTCATCAGCACACTTTATTTGGTATGCTATGCACACTTCCTTTTTTACAGTGTAAACTAGCCCAACAAGATTGTATGAAATATTTGTACATGTAAATTCATAACTACTTCAACCTAAATATTCCTTTACACAATAAATATAGGTTACACCTCGACTTTGAAGTCAATACAGGATTTACAACAACCGAGGGCCGATAGCCTGAGGATACTGTGAATCCTGTACCAACCGAACGAAGTGGTATAACCAGCTTGTACCTGGCTCTAAGCTATAGGAAACACATAAAACTAATTCTATTGAACGGTTCACTTATTCACCTCCGAGGAGGTGGGTGTGAAATATATTCACCCTGCACTGAGCAATTTGATTGGATAGTTTGAACATACCATGGTATACATTGTCTTAATTACATATGTCCAAGGTTGCGTATAAAAGGCTGTAGTTGGGGACATAGTGGAAATAGTAACTGCCTATATTTGTCACCAAATTCCCTAAGACCATTATTTAGAATGCACGACAGCAACTTAGCGCACAGGAAACTTGGAATACTTGTTTTAAACATGTTGTATGTGGAATTTTAAAAATAGTGAGCTCTTCTGGAGAGTAATCTTTACTTAGCTTCTTTTTTTAATTTGAGTAAAAGTAGTTAGAAGTCAAAGGGCATGCCGGGGATTTTCTTTTTTATACCTGGACAACAGAAAAGAGTTCAGAATGTGGTAGGAGGCCACAAATTTTGTGTACGAAGAATGGCATTGAATTATAAATGCAACTTCCATGGTTAACTCAATAAAAAAAAACCATCTAAATGAATGTTGCTAGCCTTCGAAGTGTCAGCAGCCCACCTTGTTAGCTATAACACAATAACAAATTAAGACGACATTATCGACCAACTTACTTTATAGTCCTCCACTTTGTATATGACAAATTCATGCAGGAGTTTCCTATATTCTTGAATTTCCATTGAAAGATCTTCAATCCTATTTTTCAAGTGATCAATTTCTCCAGTGAGTTCCTATTCAACAAAATACGGTATATCATAAATTAAAAGTGCTGGAATATAGCAACATGCATGCACCTCACTAGATATAGGATATGTCCAATAGTGAACGTGGGAACGCCCACCCATGAGAAACCTCAGTGAAGGCAATGAATGCCTATTCAGAGAACAATAGAACAATTAGTTGTTAATTAATGTCAATTGTCATATCTTATTGTATCATTGTTAGTGTCATGTGAGTTGTGTGTGGCTGGGTTTTATACACTATGGCCTGCCATGCTTAGCTCAGAGTTGAGTTTGTCCAGTTTTGAGCAAGTGCTGTGCTGTTTATATCTAATCTATTGAGACACCTTAAGGGAAGACCCTGGGTTGCCCATATCTAGGGGCTCAAACAAGATTTTAAAGATCGCCTGCGGCAGCCTTAACTCGTAAGAGACTACTACTCTCTGGTGGCAGTGGAAGAAGCTACCCTTCCCCTAACCGTCCCCACAGTGAACTACTGCTAACTTAACTAACGCCACTTAACTAAAAAATTTCCAAGTCATAAATCAGCAAAATTACCATGTTGGCCCAGCTCAGTTAAATGTTTTAAAATGCAGCTGTTTGATATTTTACTCCCTAGCTCAGTACTGTTTGTTCATACTAGTTTATCAAAGGTGAGACTCCCAGTTTATCTCCTACTCTTGACAGGTAAATGAATCCTTCACTAATGACTATTATTATTCATGTAGAATTACTTCAGAAATCACTTACATGCATTCTGTATTATAGTATGGTGATGACCAGTGGTCATTTTTATACACATACACCATTTATGAGACGTAATGAACATTTCATGAACAAATATTGTCAAGTACAGATGAAAATTTAACGAATAAATAATTTTTATATACCTAGGTACAGAAAAGATGTGCACAAACTGAAACCAGTGAGTAATCCAGTAATAAAATTGATTAAAAAAAATGTATAGCTACATGAATACCTTGAATATATACAGGAGTATATGCAGTGGGAGCAGTGGGAGGGTTTAGAGGATTACTAGTAACCACTCCCCCTTCAATTTAATAATATTCTACAAGTTATTACCGAGTAAGCAAATTGACTGAGACACTCACAGATATCAAAATAGGTGAGGATGTTTGGTTATACATATTATATTTATTTTATGCTAGATACCTTCACAATGTTGTACGTGACCTGTGAGAGAGTTATCTCATGGCTGTATTGCACACCACCATTACACTAGTAGTTATAGCAACAGGCCAGGCTTATCAGTTTTCATGGTTTTTATAGCTACCTTCCTCTAGTGAAACCTACCCAACGAGGTTAGAGGAGCTGCTAAAATATCAGCTAGGGTTGCAGGAAGCCCCTAGAGAGTTTTATGGTCAACTTCACATCTAGATTTACCTTTCCTAGTACAAACTATTTCAGTAAAGATATCTAGCAAGGAATAAACCACTTCTTACATTTGTCGGAGTGATATGGCAAGACATTTCACTCTGGCTCGTGAAAATAAATCAGCCTGCTCATAAAAAATTTCGCCATATCACACTCTGACTCATGTAATATTATGTACTATATATATTATATATATGTTTGGAAATAAGCATATGTCATTTTTTTTACTTTCACCTTCACATTTTTGTGTTTGCTAGGTGATAGACCCCATTCCAAACTTCATTAAACAGAAACATATTTAAATGATCTTTACACGGTATTATCAAGGAAATTTTATTGGAATTACGCTGTTTTTTAATATGATCTGAATGTTGCGTGATGCAGTAAGGTCTTACAGACTTATAGGTTTTTGTTAATTTTATTAGTGGTAATCTTGGCTGAGCTGTTTGCCATAGCTGTTCTTACTTAAAAAATCCATTTCCAGATCAAACAAAAAATATATTAGCGGCGCTTTCTTTCTTTCTTTATCTTTTTTTTTTTTTTAGCTTCAAGGCTTTCTCCTTGTTTCATTTGTTAGCAAGAAAAATCATATTTAGGGATCCTTAGAAATGCTTGGTTTTTCAAGTCCCAATATGTTGTGGCGAGTGGTTTCTATGACATTGAAACCCTTTCCGTACGCAATTCCACAAACTTGGCCGTGCTCTTTAGTAGCACAGTGCTTTGTGTCAGTAGCTCTACCCATAACTTATACTCAGAATTATTTAAAATACTGTTTTGAATTACTTGTGTACAATGTCTTGCTCAGAATTTGTGCTGAAGCACATCACAAGTATTCTACAGAAGCAATTCAGTCATGGAAAAATTATTAATATGGCTTTAATGACAATCACATAATAACTAATCCTATTGGTTTTCCCATTGATATCTAATATACATGAAAGCAGCTTACCAAATTTCTTTCCACTTCCACATCATAGAAATTTTCAAGTAAAGACTCATCCGGCTCTTCCACAGAAGCAGATAATAAATGCTTACTAATTTTCTTAGTTCTTTCCTTCTTTTTAAACTGGTTCTCCAGCTTTTGGTGTGCTTTCTTTAAATCTTGGTATTCTAATTTTACATTAGCCAATTTTTCATTTGTACGTTCCAAAGCATTTGCATATGCAACTTGAGTAGCAGTAACACGATTGACCTAGTATTTAACAACAATTGTTTACAGGTGTGAGAAGTGTTCATATTAACTCAAGAACTTCATTACACAAAATTCCTAACTTCATTTATATACATTTAAGTTCCACTAAATACTCCACAATAGTGCAATCATGAGTAACTAAACTATTCCTTGAACTATAGTGCACAAAAAAATATTTGATTTGTTGTGAGTTATTCTTTCACTTCAATAAAATTCAAGTGTGATAAGTTGGTCACACTTTAGTTATTCAATGTATAGCTAGTATGCTCAAGTTTAGTTGGCACGGTTATTATTGAAACAGAAGCAATGTTGTGATAGTAACATTCAAAAGCTCAGGTCAAAACAGTCTTTATTCTTCAGAAATGGCAGGAAAGCACTGTTTCTAACTCAGTACAAAAAGAACTGTGAATAAAGTACACAACACACGTCCTGTGATTCACACATAATCTAAGTCGACCAAGTGAAAAGTACCAAAAGCGTCTGAACAAAAAATAGTTGCCTATTTGGTAACTTCATGTTTCAAGCTTTTTATTAAATATTCAGGTCAGCAGTTTTAGCATCAGTGAAATAAAAGGCTATTTAACATTCACAAGTATTTATGTGGAATATGTTTTAATCCACTCCAACATTGTAAACAAAAGGGCTTATTTATTAGGATACTAAGCCTAACTGCTGTTCACTAAATACCACAGTAAGATCAATCCTCGTTATAAGCTTAAATACCGTTACAATAATAATAATAAAATTATAAATTATATAATCACTCCAAGCAAATGTCCCAGTGCAGGGCATTAAAATTTTGTAAAAGTTGAACTGGTGTGTCAATGAGGTAAAAGAGGTAATATAAGCACTTAGCTATCTCATGTACACCGCAAATCAATTATGGTCGCTGGATTGTAGCAGCTCCGATGCACAAAAACTTTGAAATAAATGAATTAAAGTATGACAGATAATGATACTTCAAAATCTTCAAGTTCTTTAGTTAAAGTAAGAGAAAAGTACAACAGTTTTTCCCTCATATTCAATGCATGCCATCTATAACAAACTGCTATTAGCTTCTAATACTATGACAAAAAACACTGAATGCTCTGAATGGGTATATAATGTTTAACTATGGGAGTAGAAGTGCAGAACTACTGCTAAATTCAGGTACATACACTTGTCACTACAAGGACGTTCAAATAAACTTAACTAAAATTAGCACTTATTCTTAATAATTTCACGATATGACGTAGCAAACATGAAATTTGAGTAACACATAAAGAAACGATAAAAGAAATGTTAATTAACATTTAGCAATAGACATACTTGATCCTTTGATTTCATAGCTTCCTTTTTTAATTGACTTAAGTCCATGACTTTCTGATCCAGTTTAGAAGTTACATCTTTCAGCACCTTCTTATATTTCTGTAACTCTGAATCCAGCTTAGGTACTCTGTTAGCTTTTTTCTTGTAGCAATCAATATCTCGACTCTGCTCTTCAACCTTTTTCTTCATTCCACGCATGAGTTCTTTCGATGTCTGTGATTTAGACTTCATTTCTGCCGTCATTTGTGCTATTTGTATCTTCTGAGTGTTGACCATGCCCTTCTGTTCTGCTATTTCTTGCTTTAATTCAGCTATCTGTCGCTCAAATTTTTTCTCTTCCTCAAAGTCGTTCATGAATACTTCAGCCTATACAAAAACATTCATAAATGAGCTCACTAAATTTGATCTCTTTACAGTACTTATGCAGTAATTATTCTAATAATAGCAAATTTTCTCAGTTCTAACTTCAATTTCAATTGAATCATTAAAAGTAATATTCTGTTTGAATTTATCTAACATTTCAGTAAATTCATTTTATCCAGGGATTTTGTCAGGTTTTTTTAAGGAAAAATTTTCCCCACCACCTCTGCTGAAAATTATCATGACCTTTATGGTGACATTTGCTACCTTTTTTTTATCAAATTAAACGGCAATGAGAAACCCACCTCAAGTTTGAAAAAAAAATACCCTGTTTCTTATAGTTAGAAAGCTTCAATGGCAATCCTCATCAGTATGCCAAGTTGAACTGACTCCGTAATAGACTCTAAATTTTGTTACTTGTAGCAACATCAACTGAATGCACATTATCACTTAGTTAGATTGTCTAAAAAACAACAACAAAATTTCACAGAAGGCAGAACCTATTTGTTCTTCTTCCCTTATAATTTGCCAGTGACTTTGATTCCATAATCTTATTCCATTCTTGAAGTTATTTTTTAGAAAAATATTTTAAAACTGTTCTTTCTTTTTTTCTTTTCTTTTTTTGCACACGAACAAAAAAATAATTCTACTTTTACTTCCAAAATCTATTTTTCTACCAAAACAATTCTGTATGAAATTTGTGGCTGATCAAACAATTCGTAAAAGCAGAAAAAAACAGTCTAAAAAAATCGAATTTTTTTGTGAGCAGCTAATAACGAAAAATAACCCCCACACTTAATTTAATACTTTAGGAGGAAAGCCGTTACTATTTTAATATCATACAATGGGGCACAACTCCCACTTGGAAGATGAACAGTTAAGAACCCAACTCCATGAAGACTTTCATACACCACAATTATACTCTAGATCTAACCCAGAACTAAGATAACGGCTTGAAACTGGTACGCAATGCAATGTGCCGGGAGCTCAATCCCTCTCCTCCAACTCTTCTTAAATTAAGTGAGCATCAATAGGTAAGGGGTTAAAAATGACTGCATAAACCAATGGAGCTAACAATCAACATGCCATAGGTTTATAAAGTCCACATAATCAGTAGACAAAACATAGATCTTCATGTATCAGCAGGAAGTTTGCAATTCTTCTATAAAAGGCTCCGCAAGTGATATATAATAATATATAACATATAGTAGGCATAAAAATAATGTACCAGTCTTGGCTCCTAAATGGCCGTAGTATACGGCAGGAGGAAGTCCTGGAAAAAAAAACACTGAAAAAAGCTAAAAATTTGGATTTTAAATGTCTGCAAAACAACCGCATTATGGGCCTAAAACAGAAGTTGAACAAAAAACAGGTATAAAAACTGCCAAACTATTTCAATAAAACGCCACGCTAATCAGCGCCTCGTGCACCTCCTTTGGCGCAAGCATTTGTAAGAACAAATTGTTTTAGTAACTAGCTACTGTAGCAAGTACCTGCGGATAAAACTAACTGGAAGCTGTCTAGTCTACTACTGCCATGATAAGACTAGTTTGAATTCACTGACTTCCTCCTGACTTCAATCCTGACAACTTGCTGTGACTTTTCAGAAACCAATAAAATGTATGTGTGGTAACCACAGGAACATTATAACTTCCTGACATGCATGTTACACAAACACTCACAGTAGGGCACACTTTCTGAAGAGCAGGCATTTACCTACAGTTGATGAAAAAACACAACTCCAGCAACAGACGCTTCTTAACATAACACACCAAATGGAAAGATAACACTGGAACTAGAACACATAGAACATTTGAACCTGCATTTGTAATTCTAGGCAGGAAAAGAATGAATGGGAGTGGCCACTTAACAGTACTTATCATAGTGTTTGCTTTTTTTTCTCTCACTAGACTGAAATAGTCCTTTAGTCTGAGTTCCTCTTCTTTAAAGGTATAAATAGCCGCCATCAACAAGAACCACTGTGACAGAGTGCATGAATTAATGACCATGAGAGACTACTATAATCCTCAAGTGTAAGCGCACTGAGTATTAATAATATATAGTTGAGTAAGACAAATCAAATATATGCTTAAGAGCAAAGGGTGGGGAGGGGGTGGGGGTGATCTCTGTATCAAATGCTGCATATTAAAAAGTGAGTACTGCTATATTGTTTGTACAATAAACTGAACAAATTCTTAAGAGTCAACGATAAATTGTATGACCAAAAATATACCAGGTCAGTCAGGTAAGTTTCAGTACACGTGTCAAAAAAAACTTGCTAGTTTTTGGATCGTAGAATGGCCATAGAACAGAAGAACGGAAGAACCATTACAGTTGTTCACCCGTTTCTTTTTACTGAACCGCGCTAACGTAGAATGGCTGTACAATGACTGCACTGTTTCTATGGAACAGTCGTAGTATAGTAGTGCTAATACATTAAAGAAATTGAAAACGTGAATAAAATGCTAATTTCCTGTAGTACTTGCTGATTAAAATATAAACAAAAAATATTTCCATATAAAATTATTTTGTAAATGTATTTAGCAACATAATAATGAAGCTGCTTAGTCTGCCCAACCAATGCTTGGAAGTTGTGCCGTGCTATTCATCAGAGAAGATCCTTGGGAGTTGCTGTTACAAAGTCCTGGAATTTCCACACAATAGACTTGGAATTGTGTCATAGTGAGGTCCTGGAAGAGAAGTGACAAATTATACATATCGTTAAAAAATTGAGTTGTCATGTAATTATCATCTTGTCACAATAGTATACGATAGCTATTCAGTAAAAATCCTGAACTTCACTGTTGTCATTGTGTTTACCAAATAAGCAACCAAAGTAAAAATTAAAAGTATTAGAGCTAGAATCCCGAAAACTTACTAATTATACAGCTTATAGCCAAACAGTAAATGCAGTTGAGACACTTAATGAATACAACAAATTAAAAAAAAAATGTGATAGCTAGACAGCTGAGTAACTCACTCAATTTTCTGTATAAAACACTAACTATTTACTGAACACAATTCAATAAAATACTTACTGGTTTGACAAACTTAGTAACAGTAACAAGCTTCACAGAACATAGAGAACCTGTACTTATCTTCACCAGCTCTATGACGAGCTATTAGCTGAGAGCTCTGCACGCATGCCGTGCCATCTCAGAAAATCTGTGTGCACGCCATAGCTAAAAAAAGAACAGCATTATATTATATGAACGGTTTGTCGTTTTTTCATCCGTTTTCCGAAAATGCAATGGCCGTACAGCCATTTAACAGTACGCGATATCCCATTTTTTTACCATTTTTTCAGTCACGCAGTACTACAGCCGTTCTATGATCCAAAAACTGGCACATTAATTTTTACACATACTATATAATGTACCCAATCAGATCAGTTCCTTAAATGCACCCACTATTGACATGGCTTCATTAATAAAATACCATTATCATATGAGTTCAAAACAACTGTGTTACACATCAGAATTTGCTTTTAATTAAATCTCTGTTACAATATAACACATACCTTATCCTGCATAATAATGCTTGAATTCAATAATCTAGTTGTAGGCCTTCTTTCTGGATAATCATTTAGGCACTGAAAAATGAGAGGAAGTAGAGGATGATCAGGTGTTACTTTATCTATGCTTTTCTTGCGTCTTGTCTTCTGTACAATACCCTGTTCAATCATCGACGAAGTGATTTTGACTTCAAACACTTCAGGAAAGTCTTCAATTAACACATGAAGGCAAAGATGACCGAAGGAAAAAATATCCAATTTAAAGTTGTACTCAGCATCTTCCATTAGAGCTTCAGGTGGCATGTAATGCCAATTACCAGGAGCAGTGGTATGCTTGTTCACAGCAAAGGCGGCTTCATCCATTAACTTGGAGACACCAACGTCAGCTATTTTAGCTTGTGCCCCTTTTGTAAGCAAAATATTTCTTGCCGTCAAATCTCGATGAATGATTTGAGGATGGCATTCGTGTAAATACACAAGGCCATATGAAACATCCTTTAAAATTGAAATTTTCATTGAATCATTTATTTTTGATGGCTTCTCAAGGAAATCAGCTAAATCACATTCCATCTTTAGCATCACCATGGCAATGTCCTCTTTGCTTTTACTCCCATAGTATATTCCCAAGAAGGGAACTATGTTGGGATGTCTCAACTTACTAAGAACAAGACATTCCCTTTTAAATTTTTCAATTACCAGCCTCTTCTCGTCTTCGTTGACACCTTCACATAACAGGGTGTGAGGCTTTTTGGCTACGCACAACATCTCTCCAACTTTGACTTCATAAACGAAACCGTAGGAGCCAGCAGCTAAGGATGCAGCACTTTTCGGATCCTTCTTCGCTTCCCGCAATTGCTCATTTATAATAAATGGCTTTAAATCTCTGTCAAGAACTGAGTCGACCATGATTTGATACGGTATATCACAATATCGACCTTACCCACCTACCCAATGACGACCTTACAACCTTACCCAATGACAACATTACCCCATTGACGACCTTACAACCTTACCCAATGACGACCTTACCAGTTTAAGGTTTAAGACCCTACCCACCCACCCAATTACGACCTTACCCAATTAGGACCTTACCCAAAATATGACCTTACCCTTACCTACATCACCTGGTTCGCGCGGGTCAACTTGCTTATATTGCGAATTACCATAAAGATTTAAAAATTGCGGACCGGTACCTGTGCTGCATTACTAGGCTTTTAGATCGACGATAAGTAGAGAGGAGAAACTGATTTTGAGAAGAAACTTTGATGAAGGTATGCTAGCTGCAACACTTCTACCCTGGCTATGCGCCAAGAAGCTTCTCAGCAAACAGGATTATCTATCAAGACAATTGATGTGAGTTCATACACCATAAGCTGAGTTACATCAGCTAATTTAATAATAATAATGATGATAATAATAACTAGTGATGTGCTTGAGCACAAATGGCGAGTGAATGATTTTGACTTCTAACACTGAAGCTACTGAAAATAAGGTCCAGTTTTTTAATTTCGCATACACGGTAAAGGGATTTCAGGGATCAATTGCATTAGACGGACCCGCCTCGCGATTAAAAGTGCGAGTTTAATGAATGCGATATTCGCGCACTACGCGCACTTTAGTCATATTTAATGCACTTTTTAAACATTTTTACCGCCATTCTTACCACTCATTTGGCGGTCATTTTTACCACATTTACCGCACTTGGCGGGCTTTGCACAACAAAATAAGAGTAGCATAATTGAGAAGCCGTACAAGTTTACCTGGAAGTTTTAGAGAAGCCCTACAAGTTTACACAAGGTAGTACATGTTGCTAGATGGCTCTTAGCCTTATCCAATTAGGACCCACTATATTTGGAGTAGTTAAGGACTTAATTACCTACTTGCAAGGTGAAATAGAATTTAAGTACGATGTTTAGGTAAAGGACTTTTAGCTACCGCAAAGTGTTGTCCTAGCTGTGGAACTCCCATGTCCTTGCAGTATCGAGGAGACATTATGGACAAATACCAGTAATACAGCATATTGTAAATTGTTTATACAAAAAATATGAATACATTTAATAAGTGATTTCATCGTTATGATCAGGTGGAGATGCACAGTGAGGTCCTGCAAAAAGTCAACCTCACTAAGAGTGGGTACTTTTTTTGAAAGCACGCGTGTACCTCTACAAAAATTTATGATTTTGATTTATTGGTGGGTTCGGCAGTATCCAGTGACTCAAGCAGCCAGTGAATGTGAGGTTTCCAATAAGGTCGCAGTTGACAACTATCAGCGGCTACGAGAGATATGTAGTTGGCGCCTATTGAACCATGATGACATGACACTGGGTGGTTCAGGTCCTGTTCACCCAAATGTGGTCCAGATTGACGAGTCTTGTTTTTCCCATAAGCCCAAGGTACTTTGTCATACTTGTTGTTCTTTTGAATAAATGTAATAACTCAACCATAGCATCATCGTGGACACTCTCCTCCATCTCCCGTATGGGTTTTTGGCATGGTAGACACTAGCCATACACCAGCATTGGGCATCCTGGAGGTAGTTGACCAGAGAAATGCGGCAACGTTACTCCCCATCATCCAACGTCATACCAAGCCAAGAACAGAAATATGGAGCGATGAATGGGCAGCATACAATAACGTAACTTCTCTTCCCAATGTATCATCTCATAGTACAGTAAATCATTCCCTCCATTTTAGGGATCCAGTAACTGGAGTACATACAAACAACATTGAATGTTACTGGAACCGAGTAAAAATAAAATTGAAAAAAATGAGGGGATGCCATCGCCATCAACTACCCTCATACTTAGATGAGTGTGGTTTGAACGACATGGCAAGACTCCCCGACAGGCTTTTGACAGTATTTGTAGAGACATTGCATTAAAATATCCCGTATAATAACACAGTAAACACAGTAACATTCATACCATTTCTTGCAGAATAGATACCTCCACACCCATAATCCTTTAATAGCTACTGAAAACCTATCCTCCAGACATAACCTCGCAGCATTCGGATTGGGGCACCCTGAAACAATGGGCTTGTGGTAAGGCTAGTAGTGAATGCACTCATTTCGATACACTTTATATGTGCCTAACCAAATGCCATTCATCCCACTTCTTTCTAAATAGATAGCTAGTGAAAAACATTCATCCAGGGCACAACCTACCTTTCATACCACTTGAAAACCATTCTTCCTTGTAGCTACTGTATAAAGTCATCCAGCACCAGCACACTAAATTTCCCACTTTTTTACTTTTTTACTTGCGTTAAATATGACTAAAGTGCAAAGTGCAAATGTTTAAAAAGTGCGTTAAATATGACTGAAGTGCGCGTAGTGCGCGAATATCGCATTCATTAAACTCGCACTTTTAATCGCGAGGCGGGTCCGTCTAATGCAATTGATCCGATTTCAGTGCCATAGTAACAACTCTCTGCAACTGCTTGAATTGAAGGAAAAAAACAACAACAAAACAATACACATTATTTAAAAGTTTTAGCTAAGTAGTGGTTGTAACACACAATGCTTTGACACAACTGGACATGCACCTACACACCTTCACGGTAGTCTAGTGGACAATGTATTTTCAAGTAAATACTGTTGCGCACGGCTTATAACCATGACAAAGAGCACATTGACTTACCACCGCCACTAACTCGAATAGAAATGGAAGTCCCTTAAGTTTTAACTGCACCCGCAAAAAAATTCAAAACGGTAAACAATTCAATTTCTAGAGTGATACGGGTACTGATCGATAAACCAGAGGATTCTGTTTAGTGCAATTTGGGACGGGGTCGACCACATAACTAACACAAAAATGCGAGGGTCAAAGTACAAAATGACATACGTACATCCAAACATATATACAAATAAACAAACATCCCCGATTTTCAATTGTGTTACCCCTGTAAGTGTCTCGCTCGCTACGCTCGCTCGCCAATAACAGTAATAAAATATTTCTAATCTGTTATTTTGGCTTTGTGTTTTATAAATAATATTGCAGGTGGCTTAGTGCACTAGCCAGACCCTTTACCTAACTGCTACACGGGGGAAAAGTCTAGTATACAGCCTACATTCATTTTTGTATCTAATCATCTCCAAAGAGGTGGATATCATACAATGCTAAACAATATCTGAGCATTAACTATCAATGACGCATAATATAGGGATGCCATGGATGGCCTACCATTTAATTACACACATTATTCCCAAGATCATTGGATTTAATTAAGAGATATGATGCTGAGTGTACAGATGAAATTAAGCTGAGTTATTTACCATACCCTTTTCCTGCATAGCAGTTAGGTAATAATAGAGACTATGCGTGGCCTTCTATTAACTATACCTAATTAATTAATTGTAGCATTATTGACCCTTACAAGTCAGATAGTGCTGCCCCTTAATCATAGTAATTAGAGCACTAGAAGCTCTGAAGCTTGGAACCAAAGTTTTAATCTTCGCTACATAGACTTTTTTACTCATTTTGCAATTATTATTATTATTATTATTATTATTTTATTATTATTATTATTACTATTATTATTGTTATTAAAATTATTAATATTATTACTTATTATTACTATTATTATAATTATTTATTATTATTATTATTATTACTATTATTGTTGTTGTTATTATTGTTGTTATTATGTAAATATTTACTTATTATATATATATAGCATAAAAAATATGAACCAATAAGATGATATTTCTAATTAATATAAATTAATAAATAAATTGAGTTACAATAACAGAGTAAATTTATTTATTAAATATGACGAATAAGTTAGTTGCCTGTACTGCCTAAAATTGCTGCCATATTTCCCCGTTGTACCACTACTGACAGCCGCTGAGAGGAACTGTGTAGAGCGGGGGTCTCCCGTGGCCAGGTGGATGTGTCTGCCTAACTTCTCTAGAAAAGATAGGGTAGAGGGCCCTATGGCACCTGAGGTCTCTATGGCGACTGGCTGTACAATAAACTGAGGTGCCAGATGTGCATACTTGGCAGACTTCCTTTCTTCGGCCAGGGATGCAACACCTCCAGCCTCCAAGGTGGCCCGACTTTCATATGAGGAAGCAAAAGTATCAGGACATGTTGCATCCCAGACCAAAGGATGACCTGAACTCCAAGGTACTAGGTCATGCCATCTGGTCTTTGGCCATCTGAGCATGAAAGGCCAGGGGGTTCGAGCCTCGAAGATATCCCAGCTGTGGAAAGCGAACGCTTTATGATATCATTAAGGGATGCATGTCGAGAATGCCTTCCCTCGCTTTTCTGGCAACACAGTCCATGAAGGCCGAGTGAGGAGACCTCAGCACCGCAGAACTGGCAATGATGGGGGGCACAGATGGCAGTGCCGAGTCTCAGGCCGACAGCTTATTATTATTATTATTACTTATAATTACTATTATTATTATTATTATTTTGGTTAGCCCATCGAAAGAAGCAACATCTCATGATACATTTTTAAACAGTTAAGTAACTATACTACAGACAACACATCAAGCCATGCTGTTGAGCCTCTTCATTTTATGAACAAATATTGGGAAGAAAGTGATGTGAGCAAAACACTCAATATCTGACTCAATCTAAAATACAAAAAATATACGGTGTGTATAATCTGTGTGTATGGTATATTGCCTAATATTAATTAATCAAAGGTATTTACATAAATACATACATACATACACACATACATACATGCATACATACATATCCAACAAACAGGTGACAGAGTTTCATACAGATATCAAAGCCCTAAAATTTATCCCTCTTACTGTACCTCTCTCCCTAATTTATTTTCCTCCAACCCTCCCCCACCCCCCCTCCACTTTTTCCCCCAGAATTTATTTTATTTATTTCTTGCAATTGCGTCTGAGCTAATTAACTCAAGCATGCGCACAGGCCAATAGTTTATACCTATTTTGATGTGAAAGTTTTTACAATTCATTCATTTCTCGATGCAACAATCAAAGTAACTGGAAATTCAGGTTTGCTTGAATACTTGTTTACCAGACACTGGCAGTGAAGAAACCAATCTCTGTGATTCACATTACAGAATGCTTCACAAGCAGTAAGTCCCAGCAATTATCAATGGAAGTGTGTACTGTGCTCGACTACAATCTGCGGCTTCAATTATCTGAGCCAACTTTGTTTGAAAATCATCTTAGAGAGCACACAAGTTATGATATAAAAATAACAGCTATAATGACAAAGCATGTCTGAGTATTATGAATACAGTTTGAATGTAGCTCAATCTGAAAATGAAAGTATTTAATCAACTGATGACAATCTGAAAACAATAATTGATGACATTTAAAAGTCACTAACTTTCAGTAGTCCAGGCTAGAGCACCAATGACCTAGTTCTGGGTAGTGTTGTATTAGTTAACTAAAACTAAAACCAAAACCCCTTAGTTTTGGGGTATTTTACTTTTGGTAAGAATAACTAAAACTAAGCTGTAGAGAATATGAAAAAACTAAAACTAATTATTTTAGAAGACAGTAAATTCAATAATAAAAATAAAACAAATACTATACTTTATTAATAATACCACCCACGTTTTCACAGAAATATGCCATTTTTTTTCTTTGGGAAAACTACATGAACAACTTTCTTTAAGGAGTCTCATCATTGCAGAATTTGAGAGGCAACATAAATTAACTAAAACTAAGACAATTGATAGTAACTAACTAAATCTTCTACATGGTATTGAAGAAATACTAAAAACTAACTAAATCTTCAGGGAGAATTTGGTAAAAAAAACTAAAACTAAGCATTCAAGATATTTTTTTAGTATGAATAACTAAAACTAAGAAAGTCTGGAATCGATAAACCAAAACAACACTGGTTCTGGGATATCAAGTAAGTTTGATTAACTTTTCCAGACCCAGTGAATGCAGAAAAATATAAGCAACATAATTCGTAATTCTTTGGGAGAAAGATTTATAAACACTCCTAAAGCTCTGTAGTTAGCTACTTTATTAAAAAAAATAAAAAAAACAACAAATACTATTACATATTTAAATCTGTTGCATGAGAACCTCACTCTTTACATTATGCAACACAGTATACAATAACTCTGACTAAGTCAGAGCTATATTTAATTTGAGCAGAAGCAGCATAATTTCAATTTTGCAATGTCTGAACTGAAAAATACAATCATAAATGAATTCTACAATGTAATACATTTCATTCATGGTCAATAGTTTATATGTATCCATTTGGAATTATTGCAATGTATCTGGCCTCCACTGGGCATCAGAAATAATTTTACATACCCAAGAATTCTATACTAGATATAATGCATGAAAAAATTGTTGCATCTGACCAATTTCATGGCAACTGTTTTAGATTTTCACAATTTCCTTTGAGTTTCCCAAAGTCACCAAATGAGCAATCATTTATTCTGTAAAATACTTCTTAGGACTCCAAAGCAAATCAAATCACTTCAAACATCAACTAATAATATTATAGAACTTCCCGTATCTATGAGTACATTACTTCCAACATCTGGACATCACAATTTTGACACATTCACTATCTGTCTGCAGCAGGCCCGGACACACTCCCATGTGAGAGAAGCTGGTTTGTTGTCTACTCTGATCAGAGGCACCAGTTGATGAACTGTTATTTTTACGAAGACCTTTGGACAAGATAGTAGCAACAAGAACAAGTCCATCGGACCCAGGATGAGTCTCAATGATGTAAGCCATGGGCCAAAGTTTTCGGAAAGTTTCTGATTCCTTTAGTAGTACAATGTCACTTGACTTTAGGTTTTGCCTTCTCGTCTTCCATTTGTGCCTCCTCTGAAGAGTCTATAAAAATAGGTACAGTGCCAGTGCTACCACAGGTCGGCTGACAGTCTTTTGACTAAATTCCAACATCTCTAATTGAATCTTTGATCGAGAATCGACCTTAAGAGGGAGAGCATGTAGTGGACACCCAATAATAAATGTCCAGCTGTGATGAATCTATCACCATCAGGAGAAGTAGAATGCTCTAGCAAGAGGAGTCCGCTGTGAAGAATGGCCTCGACTTCAGCAAGGGGATTGTGCTGAATTCCTCATATGTACAGGTGTGTGAACCCACGATATTTTTGCAAAGTTATTTCACACCAGCCTCCCACAGTCCGCCAAGATGTGAAGACTTGCTTGGAGAAAACTTCCATTTGATAGATCGAGAAGAGGAAAAATGATGCACAGCATCTGGTGTCTTATTAGCCCGCAGCATAGCAACAAAAGCCTTGAGCTCCTTATTAGCACCAACAAAATTGGTGCCATTATCATATAATAAAGTCAAAGGGCAGCCTATTCTGGAGACAAATTGTGTCATTGCTGCAATGAACGCATTTGATGTGAGATCGCTAACCAGCTACAAATGAATAGCTTTGGTTGAAAAACAGAGAAAGAGGCATCATAAACTTTGACTATAAAGGTTCTTCATGGGTTATCTCTTATATAAAAGGATCCAGCATAATAGACTCTGACGTGTGTGAAGGGAGGAGCTGGGTTGACCCGTTCCGCAGGAAGTGGTCCCATTATCTGACCTGCTGTCCAAGTAATATGTCTTCTGACAGATCATATATATGATCTGCTTCAGGAAAAACTTCAGCACAGTCATGTGATATGTCTCGGATAGGATGGCTGGCAAGGTCCCAACTCCAGCATGTCCAGCATCGCAGTGTACCTGCAACACTAACAACTTAGACACAGCAGAACATTTATGCAAAATTATAGGATGCTTGATAGAATGTGACACATGAGAATGATCAAGTCTGCTGACCCACAGTAACCCATCAGAACTAATGAGTGCTGACAGCGTCAACAGAATGCAATTAGTTGGCCAAGTCGAAGTTTGACAATTCATCAGGATGCGTCATCTGTTGACTCAATTGTAAAAGAAGCACCCGGCAAATTCCAATTCAGAAGAAGTTAGTCGAGTTTCCTTGGCCACATCCACTCTGTAGCACTTCTGAAGGAAGCACCAAAACCACAATGTGGTAGTGATATAGTTGTTGTAAGGAGTAATATCTATTCATATGTCCCAGGTAGGTAACAAAGACGGCAGTAAAGTCTCATCCCAACCCAATATTTTGATTTTCCAAAGTTGCTGGAGAAGAATCTTGATAAGCACAATTGAAGGTGCATACCATCCCACAATGTCAAATGTTTTCCCAACAGTTGAAGCAACCTCTCGTTTTGTTGGAGCACTCAGATCAGCTAGGACAGGGTTGCAGACATCGAGAGTGTCTGATTTGGAGTTCAAATAACGACCCAATGTCTTAAGACAATTGGAAGGAGATATTCAGCTGGGAGTTGTCTGTTTCCCTGACATTGACTGGAATCTGCTCAAAGAGTTCAGCAGAGTAAGATTACCATTTCTGTAAGGTCAAACAGCCCAATAAAAGCATAGTATTGAGGTCAGATTTCAGTTGAGCAGCTTCTTCCACTGTGGATGCACCTGACTGGCAATCATCCATGTAAAACAAGTTTTGAACAACTCTTGCAACTTGAGGGAACTGATCTACATAGTCAGTGGCAATCTGGAGTAAGACACTGGATGCTAGAAATGGAGATGAGGTGATGCCTAATGTGGCATGCTTTATACGCCAGTCTTGTATCTGGCACTCAGAATTCTCAAGTAAAAACCAATGCAAGTCTCTGTCTTGCTCCTTCAGACTAATCTCCTTGAACATTTATGAACTCGGAATTGAGCAATGACCTTTGAAAGTAAAGGGTACAAAGATGGTCCAGACAATACAACGTCATTCAATGACCAACTCAGCATGACCCAGAAGCCTGTACTCATTCAGTCATTCATGAAAGGTTTCCATTGTCCTTTCTTCAGGAGTGATTTCTTATTGTTGTTATAACGGCATAAAGCCAGCTGTCATGACTCCCCAACAGACTGGGCTGGTTTCTTCCTTGGAAGACCGACCACATAAAGCCCATGAGAATTGGATAAGTTGTATCCTGGAAGGCAGCAATCCAATGACATACGACAAGCACACCGCCGCTACCCGTCAGTAGGAGCTTTAGCTGGCAGTCCTGCAAAGTCAAGCTAGTCGCAGCACAGAGGTAAGGCAGTCTCTGATTCGAATTGTCAGGCTTCTAGCGACTGTGATGATCCAGCTCGAAGGAACAAATTATGTTGTGGCTTGAACGTGTGTGGAAATGCCTTGTCTTAGAAAATAACTGCTGGGGTGTAAATCCAGTAAGCAGTTCCTAGGCTTCTAGTTACACTAACCCAAATGACTATTCCAATGTCCCCCGACACAGCAGCACATTCAAGTTACAATAGTCATTAGGCAATATACACACACTGAGTGATACAGAAAAAAGAAACCACAAAACCATAGTAGAAGTAAGGTTGGCACACACAAGAAAAAAGGGAACAAGAAGCAAAAAAACAACAACAACATGAGGAGTCAGTTCTAATGAGCATGCTCAGTTCAATGAATGAGGTGTACATGCTTGACCAGCATATGTGGTTTGTATAGTTAGGAGGTGGGGCTGGCAACAATATTACCAGGTCTCTAAGCTGGCCTGCACTGTATCCATTGGGTTACTGTCAGTAATTCTTTAATTCACCCTGTCACATTAACTTCATACACCAAAATCTAACTCAACGTACAAGAACATAATTTCACATACCAGTCTCTAACTCCATGTCTCCTTCTCTAAGTCCACATCCCAGTCTCTAATTCCACATCCCATTGCTGCAGCTGAATATTATATTTATTTAACTTCATCCACTCAAAACCCAGCTATTGCAGCTGTGTAGCTATAGGGCCTGCCACATTTATGCTCAATTTTTTAGAATTAGCTATTCTTTTATTCCCCCCCCACCCCCCCCCCCCCCCCCCAAAAAAAATGCTACTATTCCAAAAGAATAGAGTAGTAATTCCTTTTCTTATTGTCTTATTAGGAATAAGGGAAATAGTGACGACTGCAGTAGCTTAAAAAAGTTGGTAGCTAGTTATGATAAAAGAAATAGTCTCTCTTACTGTTATACTGAATTACTCAATATAGAGGATTCACTATTAGCTATTGCTAGCTAGCTATTCTTTCAGTGAAAACCTTGAACATCCCTTTAATAATGTACAAAGAATAAATAAAACATGCTCTGCTACAGTTGAAAAAGTTAGAGAAACCGTATAGCAAAATTCTCCAGATGATTTGCTGACTCTTAGCCTGAGCTGACAGCTTCTCCCAGTATTTCAAACTTTTTTTGGACTAAGTACAATTAACCAAGTGGCCAACACTACTTAATCAAGTAATGAAGATCTACCTCATAACCATATACATGTATCAAAATGTTTGTCCTTGTTGTAAAAGAGTAAGAAAAAAAGCACTATTGATTTTCTTGATATGAACTAATTATCACTTTTCCTTCATTAATACTCCTGAATACCATTATAAATATTCCACTATGCTATTTCATGCTGATTATTCCAGAAAAAGTGCTAGCATAATCTGGCAGGACCTAGCTTAGCTCGCGTAGCCAAACCCTTTAACACCCTTTACCCGCTACACGGGGAAGGAAAGGGTCTGGAACACTGCCATTGACTCAGCGATTCTAGCTCCACCCAGAAGTTGGTGGAGGTAATTATTAAGGCTTTAACACTATGAATAACATTAGCAGTATCCACAACTGTAACCACTCTTTCTGCGAGCTGCAATTTCGCGCATGGACAGTGATGAGTACCTCCGACGAGACTGCGTTAGATGGTGTGTGCAAAAATCTTAGACCGTCTGGGTTACTCGTGTCTAATGAAATAATGAATACATTTTGACTGCAAAAATAGCATTGATCCATTTTGCTTGAGTAAAAGTTTTCGCTCGCAAGTTTCTCCTTGCACGCGGTCACTTAATGTTATTCATAGTGCTAGAGCCTAATTACCTCCACCAACTTTTGGGTGGAACTATATAAAACCGCTGAGTCGATGGCAGTGTTCCAGACCCTTTCCTCCACCCATGTAGAGGGTAAAGGGTGGAAAAGGGTCTGGCTACGTGAGACTAGGTCTAGCTATATTGTAGTGGATAAGGCATGCAAAATAACTCCCACTGTGTTAATTCAAACACCTTCAGCAGCAGTAGAATGTATTTAACCATTATTTTATCAAACAGTTATTGATGAGCCACAAAGGCAGCTAATCACTGTAAGATTATCTTCCATTTAATGAATACAATGGTAGCTAGTGCCTAAAAAAAATTACTCATTTAAAAAACCTCAACTTGTGCAGCATATTAAACTATAGTCCACTTATAATTAGAATAATTTGAGAATTTTATGGAGGGTTTTTGAAGAAAAAAGGATTTTTTTTTAGTAATAAAAAAGAATAATAGTTTTTGAGTATAATCTGGTATAGGCCCTACTGACCTTACCCCCAGCTGATAATTTAGCAGTTGCTCTGACCAGGTTGAGTAGACTGAAGCCAGGGAAACTAGTAAGTATATAGTCTGGTTGCTTATTCGACAACAATGAGCTAGCTCAATACAGCATGTGATAGCACCCTTGTGATACACTGGTCAGTTAATAGCTAGCTATCTGTAGAAACTGTATTCAGCTGACTGTTGGCTCCCATTATAAAACTTAACTGATTTTTTTAATCTCATTCTTGAAATTTGTCACAAATATTTCAGTAATAGTAGGTTATAAATAAATTAAACTTTTAACTTAAAAATTAATAGTAGGTAGCTAGCTTAGTATACTAAACTATAACTACTATTAATCAAGTAAAAAATTGTAAATTTATTTATATACTAAATGAGTTGTAATAATGGAATTATATGAAATAGTAGTATATACTTATAATTTGAGATTTTTAGGGAATAATACTTAATTCTAGGGAATAAGAAGAATTTTTATTGGAAAAGAAATAGAATTTTTATTTTTTATTTGAGGAACAGCATTATGTAGAATTTTTTTTTAATTTGAGGAACAGCATATGTAGACACATAAGCTTAGCTATCATTCCGAAAGCAGTAACTACAGTGTAATTTTATATTGTAACTTCATTATAATTAGATTATATAATTACATTTAAATTCATACATACGATTTATGAGAAATGTTACAAGCAAAATTACAAAAGGAAAAAGTAGTTACTCAAATGATATAGAAATCATTCTCAAACACATGCATCAACATGCTTTCGAAATCTTTGTATTTTACCAATACGAAACTTCTTCCCACATATGGGACAAACCAGATTAGGATCATAAGGTACATGCACCATAGTCTGGTCAAAACTTGGATCTCGATTGACTTCTTCAGACACTTCTTCTGCTATATTTTTGATGTCCTGATCTATGCCCTTATGCAATGACTCATCATCAGTGTCATCATCATCAGAACTACTAATGTGGGATATCCTTTGCTTAGATGAGGGTTGGTGCTTGGGATTCAACTGAGATTGACTATTAGAATCACCTACAGAAGAAATGCCTTCTACACTGGCATGAATATATTGATCTGATTCTATCATTGCTGGTGCAGACGGAACTTGATTCTCAGCTCTGTGCTCGTCCCTTCTTTGATAGATGCCATGTGGATCAGTGGTAACAAAATGTTGAGACTCTTGAACCTGATCCCGAGATGGAACTTTAAAATCACCTTGAAAACGAGGATTCGCACGATAATTATTATCACCTTGATGCGAAAATGTCTCAGCATCTAGAGAAGGATAACTAATATGAGAACCATCTTGGTTACCTAAATCACCTTGATTTCCCGATGCACCGCGATTTCCTGAAACATTTTGGCTTTCTGTATGTTTGACAATATTGTGCCCGCGACTTCTGCATTGCTGAGAATGATCATCGACATCTTGCAAGTGAACTCGGTCACTATCGCTTTGCCGAATATGCTGGTGTTTACTACCACCGCTATAATAATCAGCTGGATCATTATTCTGATAGGAATAATTTTTACGGGGCTCATGTGGCAAGTTTTGACCATCCTGAAAACCATCAGTGTATCCTTCAGCAAACTCATGTTGCCGAGCACCTTCAATTCCAGTACCATCAGACCATTTACGATTACCAGTACCTTCGCTTTGCAAATACCCTTCACGTCTATGGCTACCAATATCACTATGATATGGACGATCTCCACAGTTGATCTTGGGAGTATCACCCCAATTAGTTTCTTTTCGTTCAGAATGATCCAAAGTCGCACAATCAGTCGGTGGTACGTTACGTACTCCCTGATGATAATCGGAATAGTTAGCTTGCTCAAAATTCCCATCTTCACTAAAATGATATTCATTTTTTGATGACATAGGATACTGGTTGCCAGATGAAGGATATGGCTTGTTGTCTACTGAACCCAAACGATTGAGTGCAGGTTTTTCTAGACCTTGCTGAGTAACTTCACCAGAATGTTCATGTTTTACAGCCTTTAAAATGTCATCTTCCTTACTCTGACTTGGAATCCCTCCCCCAAAAGCCCTCAAAGGAAGCCCATCTTTTCCCTTTGGCATTGTTGCTCTCAAAGGAAGTCCATTGTCTCCCGTTGGAATTGTACCATCTTTATTAATGGCTGATACTTCCATAATACCTTGTTCAGTATTCTCACTCTGTGTACTTGGTCTTTTGTCATGTAGGGCTTCATGAACACCCTCAACTTTTCTTTTGTGATCTCGATCTGAAACGATATCGGTATAGGCGCTACGATTAGTGCCTCTGGGTGGGATTGGGGGCTTATCTAGACCAGGCATAGAGCAGATGTCACTGGATGTATCTTGATCTCCGCCTCCTGGCAGCTGTTGGTAATTGTGGTCTAGTTGAGTAGTATTTCTTGCTGCAAGACGGTTGCTTCTTGTCTCCATCTGATGAGATTGACCTGAAGATGGTGTATCAACACCAGTTGGTGGTTCCTGATTCCATTAAATAACAGAATAGGATATAATGCTTATTCAGGAATAACCTTAATTAATGAAGTATTAAACTAGTCTAACAAGCACGTATAATATAATTGTACATGTAGAGCCTATAACTACTTGAAACTTTACACAATAAGTATAGGTTACATCTCGACGTTGAGGTCAAACACAACTGAGGGCCAATGACTGGCTTGTACCATAACTCTAGGCTATTGGAAATGTATAAATACCAATTTTTGATTGAACAGTTCACTTATTCACCTCCAAGGAGATAAGTATGATATATGTTCACCCTGAATTAAGCAAACTGATTTGACAGTTTGGACATACCATAGTACAATGTCAAATATAACATGTCTATTATACGAGGGAGGTCGTGCATAAAAGGGCGTAGCGGGGGACACATTTCAGACAAGTGGAAATGGCGGCTGCCTATGTCTGTCACCAACTTCCCTGAGACCATATTTGGAATGCATTACAACAGTTTAGCACACAGAAAACTGAGACACAACGCCACTAAGTAAGAAATAAGTCATGGGCACCTTAACACAAGAGAAAACAATATGAAAAAAATGGCGGGCTATAAGAAACGAAAGAAGAAGAGTACTGTTTGCCATTGACTCAACTAAATTCAACTGCACAGAATATAAAGTGTAACATCATATTACTGCTAGGTACTATCCTAAGGGGTCATCTTCAACCAATAAGTACTTTGGCACACGCATACCGCATTGATGTAGGAGCTAGACTTAACCATTCTATAATATAACTCACAAAAATGATGTAATATAGTTGTTTCTAAGTTGGGGCACTTGTTTTAAACATGATATATGTGGAATTTAAAGAATAGTGAGTTCTTCTGGAGGGTTGTCTTTGTGTAGCTTATTTTTTGAATTTTAATAAAAGGAGCCAGAAGTCTAAGGACATTCCAGGAATTCTTCTTTTTATACCCGGACTCTGAAAGGAGTTCAGAATGTGTACGAGGCCACAAAATTTGTGTACAAAGAATAGCATTGAAAAATAAACGTGAATACTATGTTTACTCAATAAAAAACCATAAAGTGAATGTCATTAGCCTTCAAAGTGTCAGCTGCCTACCTTGTTAATTACAATACAATCTAACTACATATTGATTATTGACAAGGACTTGAAATGACAAATATATAGAATAAAATTGTTTCAACATACATGTCATTATGCATCATGTAAAACCACAAAAAATTTGCTTTATTTTCACCCAATAAAAATTAAAAATGTGTAAATGTTATTTTAAGTTGAGATGTACACATTATGACTGCTAATGGTGCATTTCAGAGCAAATTAACACATAGAAATATTGATCAGCATAGATAATAGTATAATTTATTACAAAAAATAACCATAAATTTATCTTAATTTTCTTGTTATATTATTTTGGCTACTTAGGGGAATTTGAGGTATTTTCTTACTTCAAGTCTACCTTGCATGTACTAACTGATGGACCATTTCAATCTTCCAAATCAGTCAAAATTACCATCAGGACCTTGTTAAGTAGGAATTTTTTTCCAAATGGAGCTTCAGAATCCTTAGTAAGAGTCTCCTCATCAGCTAAACTTCAGTAGTTGGAGCTACTGTACTTACAATATTTGGTACACTAAAAGAATGTCTTATTTAATTTGGTTGTTTCAATTATCCATTAGATTGCTCATTTTGAATTGTTATAAAAAGTTTATTTACATATGTTAACTGCAATAAGTTAATGTCAACTTCTATAAAATAAAAAAAAAGTAGCATATTTATGTAGCAAAGAGTAACTACTACTATATGAAATAACGATTAGAGACAAAGACAAACTTACTTGATCGACCTCCACTCGGTACTTGGTAATTTCATGCATGAGTTTCTTATGTTCTTGAATTTCCATTGAGAGATCTTCAATTCTATTTTTCAAGTAATCAATTTCTCCAGTCAGTTCCTATTAAACAAAATACGTTAAGTTGTAATAAAGTAGATTGATGTGAATTAAAGGTGCTCACCCATGGGATATGTTCCAATAGTAGAACTACAGCTATATGATTTACATCGCTTAACTAAAAAGCTTCCAAATCATAATCAACCAAATTAACCAGGTGGACCCACCTCAGTTAAAAGCTATAAAATGCAACTTGTTATTATACTCGCTAGTTCACTATTGTTTGTTCATATGCAATTATATCAAAGGTGTAGGTTTCAAAAAGGGAGGCGAAAATAAAGAGAAGGTAAAAGGTGATTAATTGCAACTGAAAAGCCGGTGGAATCGGCGAGGTAAGGCCGCATAGGTTTAAAAAGGGAAGGGAAGAGAAGGCAAAAAGGCGAGTGATTAATTGTAACTAAAAAGTGGGTGGAATCGACAAGTAAAGGCAGGGGTTAGTTTCGGCGAAGGTACAAATAGAAGACAAAAGTTTCTAGAAGTAGGACAGAAATTCAGAAGCAGGATAGATAGGAAAAGGGGAATCCACAACTCAAGAAGAAGAGCTGAAGAAAGGAGAGGTGGGATATAAGAAATGCTCAGATAGTTCAGACAAAAGAGAGCAGGAGAGGGAAACTTATGTAACCTTAACCTATGGTAGAGAATGGTATCTGAGCAAGACACCTTGTACTTACATTGCAAACGTCAAGAGCCACTATGTGGTGGGGTAGTTGTTAGTTTATACATAATATACATAAGAGTAGCTTACCAAATTTCTTTGCAGTTCCATATCATATAAATGTTCAAATGAAGACTCATCCGGCTCTTCCACAGAAGCAGATGATGCATGCTTGCTAATTTTCTTAGTTCTTTCCTTCTTTTTAACCTGGTCCTCCAGCTTTCGGTATGCTTTCTTTAACTCTTGGTATTCCAATTTTACATTAGCCAATTTTTCTTTTGTACGATCCAAAGCATTCGAAAATGTAACTTGAGTATTGTTAGCATGACTGACCTAGTATTTAACAACCATAATTTACAGGTGTGAGAAGTGTTCATATTAACTCAAGAACTTCATTACAATTCAATCCTTCATTTTTATACAAATTTAAGTCTTACCAAATATTTCACGATAACGGTATCATGAGTAACTAAACCATCCCTTGAACTATAGTGCACAAAAAGATATTAGATTTGATGCGAAAGTTAAAGTAATGTTTTGCTCGTATCAATAGTACTCTTTCACTACAATATAATTCAAGTGAGATAAGTTGGTCATTACTAGTTATTCAATATATAGTTAGTATGCTCATGTTCAGTTGGCATGGTAAGTTTTGGAACAGAAGTAGTAATTCTGTGTTAGTAACATTCAAAAGCTCGGGTCAAAATGGTATTTTATCCTCCAGAACTGGTGTGAAAGTACTGTTTCAAACTCAGTACAGAAGGAACTGTGAATAATAACACAACACATGTCCTGTGTGATTCACACATAATCAAAGTCGACCAAGCGGAAGTACCAAAGCGTCTGAACAAAAATAGTAGCCTATTCACTTAACTTCATGTTTCAAGCTTTCTATTAAATATTCAAGTCAGCAGTTTTAGTGTTAGTGAAATAAGGCTATTTAACACTAACAAGTATTTATGTAGGATAAGTTTTAATCCACTCCAACATTCTAGTAAGTTAAAGGGCCTATATATTAGGATACTAAGCCAAACTGCTGTTCACTAAACAGTAGAGTAAAACTAATCCTCATTATATATATAAGTGATACCATTAAATTTAATACGTAAATGATTCGATATATAATGCATGAATAAAACTAGAAATGCTCCAAGAAAAACGTCCCAGTGGAGGGCATTAGAGTTGGAACAAGGGAGGCCACAACTGTAGGCAATGCACTGAATTCTTCAGAATTACTGTTGAGTGTCTGACTTTCATACCATAATAACAAAGGATTTAATAATTGTTTGCACATATCACAGTCATACTTTGTAAAAGTTGAACTGGTGTGCCAATGAGGTAAAAAGGAAAGCACTTATCTACACTGCAAACGAATTATGGTCACAGGATTGACGCAGCACTGATGCACAAAAACTTTGAATGAAATGAATGAAAATAGGACAGATATTATTAAATCAAATTCATTTGTTAAAGAGAAAAGTACTACAGTTTTCCCTCATATTCAATGCATGCCATCTATAACAAACTACTACTTTACTGTGATTAGCTACTATATAATAAATAGTATGTCAAATAAAAGGCTGAATGCTCTGAAAGGGTAATATTAAGCTACTAAAGCTACAAAACCTGTGAGAGTAGAAGTTCAGAACTACCACTAAATATAGGTACATACACTTGTCACTACAAGGATGTAAAAAAAGCCTAACTAAATTTAGCACTTATTAATTCACGATAAGACATACATAGTAAACAAGAAATTTGAGTAACACGTAAAGAAAAAATAATAAAAGAAATATTTAATTAACATTTAGCAATAAACATACTTGTTCCTTTAATTTGATAGCTTCCTTCTTTAGTTGACTTAACTCCATGACTTTCTGATTCAGTTTAGAAGTTACATCTTTCAGCACCTTCTTGCATTTCTGTAACTCTGAATCCAGCTGAGGTATTTTACTAGCTTTTTTCCTGTAGTAATCAATATCTCGACTCAGCTCTTCAACCTTTTCCTTCATTGCACGTATGACTTCTTTCGATGTCTGTGATTTAGACTTCATTTCTGCCGTCATTTGTGCTATTTGTATCTTGTGAGTGTTGACCATGCCCTTCTGTTTTGCTATTTCCTGATTTAATTCAGCTATTTGTCCCTCAAAAATTTTTGTGTAACTTTTTTTATTCGTATAAGTAACCAATGCTCCCTGTGCTCTCTCACGATCTTTGCGCTCCTCCTCAAAGTCGTTCTTGAATATTTCAGCCTATCCAAAAAAATCATAAATGAGCTCACTAAGTTTAGTCTCTTCACAATACTTATGCAGTAATTGGTCTAATAATAGAAAATTTTCTCAGTTCTAACTGCCAATATATGTTTAATTTCAACTAAATCATTGAAAGCAATATTCTGTTTGAACTAACAATTCAGTAAATTCATTTCTCCCATCAGTCATGCCAAGTTGAACTGATTCTTAATAGACTTTAAAATCTATCACTTTTGCAGCTACATAAAACTGAATGCACACACTTAGTCTGATTGTCTCAAAAAACAACAATAATTCACTGAAGGCAGAACCATTTTGTTCTTCTTCCCTTATAAATTGTCCAGCAACTTTGATTCCATAATCTTTTTCTGTTCTTGAAGTAATTATTTTAGAAAAATGTTCGAAAACAGTTGTTGCTGTTTTTGTTTGTTTGTTGTTTTTTTTGCACACAAACAAAAAAAGTAATTCTGCTTTTACTACCAAAATCTCTCTCTCTCTCTCTCTTCCAAAAAAATCCTTAAAACTTGTGGCTGATCAAATAATTCGTAAAAAATAGAAAAAAAACAAGACTAAAAAAGCAATCAACAAAGCCACTCAAAAGCATATGTTTACTGAGCATAGATAATAATGAAGAATAAACCAACAATTAATTTTAGAATACTTTAGGGGGAAAGGCATTACTATTTTAATACCGTACAATGGGGCACAACTCCCACTCAGAAGAGGTAGAGTTAAGAACCCAACTCCATAAAGGCTTTCATACACTACAAATATACTCTAGATCTAACCCAGAACTAAGATAATGGCTCAAAACTTGTTCACAATACACTGTGCAGGGAGCTCAATCCCTCTCATACAATTATTCTTAAATTAAATGAGCATCAATAGGTAAGGGGTTAAAGTGACTGCATAAACCGATGCAACTAATAGTCAACATGCCATAGGTTTATAAGGAAGGAGTTCACATAATCAGTACACAAAACATCGATGTTCGTGTATCAGTTGGCAGTTTGCATTGACTACTAAAGAACGCCCCACAAGTGATAATAATAATATATAGTAGGCGTAAAAAAACGTACCGATTTGGGCATCGTAAAACGGCTTTCATACGGCACAAGAATGCCTGAAAAACCGCTTTTTTAAAAAGCTGTCAAACAACCATATTATGGGCCTAAAATAGAAGTTGTGTTTCCGCAATTGAACACAGAATGATCGTAAAAACTGGTGTGCCTACTTCAGCATGTGAGACAGTAAGAACAAATTGTGTTAGTAACTAGCTACTGTAGCAAGTAACTGTGGACAGGACTACCTGGAAGCTGTGCAGTCTACTACTGTCATGATAAAGCTAGCTTAAATTCACAGACTTCTCCAGTAAGTTTCATGATAGTATTAGGTGTGGTGCATTATTTAGAAATAGAAGTTGCTTAAAAGTGACAGCAAATAGTGTAAGAACATTATTATCCAGATGTAGCTTTAGCTAATGTTACATCCCTTAACATTGAACTTTTGTCTGGCTCAGCGTATATATGAATTCCCACAGCAGCTAATTTATAAATGTGCAGACTAAAGTGTGCTATCAGGTGTTGAAGATTCTGGCTGGCTTGAAGTCTACAGTATGAAGTAACACGGGGCTTGTCCTTCATCTCAGCTCAATATATACTCTGGCTACACTTAAAAAAAAGTATTAACTATTATTGTGAACATACAGAATAATGTCATTATTACTTGCACAATATAATTTTATATTGTTAGTAAACATACAGTGTATCGATTAAAATGCAACAAAACTCACTTGTGATAGCACGAAATGAAATATAAATATTTTGGTAATTACACTTTCATAAGAATTGTTTCTTTGTTCAGACTTGCCAAGATGCCAAATGAACTATTTTTCACAAGTGTAAAGAACTCCAGTTGTGGAGCTATATAATTATCATTGTCAAATATATTTAGTGTTAATTATCAAGTTCTGACCCTTCGTAGAAACTAAATAGAAACTTTCTCACCTAAAGGGGTCTGGAAAAAAGCAAAGGAAAAAAAAAAAGAAATTCTTGGTCGTCGCCGATGTCGTGTTGATTTTTGTTACTGCTTTTTATTGGATTATAAATTAAAAAATTAAAAAAACCAAAAAAACTGAAAAAAGGTTGTTGGCTTTGAGACAACAGAATTCACGTAGATAAACACTGCCCTAGGGCTTTGTGCACTAAATTCACCATGTGTCGACACCGCCACAATTATCACCTTTTTTACAGTTACGGTATGAACAGTGGTGCTGTTTCATAAAAACAGAACATTCGTTTTATGGTCGGCCATTTTATGGCGATGATTTCATTTTAAGGCCGTTCTACAATGCCAAAACCGCCACAATTTTTTAAATGCCTACTGAATATAATACTTATTACACGAGTCAAGTATATATGGCGAGATATTTCACGAGCAGGCTAATTTATTTTCATGAGACAGAATCCAGTGAAAAAAACCTGGTAGTGAAATATCTTGCTAAGTATATCACCTCTGGTTAGTGTAATATTAAATGGTTTATTATCTACTAGGTATCTTAATTGTAGGAGTTTGTATGGGGTTGAAAATTTGTATTGCAAAGGTTGCTGTAATACTCTGAGATTTCTTCCACACCCCCACCCAATACTTTATCAGTTACTTTGGTGAGGTTGAACTTTATTTACTTATTTATTTATTTTTTCACAGAAAAGTAGCTGAACAGAACAGATAAGCTAGGCTGGTTGCCATTAACTGCTAGCCTATTTTGGGGCTCAATTCAGCATTAGACAACATGCACACATTTACTTCACAACATGTACTATTGTTGTACTCCTCATAACAAATTACCTCAGCCTTAGCAATAGCACATTCATTCAAAGCTTCATCTCTTTCCTTCGTCATTTCTCCATGTGCTGCTTTGAAATAATCCGCTACTCTTTGTAAACTGGATAGTTTAATATTCCATGATTCCTCCTCAGTTAGCAGCCTGTTCAGTTCCAACTGTTTTTCTATACATAATTGGTTCGCACATTCATCTGTAACAAGGTGACCCTAAAATACAAATATTGATGCGATGTCATTTGTTTGTATTTAGAGTAAAACAATCCACAAAATCAAATATTTCTGCCTCCTACAAAAATATGATACTATTTTAATATGGCACTAAATTGTGAGCTTTAAATCATAATTTATAATTAGATTCAAAAATGGCTTCAAACAAATGACAACATTCACAAAAATGTAGACACTTGGAAATAGAAATTTTTATAGCTAAAAGCTCAGTACTAGCACTACATAGTTAATATTATAAATTTGAGAGTGATTGCTACTCTTTATGGGGAATTAGATAACATTGTTGTATTCTACATGTATCATTCCTTCATATGATCCACTGCAAAAGAGTAACAATTTGTATATGATTTGCAATCATGACAACATTGTTTCTTCTCCCCTTTAATTGTATTATTAATATTCAGTCACAATTTCACATCATTTTTTCCAGTACCAGTGTCCAGATCTGATGTTACTATAGTCTCTTTTTTTTATGGAAAAACCACACAGAGAATTGAATAAAATAGGTTCTAGTGGGAGGGGAGGGGGAGTTTTCCACGAAATCTCCCTACTTCTCCCTCAAAACTATTCAGATCCCCCCCCCCCCCCCCCCCCCCAATGTAACCAGGACTATATACATGCTGTGTGCAGTAAGCTTGTGCAATGAAAATATTAGAAGAGAAGCAAGGCATGCAAGACACACTTACTGGTAGTTTCAACTTGAAGCTCCAACCTGAGCTTGGTAAACAACTTAACATAAAGCAAAACTACCGTGAGAATGAGATTACAATGTAACGATAGGGGGCACTACCAATGCAGAACTGACCGCTTCACGTTTTCTCAAAAAAAATTAAAAAATAAGCAAGAAGTCGAATAAGTAGCACAATAAAATGACATTGTTCTGAGAAACGTTATACCTAATTCAACAGTTAATTGTCAGAAGTCTCCAATACCAGAGTATAACAAACTGACAAGACAATCACAACCCTCATGTGCAGGTGTGCTCAAGGTATCAACATTCAACTCAGATAAGCAACACACAAAACTTAAAAAATAGAACTATTAACCTACTTTCATTGAAGGCAGTAGTAAAATCATATAAATAATGACAACATATTATTTGTGGAACTTATACATTAGAAGCTCAGTTAACTTACTGGTTGACTATTGTCCCTAGCATGCAGTTCTAAAGTGGTATTATTAAATAAACGCAAACAAACCCCACCCCTCCCCAAAGATTAAAATCAAAGAACCTTTATAATACCATTTGGATCGTTACACATTCTCACTCCAGCACACTGCTACCCTATATGTGACTATATTAAACCGTTCGACTCCGACTTCCATCAACACTTGGGCATCTCTTAGAATTCAAATTGGATTTTGAATTTCTTCCGCAAAGCAACCGCAAACAACCATAAACAAACCTACCAGGCATCCAAAGTAGGTAGCTATTGCCTTATCTATTGCCTTGTAACAAAAAGAAAAGCTTCAAAAAACCTGAAAAAGAACAGAACCAGTCCATCTTACAGCAGGCTTTGAGGAAACTGAGGAAAGAGACCAGTTGATTGCTCATGATGTCCAGTAAGGAAACTTTATCCTTACTCAGATTCCAAAATGCTGTGGGACTCTCTATAGGATTTATACTTTCTATTCCAAGTGTTTAAAGTTAGTCGCCAAAAAAAAACTTAGGTGCTCGGTGCCCTGGAAATTCTTGGTCAAAAAAATTCTTAATCTCTACTTTGAGATTATTAAAAAATAAACACATAACCTGCCCGTGGGTTCAATTGTTTTAAAGGAAGTACAATGCCTTTCTATGTATATGTATTAAAAAGAAATAATATAAAGTTGAATTATTTTTTTAATAAGTGAATGTGGACATGTCCTCGCCCGCACATATGCAGTTACAGCATCAAAATGATTTATTATTGTACAGTATTGATAACACCGACTGTACAAGGATAGGGAAACACAGTATAAATAATCTTTCTTTGTGTAAAAGCATAATATAGACAGTATGGTTCTTTAAAAATTTTAAATCAAATGAATTTGTTCTAAAACATTTAAATAATGAAATAATAAAAAATTAATAAAATTAAAGCTTACACAAATATTCAAACTGATTGAAATGCTAAGATATAGAAATGGTTGAATACACAAAGTTACTAAGACTGCATTATAAACGAAGAAACAATGGTGTGAATCCTAAGCGCTACTACACACTAGCTAGCTATTGCAAAATCATCTCAGACCAAAACAATAATATATATGGCTAATTCTAATCCGATATCAGTATAGCTCAAGCAATCAAAACGTTACATATAAACGTTGTCTTCTTAAGCTAAACAGTCCAAAGACACTCACCGGTATATATTTTCAACACGAAACTCAATTCCAGCAACTCTGTTAACTTCTCAGCATAAAGCAAACCTACCGCTAAAGTAAGAAATGTGTTTGCTCAAATGATTAAGACATGACGATAGGGGCATTACCCACAAAAGATAGTACCTATGCGGAACTAACAGCTTTGCATTTTCTAAAAATATATTGAAGTTAAAAAAAAGTAGCACAATGAAAAGGTCTTAAATCGTCATTCTGAGCAAGTTCATACCTAACTCAACAATTAATTGTCAGTAATCACCAAAATCAGAGCATGACAGATAGACAGACAAACCGACAGATAGACAGACAGACAAGATGACCCTCTCGTGCATGTGCGCTGAGGGTTAATAAGAAATTCCCTCACCTGACCATCTGAAGAAAATTTGGATATCAATAACTTCCTTTCAGCTTGTTCTTTTTCTAAGTTGCTTCTGGCACTCTCGAAATCTTCTCTAACTTTTGCTAAATCATCCTGCAATTCATCACAAAAATATATATGCTTTAAACTCAAGTTTAGCTGAAACTTCTTTACAGAAAATAAAATAAAAAATAAAAATTAATACATCATTTACAGTAGGAGACAAAAAAAGTTCTGAAACGGCATGATATAAAAATGGAGAGGGGAAACGGTACGCCGTTTGGTAAAAAACGGCCGTTCCGTTCAACCGCGTTACCTTTTAATCTTTCTCGTTCACCACATGCCTCACTCTAAGAAATATAAAAAATCGTTCATCCAATAAAACATTTTGATTTTTTGTCTGCATGCTCCTGGAGGCGTAACTTTTCGGGTAAAAATAATTGAATGTCCTATTTACAGTTGTCTCGCGGAGAATTGTTAGCTCGACTACTGCACATTATCAATGTTTTCTAGATGTTAGGGCCTTCTGGGGCCTAGATTTTTTACTACTGGAAGTCCATCAGTAGCTAACAGATGACTTACGAAGTGCAGACCTGGTTATAGCACCGAAACTTCGGTCTGAAACTTTATTGAAGCAAGTTAAATTTATATGGAAGAGCTCCTAGCTAGAAAATGTTGAATCGGTGGAAAAGCTTATGTAACTGTTCTTTTTTTAGCCATTTTAGTACAGTGTTGGCCGTTTAGTTGAACCGGTATAGAACGCAATGGTAAAAACTAATGTAAAAAAACTACCAGTTTACAGCCGTACAAACGAACGGAATCCAGAACTTTATTTTGTCTCCTACTGTATGTAACCCAACTAGTCATCATAAACATGTGTGACAATAATAGGGTTAAAACAAACTCTGTAAATATCAACATTCAACATTCTAGTAAGCAAGAGAGACACTACTAGGGGGAAATATTCAAGCCAATTGTATATATGCAAATAGATGTGGCATGTGTATGTAGTTCACATGTTAAAGTAATGAAACAGAAACCACTCTAGGTGAAATCTTTCTGGCCTTGAAGAGTCGTTCTTCAAATGCCGAATGTATAGAATCATAATGGCTTACAAGTACTATGGAGATGCTAAGAGACAACAAGGGTGCTGGCACACTCTTTGAGCGTGAAAAACCCGCCAAATAGGCCATGGTTGCTAGGGCGTGTTAAACTTACTTCTGCTCCACCCCCACCCCCCTGAGTTATTTTATTTATGCAGTCCAGCAAGTACTACTAGGAGAAGGCACCTACCAAGAATGAAGACTGGAAGTAGATCGCATCTCAAGAAATACCCCATCACCATTTTGGACTTCACGGCAGTACTGCATGGCTACCGCCGTATAGTTTAGAAGCCAATGTTTTACATATCATTTTCTTACTCTTGTGTGTATGCCATAACGAGTTATTGCTGAATTCTATTTTACTTTTCTTTTTACTCACCTTACCATGTGAACTATTGTCAATTATTTACGTGAAATTCCGTATCTTAAAAATATCTCATCGTTATAGGGTCGACCCCGTGTGGCCCTAAACCCTGGCAAAGTTTGAAACTTAGCCGTTCGTCCATTCCTGAGCAGTACGCGAGAGAAGATTTTGGATTCGCTACTTTAGTGCACGCGGATTTTATTATTGTAAGTTGACTCCGCCCCACCCTAACTGTACGTGCGTAATGGTGAGTGACGCACAGCTGCATTTCACAGGCACTAATTTGTTACGAAGTGGGGCGTGACTTCGTGGTAGATAACGCGCGACTATTCAGCTGGAGTGTGCTACTAAAGGCGACAAGGCGTTGCTATGTGCCAGCACCCTTAAAAAGTGAATATGCAACTTCAATCTAGTGTTGTTCAATATAGGTATATAATACATTACAATACTATATTCTGGTAATAATAGTATTGTAATTTATTATAAGCAATAAGTGGTGTGGGTGAAAAAGAGGTTACATACATACCATATAAATGTTACGCAAAACATAAATAAATAAATAAATAAACATCATGAAATCTTGATGGTGTAACCCTGAGAGTGTCTCGTCCACTTCGTTCGCTTGCCAATAATAAACAAGAAAATGAAGAAATAAATAAATAAAGAACTAAGGAGGAACCAAGAAATGGTGGGGGAAAAAAGAAGAATTCAACAATAGTTTAATAGGACCTCCAAGATATCTATGCCACAGGTTTGTTTAAGGATTAGCGGTGAGTGTTCTAGGCTGAGGAGCTGAGGGTCACTGGTTCTAGGACACTTGAAGAGATTGGTCTATTTTTGCAGATAAAAAAAGAATTAGGGGAAACAAAAACAAAAAAAAAACAAAAAAAACTAACTAAACAAAAAGCTAGGTTTTTGGAAATCAGTTTAGTGAAAATGGCTCAAAATTCAAAACACCCCTATAACAACAGCATCATACTCTGTCACTTGTGTGGTTACAATAATTCTGCCTGCAGTGAAATTCTATACATTAATAAAATGGGTTATTTCACCCCAAAAAAAGTCTTTTTTTTAAATAAAAACATTAAGGATGGCCGCACATAGTAACACACACTGCCTGTAGATCCGGACATTAATTTATTCCCTGCCAATACCCCATCATTCGATAATACACGAGCAGAAACAATTGCGCAGTAGTAGCAGAAGTATACTTTGTGAATTTGTGGTGTTTTATGTAGTTTAGCTTCTTGTTGTCTCGTAACGTTTACAGCAACTCTCCATACGTTGTCTGAACGCTCACGTGGCAAGGTGCACCAGGCTGCCTCGCCTCCTGTAGCCGTTCTCCAGGTTCTGTGTACCTGAACTCAAGCGGATGAATCCAGCAGGCTCGATTTCTGAGGAGCAAAGACTTCCCAAGCTGCGCAGACCTAATACCTTCACCTCGGACTATCTCCAAGAAACTGCTCTCTCTTCTGACTCTCTTGTTATTGTTATATTGATGTTTGTTTACTCTTGATATAGGCAGGCTCTTATAAACCAATTGAAAAATTTTTTGCTCGCGTACAAGGAGTACGAGACATGGAGGTGGGGCTATTTCATAAGCATTGCGAGTGAAATTAAAGTTCCAAATTTTGTATCAGTTTTTCTTGGAATCTAATAATGAGAACAACAAAAAAAATTTACACACGGGTAAACCTAAAAAAAAATGAACTGCACCACAACTAGAATTTTTCAATATCTTATAAATAGAAAAAATTTCAAATAAATCATAAAGTAATATTACAATGGAAACGAACACGTTGTCCTGCAGTAGAGTATCGGCTTGGCTAGTAGTGCACCAAATTGCGGAGCTCCAACTTACCGCACCGCTCCAAAAACTGCTACAAAGTGTTATAACCACGCCCCAATATTTCTTCTAGATTCGCTCTAAAATTAGTAAGCGGCGCCTTCGGCAGGTACTTTGTCCTTGTGTTGAAGCCCCTGTAAGTATACAATAGTAGTAATCGTGCATAGCAACCATCAACAAAAAATTGCGTAGGCGGTGTGCGGCCACCCTTAAGCTCCCACATTTCACTAAAATATGACAAATGCTCATGAAATTTCAAAAATGTTGATTCAATTATATTCTGAAAAGTTCCCATACTGTACAGTATTAAGAATCATGTAAGTAAGCACTTAACTGACCATTATGACAAAAAGCTACCATGGGAGCTTACACCAATTGGTATGACAATTATAAGAATAACTTGCTTGATTATATATTACACTTCTCCCAGACCTAACTCACTTCCAGCTCTTGAATCCTTCGTATATCATTGCTACGGGCAAACTCAACCTAAGAATAATAACATAATTATTTTATTCCATCATTGAGTTGACAAATTGATGTTATAGTATTTCTATAGTCTAAAAATACATACTTTAGTCCACTACCAAAATAATATTAAACATTGGGTTGCATGAAATTTTTGCAAGCAGACTATGTAACAACCTATACATTGTGAACACACCAAAAATGAGAATACAAAAAAAAAAAAACAACAACAACAATTGGCCAAGATATATTATGGCATTATAATGCTCAATTTTTAAAACAAATCTAAAAAAAAAAAAAAAAAAAAAAAGATTTTCTAATACAACCCTGATCCCAGTCGCTGATATCTTCATATCCAACTTTATGTAAAAATTAATACAAAAATTATCAAAGAGCCATATTCTTACAGTATTATTTTAGACACCACTTACTTCTAACTCGACACTATCCCTGTCCATCTGTTTAGGCTCCTTCTAGAATAAAAATACAAATTCAAGTAGAACAACACTAGAAAATAAAGCCTCAAAATTGACAAAAAGAAATACACTGTGAAATGATCTTAGCTACAATAAGCAGGAAGTTAGGGATCTGAGAGTAAATAAACTCCACAATGTCCATGCTATTAAGTCAATCCTACCAATACCAATCCTAAAGAAACCAATATTGCCAGCTGTATGTTTCTGTTCTGACACAGAACATGGATAGCAACTTGCAAAAAATCGAATTGGCTCGTCATGTGAAACAATTCAAGTAGAATTATGATCTGCGGCAATTAGAAATCATGTAAATCAGATGCTTAATGCTATGCTCTAGGCTTCACAGCCATACATTTTTGCTGGTTTGCTTCTTTAAATTTTATCCGTAGCTACATTAAAAAAAAAAACATTAAAAAAAACAACAGATTCTGATATCATGAATTGGTAACACTTAGAAATCCTTGGCCTCAAGTAGCACCCTCACTAAGGAAGGACATTACAGCTAGAGTCCTCAGATTACAAAACGCAGCAGATTATTGTTCAGTGTATGATTAAAAAAAGTATTATTGTGGCAGTGCTAATTATTAAAAATAAAATTATACCCATGCCAACATAACCATTAGAAATAATTTTAATATCATAGCATGCAAAATCTATTGTCACTGTCAATTGTCCAAGGGTATTCCAGGAAATCTCCACCCACTTATACAGTTTGCTGTATAGTCACTTCTCCGAATTAACACACAGTAACCAAAACCATGATGTTGCTGTATTTGGCAATACTGTGAGATCAAAATTGGTCATGTGTGAAACAAAAAAAAAGCTACCATAGACTTATGTATGTATGTAGTATGTGGAATTCAACTTTCCCACTAATTCTAGATAAGTATTAACACCTTTAATTTGAACCCCAAATGCTAAATAGAATGCCTTCAAAAATTATTCAAGTTTTTCTGGCCAACGTAATGAACTAGTATCGTACATTGTGAACCACAATGACATAGGTGACAATGCAGTTTGAAAGTGGGAAGGCCAGGCTAGACCAGATCAAACTAGGGTAAAGACTATTGACACTAAATAGTATCAGATAATAATAAATAGCTATTACAAAAATAGGTTTAATAAGTTCCCATGAACATAATCTTGACCAAATTCAGTTGCTATGCATTGTTTGGGTCTCTCAAACAACCGCTAACTAATATTCAATTGTTTATTTGTCTGTTTATTTGTTACTGCTAATTTTGGTATTCAGTTATCACTTGTGCAATTACTGTCATTATTTACTTATAAATTATATTCATGGTTATTCAATTTCAGTATTCGTTACTACATTTTTTGTATGGCCTGAGACCACTTTTCTCAGTTGTACTTGATTGTTATTGTTGAACTATTAAAGAAGTTGTTGTTGTTGTAACTAATTAGCTTAACTAGCTATAATGCGCATACATAATACTGTGTGTGCACATTGTCTCCTTCGCAAATACGTCCTTGCTTGTGGCTTTACGACCCACAATCATGCATAATTTCTACAATTATTACTCTGGGGCTCGTTAGGAATTATTTAGGGAGGGGCAAGATTGAGTTTGCGCAGTCGCAAGGGGGTCATAACTTCCATCTATACTCTAACTAAGATTGAGGATGAGATGAATCTCAATTACAAAGACACTAATTAAAGCAGTCATAAACTTATATGATTTGGGGCATATTATTTCTTAGGTCAAAAAGTGGGAAGGTCATGACTGCCCCTTCAGCTACCTATGCACTGACTGTGCTTACCCTCCTTATCTCTGCAATCCTTTTGCTTTGCATTTCCACATGTTGCTCCAATTCCTTGATCTTTTTTTCATCAATTTTAGAAGTCTCATACAGAACTTTCATTTGTTCTTGCAAGCGAGCATTGAGAGCTTCCGATTGTGAGTAATTGCCATGTAGTGATGCTAACTGACTCTGAAGTGCTAGATTAAAGGTATCCTTTTCATGTAATGCATCTGCTGTTTCCTTTTTTTCTTGCAAAAGCTTGCTAATCTGAGATTCTTTAACTGCCATTTCCATTTTAAACTGCTTCAAATTCTGATTCATATGAAACATCTCATCAGAAGCCTCACATTCTGCAGTCAATAATGACCTTCCTGCTGCATCCATAGTCAGATTCGCATCAGCCTAGATTAATGCAATGAAATAGCAGATAAATATCAATATCGCACATGTATTAATAATTACAAAGCATGTGTACATACCTACTTGCAAAGTAAACTCTAGAAATACTTAAATATGAAGAGGATATACTATGCAATCAGAAGTACAAAAAGTCTTTATCAATTAGACTATATCTAGAAGTAATGGTAACCCTGACTTAGATTCTGCTGTTGTGACAGTTCTGTAAATCCATTATGTGGCTTATCAGAAAATATTCCAGTGATGAACGGTTTAAGTAAAATCGAGACCATCCTTTACCACATCTCAGCTGGTGCTCAAAAAGGAAAAAAGAAAAGAAAACAGGAAATTTATATTATTGCCTTTTAATCTTGCACAGTCTCTTGATGGACTCAGTAAAAATGACAACAATGGTGACCGACAATGACTGTAAGTGTTCATGAATAATTCATGAGCTGAGTTGGTAAAGTGTCATCATTACCTGCCTGTAGTTTCAACCCGCTACATTGATGACAAGAAATAAAGGCAGAAAAAAAATCTTCCACGTCGGGTTCAAACCTGTGACCATCAATTTCAGAGTCGCGCAACCTTATCATAAACCATCAGGAACTGCTAGTTAACATTATCTTGGAAAGCCTTATTAACCTATTATATCCTCTCCTTTCTTACTTTCACCTGTCCATACCACCCTGCTCTATAAAATCTGAATAGTGGGACGCTGAACTGAGTTGGGAAAGAGCGCTTACCTACAGTAGCCAAGGGCGTAGGCAGGATTATAAACAAGAGGGGGGGGAGAGGATTACTTAGTGACAACACCCAAACCACACCTATTGTATAATGTATACAAAGTAACAGCAATGTAGTTCTTTGAAACAGCAAGCTAGCACATTGACTTCTACATATGCACATATTTTTATAACACACTTTTATATTAACTTTAGGCAAAATGAGTGAGAAGTATTCTGTTCAGTCTCTGTAGTTACTGTTGATGATCTCATATAGTGAGCTATGTCATTATACTACTCTAATTGTCTCTTTTACTGCTTTTTTTTTTTCCCTTCCAAAATACAGCTTTTTAGGCTAGTCATAGTATCTTTTGGTACAATAGGACCAAACAAACTCTAGACTCAAAATTGTACAGCACTCCCATAGAAATGCTTACTTTTTTTGTCACAAAAAGCTGTAGCTACTTGTTGTTATGTATGGCATCGAAGATCCTTTACCAGACATAAATATTTTTAAAAACTCAACCTTTTTAGGAGTGGTATTTGCCAAGAGCCACTGGTAATTCAGATAGTCAGAATGTATTACATTTGTTATTTTTTGTATTCTAAAATTAATTCTTGGGTTTATTCTTCATTATTAGCTATGCTCAGTAAACATATTATGCTTTTGAGGAGCTTTTTTGATTGCTTTTTTAGACTTTTTTTCTTCTTCTATTTTTACGAATTATTTGATCAGCCATAAGTTTCATACAGGATTTTTTTTGGAAGAGAGAGAGAGAGATTTTTAAGCAGAATTACTTGTTTGTTTGTGTGAAAAACAAACAAACAAAAACAACAACAACTGTTTTCGAACATTTTTTTATTAATTACTTCAGAAAAGATTATGGAATCAAAGTTGCTGGACAATTTATAAGGGAAGAAGAACATAAAGGTTCTGCCTTCAGTGAATTATTGTTGTTTTTTGAGACAATCTGAAGACTAAGTTTGTGCATTCAGTTTTATGTAGCTGCAAGTGATAGATTTTAAAGTCTATAAGGAATCAGTTCAACTTGGTGACTGATGAGAATTACCATTGAAGGTTTCTCACTATAAGCAACGGGGTATTTTTTTTAACCAAACTTAAGAGGGGTCAAGTCAACATGGTTGAAATTTCAGGGTTTTTTTCATTGCCGTTAAATTGATTATGGTTGCCATAAAGATCATGATAGTTTTTAAGGGAGGGGGGAGGGGGAGTTTCTAAACGAGCTAGTACTTCACACAGTAAGAACAGTAAAATTAGTACTGCAGAAACTACCGTTACTCTGGAAATTAAGAGAGTATTTAGTAGTAGTTACTAATAATGACAATTTCATTGAACTTTTAGAAATGATTACTGAAATGAGTATTGCAAGCTTCATAAGCACTACTTAGCAATACAACTAATGGCTCACTCGCCATTTTGTGCTCAAGCACACCACTAGTGTATATGGCCCACATGTTGTTGTAAATTAGCTATACTTGGTATATCCAGGATACACCTTTAAGTTGTATTTGTATAACACCACAGTATGAAGTTTAATTCTCCTCAACAATAGAGAATAAAATTAATGCCTTAATTACCTTTGAACTGTTGACTTGTTCTCCACCGCTCTCCATCCCCACAGGTCCTACCGACTCCTCCGAGCTCTTCACAGACGCCTCTTCTCCTTGATCTCCAAAACCGAGCGATCTGTAGACTACACCAGCTTTCTCTTGAACAAATCCAAATAAACTTCTATTCTGTTTGGAATCACCAGAATCCATGCAAGAGAACCACCAAGGTACTAATAACTTCGGCGCACCCACAGAAAATGCGTCAGTCAGCTTCTATCCTAAGCCCACCATAGACCTCTCTACTCTCTCCTCTCTCTCTCTCGTTGTACCGCGGGGTGTTTACGTAAGGAGGTGGGTGTGGTTTATTTAGCAAGATAAATATTATAACATTCATAACCTCGTCTAGTTTATTAATGCACTATAAAAATCATAAACAGTAAAAGTTTCAAGATGTCTTTGTCTTCCCAACTTTTCCTGGCTTGGCAGATTTAAACAGCCACTGGTAGAAGAAGACCACACCCAACAAACAAGATGCCAGCACTACCACTTGGGTTTCCACTCTGTTGGCATAATGAGTTCCACAAACAGTGTACACGCTGCTTCCCTCCACTGGCATAGACGAGGCTGGCACACAGTGGAAGTCGAAGTACGGTTCAGAGTAGTTGGACAGACACAGATAGGGATGCTTGGGGAGCCGCTATAAAAATAAAATATCTTTTATTTGGGTGTGGTTTAGCAAGATAAATATAACATTGATAGTAACCTTGCGCAGTTTATTAACATTTATGGTAACCTTATTATAGTAAACTTATAATTTATGTTAATAGTTGAGTATTCAAACATTATAAGCATATTTACACTTCACCAAAAGAAGACGTCTAAAATATGAAGATAGCACCAGATGTGAGAAACCCTAAGAATAATTTTAATTTGTAATAAGACATACCAAATATTCAAATATAGACGTGTTATCAGACGTGTGTGAACATGTTACGTATACACGTATGAATCAGTACACATATTTTTCCACTAAGAAGGGTTATCGTAAAATGATGCCACACCTCATCACTGCAGCAGAATGATAACAATATTCATGATGATGATGAATACGCTTATTACTTGGCAACAGGCAGTGTATATGAATTACACTAGGACCAGCATGAGTTTGCCATATGACATGTCTGCATATGTTTGTGCGTATGTGTGGGTATGTAAAGGTGGTTTATGTGATAATGTTTTATGGATATTTATGTGCTTGTGTGTGTGTATGTGTGTAATATTCACAACTATAAGTACAGTGTGTAGTAATGTGGTATGCCACAAAATATCAAGATGTAAAGATAGCCAGCTCCATTTAGTCTGGTGTGCTATTATATTATATTAGACAGAGCACTAGTTTGTGTGTTTGTAAGTACAAGAGTAATACAACAGATTCTGCATCACTGTGCAGTACACACCACCTCGTACTGGAAGGACTGGACAACTATCTCACAATACAGCAGTACAAGTATTTCTCTGTTCATATAACCAATACTCCAGAAGTTTCAATGTCTTGCTGAAGTCCATCTCGGGATTAACTAAACTTGTTCTTTGTTTTTGCCTCTTTCTATTTATTACCATAAGATAGAAAGTTGAAAAATGGAACTCCACTAAACCATAGTGGAGATAAGACCCACATGTGTGTGTGTGTGTGTGTGTGTGTGTTGTATGTGTGTGTGTTGTGTGTGTGTGTGTGTGTGTGCATATGTGCATGCGTGTGTGAGTATGTGTGTATGTAACTTCCTACACATGTGCTTATCACTTGCACTTCATTAACAACTTCACAGGTACCACACTACAAACTTCCACTACAATCCTTTGCAACCTCATATAGGACACATACGGCATATGCTCCCTAAGGTGTGGTTACCATCCTCACATACAGCTACATAATGACTACCATGGCAGATATTCCCTAACTTGCGACTGAACAGTGCTTACACCAGTTTGTAAGTTATATACTCGTATATTTAAATTTCTCTATCTATCCCAATTAGCTCCCAATAATCCAGGCACGCACGCACGCACACACGTACTTGTGAGGGGTTTGGAATAAAAAGGAAAGTGCAACTGAAACGTTTTAGTCCATACAAGTCTAAAAAATACAAGACCTCATGTTATTCCCAACTGGTACACTGACGTGTATAAGACAATTAAAACACTAAGAACAGGGCTTCATACAGGGTTTTGGGGGGGGGGGGAGGAGGAGGGGGGCTGAGAAAGTTCCCCCCCCCCCCCCAAGAAATCTGAATTTTTAATTATAATTATAAATGGTAACTCAGAGCAAAATTCTTTTTTATTATTAAAAAATATAAATCAAAGCACAATTCTTCTATTTTTTTTGTTTGAAAATCTCTAGAACTTCAGCTCAGGACCCCTCAATGGCAATTCCCATGAGCCGACCAAGGCTTTGGTCAGTGATACTGTTGCGTATACGGATTTTAATGGGCTTCATATAGCTGAAAGATCTTTCAACTGAAGTTGTTCCAACTGGAAGGACGAGGATTATGTTCAAAAGTTTAAATGTTTTTAGAAAAATCCCCGTTACCTCTTAAGTGTAACAGTGTGTACGAAGGCTCATACCAGCACTACCCCCCCCCCCCCTCCCCTCCCCAAACTCGAAGACCCATACTCTCCCCTCTCTGTGGCCTATTCAGCTTATTTAGCCACACACTGGTAGGAAAAAAAATTTTTAAAGTCCACCCGTCCCCCCCAGAAAAAAATCCTGTATGAAGCCCTGATGAACTTGGGTACAGTATGGCTTATGGTGGCACTAATACATCTTTTAACTGTAGTTACAAACAATCTCTAGTTCTGTAGATTGTACATATTCTAGTCAATATTCACCCACATAGCCAACCACGCCTCTTAACAACAATAACAGCTGAGTTATGTGCAGTAAATCTCTCTTGTCAGAGTGTCAGACATGAACAACTCTAACCCTCCAACTAATGCTACTCCACACTCTCAGTCAATCAGTCTTTTTTTTTTTTTTTCCTTCCTAATTTACCTCCTTCAAATACAATTTCTCGTATCTAGGGACTGCAAAGAATAAAATCTACGTTATATTTAACACAGGTATTTTAGAGTGGTGGATATTAACCAGGAAAAATATTCCAATTTAAAGGTATGTAAACTTGGTATGAATGACCGGTAAAGGGTGGTCCTTACCATTCCTACTGGCGTATTAATGTAAGTGGTGACTGCACAGTTTCCCACAGTCTGGTGAGGTCCAGTGGATCTGTACAACTCTGGCTCCGCCCACATCACTACAAACGCGTAGAAGCTGCAGTGCATGAGCACGCTCAGTGAGAGCTCATCAAGACCAGACCACCACCGTCTATTGCGATGACCTAACAGAGAGAGAGAGTGAGAAAAGTTGATCGTGCTCAATCTAGTCATGGAAGTAACTAGAAACATTATTACACAGTTAGAAAGGTGATCATTTCATCTAAGTCAGGTATAATAATACATCACTCCACACTCATTTTTTTACAAAGTCGTGACCCTAGTCAACACCAAAATAGAGTAAAACTTAAAATTGTTCGTGTTGTAAAGAAACCAGACGGAGAGCAAGAGTGAACGTGTCCATTGTGTGTACTTGTAAGTGCATGTTAAGTAGCACTGCAATGTATTCTTACAAACATATTCTGTAATGACTTAATGTAAAAACAAATAAACTACAAACAATACGGGAAGTAAGGGACAAACTAAAAATATATACTGCAGAATAACAACATGTAGGTAAATATATATATATATATATATATATATATATATAATATATTTATATATACATACATATGTATATATATTATATAATCAAGTCATTTTATCTTAAGCTGGTTATTCAATTACCAGAAAGTTTGATAAATAAATCCCTTAAGGTAAATCAGATACTGAGCATTAATGATAAACAGACAGAAATCCCCCAGGCATTGTATTATTGTACAGGTATCAAACATCTGAATAGAGACTGCTGTGTATCTGTCAGTGCTCTCTGAATAGAATATCAAAGAGAATTGTAGATAC
>WLWD01001873.1_pt1:0-52500 | contig 114919 bp, 78 predicted proteins | sample 6712731 | NCBI WGS metagenome assembly WLWD01 (sample SAMN12718690, study PRJNA576275) | sponge metagenome | isolation source: marine sponge | host: Mycale hentscheli | place: New Zealand: South Island, Marlborough, Capsize Point | collected 2014-11-01 | reverse complement strand
CCCCACTATGAATTACTACTATGCCCTGCACCACTATGAAATCCTGGCTATTGCCCTCCCACATGCCCCACCCACAATGAAATCTGCTAGCCCCACCCACAATGAAATCCTGCTAGCCCCTCCCACTATGAAATCCTGCTGTGCCCCACCCACAATGAAATCCTGCTATGCCCCACCCACTATGAAATCCTGCTATGCCCCACCCACAATGAAATCCTGCTATGCCCCACCCACAATGAAATCCTGCTAGCCCCTCCCACAATGAAATCCTGCTAGCCCCACCCACAATGAAATCCTGCTAGCCCCTCTCATTCCCCTCTTACAGAACAGTATGATGTGTAGAGGAAGCCTCTGTTTGAAGAACACAATGGAACTGACTCCATGCCAGAAGCTATCAATGTCTGGCAATACGTATGAGAGACTCTCCACCACAACACCATGGAATATGGCGGCAAAGAACATGAGGTAGAGACGACCACCATAGCGACGAGCTGGATACACACATTAATAAAATTTAATAGACGGAAATGTCAGGGTTTCAACTTAAACTTATATGGCTGGGGTCCCACCCACTATTATGACAATGTTGCCGCCCACTATATGACCAATATGTTACCACCTACTATATGACCAATTTACCCGCCCACTACATAACCGGTGTTCTTGCTCGCCAAGCCCTACCCCCCACCCCTATTCAAAAACAACTTGGTGTATGCTTTTTTAAAACCATTTTCACATAAAATATTTAATAGCACTTTCCAAAGTAAACACCTTATTAATCATACTCCTAATTGTATCATATTATATTGTTATATATATATATATTAATGTATGTACTATATTGTACATAAATACAGTAACTTAAGTTTCCACCACATCCATCCCCAAATAATGCCATCTTACACTCTACTCCAATGCACATTCCAGTAGGAGTGACTCACTGTTCTGATTCTTATAAGAAGTACAATTACAAAAAACAGGTATATGTTTTAGTGATAGTGCAGGTTGTTTATAAACTTTTTATGTGTTGTTTATTTATTTACTTGTTTATTTGTCATCCCAACACAATCGTTGTTTGCTACTGTATACAGGAATGCCAACATGACAACAAACTGACTGATCCATTGATGCTCAAGTTTGTAGAGCAGTGTGTAGCCTTAACTAAGAATAAAATCTCAAGCCTACTTTCTTATGCAGTAGCTGCTCAGTGGATGAAACAATACTACACTTCTGGTAAAGACACTGCATGTATCTACAACAGAAGACATTGAAAGTATGATAGCAAGTTTTAGTGCCAATTTCTAGACTGACCCTTTACCCAAAAATAATTGGGCATAAAAGAGCTTGAATTTGACTATGTAGGTTGTTCCATTCTCTCAATATATTCAACAAAAGGTAGCATTATGACATAATCCACATAATAATACCCAGATAACAAAACTACAAGCCCTGAAGATGCATTAAAGGGGAGTATCCATTTGCTAGTGGTCACAAGCTAATATATTCATCGCCGTCAGAGTGAACTCACCCCCACCCCCGCTACTCACGCCCCCTGATCTCCATTACGCCACCTACCATGTCTATACACCAATCCAGCCCACAGATACATGACTATTTCAAGCATTAAGTACGTAGGATTATCGCGCCATATCTCCACGGGATTCGTGAAGCTCACTATCCATTGCCTCTCTTTGCTCAGCCACAATTCCGAAGCTAAACTTGACACGTTCTTTATAAAATCCATGTTGATTGATGATCGCGCAAACTTGCAAATAGCAAGTAACGATACTTCTTGTTGTGATGACCGTCAATTATGACGACCGTTTACCAACCTTACAGTAGAAATAATATCGTTATACATACTTTCGCGAATCACTTACTTCACTGAAGTCTCCTATGTAGAATTAAATATGTTTATATTAAAAGATCTCTAACACTACCTGTAGTAAATCAATAGCTTCATGCTTCTTGCTAGATAAAATCGTCCATTGAACTTCTTTTGTTCGACCTCCACACAAATAAATATTGCAACTGAGAAAACATTTTGGGAACATTTTCAATGTTATTTTGGGCCTGATAATTTATGTGCTTATCACTACCTATGTCCATGGTCTCAATGCATCAATTGTTGATTTTTTTCTTTCATTTTCATTAAAGAGCTGTTCCTGACTCTTAGTAGCCCAATTTAGTCACTATCATTCACCATGTTCACCCCATCCATTCTGTCAAAAGTCACTGAAAAGAAAATTTAATAGCAATAATGATAATAATAATTTATCTGTTGTACATAAATTTATAATATTAAATTATACCCATTGTAGAATTCTTATAGTTGTAACCAACAAGACAATAATAATACAGCAGTAATTAAAAAAATAAAAATAAAAATAAAAATAAAAAGGAGTGTTTTAGTCTTGTATCCAGTTAAAAATGTTGTCTGTTCTTATTTATATGTTTGCTGAATGACTAGCTTGGAACTACAATAATTGATTTGTAAATTATTGCCTTTACTGATCAGAAGTTGCATAAAATTATTGTCCAAAAAGATGGTGAGGTTGGACGTAACAAGTAAGTGTGCCTACAATTGAATATTATGATAACTAAAGCAGATGTTTAGAAAAAACAGTTGGTTTCATCCTTACAGAATTGGACTCATTAGTATATCTTCCATATTGAAAGATAAACATTTGAATGACAATTTGAGAAGGTTCACAAAAACAGCACCAGACAGTGGACACCTGAATTAAACAGCTAAATGTGAACCCATTAGCTACTGTGAAAACCAATAGCTAACAAGCCAAGCATGTTAGAATAGATAAAGATGTCTTCACCACTTATGCATTAATGGTACTATCTCTGCTCCATAAAATAAAAAAAAATTACAACATTAAAAATTTCACGTTGAAGAAAAACAATTCATATTATTTCTACTACTACTAACATAACCTTCACAGCACAAAGCTACACTTTCAACTGAAGTGTCTATTATATATATATTATATAGCTGTGTTCTAATTCTACCTTTCCTCAAAATCACATACAACATTGCACGTGAGATTATGCTTTTTCTGTGTGTGTGTAACAGTAAAACAGTCTGATGAATAAGTAAATACACTCCATAGCTGTGCAGTGGGAGATTGCCATGGCAATCATGGGCTGTGCCAACTAAATGTTTTCATTTTGTTTTGTTTTGTTTTCGCTTTCATCACATGTTTTGCCTAGCTAGCTAAGTATTAAAAAAATGTGAATGTGTACATACTTTGACCTCTTAATAATACATAAGCCACCAGATATGCATACACACACAAGCAATTCTAAATATCCCAGTATATGATAAACTATACCGCTAGCTAGCACAAGAGAGACAGATATACGGTATCCCTTGATGAAATTTGGTAACACAAGATGGTTAACAAAACATTTATTTATTTGCTTATATAAGGCAGATTCATAAGTTCAACAAATAAGACTGCACATAATAATACAAAAAAAATTATAAAAGCACAAAATAACAATTGGATGAGAGATATAGCTAAAATTGAATCTGGTTAAAAAGCCAGATCCTCAAAATTGAATAGTGTATCGTCAATGTGCTGCAAGACCTCAAAGAAGGAAGCCTTCACTGGGTTGTATATGTGAATCGATTTCATGAACTCAAAGTTCCCTTTCAGGTACCTCTCCACAGTCTGGCTGTCTCCAAATGGCAAAATTATTCTCTTACTCTTGTGAGCGTACAAAAGTTCTGCTCTGCAATTCTCGTCTCTCATGTATTTTTCGTCTATCCAAGGAAGAAAGCAGTCACAACCGTCTATAGCAGCTTTCATGCTAGCAAGAATATTTCCAAAAGGCTTGACAGACTCCTTCAACCAGGTACCATAGCCAAGAAACTTAAATCCGTTTTCAAATGTTCGCATAAATGGGATGTCTTCAGAAAAGTGACTTAAATAAAATCGAAATTGGGGTTTGTATTTTGTATACTTTATCTTCTTCGTCACCAAAGGTACGATGTGTTTCTCGAGGTATTTCCACAAGGTTTCCTTACTCCCGACAAGCTTGGAAAGTTCCCTGGCATTAATGAATTCATCTGCCATATCAAAAGACTCCATCTGGTCATCGTTGTGAATTCCCAAGTAGTTGCATTTGGTCACCTCCAAAGTCCAATCCTGACACCTGGGGTGCTTGAAATTAGTGAGTCGAACTTCAATGGCTTTTTCAATCTTGTAGTCGAAGGTGAAACGAAGCCACCAGAACCCCGTGCGTTCATTAAGACCATGATGTTCTTGAACAATGATATTGTATGTATTGTTGCCAGTCTGAAGACAGACAGACGGAGCAAGTGAAGAAATATCAATATCTTTGATATTTTCTATAATATAAAATGACAAAATAATTATGAGTAGCATTCCTAAGAATGTATCGCAACGACCAACATTAATGGAAGCATGCTAACATGAACTCTAGATATGTTCAGCAAGAAAATGAGGTCAAAAACATTATCATTAGGTAATGGGTACCCATTTTTGGGAAAGCTGATTAAACGTTCATTAGTATAATAGTGCATTATATTAAAGTTTTGGGCACTCTTAAAGCTAAGGATACCCAACAGTGCTCAGTTAATTTTTAGCCATTGAGTTCTCTATAATAGTTGTTACATTCAAATGTAAGTAAATCTCAATTCAGTTGCATAGTTGCGGAACATACCAAATTAGGCATGACAGTCATGATTTTCAGACCAATATGTCACCCTGTCATGCTTAACTCATCTTTCTCATGTTTTACTCTTTACCACTGTTCAGTTGAATGCTATAGGCCCTTCACCTGTGGAAATCAATAGCTAAGAAAAGGATCAGTGAGCAGTGAACTTCGGTGATTTGGCGTTGCCAATCCTGACCTTTCCTAATTGGTGAGCGGGTAAATTGTCACTCTATTTTTACATAAACATCACGCTTTTGATCCATTAGCTATGCATCACTTAATTTATATGCAGGTTAACAGATATGCAGTTTACTTGTGTATCTTACTTCTTCAGCACTTTTATAATAAACTTACTCTGCATAACAAACTTAATCACTCCTTTGCTTCAACAAACCACTTCCCCACTGGATGAAAGACTCAGAGCAAATAATCCATACTAACAGAAAGTACACGTTTTCTTTCTTCCCTAGTTATTAAACTTCTAGTTTTGATCAGTCATATTAAATAACAATATTATACTTAATTAGCTAGCTAGCTATTACATTCACGTCTAACTAGCTTTGTGATTTAAATAGTTCCTCTTGACACAGTATGATCAGAAAGAAAGCATTATCATAGTGAGAGTCACTATTGTACAGTTTGAGCTGGAACAATAATTATAAACTATCCTGTACGTAGACCCAACCAGAAAAGGAGAAAGTAGCTATTTGAATTAGCTAGCAATATTGCTTTAAGAGAGTTTTGTCTTGTTGGAGGGGGAAATTGGCCAAGTCCACCATCTCTATAAATACAAGTTGCAAGGGGAAAAAGATACTTCGTTTTACATCATTGAGAGTAATTAGCATGAAATTGTTCAGAGCTAAGTGCCGCCGTTTGGGGCTCAGGCTAATCATATACTACACATACCATGCAAATAATATTATAGAGGGGAAAGGAGGGGGGGGGGGGAAAGGAAGCTGGAAAGTGTGGGAAGTTTTTCCCTCCACCACTAGATAGAGCCCAGCTTAACCAGTGAGCCATACGTGTAAAATTTAGTGTTAAGCTTGTGCCATTAGCTAACCTGAATCAAAAGAAGTATTTGTGAAATTTGCCATTGATTTCTTTGTCTCAGACTTGCTGGAGTCTGGCAAACCAACTGAATAAAGAGCACATAATAATAATAATACTAAAATTATAACATACTAGCTACAGACTACCTTGAGTAGTGCAATCTCTGGCTGAACTTGGCATTCGTGCTTTTTCTAAATAATAAAAAAAAAATACAATAGTTCAATTTTAAAATTTCATAAATAAAAAAGAAGGAAAGAAAGAAAGAAGAAAGAATACATTGGCACCACTATACTATTGGATAATAATTAGGCTGTGCAGTTAGATAATAATATATCAAATGCTTACACTGTTTCAAAGATTCAGGCAAATATATCTCAAAACAACATTATTATAGTATAACTGTTTGTGTCTGTGTCAAATTAGCTAATGGTGGAATAGTCTTTTGACTGTAGCTACTGAGCAAGTTTACACAAGAATATTGCTTCTTCTTTTTTTCTGTTGAATACCACCTCATAGATAATATTATGGGATCTTCAAGTGGATTTATACAAGGCATAGCTAGCCAGCTACCGCTTTGATATAATACTAGTCATCTAGCTGCTGCGTACATTATAAAAATGCTACTGGCTTTATATCTGATTTGTTGCCAGTTTTGCTAGCTAGTTGTTGAAACTAATAAGAACTTTGATGATTTTTCACTACCGGCAAGTTATTCTGAAACATTTTACTTTAGTTAGATATGTATATGCTAGCTTGTGTGGATTTTCATCTTTTAGACTGATAAAAAACTAGTGGCAGTTGATAAACATTAGCAGGAAGTGAACTCCCAAATGATTTTCAATAAAATGCAGTGGTAAAACAAAATTCGATAAACTTTCAAGCCCGTATTCAGCCCAAGAAACCAGCTTCATAGCTATGAAGTCTTGTGTTTTTGTCAGTGAACAAGTGTGTATGTAAAAATGTTGTGTGTTGCTAAAGAATAGCACAAGTAAATCTTTAAAAATCAACTAGCAAACCAGGTTAGCATTTAAATTTAAATTTCAGTCACATCCCTAGTTATTATACTGTTCACCATTAGCTATAAAAATTAATGGGTATCAATCTAGCTATCTTACCGTATTCAGTGTCAAGAATGTCGACAATGTCCTTGTATTTCCTGGCATTCAGTCGCAGATGCCTCAATAATTCGTGATAACGGTTAGAATTCAGCTCTATTTTGTTTTTAATACCTCTTACTAAAATTGAAGATTTCTCTCTTTTAGTGAGCACTGAGCTTGGATTAATGACGGCTTCATGCTCGTCGTTTTTCAGGTATCCTTCGACGTTCAGGTAATGGGCCAAATCAACGTCAGACTCAAATGCAATCTCTAGCTGACTTGTACAGCGAAGAAGAACAAGCGATTCGACCGTTTCCGCCATTATTCAGCGAACTTCGGAGTAGCCCGTCGTTTACTGGCACGCGCAGTTCCGCCAAGGCTGCGTGCGAAAACAACTGCGACCAAAGCACAAAAACAAAAAAAATGTAAACTGCAGTATTAAACCTTTAGGCTAAGGTGTGCAAGCATAATTACTTCACGACGTGGAGGTTGGTACGGGATTTACGTAACCGAGGGACGAAGGCCAGGGGATAGTGTAATATTTGTATAGTCTCGCGCGGCCGACCCTTTCCCCTTTTATTAACCGCTCGCGCGGGGGAGGGAAAGAGGGTCTGGTAGAAGCTTGTACATCGTTTCGTGTCATTCCCCTGTAGTCTGGTAGATTTAGCTCAAAAAAGGGGTGAATCCGGAAAAAATTCGAAGAAAGCTAATTTTGGTATCATTGGAAAGCAAATTTTTCATAGCATAACATATCCAAAATCCTCTCGAATCCTCTTTGGGGAAAATTTTTTACAGCCATTTAAAAAAAAGAGTACTTGTGCTTCAATAAAATGTAGTTCTATGTAATAAGAAGTGCATTGCAAATTTTTTTAATATGATTCTAGCATGAATTAAAAATAAATAGTCACAATTCCATATCAATCATTGCTATCAATATCATTGTTATCATTGTAAGCAGTTTCTTCTGCATTTCTGCAGCTCTCTCCCCTGCAATCTCCACATGCTGTGACACACTTCAACCCATGCTTGCGGCAAGAACATAAATTGCCACCACAGGGATTTGCAGTAGATAGCTTGCACTTGCAATGAATTTATTTCAGCAAGCTCTGTGGAGCTGGCTCCAGGTCTGTCATGACTGGCTGTAATGTAGAACCATATTTAGCTTCCATCCCCAAGACAAAGGATTGAGAGAGCTGACACTGACGGAAAGTTCCTTCCATAGAATAACTTGAAGGTGCACACGCAGCAAGCTATGCGCTCTTGCTGTAAGAGGGAGTCTGTGAGGATCAATTTTTTTAGCTGATGCAACTATTTCCATATATTTTGCCTGCCTCAGACTATTTAATGAGTCAGATTTCTTCCCTCCAAATAAAATAACAAATAACCGAATTCCTGCTTCTCCAACCTGTTCACTTGTCACGTCATTATCCATTAGCAACCACGAAATTGCTTCCACTTTTTTCAACTGTTTTATCTTCTTAATTAGGCTGACTTTACCCTGTCCAAATGTAGCTGATGTTGTATCGCAGCCACTCCAAGCATGGAGGAAGAGAAGATGTGATGTTATGATGGGACCTGCTCGTTCAACTAGATCACTAATTTTCCAAATCTTGGTGTTTTTTCCTGCCTCTGAAAGAAAATATATACTTGCCATACTCTGCTTCCAGTGATACATCAATAGAACCAGAACATCAGTGTCATCAGCGACAACATTCACATCACTACCCTCATTGCATACTGAAGTGCACGTTGAACGATCATGGTATCAGCATCTCCAGTGCTGGAATGCACAACCTGGCCATTCTCTCTCAGATACTTGCTGATCAATCGTATGAATTGATTTTTGTTCTTTTCATTTGCAAGAAAGACTTCCTGATTTCTATAAGCTTCCATAGATTCACTTAGCTGAATATCTGCACATACCTTTTTAGCACGTCTCTGATGCTCATGATCTTTTATAGAGGGACCCTGCTAATAGCCATCAAAAACTACACATCTCTGTCCATACTTTCCCCGTACATAGGACACATACTGCTGCGCAATCTGTTGATATGACATCTTTTTTCCCCACTTTACTCTGTGTAATAGTGCTCCCCCATCAAGAACATTCAGTATTTGCCTCCTATGTTCAGAACAATCCACAGAATCTGTAAGAGATTTTGCTAATTGAGCCTTCACAGCTTTACGCATAAAATTTTCTTTGAACAGCGATGTAGGGAATGCTCATATTCAAAATATGGGCTAGTGTCCTGTTCTCTCAGAACAACAGCAATGAGCCTAGTAAATAGAATAGTTGGATCAATGTTCACTTTACGCTGGTCAACTATAATGCCAGGTTTGAGATTGGCAAGAGGTTTAATAATGGTCTCTCCTTTTGATAGATGTTTCTGCTACATTTAAACCATCAATTTGCATTTGAATTTTTAATCCAACTTCATTTGCTTTGTCAGGATTAATGCCATCACCTTCAGTTGAAGTCAATCCTGATGACAAAGAACGTAGCGCAACCTCTTTTACATCAAATGGTTCATGCTGATCAAACCATTCCTGAATTTTGAGAAGATCCTGAAAGTCACACTTACATCTTGATTTACCAAGTTCAATATGCTGCTCACTACCTGTTGTCTTTACATCTGTTAGTGTAGTCATCGCATCATGAATTCCAGCACATTTATGCATGGTGTAAATCCACTGTAGGCGGACACTCTCTGTAATACCTCTTCCTTTAGTTAGCCCACCTCGACTTTTGATTGACCGCATCATCACCTGCTCGATAACTAAATCTGTCCATAATCCTGCCCAATATCTAGTGCTTCCGCGAACTGCATGAAATCCGTGAATACTGAACATTTCATGCAGCCAAGGATAATCTTGTGGAAGCTCCAACATAAACTGTAAATAAAGTCGAGCACTTTTCGCATAATTTATGTGACCAGTTGCAGCAAATAAGTTTAACATCCTTGTGACTGCAACTAGATGTAATGACCAATTTCCTGTTCTTTCTGCTCTAATAAATAACTTCAAAGTTTCTCTATACTCAATATAGTGCAGCCATAGCTTTGCTGTAGGAGATTGTCTAGCACTGTTCAAATTTCAAAACTTCATCTAATTCTGCAACTTCTGATACTAACATAGATCCTTCAAATATTCCTTTATAAACTTCATATATTTTTTTGACTACATCAGAAGTAAGTATTTCAACATCATCAGCATTCTCTTCTCCATCAGTTTGAGTAGAGTTTACTACATCATCAGGGCTTGATTCATCAGATTCACAAGGTATTAATGCAAACACCAACTTGTTGACCAATGCAGCTTCCACCAAAAAATGGCCACGTAGTGTTTTTGAAATTGCTTTGCCTGACATCATGTGAGTAACTGCATTGGGACCGTAAATAGTTTCTAGTGCCTCTTCTAACCCAGAGCCTTACATTACTGACCCAATGCTACCTACAAAACTCATCAATGTATGAAATCCACCAAGTCGACAAACAATTTTCATGGATTTTGATCTGATAATTTCTATAGCTTTAATCCATAAGGGCTGGTCAAAAGTTATACATGGGACAGGTATTCCTAGTTGTACAGCTTGACTTTCAATATAAAATAAAGTGGAATAAATACATGTTTCATTTGAAGGGTTCAAGTCGACAATTGGTAGAAAAAGCACTTCGGATTTTGCACAGCCCTCATACGAAAAAACATGCTGCATAAACCCAGACCAGCTTGGTCTTGGTGCTTGATGCTTCACATGCTAACCATCCAGCATGCCAAATCAAATCTGAGTTCGTATCTGGTGGTAAAGTATAGGGAATTTGCAGTTGTATAATAGGCTTATAAATGATAGAAGAGAGAGCCCTTTTGGTATGGCCTGTATACTGAAGTATTGTCAGCCCTTTATTTTTTACTACTTCATTTGCTTTAGCTCGTTCAAGTCTTGGAATCACACGTGGCCTTGTATTAAGTGGTACTGTACTTCTTGGAGAGGAAACAGCTATAATTCCCATACCGAAAGGATCCTTGACCATCCAGTGACAAAACATTGTGGTCAACATTGTCACCTACCCACTGTGTAAATGTGCCAGGGAAATACTCGGACAGCAAATTTTCAAGTGTTTCACTTTGAATTACTGACTGCTTATACCTCACTACTTCATCGTAGCTAATGGAAAATCCTAAATGTGATAATTCATTGATTAACCATTTTGAACCAAACACATGGTCCATTTCAACACCCACTCCAAACATAACTGGTGCAATCACTGACCTAGGTCGAGATGCTTGAATAATAGCTTGACTAATACTATTTTGTTTCACTTCTGAAACTACAATATGTTTGAGGAAAATTTGCAAATGATGAGGAACCCATGAATTGTTGAGACAAGATGTAATATCCTCATTAGTTGGATAAGATTTACAATCATAGACTCTCTCCCGAATTTCTTCACGTTTTAGCTGCAGCCGACACAATCCACTCAGCCTTATCCTCCATGCTATTCCGTAATGATTGCCACTTTTCATTAATAACGTACTTGGCCATATTTTTGAAGCAAACAACATTCTCACGGCCTTCAACACTAGCAAAAAATATATGTTCCTGATAGTGATCTTGTAGCTTTTGCTTCAATCGCTTAACAGTGTAAACTTCCTTTTCATCAGAAAATTCTACCATTTTATCGTGTAGTTCTGTCAGTGTGTAAAGTTCTGCACCAGATCCAGATTCTAGCCATTCAATTAGAATTGAGAACCATTTTAGTTTGCCCTCATCTTGATGTCTACCTGTATAGTAAGTTTCAATATTATATAAAGGTGGTAGCTATTAATAGATAGCTAAGTACACTGACCTGTAGTGGCTACTTTTTTCTTCGGATTTCTCTTTAAATTAAATTTTGTCAAACAGCCATCATGATAAATTGCCTCTGCCGCAACTAAATCAATGCAACCTTGGAGACGATTCTCAACCTCCGATGCCCACAGGTCTCTTCTTTCCTTACATCATTCTAGAAGATTGCAACGCATGGGAATAGTAGACACCCTGTGCACAGGTTGTCTCTGTGGATGTCGGGTATCTACAATGGCAGGTGTACCACACAGAAGACAATCAACCTTCCAGTTGAAGGGAGCTGTACCAGACCTCAACCTCTTTGTGCTTGGAGGTTCATCACCGTGTGCCACATCATTTTCAGGTCCTTGCCTTTTCTTGTCAGTGAAATTTCTATGGCAGTCTGAGTGTACCAAAACAGCTTCAAGTGGATCAGAATTTTGACATTCAGCTAAAAAAGTATAAAGATCATCTCTTCTATGTTTCGTACAACTCTCCATAATGGTAGAGCATTCCCTTCTTGGATACATGAACTGGTTTCTTATTCGCAAAATCTATTATTATAATAATATACACAAATATTACACAGTGATCCTTCTTGAAAGTGCTAGCATCATGACCTTCTGCCATTTCAATCAAGCTATATCAAAAGGTCAGTATCTTAGAGTGAATATTGTGGACATGATTAACAAACCTTTACTGACATGACTGGTACATTAAAACTGCTGAGTCTGTTATGATATAAATCATCACATGTATAGACTCTTACAATAGAACTATTCATTACTAATAGACTTTAACTCATGCATCCATTCACTATTCAACCATTCATACATTAATTAACATTCTATTGTAATGTATCATTGTCAATTCCTATTCCTGTTGTCAGGGCTGCAGGCAACTATAATAGAATATAATGGCCATATTTAGTCCTCTCAATTCTGTAGTTCTGTTCAGTGTGTTGTGGGTGTTTTCCCTAATCATAATTACTGTAGTTAATTCTATAGAATTGAAGGGGATTTGCATGCAAGAGAGGATTCTGGTGGCAGCGACCTTTCCTTTAACTTAAACTTTGAAGGAATAACCCAACAGAGTCCACTAATTCACTGGAATTTTGCCACTTAAAAGTGTTGAGTCATTTCATAGCTGGCATTTGACACTCGTTTACAAGGATACTGCTACTTAAAATTGATAAGTTAATACATTTTCAAGCTGAAATCCAAAATACAGTCCAACAATGCAAAAATGTGTTTGTGTTTTATATTTTAGCAATACATTTGTTATGAAGAGCATTTTTTAATTTTCGCCGATATTGCATTTGTGTAATTTTTTAACTGCTATAACCCCAAGAATTCAAACAGCTATAAAAAATGGATATGTTACTCTATGAAAAATCTGCTTTCCAATGATACCAAAATCAGCTTTCTTACTTTCTTCGAATTTTTTCAGGGTTTAACCCTAAATCTACCGGACTACTGGATTCATGGGATACTTTCCGTGTATTGCTTATCTAGAGGTGTGGCTTTCCGTGACGTAAAATTAAATACGCGTATAAAAACTGCGTTATCATCACTTCGAATACTTTTTTTTTATAGTGCGTGCGGTTGCGTTGGAACATGGATACATACTTCGTAGCAAACAGGAAGAAGCAATTCTTGCATTTTTACAGAATCAGGATGTCTTTATTTCTTTACCTACTGGCTATAGCAAGTCACTGTGCTACTCACTGCTTCCTCCCATATATGATAAGTTGAAGAATGTGGAAAATAAGAGCATAGTAACAGATTTTTCACAGCAAAAGCAGTACCTCAAAGCCATCTTGAAACCTAGGAAACCCTGTGATACTTTCGCACGAATGTGATATTTGACGACCGCAACGCCCAGTTACGTTATAGTTGCAATCCTTTAGCACGAAACGGATGTACTATACAAGCTTTTACCAAACCCTCTTTTCCCTCCCCCGCGCGAGACTAGTATTTGTACCGACCGAAAACGGGGAGGTGTAACCGACTTGTAACTACCTGAGCTCTAGGCGATAGGAAATGCACAAAAACTAAATTCTGATTGAAAGGTTTACTTATTCACCTCCTAATCTGATTGGACAGTTTGAACGTACCATGATACAATTAGAAGTAAATGAGCACAACTAAAAAGTAAAGGAAGTCTGCTAAAAGTAGGACTGAAAAAAATTGCCTGTCCTCACGGCCCGCGAATATATACTGGCACTCAAAGAGCGGCAATCCCAGTAAAGGGTATCGCTGAGTCAAAGGACCCAGTTCGGGTCGTGTCGCTTAAAGCCAAAGTTGGAAGAGAGGGCATGTGTGATAGCAAAGAAAATATTCGATTCATAAATAAGATATAACTGATCATGATTTAGGGGTTAAGTTTGAAGAACATTTTGTCTGTTTGTTTGACCCCGGCTATATATTGTACTTTATATTTCTCTCTGTGCTCAAACTTTGTGCATGTTACAAGTAAATAAGAAAATTAAATTTTTTTGTCAAATATGAACAATCATAGCCCTAATTCTCTTTTTTTCATATTATCATTGGTAACATAATAGCTGCCACTTATAGCTTCCCAACTATGAAGCTGTTGACACCATACTTTGCCCCCATGTTTGCATATAATATGAAGCTACCACTAAAGAATATATGAAAGTCTCGTGGATGCTAAACTGTTATCAAATTACATGGACATCTACCTACAGTTCGCTTATCAAGAATTATATATCAATCAAAAAAAATTATAGCTATGTTACAATAAAATAATACAAAAGTAAAAATAGAATTGGATAAAGTAGAAATCAAAATGGTCCTATAAAGCAAGATCCTCAAAATTGAAGAGCGTATCGTCAATGTGCTGCAAGACCTCAAAGAAGGAAGCCTTCACTGGGTTGTATATGTGAATCGATTTCATGAACTCAAAGTTCCCTTTCAAGTACCTCTCCACAGTCTGGCCGTCTCCAAATGGCAAAATTATTCTCTTACTCTTGTGAGCGTACAAAAGTTCTGCTCTGCAATTCTCGTCTCTCATGTATTTTTCGTCTATCCAAGGAAGAAAGCAGTCACAACCATCTATAGCAGCTTTCATGCTAGCAAGAATATTTCCAAAAGGCTTTACAGACTCCTTCAACCAGGTACCGTAGCCAAGAAACTTAAATCCATTTTCAAATGTTCGCATAAATGGGATGTCTTCAGAAAAGTGACTTAAATAAAATCGAAATTGGGGTTTGTATTTTGTATACTTTATCTTCTTCGTCACCAAAGGTACGATGTGTTTCTCGAGGTATTTCCACAAGGTTTCCTTACTCCCGACAAGCTTGGAAAGTTCCCTGGCATTAATGAATTCATCTGCCATATCAAAAGACTCCATCTGGTCATCGTTGTGAATTCCCAAGTAGTTACATTTGGTCACCTCCAAAGTCCAATCCTGACACCTGGGGTGCTTGTAATTAGTGAGTCGAACTTCAATGGCTTTTTCAATCTTGTAGTCGAAGGTGAAGCGAAGCCACCAGAACCCAGTGCACTCGTTGAGACCATGATGTTCCACGACAGTGATGTTGTATTTGTTCATGCCAGTCTCAAGCAAGACTGGAGCCAGAGTGGCAATATCGATATCAGTAATATCATCTACAGTATTAAAAAACAAAAATACGAGCAATAATACAGATAATTTAGATAATTTTAATGGAAAAACATTAATCTGAAATGACTTTCACTTAAAAGCAATTTGTGTTGTTGTTTCTATTTCTGCACACTTAGTAATGCAAATTATTTACCTGATGATATCTTTCACTCTCTGAAATACAGTCCCTTGAAAAGTTGAAATTATTAGTAAACAACTCAGATTGGGAGCAAGCTAATTATTAGTGGTGGGGTCAGAAGGGAAGATTATGGCGTAATCTACAATAAAACTTAAATGTTTACTCTTGTTCGTCTGTTTATGGTTATATTTTATACATAACCATCAGATAAAGAAGAAACAGCAAGTACAGTTAATTTACTTGGAATGTATGGAATGTGTTAGCTACTCAATTAATACTAGCTAAAATGAATGACTTGAGGAATTTCTAAATGTACCAACTCGGAGCCTATGCTCCGAGTTGGCAACAAATTAGTCTTTCATGTCTGATGTATCATTGAGATATTTATTGAACATGCGAAATTGTCAGATTATTTAGCCACTCTCAACACATCAAACTTAAAAGAGATATGGAAATTACGAAATTATTTTACTGGAGTAAATTACACAATCTTCGCAGTAACACGCCACAGTGGTAATGCGAAGCTTCTGCAATGGTTGCTGCTATTTCTGTTAGTCTTTCTCTACCAAGATAGAAAAAAGTGGCTACATGCACTGTGCGTGTGACCAGTGAGTACCTTAACAATGCTTGGAAGAAATTATCCCTGATGATCTTAGGCCAAAAGTGACTTTGTCCAAGAAATACAAAAAAAATGCTATCAGAATTTTAGTTTCCTATATGTCATGATATTACCTCTAAATTGCAAATTTATGGTGATAATCAGTTCTGAATCGATACCACTACTTTAGTATTTTTAAAAAAACTTGGTTGGTTGAGCAATGAACTCATAAGGGATCAGTGGTCGATAATAGAATTTGAGGTAGTCCAGCACAATTAGCTCTTATCTCAGGATATTTCATGTATCGGAAGAATTCTCCACTCAAATGAAAATTAAAATGCTAAGATAAATCAGCCATTGAGCGACCTGTGGGCAAGAAGATATAGCATGTGTAAACGTTCTGGTTAATAATTGGCAGCCCACTCTAGTACTTTAGAATTTAAAACTGGTTACATCATATAATGCATTAATTAAATAACAGACGGTACCCTGCAAAGCAGTGGCACTTGATGTACTAACTATTGCAAATTAGGAATGCAGTAGCATTATCATTCTCCACCACTCGATTTGGACCCAATTATTAGGAATACACACACCATCATCATCGTCATCGTTACTGGTTATGCTTATCAATGATACTCACTTACAATCATAGATACCGTTATGACGCTTTACCAACCAGACTCATCTAATCAATCATTTATGAATACACACACTGTTGTTGCAGCTTTTATCACTCTTCTAGTGTTTCCCTTGCTTTTCTCAATGTCACTGATGGTGGATTCACCAACTTCAAAATATTTTGAAAGTACTGCATCAGTAACTCCTCCCTTTTTTGACCTCTAGCCTAGAGACAGACTGTTTCCCAGAAGCAGACACTGACTCAAGCCTCGATCGAAAGACTCGTAGAATTAATGTAATTGTACCTTCCGAGAGCTGGACGACCTCTGTACTCCCAACAAGACACCCTCTCCACTATTCTAAGCTATGGGCTTCCTAAAGCCGGACAAATAACCACACCCCTGTCAGTAAAATAGTACCAAGTATCTTCGCTTATTCAAAGTATGCAGCTGGACACCAACGAGTTTATCAGCTTAAAACTGTTAGTTTCGCTTTCTACAGCCATTTTAATTATGCGTAGTTTTGTTAATTAAGGTTGTAGCTTTGTTTGGCGGGCGCACAATCATTAGCTGGCTGTGAATCGTTCATGGGTTCTTCTACTGGTACTGTGAAGAGGCAGCCATCCACAAGAATCTGTAGGAAAGTACAGTAACGCCATGATATGCTTTTTACTTGCAAATACTACCACCAAGTTACAGCCTCTTGATCTTGGCATTATCAAGAATTTTACTGCACATTATCATCAACTCCTTATGAATTATGTAATACCTAAATTGTAATACTGCTTCTTAGGTTGTGCAGTCAATCAAAATTCTGGCAGCTATATCATGGAGTAGAATGAAGGAGATCACCATTTGCAAGTGCTTTATATCTGCAGGTATCCTTGACAACGACCATGATGTGGTGGCCCTTCCTTCACTGGATGATGATCCATTCTTAGATGCTGATATTCAAGGTCTTATGGAGAGAGTAGTACCTGACTGGAGATGTGGTGTTTAGGAGTAAATTGAAGGAGATGACAGTTTGGCAGTGTGTACGGACTTGGCCAGTGGAGATAGGGAAGCTAATATTTTTTAGCAGACCTTAGGACAAGAGTGTGAGAGTACTGCGGAAATTGAAGTTAATTCTGATGACGAAACACCTAATGAGGAACTATGCAAAGATCACCTCTTATAGTGTGGCTATTGACTCCATAGAGAATCTCTAAACAATTTCTTTCGAGCCAAAGCCACATACCAGAATCATTGTCATTTGGTTCCAGAATCATTATCATTGTGTTCCAGAATTATTGTCATTTGGTTCCTGGGTCAATACTATTGCCAATTTAAAATTTTCAAGAATGATTGACTACGTGATTTTGTTAGTCACTAACTTGCATACTCTATATATACAGTCACTTTAACTCATCTATCATTAAACATATGTGACCGGTTTTGGGAAAATCGGCCTAAACGCGGCAAACAATTTTTTTCAGTATCCCCGGGTAAAGCCTTATGGGTCAATTTTTTTCGAAAATTTTTTAATGGCAGAAATGGATAGACACCAGTTAGCTCTAGCTTATGACGCAGTTGTAAGCTCTGGCCGTGCTCTAGAACTCACGCTAGGAGGCTAGAAACACTAGCCGGGTTGGACTCGTGTACGGAGAGTTGCTAAGAAATTATTGGCGGGCTTTTCACTAACAGCGGGGGAAAAACTGTAGCTAACTAATTCACTTACTATTCTACATAATTCACGTACTCACGCAATTCTCGCCATCATAGTTTCTTAAGGAGCCCTGCATTAAGCCTTTAAGACTTCTTTCAATCCGCCTGTAACCGGTTTATTCCATAGTGTCCCGGAGACACGCAGTAATAGTATACGGACACAAGACACGCCCCCTGACCTTAGCAACGCCTTTACCCGGCGTTTTTTCGAAATAAGCAATAATAAGTTTAGCAACAATACTGAAGTGTTGTAGTGCGTAGGGCGAAGACGGCTTGTGCTACAGCTTCCAAATTAGGAGGACGGCATCCCAAGGCCCCGTGCAGCCTACTGGTAGAATAAATTAGAAAACTTTAGATGCCGCGTTTAGGCCGATTTTCCCAAAACCGGTCACATATATTAAAGTTCTCTGAGATCAGGACATTGCCAAGAAAGGGACAAAAAACCCAAATCCTGTAATGTCCCTTTCTCTGTAGTAACCACTCTTCACAATTTCTTGCGATTTAAAAATAAAAGAAGTGTTGTAGTAACTGAAGAAGCTTAAAAGTAAGCTAATATATATGTATAGGTTACACCACGATGTGGAGGTTGGTATGGGATTTACACAACCAAGGGCCAAAGGCCCAAGGATACCATAAATTCCATACTGACCGAACACAGAAGGGTGCAACTGACTTGCACCATGGCTCTGAGAGTGATTCTAGTTTATAATATCCCTGTCATTGGCATTGGAATCCTTCTTGACAATTTTTAACCTTGGTGAACCTCCCTCCTCCTTCCCCCCCCCCCCCCCCCCCCTTCCCCCATCCCCTCTTTGAAATATCTGGCTATGGGCCTAGAAAAACTTGTTATAGCTATAATTATAGCCAGTCATAATTGTGGTGTTTAGTGTTTTCTTTACCTGAATCAAAAGAAGAAGTCTCCATGCTATTAGACAATGATCTCTTTGGTTCAGAATCTTTATCATCAGAAAAACCTATCAAAAATAATGGAATAATAAAACACAAATCCTAAAGAGTGGACATAATAGTACCTCTACTGAGGTGGTCTTTGACCAGACTTGGCATTCTTGCTTTTTCTGAGGAATAAGATTTATAACACATAGTACATACATAACAGATAATGTATTGGTTACACCATGACAAGGAGGTCAGTATAGGATTTACACAACCAAGGGCTGAAGGCCCGAGGATAGTGCAAATCCCATAACGACTGAACACGGAGGGGTGCAACCGACTTGTACAATGGCTCTAGCTATAGGATACCCACAAAAAATAATTTTGATTGGAGGGAGTGGTAGTTTAAATAACATATCAAATTACTATAAAGCTGTATCTATTGAGTAATAGTGTTTCTGACTTTTATTTCTTGTTTAGTCATCACTACATACATCATGTATACATGCATAACTATAGTTCAACATCCGTAATCTGGGGAGACCTGAGACTTAAAATTTAACTTAGCCAGTATGCAATAACATTAAAAAATAAAATAAAAAAAAAGACTAACTGTCTCAAAAAATTTTTCTAGCAAATATACTGACTGGGTCCACTTGGCATCACTGCAATTAGAACTCATTGGCGTTCCAATTGCATATCATATTAGGAAGGGGATGATGGGGGGGGGGGGGGGGGGGGGGAGATTGATAGTGTGTCCCTATGACACAAAGGCAGTGAGCCATTCCGTTAACTCGGAGTGGCATTATAAATCAACATTCATACGTATTCGCTGCTAATACATCCCATTAATTCAATACTAAATTTATCTTGAAGCTATCCTCAAGGTTGTCAAGGTTATTAAAATAAATGTAAGATAGATAATGGCATATACTTAAATTTACCTGCAACGCTAGTTTTTGAGATAGCTATGCATGCACTCAAGATCCTGAAAGCACCCAAGTTAGCACGCAGGACAGACAGTCAGCATCCTAGAAACTCGAAATCAGATGTCTCTCTGCTAAACTTTTAGCAATTTTTTTTTGGTGTCATCAGAATGTTATAGCTTTATAGCTAAATAAATTGATAGTTCTTAATAACTCGGTCAACTACTTTTACCCGTTCCCTTTCATCAAGATGATATTGCAAGAAGTCGAAACATCAAGCTAAGTTTCGACATAAGTTATAATACTATATAAACTAAAAATATTCCAATTATTTCGGCCAGGTGTATACAACCGTATTTGTGTAAGTTTAGGTAGCTAATTGTAATTGAACAAAAAAACACAGTTTGACGAGAATAAAGCATTGAATATATTTGGTATAGATAACTTACCTAAATCATAAATAAGTTACCAAGTACATTATTTAGCTACCTACCCCAATAGTTATTAGCTACTAACTTCCCTAGATAAATAGCTTACCATATGCAGAGTCCAGAATGTCCACTATGTCTCCATATTTCCTGGTATTGAGTCGCAGATGCTTCAGGAACTCATGATATCGATTGGCATTTAGTGAAACTTTGTTCTTGACTCCTTTCACCAAAATGGAGGCTTTATCCCTCTTACTCAAAGTCGAGTTGGGGTTCACGACTTCTTCGTAGTCATTGTCTTTCAGGTAACCTTCACTATTTAGGTAATGGGTCAAGTCGCTGTCAGATTCAAACGCGTTCTCTAACTGGCTAGAGCACCGTCGTAATACCCGCGATTCAACCTCGTCGGCCATACCGCGTCAGGTTTCAGTGTTTATGTAGTTACGTTAGTTGGTAAATTTCCCAATTAAAGAGCACATTTAGCTTATGAATTCGATTATATATTCGACCTGCGGTTTGCCGCTGTCTAAACTGTCCCAGGGAGAAAGTCAACAGTCGAAAGACAGTGTGAAGTACGGATATACTCCACATACAGGCTCCGCGTAATGTACTAGCTAGCTACTTTACACAAAGTCATGGACTTAGATAGCTATAGCTTATCACACATCACTTCAACTGAAATTTTAATCAAGTTAGCATTAGCTAACTAGCTAGCTCATAAATTATAAGATGGTAGGGGAAAAAATACAACTTGTTTTTTTAATGTTTATCTTTTTTGACAACAAGCTCTGCCTAAAGAACAAGTGTCTCAAAATTGAACAAAGTTTCATCAATTTTTTGTAAAACTTCAAAAAATGAATCGTTCATGGGGTTATAAATATGGAGGAACTTCATGAAAGAAAATTCATCTGTGAAATACTTCTCAATAACACTGCGATCCCCAAATGGCAAAATTATCTTCTTAGCTTTGTAAGCATACAAAAGCTCGCTTCTTCGATTGCCATCGGTCATATATTGTTCGTCAATCCACGGCAGGAAACAGTCACACCTCTCAATAGACGTCTTCACCTTGGCAAGTATATTACCAAAAGGTTTATCGGATTCAAGAAACGTGTCATACCCAAGAAATTTGAGACCATTTTGAAAGGTACGCATAAACGGCACATGGTCTGATAAATAGCTTAAATAAAATTGAAACTGAGGTTTGTATTTGGAGTATTTTATCCTCTTTGTAACCAAAGGAACAATATATTGTTCAATGTACCTTTCCAGATTTTCTGCATTAGTCATAAGCTTATAGAGTTCAGCAATATTGATGAATTCATCGGCCATATCAAATGATATCTTCCTATCAGCAGTATGAATTCCTAAATATATGCATTTTACAATTTCCAATGTCCAATCTTTGCAGTAATCATACTTAAAGTTGGTTAGACGAACTTCAATGGATTTTTCCAGCTCATAGTCAAAGGAGAAATGAAACCACCAGTATCCTGTCCTTCCATTTAGGCCATAGTTTTCCAATATTGTTATATTATATTTTCTTGTATTACTGCTCAACAAAACAGGATCAATTTTGGACATATCAATGACATCAATTTCTTCACCTGCCGATGTAGCTACAATATTAAAGATAAAATTTTGATCAATCACAACATATATATTTCTCAAACGACAACAACAAAAATATAAACAAAAAAGTTATTAGGCGACTTGCAGAACATGAATCTCCAGTATTAAGAAGTGGATACAAATCCTGTCCTTCCCACAAAATCAATAGATATTAATTAGTGGATTTAACTCACTTTGAATTTCTTCACAAACTATCAATCCTCTTAAAGCTTGAAAAAGAGAAGTAGTCATTTCCAGACGACAACAATAAGCTACCACTAATATTGCAAACGGTATATATAGTATTGATTTGTTGTTTAGAAATATATGACAAATTGGCAGTAGAAATTGCTTGCAATCAATGACTTTAGATGAATCGAAGCTTTCATAATCACCCTCTATAGAATAGCATTAAAATGGAAAACATAACAACAAATAACTACATTAACTTTATTTATAATAGAAAATTTTCTCATTCTAAAAGGACTTCGGCAAGAAGTTAAAACATCGGGTTAAGTTTTAATAAACAATATTGGCTGTTAGAATGAGTAGCTAAATTATACTTATTTCAGCCGAGAATGACTGAATCATTATATTTATTTTAATAGTTCACCTTGAAATGAAATTTAATTCAAGTGCATCAAAATATTTAATTGTGTCTCTATTTCTTTTCGTTTTTGTTGGAAAATATACTAAATAACAATGGATCATGAACGTCACTCTAATAGCAAGAGTTGTTGAACCTCACTTACTGAGTGTGTCCTCCAGCAGATTCACTACATCTCCATATTTTCTAGGATTCAAACGAAGATAATTCAACAATACATAATACCTCTGGGAATTTAAGGCTACTTTTTGTCTAATTGCAGATACTACCATAGAAGATTTCTCCTTTTTGGAAAGAGCACTTCTCGGATTGATAACTTCGTTATAGTGATCATCCTTGATGTATCCTTTTAGGTGCAGATAATGATACAGATCTGTATCACTTTCAAATGCCTTCTCTAACTGACTTGTAGTCCCAACTAAGGCTAGATATTCTTTACTTTCGCTCATTCGTCCTGATCACCCGCTTCAGACACCTTACCTAGCACCCGTGGGGGTTAATTATTGAAACCTATGCTAGGAAGGGTGCGCCCAGAGGGAGGAGCTAGCTATAACGTATGCTAGTCACGTGTCTATCATCATCACCATAGGAACAGTTTTTTGAAGTCGTTTGTTTCTATCCACGTGGTGGGCTAAAATGTCACAAAGATTGAACCTCAAATTGCCTTCTCTTAAACTTACCGGGCGGTCTACTACTGGCCGGGTTACTCATCAGTTAGTTCCTAGGAGATGCAGTGCTTGCACACTTTGATTCAGACAATTCCTGCACATTTTGTTGTTTATGTCGCTCTAGATGTCACAGACACTTTATTAATGTATCACTCCGTTCTCACACTTAGCTGTTTTATTATATTTATATACCTTTTCTTTTCTTTTCTTTTAGCTAACCTGCTCTCTTGTACATAGAGTTTGTCCTTCATCCACCCATTATGTCACATTTCATCTCTTTTAATTCTCTTTGTTATAGCTATAGTGGTTGTAAAGTTATAATAATAATAATTTACAGGGTGAGAAACCCCTTCAAGAACTGGAAGTTAGTTCAGAAAGCCTGAATGTCGGTTAGGAACATCTAGGAGTCGATACAAATGTTCTGGATGGCACTGTCTCTGCACTTCCCACTTTGCATGAGATTTATCAGAAGAAAGCAGTTGAATCTTGGGCAAGAATTCGTTCAGACCTCTTCAAAATTACAGTGGAATCCCAAGCGTTACCTGAGGGATAAGTGTGCTTTATGCGTAAAGATAACAATGCCATGCATCGATGTTTGCAATGTAGTTCCACATTGTTTTGTTGTTCGAGATGTTGGAGCTCTGCACATAGTGCAACCAATTTGTTCCATAGGGCGGACATTTGGGAGGTAAGTACAGTTAGTTTAAAAACTTTTGCTGAACACACCAATGAGTTTAGTTATTGCTTTTGGCAAGAGTGAGAAAAGATAATTGGGTATCCACTTCACATGTGCATCAAATCTCTCCCCCCCCCCCCCCCCCCCCCCCCCCCCCCTTCCCCTCCCTCCCAGGTTGTATTTCTCCCATGCAAGACAATGTCTTTTTGGTTCAACTAATAGTGCGGGTAAGACATTATGGCATTTGTCAAAGCATTTAGTCATACGTTTTGGCATGCAAACAATTCTTGTGATGTATAGACAGGCTTGTTTTTTTTTTTGTTTTTTTTTCCTCTCTTTGCCCTGTTCCTTACCAAGCACCTGAATGCAAGTCTAAATCTCAGGAAAGCTATTAGTAAGGTAAGATTAGCCCTATTGGTTATATATACTTCTGAGTTGTATAGTAATGCTTTGCGATTATCAACTACTTTAAATGCACATGCATACATGGGAATGATTGAATGTATGGTCTCAAAAACCTATACATTTGCTGACCATTTCAAAATTGTGTAGTCCAAACTCTTGTGTTGAGGCCAACATTTGTGGAAAAACTTTAATACATTGTTATCCACCAGAAAAAAAAAATTTCAACGAAGTACAATTGGACCTGGATTATTGTTGTAATATCGTCTTCTAACCACTCTTTTAAATAGTGGCCGCTGTGGTAACTTCCAACTGCATGGTGTCGATATAGCAATAATTATGTTTGACGATTGTATTGAAGACTGTTCTAAACCATACTGCTTCAGAATACTCGTTGTGCAGTAGCAAGTACCTACACAATAGCTCAAGAAGTTCTAGAATTTTTTTTACTAAAATTCGAAGTTATGGCCAGCTGGCCCAAAATCCTCGCGTTTCATATGAATATCCTATGCCCATACCACAAAAAGTAGACATGCGTAGTCTGAACCTATATTGTCAATGGTTTTTTTTTAATGTTAATAATATTGCTTCCGAAAGAGCATTCCGTATAATACACAAATTTCAGTTCAAAATTAGTACTATACTTCACTTACTCCCGCTCCCCTCCTTAATCATAAGACCAACCCCACATGTTACACCCCAATCAATGGACTACACTCACTGTAATATCAGTACTATGTATTGCTAATCATTTATGAAACTTGGTATGGACTACTTGCCTGCTGTGGCGGCACAAAGTGCAGTTCTGGGCGTTACGAGTGCTATGGCTGGCTATGGTATCACTAGTAGTAATATATATGTATATATATGTATTGTGATTCTTAGGCTGTGTACAGTCCTACTTATACTGAGGGTATTGGACTTTCTGATGGAGAGGGCATGGAACGTATTTGGTCATATCTCAGAAGGTTTGCTAGGATAACGAAGGAAATACGTCCTGCTCACTGCATTGATATTTTAACGCATTCTTTACTCTATTATGGACTTGTATCAAAGAAAAAGTTTCGTAAGAGTGGTTTATTTGTTGCCGCTGTTTTGTTGTTACTATTATTATTGGTTTTATAAGATTTTGCTTTTTATCACTCAAAATGTTGTTGTTGTTTTTAAGCTTCTTTACTCAGCAGTCGTTGGAGAAGGGCTATAGAAATGTATGAAGTGACCAAGCAGGAATTTCAGTCTTTGTGTTCACCATTGTCAGGTATAGTGGAGAAGAAGTGCACAGCCAGCTACATAAGTGTATCAATTCATGTTCTATAGAGTCGATAACAAATGAAGTTATAGAAGAATGGGTCAAAACATTTAGAGACACAATGACAAGTGGACTTCACAAACAGACTGGTAAAGACTTCTGGGATACTCAAAACTTTATTTTTGGAATAATGACCAATTTTGCCCATTGCAATTTAAAAAAAACAAGAAAAAACTTCTCTTATGTTTGTATAATATTTATAATGCTGTATATGTGTTGTAGTTTCTTCTGAATGGAAGGGTCTTTACTTTGTGATTCTCCAGTCTTATTATTTGGCCAGGTATTTTTTTTTTATTGACTGCTATGTTTTGAGGTTACATTGTTGTTCTGCATGACTAGAAATTGACATCTGTAATAGGTCTTTAATTTCACCATTCTTTTCTTTATAGTTCATCACTGATGAGATTTTGAGGTGAGCTTATGTAGTAGAAAAACCCGATAACTTCCTACCTGATTCATTGATCAAGGTTTCATACAGAACCTGAAGTTTCCCCTTTCAAACTGAAGTGCTCTCTAATAGAAATATTTTTTTTAATTCCGCACCCTACCCCCTTAGGTTATTTTTTTAAGCTTCTTTACTTAGCAGTTGTTGCAGAAGGGCTATAGAAATGTTACTTGTATTTATCACAGTTGCATTGTTTTCAATCTACAGTATAGAAAATCAGCTTGAAAAAATGGAAAAGAAACATGATATTGTAACCAGGTGGAAAACAAGTGATAGTCAATATGTGGAAATGAAGATGCAACTTCTGACTGAGAGGAAGCTTCGTGTTCGTAATGCATTGTGACGGTCTTCAGTTGTTAAGCCGCACTATCTCCTTCGCATGAAAGCGAAATATGCAGGTAATGAATTTATTTATTTGCTCTAAATTTTTTTATTGGCATTATATATTTGCAGATGGACAGAAAATTGCAAAAAAAACTGTGTTGTAGTATTTCAAAAGAAACCAAGGCTGTACAGCGATTACTGCAAGAGCAGAATGCAGCTGAGAGTGAACTCGATTCATCTGAACCTCTCCCGTTGCTTCAAGATGTTCTCCATCCTCAAGCTGACTTCTGGAAACTTAATCCATCTATAGAAAGTAATTCAGGTGTTTCATGGCAAGCCAAGCAAGAAATAGCCCAGTCATATCTAACTATTAAACGATGTGAAGAAGAATTGGAGCTATTAAAGTCTGATATGTGCGCTACAATTCAGTATTGGTGGTCGGACCGAGTGACGCGTGTTTCCACCAAACTTGAAGAAATAATTTGTTCTGGGTGTCAATATGAAAGGGGTGTGAGGTGTGTTCTTCTACATTTAAAGATGGATGCCGAGTGTCAACATCAGCGTGCAGCCAGTGCTTTCACTAAAATGATTCCTATCCCTGGACGTGTCGAGTCAACTAGTAGTGGCGCTTTGGATGATAGTGATACAGAATCGGAGGACACGGACACTGAATTAGAGGACACTGAATTAGAGGACAGTGACAGTGACATGGATGTTTGATTTTAATTTTTCATTGAGCTAAACCTTTTCTTTTTTTCTTTTTTTTCCTTTCTTTTTTTTTAACTATAGCTAGACACTATTGCGAAGTCATTATTCTGGACTGATTTTAATTTATCACTGTTTATTGTAATGTGCACAGAATGGCATGAAAATGATAAAAATTTATTGCAACTGTCAGCAATTTGAGAAACAATGGCTCCACTACTTGAGCTTGATAAAAATAAGTGAACAATGCAAATTTATTCAGCCCTACTATGCTGAAATATAGCTGTTTCTCTAGAAATTTATATTATTTACAAAGGTGAGGTTGTTCTTTAAATACACAAGTCAGTAGCATAACATCAAAGTTAATGTTTGAAACTTGCTTTGTTCACTTCTAACTTCAGAGACCCAGTTTCTCAGAGTTTTCAAGGCAACACATGGTCAATATTTATTAGAGTGATATTCTGATTGTGGATGTATTCACTTGATGCCATTGTTGTTTTGAGACACCATCTTAATAACATGCAGTAAATTTAAGTAATGCTGATCCCACTTTCAACCTGGATTGTGCATCTGAGGCTTAACAGCTTTGTTATTTCTAAAGAAATAACCAAGCTGTTTTTTGCTGCCTGGACTCACCAGTTATCTGTGGTCGAGTAGCTATTGCATTGGGAGGAAAAAAGGGAGAGGGGAGGTCTCTTTAGCAACACTGCCAATTTTGTCAAGTCAAGGAGTCTACACAAAATTTGCCTCAACTACCGACTCTCCCTTTAATTGCATTACTCAGGCAAGAAATATACAGGAGAATATCATGTGTCTGAGTTATTTACAGAAGTGCTGCACGCATGAGTGTAAATACAGCCATTCAGATGAGTGATATTCTGTGGTATCAAATGAATAATAAATTTATGTACTGCTCATGTGTGAATACCATGGTAACAAGATTCTAGTGCAATAAACACTTGTATAACCTGAGGGGACGTAATAACTCAATGTGATAACTCGGAACACAGGTGATATGGGACAAAATTCCCTTTAATCTACATCCTGTTTACTTTAATGCATTACCTATGTAATAGTTAGAGCATAAGCACTTAGGTACTGGTGAATTTAGTGCACTAAATTCACCAGTACCTAAGCGCGCATACTCTAACTATTTTAGATCCCGTTTACGCATGCCCAGTTGCCACTAGCAACTTTGTTTATCAGCATTTTCGCAGAAATGGCTAAAGGCAAAAAATAGTGCACACTTACCAAGTTAGTACACCTAGTAACAATATAGCAACGGGATCTAAGTGGCAACAGGTATCAGGCCCTGTTCAGTACATTACACATCTATCCCAACAATACTGTTCTCCTTTTATTGAAATCATATCAACAACAAAAACAATGACGACATTAATTTGTGTACATTAACATGAGTAAAAATAAGTACCTAGCTAATTACAGTTATGATAACGAACAGGGTTTCATCTAGGAATTTTTTCTTGGGGGGGAAGTTAGGACTGCCGGCCACTGCGAGGGGGATGTGCCCCCTCCTGTGGAGCGTGAAGCCAAAAATACTTCCAATTTTAAGAACTTTTACAACACTATAAGAGCCTGTCAATTAATGTGTCCATGCTTGACAAGTTGTGGTCACCAAGCTACAAGCTGTGAAGACAGCTGGAGGATGAAAGGTCACTATGCACTGTGTGCAGTGTGCACTAAATAGCAGAGCAGCATGAAGAGGTTTTTGATTCCTCAAGAGCCAGGCAACAGTGCTGGTGCGAATGAAAGTCAGCCAAGTACTTCCAAACGACCACGTCAAATGAGTGAAGGAGGAGGCCCTACTGTAGCTGAGAAAATGAAGATGTACAAGAAAAACCTGAAGTTTAACCCTAAGTGGAAGGATAAATGGTGTTGGATCGACTATTTACCAAATGATGGCATGTACTGTTCAATCTGTAAGAGATTTGGTAAGCCTCCACCATCTGCGCGTGGAGCATGGGTATCTAAGCCAGTTGCTAATTGGGTTAAAGCAACTGAACTCTTGAGGCAACATGAAAGATCAGAATGGCATTTGGCAGCTGTAGAGGTAAAGGCTTTGGCTAGTGTTGCTCAAACTTCGGGGGACATAATTGAAAGAATGTCTGTTATTAGTGATGAAGAGAGAAAAAAGAATCGTAGCCTCATAAAAATATTGCTAAGATCGCTTCACTATCTTGTCATAAATCATTCCCCTCATACAACTATGTTTGATGGCATAATTCAACTTCAAATTGACAATGGAATTGAGCAATTAGAATCACACAAGCAATCCTCTCCTTCCAATGCTACCTACCTTTCAAAATTTAGTACAGCTGAATTTTTGAAGAGCATTAGTTTTCATATAGAAGATAACATACTTGTTCGCTTCAAGAGCAGCCAATTTTACTCTATCATGGCAGATGAAAGCACTGATATCTCTTCAAAGGAGGAATTGGCCATTTGTGGTAGGTGGCTAGAAGATGGTAAAGCTGTGGAGGGTTTTCTAGGTCTGGTTCACGTACATGAAGTTAATGCTGAAGCTCTTACCAAGTACTTGCTTGCATTTCTCCATGACAAAGGCATTTCCCTTCAAAAAATTCGTGGTTTGGGCTTTGATGGAACAAATACTATGTCAGGTGAGAGGAGTGGAGTGCAGAAACGTATGAGATCTCTTGTTCCTAGTGCTCTCTATATTCATTGTCATTGTCATAAGCTCCAGTTAGCTGCAGTTTACTCAGCAAATGAACACAATGAAGTGAAACGAGTCTTAGGTACCCTTCTTACTATGTGGAAATGCTTCCATTATTCGCCAAAGAAAGCCGAAAAGTTGGCTGAAATTGAGGCAGTGTTGAATACACCTGAAATAAAGGTTACCAAGCCCAGTGATACACGATGGTTAGCCAGAGAACGTTGTGTCCGTGCTGTCCGACAAGTGCTTCCTGCTTTGGTTAAAACTTTCAAAGAAATACATGCTGAAAGTGGCGATGCCGAAGCATATGGTCTCTCTGTGCTCTTGTGTACCTACAAGTTTGTTGCATGCTTATACATGCTCTGTGATGTTCTCCATACAGTAGCCAAACTACAGGGAGGTCTTCAATCCAAGGATCTTGATCTTTCAGTTGTACCAGTGATGGTGCAAACCACTACTGGCAGATTAAGGGAGTTGAAAGATAATCCCAGTTCTAGTACTTGGTTCAAAGACCACTCCCTGGTATTTTCAGACCCAGCACAGCTAGGAGAACTTGATATTGAGATTACAGAGTTTGATAAGGAAACCTTCATTCAGACTGTATATAAACCTTATATTCAGAGTGTTATTGACCATATAACATCCAGAATGAGATCATCTGATGTATTTTCAGCATATTCTATATTCAACCCTCGTCATTTGCCAGAAGAAGAAAAAAATTTATCTACGTATGGGTCAGAAGAGTTAGAACTTCTAACTAACTACTATGGAAAGCCTCAAACCGTGTCTTTTCAGTGCACTACTGGCACTTCAGTACCTGATGTTAATCCAGAGCAAACAGAGGCTGAATGGAAAATATTTCGACGAATGATGTTCACAAAGTTCAAGAACAGCACAGCTAAAGAAGTAATCAATGCTCTTGTATCTAATACTACTCTTGGCTCTGCTTTTCCCAACCTTGTCACATTAGCCACAATAGTTTCAATCCTGCCAGTGACTACAGCAACAGTTGAGAGGAGTTTCAGCAACATGAAATTAGTCAAAACGAGGTTGAGGAATCAGCTTAGTGACAACACTCTAGATCAGGCCATGAGAGTCTGTATTGAGGGACCAGAAAGACTAAGCAATGAAAGCTTGGAGGCTATTATAGATCACTGGAAGCAGCAAAAAACACGCAGATTACTTGTGTAATCATTATTTAATGTTGGCTATCGTAATAATATTATTAATTTTTGCAACTAATCTTGGGGGGGAAGTTGGGTTCATTTGGGGGGGAAGTTGACCAGTTTGGGGGGGAAGCTTCCACTGCGCCCCCCCCCTTAGATGAAACCCTGACAAATGACCACAACTACTGCACAGCCACCGCTTGTCACTGTACTCGTCCAACACAGGAACCATGATGCCATTCTTTGCACATTGAACACTCAATCATAGTCTTTGATTTGTCATCAGGCATCCTGCAAACACAGTATATAGCTTCTCTTTCATAATATTAAATAGAGCTACCAAATAGTATCCGTTGTTCCCTCAGAACAGGAAAACAGTCCATTCGTCCCTGTTCAAAACACCTTATCAGATAACTTCTCATCTTGGGAATGTCCCAAACACATTTTAAAGGATTTCTTCCATATAAAAGTTCAGTGGCATTTGCTATGGAAAAAATTCCACAATCGTACGAATTTGTTTGTGGCATTATGTTTAAAATATCAAACATAAAAGTCTTCGCTGACGGGCGAACAAAAGAACAAATCTGTCTTTTTAAATCGAGACTGAGCTTTTTAGGAAGCTTACTATAAAAAACAAGTGCCCTGTCCTGTATTCCCTTGTTTGTAAGCAAGTCGATATTGGACACAGTGACCCAGTGGTTCCCATCTGCGTGCAAAATCTGAACATATCTGCCATCTAGTGGAAGCACACGAAATGAAGAATTTGGTCCGCAGTGTGTATCCTGAAATCCATCTATATAAGCGAAATGCTGTTTCAGTAACTTCTGAGCAGCATAAACAATACTGTCATTAATCCAATCCTTGCTTCTTAAAATGGCATAATCTAATGTTTTTAATCCAAGATTTGCCACCCAAGTGGTTGGGAAAGTAGCAGAGTCAAACGTACCGGATGATGATGGAATCGAGATGACAGATTCAGATGGTGTGGTTGAACATGTCTTAGAAGATGATGTGGTCAAAAGTGTCTTGATGTATGGTGCGATTAAAAGGGTCTTAATGGCTGTTGCTGTTGAAAGTGCCTTGGTAGATGGTGTTGTTGAAAGTAACACTTTGGTGAATAGTGCAGTTGAAGGTACTTTGGTGGATGGTGCAGTTGCATGTGTGTTTGTGGTGGATGGTGCAGTTGCATTGGCGGTGGATACTGCGGTGGAACGGGCCTTTAAAGAGAATGATGCTCCCTCATTAACTGGTGGTGGATACTGCGGTGGAACGGGCCTTTAAAGAGAATGATGCTCCCTCATTAACTGGAGGTGGAGACCCTAATTACATGAGAAAAACAATTACATTGTAATTCTTTTATGTATATGTCAACTGTCCATCATAACAGTCATGAAGCATACTCATACTCCCACCTTACGAACGTCATTAAAGCAAGTAGAGTGAGCACCTTTTAATACACTTAAAATTAAAAAAGGTGTTTATTAAATAAAGCAAGAAAGGTGCAAACCCTCAGAGCTAATAAATACTAGCTAGCTAGCCAGTGGATATTTTTCCTTGAGTATTCCACATCATTCTCATTCAAAGGGTTGAAGAAAAAGTACGGCACTGGTGGGCATCCTGAGATTGAATCATTGAAATGACCGAGCTTGTTCACACATTGTATCTTTGCCATTTCCTTTGACCCCACTAAATACTAGAAAAAAAAAAGGCACTACCATTTTTAAGTTTGAAAGGCCTCACTATTTGAAAGTTCCTGTAGACAGATGGACAAATCACCACTGCAAACTCACACACACATAAAATAATGCATACTTCAACCATGCTTTGATCCATGCACTTCAGGAACTCAGAAAATAAAATAAAAATTGAAATATACTTTGCTTCTTGTTTACAGCAACAAAACAACCACAAGAAAACAATACAGCTAGAGCAATGAAAACTATAGATATGAAGCACCAAAGGTGAGAACCCTCAATGCTATTAAACACTACCTAGATATTATAATATTATCTCCTTCCAAAAGAACAAGCAATCTATTAGCTATTTTAATGAAGCATCAATTTAGCTTGAGCAATGAAATGGTACACGGAAATGCTGTCTTCATAAGAGTAGAAGCTAATTAGCCAGAAACACTCACCGGTTCTTCCCTGAGCATAAAGCAAACTACAACGCTGGGTGCAAGAAATTATTTGCTCACGTGATTATGATGTGATGCTAGGGGGCATTACCCTTTAAAGCTGGTACCTATGTGGAGCTGAAAGCTTCGCGTTTTCTCAACGATTAGCCCGAAATTAAAAAAAGTAGCACAATGAATGGTCCTCAATCTTCGTCCTGAGTAAGTTCATACCTAAATTAACTGTTAATTGTCAGTATTCTCCAAAATCAGAGTGTGACGGACAGACAGGACGACTACTATAACCCTGTAGCACATGCGTGCTGAGGGTTAATAAATGCAGCCTTTATAAGAGAAGCTTAACAGGCCAGAGACACTCACTGATATATATTTTCAACCTGAAACTCCATATCCAGCATTCTGTTAACCTTCCCAGCTTGAAGCAAAACTACCCCAGGCAGGTAGTTTTGCGATGTGAATATAGGGGCATTATTTACAAAAGCTTACGTAAAGCTAGCTGCTTGTTTTTTCTTAAAAACCAGCCTGAAATTCGAAAAAGTAGCACAATTTATTGTGCTACTTTTTCATTATTCTGAGTAAGTTCATACCTAAATAAGCAGTTAATATTCAGTAATTTCCAAAATCAGTGTGACAGACAGACAGACAGACAGGATGACTACTACAACTCTCTCATACATGAGTGCTGAGGGTTAATAATAACGATAAAGAGTTATCAATATATGGAATGATTTAGCCAATTAACTCAAACCTTAGATCAAACTAATCTTATTCATATGAGCAAATAATTTCTTGCCACCAGTGCACCATCAGTGGGCATTACATTCACATTCCAATTACATCAAAATAAATTCATTCAGTATGAGATTTAGGGCAAGGTAGAAAATTAGTTGACATTCCCTACTTTAAAATACCAGCAGCATAATGTAGTGTTTTGCAACAATAACAATGGTATAACACACAACAAACCATAAATAATTAGAGCATGTAAATACTCCAAATGCTGGGATGAAATTGTGGACAGAACTGATTCAGAGCAAATAATTTCTTTCCAATTGACCACTACTAAAACCAACAGCAAAACCTTATAGCCGAAACGTTCCAGTTCTGCAAACTATAATCACAATATCACTTGCTTATTTCTATATCACATTACCTTCAGTTTGAGCCAATTTCTTAACAAAACACTGCCATGTTGTCAGTGTCCTAGTTGCCTTAGGAAAAGGAGCATCCACCATTTCCTCCGCAGCCTAACAATAACAACGATAAAATGAAAAAATAAACGAATAGCAATCAAGGTGAGAGTGCACCAGGGACAACTATAATTATCTGCAAACAGTACAAATAGAATTCAAATACTTTTCAGACTAAGACTATGCCAGTTATTCATTACTGGTAGGAAGCATTACTGCATGCATGCAGATGCTTCTCAGTTTTGGCAACAATAGTTAGTTTACTACTGAGGCAATATTACTAGGAGTGAGTGAAAGCACTCACTCCGCTCATACAATTCTCACCTATACATTAGTGCAATGGGCAGATGGGCTTAATGTGGTTTCTACGTAACCCCTTGTTTTGTAGCTAAAAACCTGCTGTTGGTGTTTAAAATTCATTAAACCATTACTTTTTAGACCGCTACACCCTTAACACTAAACCACTTGTAGTGGGTCAAGTTGGCTAAGGAAACTGTACAAATTAAAAGCACATCCTAATAACAAGTAAAATGGTAATTTTATGGTGTTGCTAATTTGAGCAAGTTTAGGCTGCGCTGTAATCAATCAACAGTGGCAACAAACAAAACACACTCCATATTATTACGTACTAGCAAGTACTCCGCCACATAGTGGCGCTTGACGTATTGCAAAGTAAGAATGCAGAACCGGCTAACAGGAATTAATACAGGATTCATACAACAAATTCAGTAGGGGGGAGGGGGGCACTTGCTGCAAAGCACTGGTATGGTTAAATAGAGTTTAAAGTAGTTAAACAAGATTAACAAAAGGAGCTGGGCTGGCTAGGATTCGCAAGGCAAGGCTGAGGGGCAGGCAGCTACCACCACCTCAGCAGAGTCACATAAGCCACCGATTTGGCAGAGCATTCGTGCATCACAATGATTACTAGTGGTGAATGTGCATGCCAGGGACAAACCTCGTGTCCTAAACAACCCAGCCACCAAAAAAAAAACAAAAAAAAAACTAGATCCTTTGTTTTCTAGACAGTTATCCTCATCCTTTACCATCCTATGGATGTGACTAGACAGGCTGGAGGGCTGAGCCTCGAGCACCCCCATTGCTAGCACGAATGGGGTCCTTGGGCTTACTCCCATAATAGCGAAGGGTGAGTTAGTAACCATGTGACATGCATGTGCTCAACCCTAGCGCATGCGCATAGCCTCACCAACCTGGCTTGCTCCCAAAATGTAGTAGTTAGTATAATCAGAACACCAGTCCATGATCGGGGTTGGGTTAGCGACCACAGTTAATATAGGATTCGTACTAAAGTTGAGTGGGATCCTTGCCACAAAGTACAGGTGGGCATTAATACAACATTGTACAAAAACATTAGTGGAGGATCTTTGCTGTAAATACGGGCAGAGGCTAATCCAGTGGGGAGGGAGGATTCCTTGCTGCACAGTACTGGTTATAATTTGACAAGAATGGAACTATGTTTACTGAATAGTTTTATTACATGTGGAGTTTACTACTAATACAGCAGTAGGAGGTGTGAAATTGTATTGTTTTATCAAAAGCGAAATCAAGAATTTTTCAGCACTGCCTAGCTATCATAGTAGATTATGCTATGGAAATGGTATATATAAACACTGTCTCCCCAATAAGAAGCTACAATTAGTTCTCATACTTGTTCCATAAAGCCAAAGATTTTTTGTTGTTGACATATCTGTATTAATCCCTGTGCAAACTCCACAACAAGAAAGTTGCACATGTTATCCATGTGATGTTATTGTATAAAAATTGCACCGTATGGCTACAAAAGAAGTCACTACCATTGTCACTATAAGTGTATGATTTTGATAATCATACATGGATTTTGTAAATTATACTCTGTGTACATCAGACAAAATACACTTAATCCCTTGAATTACTCTCACATAACTGTTAACAAAAAACTGATCATATATTATTATATGCTGCATTTACGTGAAGCAATTTTTTTGCTTGCTGCTATGCCACCGGCCATTACAGAATGTTTGCATTTCTCTTAACCTTGTGATTAGTTAAATCCTATACAGTCAGTAGTCTGGCATAGCCAGATTCTTTACCAAAATCGCTACATGGGGAAAAGGGTGTGGTGTCAAACCTACATAGAGTCTGACTAAAACACGGACCGGACCGGCCGGACCCATGGACCGGACTAAATTTGCGAAAAATTCGCGCACAGCGAGCGTGCATGCCTGGACTCCATGAAAAATTTGTCTATAATAGAGCTGTAGTACTTTCTTGTTTCTCTTTCAGTGTCAATAAGTTGAAGAGAAAGATTTATTACTTAGCAAAGATAAGATAAACATAGCCCAAACAGCATTCATTTATTGCTGTCAGCATCAACATAACATTTTTGTAAACATTGCCATTATTTACTAGCATTCCATTGTTGTCTTGCATATTATCATATAATTATAATTGTTCTTGTTGTTACCATTGCCATAATAATATTATTAACAATAACAACAAAATTTAAAATAATAATAAAAATGATAACAACAATAAAATAATAACGATAATAATAATAAAATTGTGGGGCACCTTTGAGTTTGAGGATGTAGGTTTTATAGTTATATACTCGGACTGCCCTTAGAAATGCATAACTGCCACCAGAGTCGATCTATATTATAGCTGATGCTGCACCCTCAGCAGTAACTAAATCAAATACTCCTCCAATGCTCAGATGTATATAAAGGAGCAATTAATTAATAGCATGCATGAGATGTGTAAAGGTAATTGCAACCAAAAATTTATTGAAGATATGATGGGATAGTTAAATAGTATATGGCCGTCCATCCACAAGTGTAACATAAAAAGAAACGAGGCACTGACTGTGCTCATTAGGTGAGAGCACACTAGCTAAGAGAATGTTTTAGAAAAGTTAGGTAAGTTACAGGTGTGCGTATGCAGTGTGTGATATGATAATATCTCTTTATTCTTCATCCTCTTGTGGGCAGCCCCACAATTATAGTGACAATAAATATTACTAACATGTGCTGAACTCAGGTACTCCCACAGAGATTAATACAAATCAAACTACCCCAATATTTTACCATTACATCCCCTTTGGCATTCTAAAAGTTTTATTGCATCCCCTTGGGGTTAGTTCCAATTTTCTGTTTTCATAATAAAATTTTCATGGTAAATAAAAATACATCATTTCGTATTCCTTTATCTATTAGTGAATTATCACTATTATTATTGTGTGTCTTTAGATGCTGTGGACATTGTGAAACTTGGTATCTGTGTTGCTGTAGGAAAGCCAATATTGATTGTACAACCATGTTGGTCCAGCAAGCAGGGACTGAGTTGTCAAGTCTTGATTTGCAGTACCACTTGATGAAATACTAGAAATTGAAGGCTCAGGCTACCTGTGTGAGCTCAAGACATACAGAGCTGGAGAAAGATCCATTTTAGTGGGTCAGGCCAAGAAAAGGTGTGGTCATGGGTGTGGCCAGTACACAGAGATATGTAATGAAATGTGCCACTTTTAACTGGACATCTGTTTTAATCAAATGACAAAGAATTACACTGCAAGTAACAATAACACATAATCTTTCTTATGTGATCATTGTTTGCAATGAAAGTGTTTATAAATATGACTCCAAAGTCTGTTTTTTTTATCTGCAAGGCATAACAGAATGAGGATGTGTTATAATTACTATGTTAATGATTCAGTAATTCTCGGCTGAAATAATTATAATAATAGCAAATTTTCTCGTTCTTACAACCAATAATATTGTTAATTAAAATTTAACCCGATATTTCGACTTCTTGCCGATTATAGTAGGATATAGTAGACAGTAAGCGTACCCTCCAGAAATCTTGCTGTTTACAGTTAGTATATCACCACAGAGAGTTTGACCACAGTTGGCCCCTGAAGAAGTAGAAGATGCCGAGGAATACATCAGAAAACTTGTCAAACAAATGGCACCAGACGCCTCTGGAACCACTTCCACATTACCAGCCAACAGCTCAGTCAAGAGCAAGCCGAATAAATTGCCGCCAGTTATCAAGTGCCCTCTTTGCACAGACAAGCACAACTTAGTTCGGTGTCAACACTTTGCCCACTATGACGTAGACAAAAGAAACAAGTTTGTTTGGGAGAAGCGATTGTGTACTAACTGTCTAGGAGAAGGACATGGCTACATGCACTGCCCCTCCAAGTACACCTGCCGAACATGCCACAATAAACACCACACGATGCTGCATCGAGAAAAGTCCACCAGAGAAGCCACAAATGCAGTCCTTTGTGTCAAAGTTCAACCACATGATGTGGATACAGACAAAGCTGACAGTGACGTGACATTCGTGGAGACAGCTATGGTGGTAGCCATGTCAGGCAGCGTCACACCAGTGCCAGAGTATTGAGATCAGACGTTAAATTACTCTGACAAATGTGTTGCCTTGTCACCTCTGAGAAATAATGTCACTGTTCCCAGAATTTGAACTGAAATAAGTGCACAATGCAAGTACATGGAGCTTTAATTTACATGCATTTGTGTCCTTACATCTTGCTGCATCGTATAGCAGTTGTTGCAAGAGCTTAACAGCTAACACTAAGACTATACTACTGCTATCATGGGGGGTATGACTAATTTATGGTCAAGTTTATTGTACAATCCTTATCAAGCTACACAACACAAACACATTTATTAAGCACTTTACATTTTTTTAAATTACAGAAAATACATTGCAGTTTCTAATTTTTTGTGAAGTTTTTAAATGTCAAAATTTTTTTGACACACTCATACTGTTTTAACTGACTCACGTCTTAACAGATACAGCGGTTCAACAGGTGTCCTGTTTCGTTCAGACAATCCAAATCACCGGAAGCAATAAAAACGCTGGTACGGATCGCATTGGTAAAATTTAAAGAAACAGTGGCACACCTTTTTAATCTATTATCTGAGCATGCGCAATTGTGGTATTTAAACCAATGGATGGGAGGAGTTTATTTTGAAGTACTATTGGTATTGGTTTTTGTGGTGTGTATACAACATACCATCTTTCCAAATGGCTGCCATCCCGCATTTTGTGGTCTGTAGAACGCTTCTGGCCAATGTGAGAGAAGAGCAAACCGAGCGCTCCTTAATAGACGCTTGCTCTTATATGCAGATCTATTTAGATGGAATTAAGTCGTCTTCTTCGGAATCCGGCGGGACGGTCGGCGACCAAAACTACCAGGAGTTCATAAAGACTATGCTCAATGAAAATTGGGTAATGGAAAGCTCAAAAATGCTTGGTCTTCTTTATGCAACGTTTCACTCAATTCTGAAGGCCTTGAATCCAGAGAATTTGAAGATCAAAATATACAATTCTCAATTTGTGAGGTCTTTTGGAGAATGCTTTATTCGAGACATTAACAAGTTTCAAGATATCTCAGGCCTTTTAATGGGAGTTGCTTATTTCTTTATTGCTGAGATCAAGAGCAGTGAACCAGTTTCTGATTTGGAAGACATTGGGTTCCACAAAGCTGTGGTTTGTTTATTTGATCAGTCTGATGATATTGAAACTGTTATAAGGAGGCTAGAGGTATTAGCAACTCTAATCGATAAACACTTCGATTATCTAAAGGATGTTAAGCTATTCAATGAAACAAAGGTTCCATTCACACTATTGGATAAAATATTACTATTTAACTCTGACATTAAAGATTCACATGAGGAGTCTTTCAAAGCTTGCTATGAAGCAGTTATATACATGCTGACGGAAGATGTAGACATATCTAAAGATTTAGTCAAGAATGGATTTATGGAAAAATTGGTACCTGTGTTTCAGCTTCTTGAAACCAATGGCATACGTACAGCTATTGTTTTCTCACTGGGGAGACTAATAGAAAAAACTGCCGAAGGAAAACAGAGAGCTTTAGATTTACAAATACACCGACTAATATTGGCAGCATTAGAGAAAGAAGACAACTTGAGACAACAATTTATTATTACTAGCTGTGAGATACTGAAAGACCTTATACTGAGCGATGGTCTGAAGTATGAGTATATTCAACATGGTGTCATGTCGTCTTTGCTACGAATACTACAGCACTCTGGTGAAGACACTGATGCTGTGTATTCAGTGTTGAACGTCCTGTATGGAATTAGTGACATCAGCCTTGTAAATAGGAGTGCTGTTGCCACAAGAGAAGCCTTTAAATCGCTTTTACCGATTCTTAATCATAAAGACCACACTAACGTGTTCATGGCCATTTTGATACTCATACAACTGGGAGAACTGGACATGACAACTGTGACACTTAGGGAGTTGGGGCTGGTGGAACTACTTGTCGATTTTATACGAAATCCTAAAGAATTTAAAACAGTACCCTTCATGGAGGAAAATATGATCAAGATAGTGGAGGAGGAATGTCTGTTTACAATCTCAAGAAAGAATTGTCCAGGTATTGAAGTCTCATCATTGACTTCAGATGAATACGATCCTTTGTGGCCACCTAAACTTATTGGTCTGCAGAAACAAGAGCACTTGCCTATTATATCCTCATCTTCATTCAATCCTAGTGTTACTTCTTTAAAGGAAGAAAGTATTTTCAAGTCCAAATCTCCAATTTCTCCTGAGTTGTCTGCCACATCCAGACTAAGGCTGACAGAGTTGGGTGTAGATATCAGCAAGCCTCTCTTTCACTTGGGGCGACTTTTTGGCAATACGTGTCACGTCTGCAAGAACTGTGACGAAGTGGGGAAGTTTATAAGCTATTTTATTGTCAGACCTCATGGGTTAACGTCTCGTCAGTATCAGCAGCTCGTCGACTGCGGCTGGTATCGCACGGGGAATGTGGAATTCCTTCGTACGTGTCACAATCACAAGGTGACGTGCTACAACTGGGAGACTCGAGTAATGGCAACAAAGTTTAATCACAACGACCACAAAAGTTTCAAGAAAGTGCTGAAGAGAATGCCATTAGACAGGCTCACTGTAAAGAGAACTCGTGCTCAATTCAACAAAGAGGCTTTCAACCTGTACAATGATTATCAAGTGAAGCAACACAGCAAACCGAAGGAATCTGAATATTCATATACTGAACATGTCGTGAATTCTCCCTTTACCCATGAACTGGTTGATGGTGTTGAATGCGGAACTTTTCACGAATTGTACTACCTGGATGGGAAACTGGCTGCCGTCAGTGTGTATGACGTCATACCGAAAGGAATTATCAGCATCTACATGTGGTACGATGTTAACAAAGAAGTGTCCAAATATTCATTTGGGAAGTACACTATTCTGAAGGAGATTGAGAGAGTGAAATTGATGAGTGAGACTAGCCCAGATGTGGAGTACTACTATCTTCAAGGCTGGAACGAAACCAATAAGAAACTTTCTTATAAAGCCGATTACGAACCTGCCGAGTTTTACTGCCCGTGTGTGGTTTCAAATTGGGTTCAAGGGTTAGAATCTATCAACCAGGCTAGGGAAGATTTAGAAAAACTGATTATGATAAAGGAACCAGGTAGTGATGATAAGTTAAATGATGACAATCAGGAAGACAGTCCGCCGCCACAGAAAAAATCCAAATTAGAAGAAGAAATTATTGCAACTGAACAGCAATCGTCTAATGCTGCCAAAAATTTCATCAGTCAGGCTTTTCCACTCGATAATCAAAGATACCGAGCCTCTTGTAGTGAGGCATTAGATATCAGCAAAGTGGTAGTCTGTCTTAATAGGTGTATATTTGTATCTTTAGGAGAGTTATGCAAGCATTTGACAGATGAGTATCAGAGGAAGGTCCTGGATACCAGAATCAAGGATCTCTACGTGGCACTCACTCCAGAACTTCGTAGGCAACTGGTTATAGACATAGTAGTCACTAGATAGGACCACCATAGAACTTTTAATTCATCAGCAATGACATATAGATTTTTTAAGCATCATTTATTTTTATGGCATCATTTTTATACCATCCAATTTTATATATTCAGCTTTAATAAACTATTAGTGCAATTTTACCAGAAAGTCAGAGGGAAAAAAAGACTTAATATAATGTGTTGGTAGGTTGCTATAACAACAACACTTTCACAGAGTTCTTGAATCATATTAGGCTTGATTATTATAGATTATTTTGCTGAAGTCATTCAAAATAGCAGACAAAACATCATTCATCAGCAATACTGTATACGTGTACGAACTAGATGACGATCTTTACCTATTACGGTCGCATGATGAGGGGGATCGACATCGCATAAATAACAGCAGCAACACTTAACGGCACTATTATATACGCTAGTACTGAGGACTGCCTGAGTCGAGCAGTCTTAGTCTGCTCAGGAGGTTCCCTGACTCCTTACGTCGCTACGTAGGAGTTCCCGAGACCTTCACAGAGTGCACTATTTGGAGCTTTGTTAGTGTATTTTGTTCATCTGGTTGTTCTGCTCATTGTCAGAATCAATGATAGCATTTGGAAACGCCGCGGATGGTCAATTAGGCCTGGGAGGAATAGAAGAAACTGCAATTTATAAAGCCAGGTAGAAACTATAATTCAATAACTTGTGTAAATAATTGTCTCTATGTTGGTTACCAAGGAAATGTTGGTTGTTGTTTTGGTCAGTCATCATTGCCATTCCAGAATTGTAGCATGAACACTAACTATACAGTGAACAGTCACCTTAGGAATGTGCAGCTTGTTAAATTACAAACGGATTGCAGAATGAGCTACTTATAGAAAGTACAAGCGTACATTAGCTGGTATACCACCAAAAGTAGCCTCACACAAACACACAAACAAACATGCGCACTCACAGCCGCTCCATCCGATTCATGTATGACTTGATAAAATAGTGTTGGGGAGAAAATTTTAATAAGCTCAAAATTTTAAAAACTCAAAACTTTATGGAATGAGAGCATTCTATTTTTTAATGTAGTTATTGAATGGAGTACATTTACACATACACATACATACATAACTTCACCAACAATTATTTCATGGTGGGTGGATTGTTATTATGGTGTGAGATTTTACATTCACATTATGTTCCAATTAGAAGAGTATTTCGTGGAAATTTGTGTAAATGTGCAAGTCAAGCCCAAGTGATTAGAATTACCAATAGCAAGTGAAAGTGTTCATCACAGTGTTAATTAAACTTTTACACTTACTAGAACAGGTTCCCTGTGTGTCTATTCCATTTATTACCTTTGTAGACTAGTTTGCTCCAAGTGCAAGTTATCGTCACTTGATCTCGTCACAACTGGGTATCACTAAACTGACAGAAAAAAGAAACAAAATAAATCATTTACAGTTTCCCTATCCACCCATTCCCCGCCCCTCTCCCCTCCCACCTCCTTGTTGGTCATTGTGAGCTGAAAATTCCGCCTTTAGACTGTATGAAGTTTCTTTTTTGAATTATTTAGTAAGACTCAGTAATAATGGATTCAATCGTCAAAAAGAGGAGTTGTTTGGACAATTGTTTGTGAGGCAGCTGAGTGGGTCTGTTCCTGCAATGGACATGTTTAGAGGGAAAGTCTTCAACTCATACAGCTCATAGTCAAATATGAGCGAAGCAGTTAATGAAGAAGTAGCCTAACTCACCATAGCTAACTGAATGTTGGTCGTGAAAAGGATTGTGAAATGAATGGTATCTTCTCTTTAACTATCATAGTCACACTCAGTGTAAATATATATTGAGTGGGTGAGGAGGGAGAGAAATTTGAATCAGTACATTCTTTAGTGTTTACTTTGCAGCTGATGATGATGTACACAACACACAACAATGACTCTCTTATTACCAGAGCTTCAAAACCATCTAGTGGGGGAATCTGGGGCAAAGCAGCTGCTAAAGAATCTGTTGGGGGGGGGGGGGGGGGGGGGGAGGTGAACTGACACTTGCACTATTGAGTTATTTCAACCACATTTACTTGTCACCTAACCCCCAATAAACCTGAGCAACCTGTGGGCAGTGTAATTAATATCATATTCCAATGCTTACAGTTCAGGATGAATATAGTATACACTAGTTCATTGTTCTCAGCTCTAGTTTATACATCACCTTGATGATGCGGCTAATTTCATGCTTACATACCTATGGGGTACAAGTGTCTCCTCCAGCAATGTGTGATTATGTTTGGTTGCATTCGAGGGGCATGTACATGTAGGTGTGTTTATTTGTGTGTGGGTGGGTGTGTGTGTAGGCACTGTACTGATAGTAGTCATGTGTGCATACACATGTCAGGTATGTGTGTGAGTATGTTTGCATGATGCATTGATTGGTAGCCCTATTCATTGGATCATCTGAGTGTAACCAGTGGGTGAGTGGGCATTCAGACACTATGAATACAATTAACCTTGGAAACTTCTAGAAGAACTTACATGTAAGCAAGTAAACTTACCCACAAACTAGTAACCTTAGAAGTGTTCAGTGGGAGGAAACTTGTTGAATGTTAGCTTCTAGATAATACAATAAGCTTCTCTCTAGCTTAAGAGTTCCAGACACTAAATGTTTACTTGTAGAAAGATATAGCATGTCACAAGAACTATCCATACCTTAGAAGTGCTCAAGGAAGGAAACGTTAAAGACTTCACAAAGTTAAGCTTCAAGATAATACAACATGCTTCCCATTGGCTGAAGAGCTTCTACTATTAGTGTAAAATTCCAACCTGAGCTTCCTTTTTTTTTTTCTTTTTTTTTTTTCCTTTATCAACAATGTGGTAAGAATAGGTACGTATTTAAAGCAAGGACAAACACGTGCATTTAGCATGCTTCGTTCATTCGTCGTGGTAACGCATTTGTATAGCCTGTATCAGTCACCACATGACCACCTCCAAGAAAAATTATCCCCATACAAAATTTTCTAAATAGATCCCTTATTCTATTATAGTGGAGATGACATCTTTCTTTTATTTTTCTTGGATGACACTTATGTTGTGTGTGTGTGTGTGTGTGTGTGTGTGTAGATGGAACAAGCACATCAAGGATCGCCAGGTGGTAGCTGTGGGGTGTGGTCTCAAGCACACTCTGCTGTTGCTCCAGGAGGGGTGTGTCCTGTCTTGCGGGGACAATGAGAAAGGACAGTTGGGACAACGGGAGAGTTTGACAAGACCTGGTGAGTGTAGGGGGGAGGGGCGGGTGTGGGTAAAAGTCAATGCACTCGGCACCATATACAAAAGAAAACAAACTTTTGCCATTTCAATATCCGAAATAGACACTTTAGAAAAATAGTCTTGACAGCGGAGTGCTGAAGCCCCTGAAAAGTCGTTTCCAATCTGACATAATTGCATATTCCAGGGAGTTCTCACTGTAATCACAATGTGTAGCATTACTGGCAGACACTCAGCCTTTTCCCTTACATCTTTATTAATCTCAGTGCAATGGCTCACCCATATGCTGCTCATGACTATCCAGATAATTCCCCGCGTTGAAATTTACCTTGAATCTGTCTCAAGTCTTGATGTAATCATCATGAATAGCTAATAGCTAGTCTTCTCCAACTGTAGTTATAACTAAGAGTTGCATCTTATTAGGGCTGGATTTTTTTTTTTTTTTTTTTTTTTTTTTTAGTGGAGGTCTATAAGTGCTAGAACTTGTCAAACCAAATTTCTCCATTAATTAGAGATATTCACAGTGTTGGAATTAAGAGGGACTTCCCTTAATAATACCAGTACTCATGAATGTCACGCCCTCAGGGAGTTAGAGTGAAGGGGTGTGGTTGTTGCTGGTATCTATGAAAAGTCTGTGAATAGGTCAAGTTTATATTAGTGGAGTTTATTTTCAGTTCGTTTTGACTCTATTGTAGATTTTAGTTTGTGGACAAAAGCCTACTTGCATATACATGTACGTACATGAGTCACATGCATGTGTAGGTATGTGTGTGCGTGTTCATTATGTGAATGCTTTGAGAGAGAACAATGGAAAGTTAGTAACTCTGGCATGACATCACACAGAATTACGGTTAGTCTATGGAAATGACTTATTTTAACATAGTAAGGTGTTAAAACTAAGACAAACTGACTATTACAACTTTCAGTAAGGATGGAAAATTAATTAGCTATGTAAAAATACTTTAAATCCACATTCCGTTGCCCTAGATTTCCTTTAGCTACATATATATTCTGATTTTTTTATTTATTGGATGCATAAGGTTTCTGATTTTTTTTTTTTGTTGTTGTTGTTTTTTTGTTTTTGTTTTTTTTGTTTTGTTTTTTTAGTTCAAGCTTAAACTCTGGTATATATGTGTGTATGTGTGTGTGTGTGTGTGTGTGTGTGTGCAGGCATGGTGAGTTGTCTGCAAGATGAGTTCATAGAACAAGTTGATTGCGGGTACTACCACTCGCTGGCACTCTCTAGGAGTGGGCGTGTCTACTCTTGGGGTGACGGTCAGCGAGGACAACTGGGACTGGGTGCAGACCACATGGACGCAACATTTGTGCCCAGGTGAGTCAACCAGGGAACTACATTCTTCTCCACTACAGGATGCAACATTTCATATCTACAGTATCTTGGTAAACGTATATATCTCTTACACAGTAAGTTCTTTCATATTCCTTGCATCCTGTCTGTCTTACGAGGGAGTCATGGTTTCATACTGAGAGGAACACCCTGCCATTTTTACTAATTATTATAGTACAGTGGCTAAAATTGAATTGTATGAGTAGTAAGATTATAAAATAGATTATTAAATATTTATGAAGTTCCCCTCACGCTCTTGGTCTTGTCCTAATGTAACAATGGGTACGTCACAACCAGTAGCAAGAAAATGAGATAAGAAAAATGTTGCAATGCAGACATAAGGCCACTGCAGTGTGTGTGTGTGTGTGTGTGTGTGTGTGTGTGTGTGTGTGTGTGTGTGTGTGTGTGTGTGTGTGTGTGTGTGTGTGTGTGAGAGAGAGAGAACTGTGAGGGAGGGGGTGTGGAGTGACATCTGTTTAATGACTCCTAGTCTGGTAAGGATTGTTTCCTGAACATGGCAACTACACACCCACAATCTAATCATTGTCTGAAACCATACTTACTGGTGTGCAGACACTTGTGATTCTATAGTACATACATACATACATACATACATACATACATACATACATACATACATACATACATATGTAAGCTAGTCTCACTGGAAGCAGTGGTGTAACTGTTAGTGGCTGGGTATATAAAATCATTTCATTCACTCCATTGATAGTAAGCTTAAGACGAAAGAACTTACTGTGTAAGAGATATATCTGTTTACCAAGATACTGTAGATATATAATGTTGTCTTTGCTGTGGTCATTGCGAGCTCTCCACAAGGAAGCTGCACTTCCATCCGCGTTGGAATTCTTGAACAATTTAGCAACAGAAAGAGAAGTGTGACTGACAGCTGGGGTCAGAGTGGGATGGTTTCTTAGTGCAACTATACCTGATGATGATTCCTTATTTTCAAGAAATGGTGACTATCCTCTGCTGTTGTAGGAACATGTGATAGCATGAAAAACTGATTTTATTCCAGTGGCTTGCTGAAAATAATGCTGTTGCTTTTAACTAACTCTGCAGAGTTTCCATATGTTGCCAACCAATTATAGTTTGAGTTCAAGCATCCATTTCATCCCTAATCTCTGTTATAATATGTGACCGTCTACAGGAAAATCGGGCACAACGCGGCCCCGACAAAAAATTTTTTTTTTGTACTTACGCACTCCTCAGCAAGCAGATATTAAGCTCTCCAAGTTTTATCGACGTAACTTTAGCCATTCCCGCTATATATCGCCTAACTGTTCCCTTCATTAGGCTTATTTAATACAATTTTAAGAACTAAATCGATCTTTTTGCGACGTCTACACATGCGGCGTTGTGCCCGATTTTCCCATAGACGGTCACATATACATATGTAGGTGAGCATATTTATTTTTTATGTATGGCTATGATTCTATTTTAGGTGGTTTTATTTATATAGTAAGTTAGCCACTTTTGTGTGATTTGTCAAAACGTTACATATAATTGTACAACAGGGAGAGCTTGATCACAGTAGGTATAGGTAGTGAAAATGACGATACTTTACCAATCCTTGAGTATACCACTTCAGAGTGATATAGGACTCAATACAACACCCAATGTTGTACTAATTAGTATGAGATATAGTAATCATTCCAGCGTGTATACTAGTGTGTGTGTTATGGTTGCAGGGAAGTGCCATTCCCGTGTGGAGGTGAAGAAGACAAGAGAGAAGTGGTGCAGATAGCTTGTGGGGCACATCATAACCTGGCTCTGTGTCAAGGTCAGTGGAGACCCCTTACCTGACATTGATTTAATTGCTCTCTTCGTTTTGATGCATGTATAGTTTGTGTGTGTATGTGTGTGTGTGCTACATACATATGTACATATTTGATCTGTTCAGTGATATTATGAACTTGGTTATGGAGTCATATTCTCTTTAAAAGAATTCACTAACAGAATATAAAAATATTTCTCCATACCAACTCTCTAGTGACTAGTGCGTATCCAATTAGAAACTGAGTTATGATATTTTATATGCACAAAAGTAACAACTGTCCATGGGTGTAGGAAGCAAGTTTAAAGTGTAGAGGCCAATCAAGCTGTCACAATTGTCACGCCTACAATATTGGGTGTGGTTTAAATGTACATATTAGTAAAGTGATGTAAATTGGTGAAAGCATGATTGGTTCCTAGTGGAACTCACACTAGAGTCATGGATATCAAATTTGACTACTACATCTTTCCAGTTATAAAAAATAACCTTTAGAAGGAAAACAGAATTACATTACTCATTGAAGATTCCCTTTCTTTCTGGCACTAACAATGATACAGATTGCCTATCGTCGTAGTCTCGTGTAGTAAGACCCTTTACCAATCGCAAAGATCGTTGCTACAAGGCCACCTACACCGAGGATTGAATACTTCTTACAATCTACTTCTTTGCAAGATCTCTTTAGAAACAAAATCAGAAGAATGAGCTATTGATACAAGGCTTGAGAGTTTTTTTTTTTATCCCCGACATTTTAGTTACCGGCTGCCAAAAAAATGTACATGTGCAAGAGTGATCAAACAAGTTTAAATCGTTTCTGAAAAAAGTGTAGCGGCCATGGCTGCTATGGTTCCTGCGCCTATGCTGTAATGTACATATGTGACCGTGTACAGGAAAACCGGGCACAACGCGGCGTGCGTAAATATCGAGAAAAGATCGATCGATTTCTTAAAAATGTATTGTTTCAAGCCGACGGAAGGGAACGGTTAGGTATATTATAGCGGGAACGACTTAAGCTACGACGATAAAACTTGGAGAGCTCAATATCTGGATGCCGACAACTCTGTAAGTGCAAAAAAAAATTTTTCGAAGGGTGCCGCGTTGTGCCTGGTTTTCCTATAGACGGTCACATATATACAAAGACACGGCATGGACGAGTACAATTGGGTGAAATATTTTGTGTGCTAAATTATTTTGGCGAAAATATCACATACCTTTAGACTTATTCTATATTTACTTCTCTGTTACAGTCTTAACACTTCAATAGCACAATGTAGTTTTGTGGTTTTCTTTGTTTGTTTATTTGTTTGTTTCGTTGTTGTTTGTTTATCGTCCAGTCAATTGTTACTGTTTGAATTGTTTGTAGATGGTAAGGTGTACTCGTGGGGAGCCAACACCCACCACCAATTAGGTGTGAAGTCAGGAAGCCACACCTACCTGGCGGAACCCACTCTGATCACGTCCCTCCTGACCACTCCCATACTTCACATGAGTGCAGGGTTTGCTCACAACATTGTCATCACCACAGGGGGCGTGGCTTTGTCCTGGGGCCGGAACAAGTATGAAACTATGTAGTTAGGGAGTGATACTGTAGATGCACTATCTTAGGGGGTGGGGGGTATGAACTCTATAGGGTTCTTTGAACTTTGTCCAAAAGTATCTTAAACATAAAGAATAACTTTCAAAGTTAATGTATTTATTATAATTATAATTATACGTTATTGTGTATATAAACTTATGAAGTGTATAACTAAATCTTAATTAAATATTTGGCTTTTTGTTGCTGTTTGTTATTTCATTTTTGTTTTTGTTTTGTTGTTGTTTGTTGTTGTTTTTATTATAGCCAGTTATTATGTCATTTAAAGTCGCCATAAGATCCGTATTCATAATTACATCCCAATGATTCTGTTGTGTAGAAACATTTACCAGAGCATGTAGTACATGTACACTTTATACGGACATGACACACACACACACGTGTACATCTGGTATAATATTTATTTAAATGTGTACCTTTCTCTTTCTATTTTCATGTGTTACCTCTGCATGGACGTCTCTTCTCCATTTGTCTTGTATGGACAGTTACGGTCAACTTGGTATAGGAACGACTAAAGGTGAGTCTAGTGTTAGAGATAGGATGTGCTGTTAATATGCTCTGTGTGTATTTTCTGTGTATGTGTGTTTGTGTGTGTGTTTGTACAGACCAGACTGTGCCCTGCCAAATGTCTACGTTGACTGCTAAGGATAAAGTGGCTAGATACTCTGCTTGTGGAGAGGAACACACCCTCATCCTTACCAAGGTACCTCTACCACTCCATCCAACTGATCATAACCCATCAGTGGTTAACTATAATGCACACATCTAACTTACGGGAGCACGAAATTTAGTCCAATTTTATAACAATGACATCCCATACGTGTACTCTACTAGAAAAGTTTACCTGCAAAAAATTTTTTTTTTTTCATAATTACAAGTATTAATTAAAAAAACAGTAACTAATAATTGAACTCTTTTCTCATGAACAAGAAAAATAGTAAAAAACTGAACAATGCATTTAAAATGAAGTGCTGGCTGGCAAGGCAAAAGATCATACAATTATAAAAACCAAACAAGAAAGTATTACAATTGTGCACTGTAATATGGTTGTAGGTATTTCATGAACATTTGTTAACTTTCTCTGTGTGTACTCATGTGTATGTAATGCATGGTGTACATCATGTGCCTGCAGAATGGAGAGGTGCATTCGTGCGGGCTAAACACCCACGGGCAGTTAGGCATTGGTTCCAAGAAGAACAAGGACTTGCCCACTTGGGTGAGGATGCTGGGGGCTCGAGTCTGTCAGGTGGCGTGTGGCAGGTGAGGGATACTCATGTGACATGTACATGTGTGTGTGTTCATTATGTTCATCACATGTACCCTGAGACACCTGTCTATTGTTATAGTTTATTATGTACACAGACATGTGTACATCTAAATTATGTTAGAACATTTGTTTTTTCTCGTCCTGAGTAGCATAAAACTAATCTTATGTGTCAAGTTTTTTATTTCTTATTTACCTTCATAGTTATAATAAAAATTTAATTTTATCATATGAGCTGTTATAATTTCATACGTTCCTAATCTAATTAATCAACTAAACTTTTGTAGTATTGGACAGTTACAGTATATTTGAGTTTTGGCACTCTTACATTGTGGACTCTACATTTACATCATGTATGTGGGCTTGTGTATGTGTGGGCATGTGTATGTGTGGGCATGTGTATGTGTGGGCATGTGTATGTGTGGGCATGTGTATGTGTGGGCGTGTGTATGTGTAGGCGTGAGTATTCTGTTGCACATGCTGGACTTTCTGTATCCTCTATCAACTGCGACTTTTAAAACATCTACGTACAAAACAAAACCTAGGAGAGCCTTCTTTAGTGGACAAAAACTGATGAGTAGAGGGAATGATAGTGTAATAGTAACTGTAGAAGTCTCTTCTAACACCATATTAACTATACTATGATTATGCAGTAGGACTTTAGTTATTTGAACATGTTGGGACAGACAGGTGTTCAGATAACTTAACACCATAAAAAAAAGTATTATCAAGACTGATGAAGGGGCGTGGTCAAGCAATTGTTTTTTCATGTCTGCACGTGCTACTATTGCTTTTGGGTGTTGGGATAATTGAAGTTGTACTGTACCTAAATATGTTTATACATGTGCAAGTAGTTGCTGTTGTTGTTTTTAATAATTTTTGCTTTTGTTTGTGTATGTGTATGT